>JRHI01001126.1_pt1 | contig 24240 bp, 23 predicted proteins | sample 215371 | NCBI WGS metagenome assembly JRHI01 (sample SAMN02929681, study PRJNA255918) | sediment metagenome | biome: cave system; feature: Ice Cave; material: Sediment; isolation source: sediment from deep within a dark volcanic ice cave with no known source of... ...
CGAGCGTGCGGGCTTCCTGCAGGAAGTTGGAGCGGCCCCAGTCGAACGTCTGTCTGTGACGGTCGGACTTGGGCTTGACGCTCATGGTGGCGTCGCGATCGCCGAAGTCGAAGGGGTAGTATTCCTTGACGGCGACCTTGGTGGCGAGATTGATGTCGTCGGCCTCATACGTGATGCCGAACCCGCCCGAGCCCACCACGCGCTCGATGCGGTAGCTTCCGTCGAGAACAGTATTGACCGGCAGACCCAAGCGGCTGTCCAAGTCGCTCCTCCAAGTCAAGCCTGCGGACCGCCCACGGTACCAAAAAACGCAACAGGCGGAAACAGATGTTCCGCCTCGCCGGCCAGCGGCAGCTAGCAGGAGGAGGGTTGACGGCGCAACCGCCTCCCACCCACCTAGTGAACATAGTACACGGGGCGCCGCAACGCTGTTCCCCTGGAAACACCACCCTCCGACGATAGGCGACGGGGGTCGCAGAATTACCGATTCGCCGCATCGTGTCCGAAGGCACATCGCACGGCGGTCCTGCCGGCCCGCGGGGACTTCGCGTTAACCTGGTCGTCGGCGTGATCTCGTCATTTTCGGGGGCAAAATTGGGGCCGGCATGTGTGCGCTAGGGCTCTTTCGCCATCGGCCGGGAAGCCGTCTGGCGGACGTCGCGGCTCTTGCAGCCCCCCTTGGGCTTTACCCTTCGACCAATGGCTTGCCGGCACCGCAGCCATGTGCGAGTGGGTATCGCGTCGCCCTGCAGTGTGGGTCCGTGCAAATGTCGGGGGATAGCCATCTTGCCCGCGCGGCGATTGGGCTGCACTGTAGGGTGTCATCAGACAGGTTGGGTCGTCCGTAGATAATGACCCGGCGCACATCTCGAAGTAAGAAAGATCATTGGGTCGGAGCGTCGCTCGACCGGACCTGCACTCAGACGAGAGATCCGCGGAAATGCCAATTCAAATCATGATGCCCGCGCTGTCGCCCACTATGGAGAAGGGTAAGCTCCTCAAGTGGCTGGTCTCGGAAGGCCAGATGGTCAACCCCGGTGACGCCATCGCCGAGATCGAGACCGACAAGGCGACCGTCGAGGTCGAGGCGGTCGATCAGGGCAAGGTGGCGAAGCTCCTGGTTCCGGAAGGCACCGAAGGCGTGAAGGTCAACACGCCCATCGCGCTGCTCGAAGGCGGCTCGCCCGGGGCGACGCTCAAGACCCACGTCCGGCCGAGGGTGGAGACCGCCAAGCTGGCGACCGGTGCCTCGCCCGTGCGCACCGAGCCACGACCTGCGACCGCGCCATTCCCTGAAACTGCGATCGGGGCCGGCGCCGTCATCGGCCGCTCGCGTCTCGTCGGCGATCATGGGCCCGGGCCCGCGCGGCCGGGCGTCCCGATGTCGGGGCTCACGCCGAGTGAAAGAGTGGGCTCGCCGAAGACGCAGTACATTCGCAGCGGAGACACAGACGCCGATCCCGTCGCGGGGTGGCTGGTGGTGGTGAAGGGGCCGGGTCGCGGCGGATTTCGTCCGATCTACGTTGGCATGAACTCGATCGGTCGCGAAACCAACCAGCGCGTCAGCCTGAGTTTCGGCGACGACATGATCTCGCGCGAGGAGCACGCCTTCATCGCCTACGACGAGGAGTCCCGGCAGTTCTACCTGCAGCATGGCGGCAAAGCGAACCTGGTGCGGTTGGCCGGCCGTCCGGTTCTCAGCCCCACGGAGCTGCAGCCCTACGATCTCATCCGCATCGGCAAGACGACGCTGCGGTTCATTCCCCTGTGCGGACCCGACTTCGCGTGGAGCGACGAAGTCACGGACACGTGAGCCCCTCTGGCTCAGCTCGAAGGAGCGTTCGGATCGGTCGGGCCCGGTGTCGGCAGACCACCGTTCGGCATCTCGAATTGATAGCTGATCAGCCCGGCCGCCATGGCCGGTGGAACCAGAGCTGCGGCGCAGATCAGCGCCATCATCGTAACGCGCAAAGTTCGCATGGCTGTGCACTCCATTGAGACCGGCTCGGCATTTTGCGAAACTCGACGCGTCGGCCAACGTACCGCTGCCACGCTTCGCCCGCCTCGGGCCGCCCGTTCCACATATGGGGTCGGCGGCGCTGCGGGGAACCGACACTCACCGGCGTGTGATGCGGATTGATCGGCTGGCGGCGGGGTCAACCTACGATCGGCACGGGGCGGTCGATCAGGATCTCCTCTGGGCTCATGCGACAGCGCAGCGCGATCGCCTCCACGCCGGCCGCGATCGCAGCATCGAAGGCGGCGCCGTAGTTGGGGTCCACGTCGCGGGCGAGCGAGAGGCGCTTCGCGTCGCCCCTCTGGATCAGGTACACCATGACGGCGCGGTGGCCGTCCCGCACCATTTGCGACAGCTCGGCCAGGTGCTTGGTGCCGCGCTCGGTGATCGAGTCGGGAAACTCGGCGAGCCCGTGCCGGCGCGACAGATGCACGTTCTTGATCTCGACGTAGCACAGGCCCTTCTTGGCGCATTCGAGCAGGAGGTCGATGCGGCTGTTCTTGCCGTACTTCACCTCGCGGCGAAAGCCTGGATAGCCGGCGAGCGCCTTCACGCGCCGCGCCTCCAGTGCCTCCGCCAGCAGTTTGTTGGGGTGGCCCGTGTTGATGCCAACCAGCGTCGGCCCCTTGCCGAGGTCCGCCTCCACCAGCTCCCAGGTGTGTCGGTACTTGCGCGTCGGGCTGTCGCTTTGCGAGAGCCAGACGACGGCGCCGGGCACGGCAAGGCCCATCATGGAGCCGGTGTTGGGGCACGTCGCGGTGACGAGCTGCCCATCGTCCAGGCGCACGTCCGCCAGGAAACGCTTGTAGCGCTGGATGAGGGTGCCGCGCAGGAGCGGCGAGGGCAATCGCATGGGCCGCAACGTAAGCTTTGGGACACCCGGCGTGCAACTGGAGGAAGCATTCACGCGGCGTTCAGGCACACGCCGCTATCGGGATGCCTTGAACACCGCTGCAATACAGGGCACCTCCATGCACAAACTCCTCATCGCTGCATTCGTTGGTTCGTTCTGTGCGAGCGCTGCAATGGCGCAAACGGCTCCGTCCACCACCACCACCACACCACCACCGGCGGCTTCCAAGAAGGCCGCGACCCAGGCCCGCAGCCCCGAGTCGATCGAGTGCTCCAAGCAGGCGGATGCGCAGGGCCTGAAGGGCAAGCCTAGGAAGGTGTTTCGCGCCAAGTGCAAGAAGGACCTGATGAAGAAGAAGGCCTGACGTCGGTCGGCCTTCGTCTCTATCTGGCGCCTCAGGGCTCGAGCCACACCTTCTCGAGGTCCTGGCCGATGAGGTGGCTGGGTGACATCTCCCAGCCCTTCACCTTGGCGCTCATGACTACGATGCGCTGCCACCACAGCAGCGGCACGTTGTAGGCTTCGGTCAGCATGCGCATCTCGAACTGGCGCAGCGACTTGTAGCGCTCCGCGGGGTCGGTGGCGTCCTTCTGCAGCTCGAACAGCCGGTCGAGCTCGCGGTCGATGTACTTGCCCTGATTGGAGGACAGATCGACCGACAGGTAGCGGGTGAGCTGGTAGGTCGGCTCGTCGACCGAATCGCCCTGGAACGAAAGGGCGACGTCGAAGGTGCCCTCGTTGAGCGCGTTGTTGTAGAGCACGTCGTTGGCCTGGATGTGCTCGGTCTCCACCCCGATCTGGCGCCACTGGTCGATGACGTAGACGCCGCCGCCCGTGAACAGGTTGGCGATGGTGCGGTTGGTAAGCCGGATCTTGAGGTTCTCGACGCCCGCCTCCTTCAGCAGCCGGCGTGCCTCGGTGCGCGAGGCCTCGATGTCGCGGGAAAAGCCCGGCATCTTGACCAGGTCCTCCTCGCGTGCGGCCAGCTCGTAGCCCGGCCGCACGTAGCCTCCGACGTAGCGCATGATGGTCGACCGCGGCAGCACCTCGGCCGCCTTCCATCGGTCCACCGCAAGCGAGAGGGCGCGCCGCACGCGGGCGTCGTCAAAGGGCTTCTTCTTGACGTTGAAAGTGATGAGGAGCGCGTTGAGCCACGGGCTCTCCTGCACCGTGATCTTGTTGCCCAACGCGCCCACGAGCCGGTCGCGATCGACTTGGGTCACGCTGCGGAAGTCGGCCATGATCTGGCTGCCTTGCAGCGCGTTGATCAGCGCCGCCCCTTGCGTGAAGATGGCGTGGAAGCCGTCGAGGTAAGGCAGGTCACCCTTGAAGTAATCCTTGTTGCGCTCGCCCTTCCAATGCGCCCCGGCCACGTGCTCCACGAACTTGAATGGCCCGGTGCCCATCACGTTGCGCACGGGAAACGTTGGGTTCTCCTTGAGCTTGGCGGCGCTGTAGACGCAGTTGAACGGGTTGGCGAAGGCGTAGATGAGCGCGCGATTGGGCCGCTTGAGGCGGAAGATCACGCTGAGCGGATCGGGCGTATCGACGCTGTCGATGTCGGCGACGAGGCCCTGCCGCACGGAGACCACGCCTGGGGGCGGGTTGCGCAGGCGGTCGTATGTGACCTTCACGTCCTCGGCCGAGAAGGGGGAGCCGTCGTGGAACTTGACGCCGGCGCGGAGGCGAAACTGGTAGGTCTTGGCGTCGTCGGCGACGCTCCAGCTCTCGGCCAGGTCGCCGACCAGCTTGGGATAATTTGGGATGTCGATGCGTAGCAGGTTCGAATAGTGCGGGGAGAGCAGGTGGATGATCGGGAACAGCGTCGACTGGTGGCAGTCGTAGGTCGGCGGGTCGCCCGAGTTGATGCCGAAGACGAGCGTGCCGCCGCGCTTGGGCTGCTCGGCGGCGCCGGCCGGTCCCGGAACGCAGGCGAGCACGAGGGCAATGGCCAAGACGAGGACGGCGCAACCGCCGCGCCACTTGTTGTTCGACATGCCTCGATCCTTCCCCGGGTTCTCTGAAACCTCAAGTCACACGCAAGCGCCCCACGGCCGCCTCGTCCACATCGACCCCGAGTCCGGGCCCCGATGGCGGCGAGACCAGCCCGTCGCGGAGCGGCAGCGGCTTCCTGACGATGTCTTCGGCCAGGTAGAAATGCGTGAGGCTCACGCCCCAGTCCGTCGACGGCAGGGCGCAGGCCAGATGCACGGCCGCGGCCGAGGCGATGCTCGACTCAGCGATCTTGGCGGCGACGTTGACCTCGAGACCGAGGCGCTCGCACAGGGCGGCCGCCTCGATTGCCACCCCGAAGCCGCCGAGCTTGATCAGCTTTAGGGAGAGCCCGCGCGCGCCGCAGCGCGCATGCGCCTCGATATCGGCCAGCGAATGGATGCCTTCGTCGGCGCCGATGGCGACGGGTGAGGCGCGCGAGAGAGTTTCGAGGCCTGCAAGATCGGTGGCTCCGAGCGGCTGCTCGAGGAAGAGGAGCCCGGCCTCGCGTGTGGCCTCGACATAGCGTTGCGCAGCCTCGAGCGCGAACCCGCAATTGGCATCGGCGCAGAGAGGCACGGCTCGCCCTAGCGCGTCGCGCACGGCATGCGTAGCCGCGATGTCCTGCTCGAGCGGCTTGGTGGCCACCTTGAGCTTGAAGAAGTGGAAGCCCTCGGCCGTCTTTGCGCGCGCCTCCGCAACGTCCTTCTCGACGGTCGAATTGCCGAGCAGCCACATGGGGGCAACGGAACCGCGCGCCGCGCCGCCGACGAGTGCGGACAGCGGCAGACCGGACGCGCGTCCGGCGAGATCGAGCAGCGCCATCTCGATTGCAGAGTGCGCGCCGGTGTTGCCCATCAGCGTCCCGTGCAGCCGGGCGAGGAGCCGCGGCCGGGACCACGCATCCTCACCGACGAGCAGCGGCGCCAGATGTCGCACGGCCGCGACCAGTCCGCCTTGCGTGTCGCCGGTCATGGTCGGCGCCGAGGCGGCCTCGCCCCAGCCGACGGTGCCGTCCGCTGCCTCGATCCGTACCAGCACGTTCTCGGCGTGGGCGATTGCCACACCCGACATGACAATAGGTTTCTTCAGCGGCAGTGCGATCGGGATCGCCTCGACGCAACGGATGACGAGCGGCGGCGGGGCTGCCGTCCTCGCCGTCGCCGAGCGAGCCTGCTCGTGCTTCGTCATGGGTTGGTTCAGGTCGCGGCCAGCTTCAGGACTTTGGCCGCGGTGGAGCCCAGGATCATCTTGCGCTGCTCGGGGTTCAGGCTCAGCTGGTCGACGAACTTGACCGGCTGCACGTAGCCCATGTCGAAGCAGTAGTCGCTGCCGATCATGATGCGGTCGGCGCCGACCATCGAGATCACGAACTCCATGATGGGCTTGGAGTGGGCGATGGTGTCGTAGGTGAAGCGGCGCAGATAGGTGCTGGGGGCTTGCGCGAGGTGCCTGTTCTCCTTGCGCACTTTCCAGCCGTGGTCGATGCGGCCGATCAGGATCGGCAGCACGCCGCCGGCATGCGGCAGGTTCACCTGCAGCTTGGGATGGCGGTCGAGCACGCCGCTGAAGATGAGGTGGGAAGCGGCAATCGCCGTGTCGATCGGATTGCCGAGCAGGTTGCCGAGGTGGTAGTTCGCCACGCGCTTGCCGCCGATGGTCTGCAGCGGGTGCAGGAAGATCGGCAGATCGAGCGCCTCGATGCGCGCCAAGATAGGCGCGAACATCGGATCGTCGAGATCGTTGCCGTTGATGTTGGTGCCCATGTAGATGCCGCGCACGCCCGGTTGCTGGCTGACGCGGTCGAGTTCGTCGATGGCCCGGTCTCGATCGAGCATCGGCAGTGTGGCGAGCACGACGAAGCGGTCGGGATTGGCCTTGTGCGCGGCAATCGCGCCGTCGTTCCACGCTTTGGCGAGCTTGTGGCTGGTCTCGCCGTCCGCCCAGTAGACCATGGGTGTGGTGAGCGAGAGCGCGTGCACAGCGACGCCCTCTGCGTCCATCTCGGCCAGCCGCTGCTTGGTGTCGATGAACTTCATCGGTAGCCCGCCGTTCGATCCGGCCGGCGTCTTGAAAGAGAACGTCTGCCCATCCGTCGTGAACTCGGCGTTGAAGCGTCCGCCTTCGGCATTCATCATGTCGAAGTAGCTCTGCGGGTAATAGTGGGCGTGGATGTCGATGGCCGGCACGCCTGCCGCCGCCGACGCGCTCGCCATCTGCGCCCGGGCTCCGCTGGACACCCCTCCGAAACCACCGACTCCCGCCGCCGCCACAACCCCACCTTGCAGCACCTGCCGCCGAGATGGGCCGTGGCAGCTTGCGCATTCCATGTGCATCGTCATGGCGTTGACCTCCCGATCCGGTTGTGGCCCGCTTGCCGGGTCTCCGAGTGCCGGGAGCTTAGCGGCAGGAGGGGGGCTTGTTAAGGTGGGGATCACCCGTCGAGCGACAGGGCGGCAGCGATGGTCGACGCTTTGCGCTTCACGGCTGCGCAATCGCCCAAGAGATCAGGATGAGGAGGGAACAATGGAGCGCTTCCTGCTGAGCGTGTTTGCCCTCGCGCTTTGGTGGAGCCCGCTCTGCGCGCAGGAATGGCCGGCGCGAGCTGTCACCATCATCGTGCCGTTCATCGCCGGGTCGACGCCGGACAGCCTGGCCAGGATCGTCGCCGAGGGATTGCAGCAGCGGCTCGGGGCACCATTCGTGGTGGAGAACAGGGCGGGTGCCAGCGGCAACACGGGTACTGCGGCGGTGGCCAAGGCGGCGCCGGACGGGCACACGCTGGGCGTCAGCATCGTCGGGCCGCTGGTCGTCAACGCGCTCTTGTTCGCCAAGATGCCCTACGAGACGGAGAAAGACATCGCCCCCATCACCATCCTCGCCGCGCAGCCCAGCGTGCTGGTCGTCAATCCGGGTGTTGCCACCGACAGCGTCGAGAGCCTGCTCGCGGCAATAAGGCGTGAGCCCGACAAGTTCACCTATGGCTCGATCGGCCGGGGCTCGCTGTCGCATCTGGCCATGGCCTCGCTGGCGATGAAGGCGGGCGTGAGCGTGGTGCATCTGCCGTTCCCCGGCTCGCCCGCGGCGGTGACTGCGTTGCTGCGGGGGGATGTGCAGATGGCGGTGCTGCCGGCGGCATCGGTTGTCTCGCTCGCGGCGGAGGGCAAGCTGAAGCTTCTGGCGGTGACGTCGCCGCGGCGCTCCGCCCTGCTGCCGACCCTGCCGACACTGCGCGAGGCCGGGATCACGGGCGTCGAGGCCGATGCGTGGGTGGGCCTCATTGCCCCCGCTGGGACGAGCGACGCGGTTCTCTCCAAGATTCACAGGGAGGTCGTCGCGGTTCTGGCCGATGGCGCAGTGGTAGAGAAGCTCAAGGTCCAGCTCATGGTGCCGGTCGCTAATTCTCCCGAGGCGTTCAAGGCCGTCCTCAAGGAGGAGCACGATCGTTGGGCACCGATCGTCGCCGCCGGTGGCATCAAGGCGGAGTGACGTGTTTCACCCATCACCCCGGGAACACGTCAGTCGTCGATGATGGCCACGGCGCGGGTCCAGCCGGCGGACGCGGCTTTGATCTTGACTGGGAAGCACGCGATCGTGAACCCGTGCGCGGGCAACGCCTCGAGGTTGTGCAGCTTCTCGATGTGGCAGTAGCCGATCTCGCGCCCCGACTTGTGCCCCTCCCAGATCAGCTTGGCGTTCTTGGTCTCGGCATATTTTTTGGCGGTGTAGACGAAGGGCGCGTCCCACGACCACGCGTCCGTGCCGGTGATCTTGACCCCGCGCGAGGTGAGATAAAGCGTAGCCTCCCGACCCATGCCGCAACCCGTCGGCACATAGTCCGGCTCGCCGTAGCGCACCCCCGCCGAGGTGTTGACGACGACGATATCGAGCGGCTCGAGGGTGTGGCCGATGCGCTTCAATTCTGCTTCCACATCGGCCGGGGTCGCGACATAGCCGTTCGGGAAGTGGCGGAAGTCGAGCTTGACGCCCGGCTGGAAGCACCACTCCAGCGGCACCTCGTCGATGCAGAGCGCGCGCTTGCCCTTGTCCATGGTGGAGGCGAAGTGATAGGGCGCGTCGAGGTGCGTGCCGTTGTGGGTGGAGATGTCGATGCGCTCGACCGCCCAGCCTTCGCCGTCGGGCAGCTCGGCCGGCGTGAGCCCCGGGAAGAAGGCGCATACCATCGGCGCGCTCTGCTTGTGATCGATGTAGGTGATCTTCGGCTCCTGCCCGGGCGGGTCGGAGGCGATGTCGCTCTGCAGGGGAACGGAGATGTCGATGATGCGGCGCGTCAACGTTGCCTCCTCGATGTGCAGTGCTGTGGTTACTGCGAGATTGTCTATCCCAGCAGCGGCCTTGTCACTTGTGCCACTGGTTTGGCTGAGGCCTCCATCGTATGCAAAATCAGGCTCTGTCTACGAGTTTGACTGATTTTTGTAGATAAAGCAGTCTGACGCCGCTCGAGCACCTGCGTTTTTGGCAGGGTCGCGGCATCTAAGATGCAGGTCGGAGAAGCCCCATGCAACGACGAGGGATCATTGCGTTGGCCGGCGTGGCGGTGCTGGCCCTGTTTGCCTCCCTGGCGCTCACGGGCGCGACGGTGGGGCAAGCGCAGGGTGCCAGGTTCATCATCGTCCAGTCGACCACGTCCACCGAGAATTCCGGGCTTTTCAAGCACGTGTTGCCGATGTTTACGGCCAAGACAGGTATCGAGGTGCGCGTCGTCGCGGTCGGCACCGGACAGGCCGTCAAGAACGCGCAGAACGGCGATGGCGACGTGCTGTTCGTGCATGACAAGTCCTCGGAGGAGAGGTTCGTCGCCGAGGGCTGGGGCGTGAAGCGCTTCGACGTGATGTACAACGATCTCGTCGTCATCGGCCCCGCCAAGGACCCAGCCGGGATCGCCGGCTCCAAGGACGTGGTTGCGGCCTTCAAGAAGATCGGCGACGCCAAGGCGCCTTTCGTCTCGCGGGGCGACGACAGCGGCACACACAAGGCGGAGCTGCGGCTCTGGAAGGACGCGGGCGTCGACGCCAAGGCGGCCTCCGGCACCTGGTACCGCGAGGCCGGCAGCGGCATGGGGGCGACCATCAACACCGGTGTCGGCATGGGCGCCTACGTGTTCACCGACCGCGCCACCTGGTCGAGCTTCAAGAACCGCGGCGACTACAGAATCGTGATCGAGGGCGACAACAAGCTCTTCAATCAGTACGGCGTGATCCTGGTGAACCCGGCCAAGCATCCCAACGTCAAGCAGGCCGAGGGCCAGGTGTTCGTCGATTGGGTGCTGTCGCGCGAGGGACAGGGCGCGATTGGGTCGTTCCAGATCAACGGCGAGCAGCAGTTCTTCCCCAATGCCGCCCCGACTGGGTGACGCCCGTCATCCCGGCTCCCCTAGGTTGCGTCGATCGTCAACGATGACTCAACGCGAGCCGGAGCCCGATAAGTGTTGGGTCAGCGCTTCGCTCGACCCAACCTACGACGACAGCTTCGTCACGCGATGACCTAGCTCCGGGCTCGTTTCTTGAGAGACTCCGGCGTGATCAGCTCCCCGGTCTTGTCGTTGACGATGTAGACGCCGAGCGAGAGCGCCTCCTCGTTGGACATGTAGTTCATGCTCGCCGCAGTGGCCTTGAGGCGCGCGCGCAGGAACTCGAGGCTGGCGCCCACCTCGGTCATGTAGTCCGCCATGGCCAGCGTCATCCTCTGCGTGCGTGCAATGGCCATGCTCAAGTCCTGCGCCGTGTACTCCTTGTCGACCCAGTCGATCTTGAAGGAGTGAAACCCGAGCTGAGCCGTGGACCCTTTGGCGCGCCAGGGTTCAGCCGTCTCGGAGTCGCGGCCGCCCAGGAACGCCGTGGTGCAGGCGCTGCTGCAGACGACATCCTTGCCGATGACCGCCGTCCTGATCTTGGCGCGGTGGAAGAAGCGGCCGAGCGCCATGCCTTCCTCGAGCGAGCCGCCCAGCGAGTTGAGGTAAACGACCGTGATCTTCTTCTCCGGCAGCTTGGCGATGTAGGCCTGCAGGGCCATGGCATCGCCGGTCTCGATCTTGCCCTTGGCCTCGATGGCATTCACCGTCTCGGTGTCGGCCGAATGCTTGAGGAACTCGAGGGCAGCGCTGGCGCTCGTGGTGAGCACCAGCGCAGCCGCACCGAGCAATCCGGCCATGATCCGGCGCGGCAGCGCGGAGTTGGCAGCCGGCACCCGACCGAGCCTGCCGAGTGAGCGAGGGAAGCTGCGCATGACACGTCTCCAAGATTAGAGGCCTATCGCGAGGCAACGCGGCGCTTGATGATGTTGCTGGGGTCGATGATGCGTTGGGTCTTCAGTTCCATGACGTGGATGCCCTTCATGAGCGCTTCGTCGTCGTTGACCAGCGTGATCGCCTCGTGCGGTGCCCTCAGCATCAGCGGGAGGAATGCCAGGTCCTCGCCGATCGCGTGCAGGTAGCCGATGATGTTGTCCATGACGCGATGGGTGTCCTCGACGACCGTGCTCATGTCCTTCTTGTCGTAGGTCTTGGCGGGGTCGAACTTGGCGCCGAACTGGTGGAAGCCCAGGCGTGCGCCCGACATCATCACGCGCAGAGGCTTGCCCGTGGCGGCGTCGCGTCCACCGAGGAACGCCAGCGCGCAGGCGCTGTGGCAGCCGATCCCGCCGGTGAACACGAACGTGGCGATCTTGGCGTCGTGAAAGAAGCGCCCGAGCTTCAGGCCTTCGGTGAGGAGGCCGCCGGGAGAGTCGAGGATGACGGCCACTCTGCGGTCGGACGGCAGCTTGGCCACCTCGGCCTGCAGCGCGAGAAGCTCGCCGCCCACGAGCTGGCCGCCCAGCAGGAAGGCCGTCGTGTTCGGGCTGCCGATCTCGATGCGGGTGAGAGTGGCCGCCTGCACCGGTGCCGCGATGCACGGAAGCACGATGGCCGAGGCGACTGCCAGCCTGGTAGCTCGACGCTTGAGGAGGGAGAAGGCGCGGCCGAGCACGGATGTTATGGCAGCGTACGCGGCGGGACGGGAAGCAGTCATGACACGATCCTCACTGGGCGCCGCCGGGTGCTGCTGGCGGCGCTGTGGCTGCACGGTTCAGCCGCTGATCCAAGTCGACTTCTCGACCTGGGACATGGACTTGGAGACCAGGGCCGACTGGAGACCCATCTGGGCCAGCTTGAAGTTCGGGTCGATGGCCAGGGCCTGCTTGAACTCGGCAATGGCCCGGTCGATCTCGCCGTCGGCAATGTAGATCTGGGCGCGGAAGGTCATTGCCCGGGCGCTCTTTGGATTGACCGAGAGGGCACGGGAGAGGTCAGCGAGAGCCAGGTCGCGATTGCCCATCGCCTTGTGAGCGAGAGCGCGGTTCTCGTAAGAGAAGCCGACGGCCGGATTGATCGTGATCGAGCGTTCGAAGTCCTCCAGCGCCCCCGCAGGCTCGCCCTTCAACAGGCGAGCGAGACCGCGGAAGCTGAAGCTGCGCGCATCGTTGGCGGCGACGCGCACGAGGTGCTCGCCATCGGCCATGGCGGCGTCCAGCCTGCCTAGATCCAGCAGCGCCGCGCACCTCAGAATATGGGCATCGACGGAGCCGGGGTTCAACTCGATGGCGCGGTCGAGGTCGGCGGCCGCCTGCTCGAGCTCGCCCTTGCGAATGCGCACCTCACCTCTGTAGAGGTACACCTTGGGATTGTTGGCATCGATTGCAGCGATGCGGTTGAGCGCAGCCATGCTGCCGTCGATATCGCCTTTGCGGTACAGCGTCTCGGCGAGCGTGAACAGTTTGGCGACGTCGGTCTCCTGCGCGATGGGAACCGCACCGGGGGCTTTCGGCGTCGGCTGAGCTTGCGGCGGGGGCGCGGCCGGTGTCGCCACGACGCCGGGCTTCGGGCCGGGGGCGGAGCTGACGCTACCGCCGGCCTGCTTGAGGGCCTCCGCCGCCTGCTTTCTCTGCTGTGCGAAGGTATTGTTTGGCTGAATGGCCAGGACGCGGGCGTAGTCCGCGATCGCAAGGTCGTAGTCGCCTTTGATCTGGTAAGCGTCGCCGCGCTCCATGAGCGCGAAGACGAACTGCGGGTTGAGAGCGATTGCGCGATTGAGGTCGGGAAAAGCGCGGTCGATTTCGCCCTTCATCCGGTACATGCGCCCGCGTGCTGCGTAGGGGAACGGTGCCGAAGGGTTGACCGTGATTGCCTTGTCGAGATCCTGCTTGGCGCGCTCGTAGTCGCCCATCGTCACGTAGACGTGGCCGCGGTTGGAAAGCGCGGTGGAGTGAGTCGGCTGGAGCTTCAGGGCTTCGGTAAGGTCGGTCACGGCGCGATCGTACCGGCTCGCCCGGATGTGCGCCTCACCCCTCACGGAAAGCGCGAACACGTTCTTTGCGTCGAGGTTGAGCGCGCGATTGAGGTCGGTGGTGGCCTTGTCGAGCTCGTTCTTGCGCATGTATGCGACCGCGCGCAGAGCCAGGGCCGTCACTTGGTTGGCCTTGGTCTCGTCCTTCGACTGCACGACGCGCGAGCAGGCCTCGATGGCCCGCGCGGGATCGGGGGCGCGGCAGTCCTCCATGGTGTCGGCAAAGGCTGCAGCGCTCGACATCAGCAGCGCCGCCAGGGCAACGAGTATGCGCATGGCACTCTCCCGGTTGGATGGATGCGGTCGAATTCGGATCAACCGCGAATGCCGGGATTGTGATGAATTCCAAGCCTCTGCGCTGTTTCGCCGGATACAGAGATTCGCAATCTTCCCTCTCTCCCCGTTTCTCACGCGGGCGCAGGACCGGGGCCGTCACGCACTCGACAGGGATGTTGCGGGCGCGATTGAACCGGGGCAAAGACAGCATCATGGTCGCAGTCACAATGGGCGACGAATGGAAGGGCAGCAGAGATGAGGTATTTGCGGGCAACGCGGCGGGGGATCGTGGTCTCGGCCCTATTCGGGGCTGGGCTGCTCGTGGTCGCCCCGGCCTCGGCCCAGCGCAAGGAGCCGCCGCCTTCGCGCGAGGCCGCGCAATTCTCCTTCGCGCCCATCGTGAAGAAGGCCGCACCCGCCGTCGTCAACGTCTACGTGCGCGCGCGCGTGCCCACCTTCGTGTCGCCCTTCGCCGACGACCCGCTGTTCCGCCGCTTCTTCGGCGAGCGCTTCGGCATGCCACAGGAGCGCATCCAGAATTCGCTGGGCTCCGGCGTGATCGTCTCCTCCGAGGGGATCGTCGTCACCAACACCCACGTCGTCAAGATCGGCGGGGCGGCCGAGATCCGCATCGCGCTCTCCGACCGTCGCGAGTTCGATGCCAAGGTGGTGCAGCAGGACGACAAGTCGGACATTACCGTGCTGCGGATCGAGGGGGGCGATGGCCGTTTCCCCCATCTGGAGTTCGAGAACTCCGACGCGGTCGAGGTGGGCGACCTGGTGCTGGCGATCGGCAATCCGTTCGGCGTCGGCCAGACCGTGACCAGCGGCATCATCTCGGCGCTGGCCCGCACGGAGGTAGGGAACTCAGAGGCGCAGGTCTTTATCCAGACGGATGCCGCCATCAACCCCGGCAACTCCGGCGGCGCGCTGGTCGACATGGCGGGCAGGGTCGTCGGCATCAACACGGCGATCTTCTCCCGGTCGGGCGGCTCGCACGGCGTGGGCTTTGCCATTCCCTCCAACATGGTCAAGCTGATCGTCGACAGCGCGGTGGCGGGCCGCAAGCTGGAGCGCCCCTGGCTCGGCGCCAAGCTCGACGCAGTGACGCGCGAGATGGCCGAGGCGATGGGCCTTGCTCGCGTCGCCGGCGCGGTTGTCGCCAGGCTCTATGACAAGAGCCCCGCCGCGGAGGCCGGGATGCAGGCCGGCGACGTCATCGTCGCCGTGGACGGCCACGAGGTCGCCGATGCTCGCGCGGTGCAATACCGGCTGACTACCCGCGGTGTGGGCAACCGCTGCCGTCTCGATATCGTGCGCAAAGGCCGGCAGCTCGCGGTCGACGTGGTCCTGCGCGCGGCCCCGCAAGCAGGCAAGGACGACGTGCGCAATCTCTCGGGCGTGCACCCCTTCGACGGCGCGCGTGTCGCCAACATTTTGCCGGGGACGGCCGATGAGCTGGGGATCGAGGATCAGGAGGGCGTCGTCATCGTGCAGGTGCGGCCAGAGTCGCGGGCGGCTCGCATAGGCTTTCAAGCGGGCGACGTGATCCAGCAGGTGGGGCGCGTGAAGATCCAGACGGTGAGCGAGCTCGAATCCGTGGTGAAGGAGCGCCAGCAGGTTTGGCAGATCGTCCTCAAGCGCGGCAATCAGACCATGCGGCTGCAGCTGGCAGGCTAGCCGTCCGTGGGGTCAGACCCTTCTGCACCGCCGGCGATGTGGGTTGGATTCGGTGCATAAGGGTCTGACCCCGTGACTGCGACCGCGCTATGATCGGCCAATGACCAACCTCTTTCAAGCCGCCGGCCTCGAGCGGGAGGCGCCGCGCCCGCTCGCAGATCGATTGCGGCCGAAGAAGCTTGCAGAGGTCGTGGGCCAGGACCACCTCGTTGGCCCCGCGGGCACGCTGACGCGGGCGCTGCGAAGCGGGCGCTTGCAGAGCATGATCCTGTGGGGCCCGCCGGGTACCGGCAAGACCACGGCGGCGCGGCTGCTGGCGGACGAGACCAACCTYGCCTTCGAGCARCTCTCGGCCATCTTCTCGGGSGTGCAGGACCTACGCAAGGCCTTCGACCGCGCCAAGAGCMRGCGCGAGACCGGCAAGGGYACGCTGCTSTTCATCGACGAGATCCACCGCTTCAACCGCKCGCAGCAAGACAGCTTCCTCCCCTACATGGAGGATGGCACCATCACCTTGGTCGGCGCCACCACCGAGAACCCGTCCTTCGAGCTCAACGGCGCGCTGCTCTCCCGCGCGCTGGTGCTGGTGTTCCACCGGCTCGACGAGGCGGCGCTGGAGGAGCTGCTGGCCCGCGCTGAGAAGGAGGAGGGGCGACCGCTGCCGCTGGACGGAGAAGCGCGCGAGACGCTCAAGGCCATGGCTGACGGCGACGGTCGCACGATGCTCAATATGGCCGAGGAGCTGTTCGGCTCGCTTGCGCCGGGCACCGCGCCGCTCGGCCGTGCGGCTCTCACCGAGCTGGTGCAGCGCCGCGCGCCGCTCTACGACAAGTCACGCGACGGCCACTACAACCTGATCAGCGCGCTGCACAAGGCCGTGCGCGGCTCCGATCCGGATGCCGCTCTCTATTGGCTGGCGCGCATGCTTGTCGGAGGCGAGGACCGGCTCTATATCGCCCGGCGCCTGGTGCGCATGGCGATCGAGGACATCGGACTGGCAGACCCTCAGGCCGTCGTTCAGGCCCTGGCCGCCAAGGAGGTGTTCGATTTCCTGGGCTCGCCGGAGGGCGAGCTGGCGCTGGCGCAGACCGCCGTCTATCTGGCGACGGCACCCAAATCCAACGCGGCCTATACGGCCTTCGGCGCGGCCATGCGGTCCGCCAAGGAGCGCGGCAGCCTGGCGCCGCCCAAGCACATCCTCAATGCACCGACGCGGCTGATGAAGGAGGAGGGCTATGGAGCCGGGTACGAGTACGACCACGGCACGACTGAAGCCTTCTCCGGCCAGAACTATTTCCCCGACGGCATGGCGCGCGAGCAGTTCTACGCGCCGCCCGGACGCGGCTTCGAGGCGGAGATCAAGAAGCGGTTGGAGTATTGGGCCAAGCTGCGCGCCAAGCGTGGTGGCAGTGGCGATCCATAGGTCGAGCGCAGCGCAGAGCCGACGCGAGCCGAGCGCACCAACGGTGTTGGCTCATCACGATCACAGAGCCCAACCTATGCGCGGCAGGCGGAGAGTTCAGGTTCGCGCGGCACGGCCGGGCGCGGCTCGATAGGTCGCCCCGGGTTGGGCCATCGCCAGCCGCCCCAGCAGCTCGGCGGCGAGCTCGCGCAGGCTTGCCCCTGTCTGGCCCGGATATTTCGCCCAGTAGGAGCGCGGGCGAGGGGCGAAGCGGGTCGCTGCCTGCAGCGACGACACCCGCAGGATCGGTTGGCGGAAGCAATTGTTCTCGGCATCCTGCCGCAGCCATTCCTCGTATTGGGCGTCCTCGGGGGAGTGGGCATCCTTCATGTTTATGATCACGCCGAGAGGCTCGGCAAAGCCCATATCCGGGTCGCGCTCGCGGAACTGGCGCAGGAACTTCAGGCCACGCGTGGAGATGTAGTCGGGGCGCGTGGGGGAGATATAGAAGTCGGCCTCGCGCAACCAGGACTCGGTGAGCACCGAGAGGCCCGGCGCGCTGTCGATCAGCACCAGATCATAGAGCAACCGCGCCTCGCCCAAGAGCGCGCCCACGGTCTTGCGCAGCTCGCGCTCGTGCTCGCCCTTGGAGACCTCCCGCTCGAACAGGGTGAGGTGGGTGTCGCTCGGCAGCAGGTCGATCGAGCGTGCGTCGTCTACGTCGGAGGCGCCGCCGACCACGCACTCCTGCCACTTGGCGGACGACTGTTTCAGCACCGCGCCGATGAGAAAATCGACGAACGTGCGGCCGCCGGACTGGACTGACTCCAGCCGATCCTGCGGCAGCAGCATGTGGCTGACGCTCGCCTGGGCATCGGAATCGACCACGAGGATTCGCTTGCCGTGGTCATTGGCCAGCGTCTCGGCCAATGCCAGGACGAGCGTCGACTTGCCCACGCCTCCCTTGGCGTTCATGACCGTGATGGTATTGCGCATAGAGCCCCTCGAGCCGGTCGCCCGCACGACCACCCGCAAATCCAAGACAAGGACCCAAGGAAGGAGAATTTGTGGCGCGCCCCAAGGGTGCCGCCGTTAATCGTCAGCGCAGGCGCCGCCTGAGGCCCAAAATCACGCAGAGCGGCAGCACTACGGCAATGGCGATCACCGACAGCACCAGAGAGGGAAGCTGGTCGTAGGCGCCGCGGTCCACGGGAAAGAGCAAATTCAAGTACTTGGTGATGAGCTGGCTCGCCACGATGGCGAGGCTCATGAGCGAGGCGACGAGCGCAAACCAGGTCGCGCGCTGATCGGCCGGCGCGTGCACGGCGATGAGCGCCAGCAGCGGCACGGTGGCCAGCAACGCCAGCGGCGATTGGGCGGCCTCGTCGATCAGCGCGATGCTGCGCGCCCCGAACCCGAGAACGCGCTCGGTCCATTCGTGCACGCCATGGACCAGCAGCAGGCTCGGCAGGAATAGGAATGCAGCGAGGCCCGTCAGCCAGAGCAGCACCGTGGTCGCCGGCCGCCGCACCACGGCGTCCGTGAGGAGCCACATGGCGGTCAAGCCCAGGCCCGTGCCCGTGAGGGCGAGAACGCCGAAGAACGTCTCGTCGAAGCCCAGCCGGTCCATGGCAAACCAGCGGTAACCCTCGCCCAGCATCGGCACCGCCCGGAAGGCGAAGATGGCGATGGCCGCGACCGCGATTCGCTGTTTCACCTCGGGTGCCAGGCGCCTCATCACGCGCCGCAGCATCAGGCAGATGACGGCGAGCGAAACCAGGAACACGATCTCCTGGGCGAAACGAAAGGCGGACAGCGCCAGCAGCGTCGCCGTTCCTGCCAGCAGAATGCCGCCCCCGAAGATGCGCCAGTCGAGCGCGCGCGTGCGGCCGCCGCGCAACCTGACGAGCAGGGCGCCGCTGACCGACAGGGCGGGCACGATGAGCCCAATCAGGAAGACGGTCTCGTAGGCGAAGGACTTGGCCAGCGCTCCGGCGATGCCGCCGACGGCAAATGCGCCGATCGAGTAGGTGAGCCGCGCCAGCACCTCCACCATGGCGAGATCGGCGGTGATCTCCGCCTGCGGCCGTGGGCTGCCGTCGGCATGCGTGCGCGGCACGACCTCGGGGCTCATGGCATCGGCCACCACCTCCTGCACAACGCTGCCGATCACGACCAGCAGCTGCGCCAGTACGTAGATGCGCTCAGGTACCGCGAAGGTGATCCACCTCCCCGCGGCGCCGGCCAGCAGAACGAGGCCGCATGCAATCAGCCCGGCCCCGATCAGGGTGTAGGAGCGACGTTGCGAGCCCAGGATCGGCAGAGCGTCGACGAACTCGCTCACCACCATCTTGGCCGTCCATGGCAACTGCAGCCACACCGCCAGCGAGGCAAGCTCGGCCGGCGTCAGGGTGAGGGACTGCTTCACCCAGAAGGTGTCGGCGACGGCAACGATGCCGAGCGCGCCGGACGCCAAATAGATCGTCAGCAGCGGCAGATAGGCGAGGCGGAAGGCCCGTATCGGCGCCAGCAGCGGCGCCTCGAGCCCGGACCACAGAAGCGCGTCGAGGCGCAAGCGCGGCTGGCGGCCGGTCGTGAGCTCGGTGTCGGGCATGCGGGCTCGCGAAAGTACTGCTCGGGTCCAGCTGGCGGGCTGTCCTGGGGCTGAGGAACCCTATGCAGGAGTTGAAGCCGCCTCAAAGAGGCTTGTACGCGGAAGAGGAAACTGCGACACCATGCCAGAGCCTCCGGAGGACATCATGGCCCAGACACCCCCCTTTGAGATCCCCCAGCAGCTGCGCGAGCTGGCCGAGAGGAACGTGGAGCAGGCCCGTAATGCGTATGGCCAGTTCATGGACGCCATGGTGCAGGCCACGGGTATGTGGATGGGGGCGATGCCGGCGAACGAGATGACGTCGGGCTTCAAGGTCGTCCAGGATCGGGCCGTCCGCTTCGCCAAGCAGAACGCCGAAGCCTGCTTCGCGCTCGCGAGCGAGATCGCCAATGCCAAGAACGTCCAGGACGTGCTCGCCATTCAGAGCCGCTATGCGCAGACGCAGATGCAGGCCTACGCTTTGCAGGCGCAAGAGCTCGGCCGGCTGATGACCGAGGCCGCGCAGAGCATGGGCTCCAAGGGCTGAGTGCGCGACCGCAGCGGCTGCGGTTTGGTGGTCGAATGCGTGAAACCGCTCGGGATGGCGGCGCGACCCACTGCGCGACTGACCGAGCGCGCGCTGATCACACCTTGAAGATGGCCGTGTACTTGGCCTTGATCGCGTCGGCCTGGGTGAGAACCGTCGCGGGGTCGTCCTTCATGAACTTGATGTCGGCGAGTGGCCGGCGGCCGGGCTTGGGTTTGGCTTGGCGGTGCGGCACGTATTGCGCGCTGAGGTCGACGAGCGCCTGCTGGCCCTCGCCCGAGCACATCCAGTTCTGGTACAGGCGTGCTGCGTTCGGGTTGGGCGCGGCCTTGAAGACGGCGTTGGGGCTGTTGATCAGGGGCGCGCCCTCGATCGGATAGACCACCGCGATCGGCGCACCCTGGTCCTTGTGCAGGAGCGCGATGTAGTCGGCGCCGTCGACCATCACCGCCCTTTCGCCGAGCGCGACCTTCTTGGGCGGGTCTACGCCGGACTGCACCTGCATCACCTTCTGCTTGGCGAGCTTCTCGAAGTAGCCCCAGCCGAGCTCGCGCGCCATCGCATGCGTGGCGGTGAGGATCAAGCCAGAGTAGCCCGGATGCGCCTTCACCAGTTTGCTCGTCCATTTCGGGTCGAGCAGGTCGATGAAGCCGGCCGGTGCGTCCTGCGGTTTCACCAGCTGGGTGTTGTAGGCGATGACGCTGAAGAGGATGCGCAGCGTCGCGAAGGTGCCGTCGGGGTCGAGGTGGCCGGCCAAGAAATGCTGGGCGGCGTCCGCCGGCACGTACGGGGCAAGCCACCCCTCGGCCTTCCAGGCGAGCGCGTGCGCGGCATCCGTCGTATTGACGAGGTCGACATTGAAGATGCGCGAGGCATATTCCTGCGCGATGCGTGAGAAGATGCGCTCCGCGCCCGAGCGCTCGACCCGGACCGAGATACCGGGAAACTTCGACTCGAAGATCTTGGAGTATTGCTCGGCCGTGGCAATTTCCATGGCCGTGTAGAGGTTCACCCGGCCTTCCTTGCTGGCGGCCTCGATAAGAGCGGGCGTGATGGCCTCTCCAGGCGGGGCCTGCGCCAGGACGCGCGGAGCGAAAGCAAGAGTCGCCGCGGCCGCGCCCGCACCCTTGATTGCCTTGCGCCGCGAGATGCTTTGTTGCGCCACAATAGGCCTCCCTGAAAATCCTCCCCCGCACGCGTCCTGTCCGCAGGCGACGAGCCATCATCGCTCAGGCGGCCGATCACTTCCATCGCTACCACGCTCTGATTATGGCCGTGCGGCCGTCGGCCATGTCATGCGCCCGAGCGCAATGTCGCGTAAGGTGTGACAACGGGGTTCGAGCAAGGGAGAGACGCGCATGCCCACGATGGACCAGATCCAACCCTACACGCCGCTCATCGTCATGGCAGTGAACGGCCTGATCGCCGGCTGGCTTGCGGGCCTGCTGTTCGGCGGGGGCGGCCTCATCCGCAACATGCTCGTGGGCATCATTGGCTCGTTCGTCGGCGGCGCCCTGGTGCGGTATGAGCTGCTGCAGCTGCCCGCCGCCGTGACGAACGTGACGAATATGGTCCCCTACGGCTACGGAACGCAGATCCTGATCTCGACCATCGGCGCCGCCATCGTCATCATCATCGCGCGGTTCCTCGGCGGCCGGTGAGGGAGAAGCCTGCGTATGCTTGCTGTCGATACGGAGAGCGCGATTGAGCGCCTCATGCGCTTGCTGGCCGTCGAAGGCGTGACCGGCCGGGAAGCCAGGATCGGCAAGGAGCTGATCGCGGCACTGAAGGAAGTCGGCGTTCCCGCCCGGTCCATCCGGTTCGACGATGCCCACACCCGCATCCCGCTGCCGACCGAGATCGGCAATCTCATTGTCGATCTGCCAGGTCGAGGCGCACTCCAGAGGGCAGATCGGCTGCTCTTCATGACGCACATGGACACCGTGCCGCTGTGCGCGGGGGCGAAGCCGACGCGGCGGGGACAGAAGATCGTCAACACGGCCAAGACGGCGTTGGGCGGTGACAATCGCACCGGCTGCGCCGTGCTCGTGACGCTGGCTGCCGAGCTGTTGCGGCGCAAGCTCGATCATGCGCCGCTGACGCTGCTCTTCACGGTGCGCGAGGAGAGCGGGCTGTGGGGTGCGCGCCATGTGCGCCCGCCCGATCTTGGTGGTGTGAAAATGGGCTTCAACTACGATGGCCGGTCGGCGGCCGACGTCATTATCGGCGCGGTCGGGGCGGACCGCTGGGAGGTGGAGATCTTCGGCCGGGCCTCACACGCCGGCGGTGCACCCGAGCGCGGCATCAGCGCGACCATGGTCCTGGCCGAGGCCCTCGCCGCTGTCCGGGCTGGCGGCTGGTTCGGCAAGATCGAGAAGGAGGGGCGCAAAGGCACCAGCAATGTCGGCCCCGTCAGCGGCGTCAACGGCGGACCGGCCGGCGATGCCACCAACGTCGTCACCGACTACGTGCTGGTGCGCGGCGAGAGCCGCAGTCACGACGCGAAGTTCTTCCGGCAGATCACGGCGGCCTACAAGGGGGCGTTCAGCCAGGCCGCCGCCGGGCTGACCAACAGTGAGGGCAAGGCCGGACGCGTGAAGTTCACCACCCACACCGATTATCACCCCTTCCGACTGAAGGAGACGGCGCCCGTCGTTCAGCGGGCCGTGGCCGCGGTTGCGGCGCAGGGTCTGACGCCCAACGTGCGCACGACGAACGGCGGTGTCGACGCCAACTGGATGGTGCGCCACGGCATTCCGACTGTGACGTTCGGCGCCGGCCAGAACGAGGCGCACACGGTCGACGAGTGGATTGACCTCACCCAGTTCGCGGCCGCCTGCCGGCTCGCTGTCAAGCTTGCGACGGGGGTCTGACCCCGTCCCCCTCAATGCGTCCAGGAGCCCTTGCGGCCGAAGCGGAAATTGTCGGCGTAGGATTTGCGCACGGGGCGCCTGGGCTTGGGCTCCATCACCCGGTAGGGGATGCCGGTGCGCTCCGCGTAGGCGATTGCCTCCTCCTTGGTATCGAAGGCCAGGTTGATCTGCGATTTCATGTCGCGTGAGCTGGTCCAGCCCATCAGCGGGTCGATCTCGCGCGGCGCCTCCGGCTCGTACTTGAGCACCCATTCCTTGGCGCGGGCGGGGCCCGACTGCATGGCGGTCTGGGCGGGTTTGTAGATGCGGGCAACCATCGTCAGCGATCCTTGGTGCGGCCAGAGCGAGATCGTTCCAGATGGAAGCACYGGGGCTTCCATCCAGGAACGTGAATCTCGCTCTAACACTCTATAAGTAGAGCAGGATTCACGCTTCAGCTGCACGTCGCGCCCTGGGGTGAGTGATGCCATCTGAAGCGATCCTGCTCTTGGAATCGATTTCCTTTCGCGCCGCGCACCGGACAGCTAAAAAAAGGCGCGCGAACGGCGTGCTTGGTGTTCATCGGCAATTCCGAGACATGAGCCACACTAGAATCTTAGGCTTGCTAGTGTCCTTCAGTCTCCGAATTGCCGTTCGACTCCGCGGCAAAGTAGTCGGCAATTCAGAGACAGGACACTAGGCCATATGGGCGCAACATGGGCTTCAGCCAACGGCTAATGCGTGCGGCAGCTCTCCTCGAAGCGCGGCTTGCGGCGCGCCTCGACGATGCGGCCGCGGGGGGCGCCCCGCATCGGCTGGTCGAGGCCATGCGGCTGGGGGCTCTCGGCGGCGGCAAGCGGCTGCGTCCCTTTCTGGTCTTGGAGTGCGCCGGCCTGTTCGGCGTTGCACCTGAGGCCGCGCTGGAAACGGCGGCGGCGCTCGAGTGTGTGCATTGCTATTCGCTCGTTCACGACGATCTGCCCGCCATGGACGACGACGATCTGCGCCGCGGCAAGCCCACTGTGCACAAGGCCTTCGACGAATGGACCGCCATCCTGGCGGGCGACGCGCTGCTGACGCTGGCGTTCGAGCTGCTGGCGGCGCCGGAGGCGCACGCCGACGCACGCGTGCGCACCGAGCTCATCGCCGGTCTCGCCCGCGCTTCGGGTGCGGCCGGCATGGCGGGGGGGCAGTGTCTCGACCTCGAGGCGGACAAGCTGGGCACTCCCGCGCGGCCCCACCTCGCTCACATAGAGCACCTGCAGAGCATGAAGACGGGCGCGCTCATCCGCTTCGCCTGCGAGGCCGGTGCCATCCTCGGGTACGCCGAAGCATCGCAGCGCCGCGCGCTGGTGGAGTACGGCGAGCGGTTGGGTGCCGCCTTCCAGATCGCCGACGACCTGCTCGACGTCGAGGGCGAGGTGGGCGTCATGGGCAAGGCGACGGGAAGGGACGCCCGCAAGGCCACGCTCGTTTCCGCGCTGGGCGCGCCGGCGGCAAGGGAGCGGCTCGGCCTCCTTGAGGCGCAGGCGATCGCCGTCCTGGAGCCGTTCGGGCCCAGCGCCGACATCCTACGCGAGGCGGCGCGCTTCGTGGTGCAGCGGCAGGCGTAACTAGAGCAGGATCGCTTCAGATGGAATCGCTTGCCCTGAAGTCAACGTGGCGGCTGAAGCGTGAATCCTGCTC
>JRHI01001127.1_pt1 | contig 24234 bp, 15 predicted proteins | sample 215371 | NCBI WGS metagenome assembly JRHI01 (sample SAMN02929681, study PRJNA255918) | sediment metagenome | biome: cave system; feature: Ice Cave; material: Sediment; isolation source: sediment from deep within a dark volcanic ice cave with no known source of... ...
AGGCGGGATCATCGGCTATCTGCTGATCGGTACCGACAATACCGCGCGTAAGCAGGTGGAAGCCGAGCGCATGCTGCTCGATCAGCGTGTCCGCGATCAACAATTCTACACGCGCTCACTTTTTGAATCCAACATTGACGCGCTGATAACCACCGACCCGCGCGGCATCATCACCGACGTGAACAAGCAGATGGAAGCGCTCACCGGATGCACGCGCGACGAGCTGATCGGTGCGCCGTTCAAGGACTGCTTCACCGACCCGGAGCGAGCCGAGGCCGGCATCAAGCTGGTGCTGGCCGAAAGCAAACTCACCGACTACGAGCTGACCGCGCGCGCCAGAGATGGCAAGGAAACCGTGGTGTCTTACAACGCGTCTACCTTCCATGACCGCGACCGGAAACTGCGGGGCGTGTTCGCCGCCGCACGCGACGTCACCGAACGCAAACGCTACGAGCAATCGTTGCAGCAAGCCAACCGCGCCAAGAGCGTCTTCCTGGCCAACATGTCGCACGAAATCCGCACTCCCATGAACGCCATTCTCGGGTTCTCCCAACTAATGCTTCGCGACCAGGACATCACCCCCCGACAATGCCAGTACCTGGGAACAATCAACCGTAGCGGCGAGCATCTACTTGCCCTGATCAACGACATCCTGGAGATGTCCAAGATCGAAGCGGGCCGCACGACCCTGAACCTCTCCACGTTCGACTTGCCCGTCCTGCTCAAAGACCTGGAGATGATGTTCCGCGTCCGCACGGATGAGAAAAACCTATCGTTCTCGGTGGAGATAATCGGCGATGTCCCCCAATACATCGTGACCGATATCAACAAGCTGCGTCAGGTCTTCATTAACGTGCTAGGCAACGCCGTCAAGTTTACCGAGCAGGGCGGCATCGGCTTGCGCGTGTGCGCGGAACGCGAGGGCGCGACGGGACCCTTCCTCCGGGTCGAAATCGAAGACACGGGCCCGGGCATTTCGCCGGAGGACCAGGACAAGTTGTTCCGCCATTTCGAGCAAACCAAGACCGGGCAACAGGCGGGGACCGGTACGGGGCTGGGCCTGGCCATTAGCCGGGAATTTGTTCGCCTGATGGGCGGAGCCATCACGGTAAACAGCCAGGTTGGCAAAGGAAGCGTTTTCGCAATTCGCCTGCCTCTGAAGGAGGGGGAGGCCCAGGCTGTTCAAGCGATGGAAAAACCCAGGCAAGTTCTCAGGCTCCAACCCGGACAGGCGACCTGCCGGGTGCTGATTGCCGACGACATCGAGGATAACCGCCAGCTACTGGCGCAGCTTCTGGCCCCCGTCGGTTTTGCGATCCGGCTGGCGACGAACGGTGCCGAAGCCGTCCGGGAGTTTGAGGAATGGCGCCCCCATCTGATCCTGATGGATTTCCGCATGCCGGTGATGGACGGCCATGAGGCGATCCGCCGGATCCGGGCCATGGCCGGCGGCAGGGACCCCAAGATCATTGCCGTGACTGCCAGTGCGATGGACGAAAACCGGCAGGAGTTGATGGCGATCGGCGCCGACGATTTTATCAGCAAGCCGTACAGGGAAACAGAGCTGTTCCAGAAGATTCACGCCCATGTGGGAGTGGAATACGTTTACGCCGAGCAACTCTTAGCTGCGGCCGAGGAAGAAACGGCGGAGCTTACACCGGAGTCCCTGGCGGGCTTGCCGCAAGACCTCATCGACCCGATGCGTGAAGCTGTTATCACTGCGGACCTGGACCAACTGCTGATCAAGATCCAGGAGGTTGAAGCCCGCGATCCCCGCGTTGCGCAGGGGCTCCGCCGCCTGGCCGAAGGCTTCCAGTACCAGAAACTTCTTGATTTATTAAGCACGGAGGAGGCAGCCATTGAATCCGGAAAAGCCTAAAGGCGCTACCGGGCAACCCGCCAGCATCCTGGCAGTGGACGACACTCCCGCCAATCTTCAGGTGCTGGCCGGCATGCTCAAGGACCGCGGGTATAAAGTCCGCCCCGTTCCCAGCGGCAAGCTGGCGCTGCTGGCAGCGCGACGCGATCCCCCGGATCTGATCCTGCTGGACATCAACATGCCGGAGATGAACGGCTACGAGGTGTGCGAACAGCTCAAGGCTGACGACAAGCTCAAGGGGATTCCCGTCATCTTTATCAGCGCTCTCACCGAGCAGCTGGACAAGGTGAAGGCTTTCGCCCTCGGCGGGGTGGATTACCTCACCAAGCCCTTTCAGATGGAAGAATTGCACGCCCGCGTCGAAACGCACTTGAAGCTTCGCCGCCTGCAAATCGACCTGGAGGAATACAGCCAACACCTGGAAATGGCACGTGAGCGGCTCAAGCTTGACCTGGAGTTGGCCCGCGGGGTGCAGCGCAGCTTCCTGCCGCTGCGGCTGCCCGAAGTCCCGGGCTACGAGTTTTTTGCCCACTACGAATCGGCCTACGAAGTCGGCGGCGATTATTACGACTTCATCCTGCTGCCGCGACAGCGTGTGGCCGTCCTGGTGGGGGACGTGGCCGGCAAGGGGGTGGCGGCGGCCCTTCTCATGGCCAAACTCAGCGCCGACGCCCGGTTCTACATGCTGAGTGAGCCCGATGCCGCCGCCGCCTTTACCAGGCTCAACTCCTCAATGAACCAGTCGGGGATCGCGGACCGGTTTGTGACCCTGGTGGCGGCCATCCTTGATCCCGGGAGCCATACCGTGACGCTGGTCAACGCTGGCCATCCGCCTCCCCTGATCTACCACCGTGCCACCCGAGTCGTGGGAGAGGCCATCAGCAACGAGTTGGCCGGTTTGCCGCTCGGCGTCCTTGACGGCTACGAGTACACTTCGTGCCAGGTCTCCCTGGAGCCGGGCGATAGCATCCTGGCGTTCACCGACGGCGTCACCGAGGCCATGGACGTCCAGGACATTCAGCTACAGACAAAGGGGGTATATGCCGCCGTGCAAGGGGATGCCTACTCCCCCGGGGGGCTGGGTGAGCAGGTGGTCAAGGTCGTCAAGCAATTCACCGCCGGCCGCAGCCAGCACGATGACATTGCGCTGGTGGGCTTCGGGAGGACAGGCTAGGGATTGTAGGTAAAGGAGCTCAGGTTTTTCAGAAACCTCGCCCTCCGCTGGCTCGCGAGCTCGCTCGATTAAGGCATAATTGGGATATACAATTGTAGAATCAGGCGCTCTGTTGGGGGCCAACCTCCTCCGAATCGAGTATCATATGGTCTACCTGAAATAGGCAGCGGGAGCTGGAAAGTGCGCCAAGTGTTGGGCTACCCGCTGCGGCCAGGAGACGTCGGAGATGTCCGTGACCTCCGCGGCGTGCTGTTGGCTGGTATCCTGGCCGTTGTCGATCTAGACCGCCAAGTCGAGAAGTGCTGACCTGCCGCCAAGCATCGATCCCGCCGTGCGAGTGGCCGAAGCACGTCCCGGTGGGGCTAGAGGCGATTGCCGTGCTCCCCACGCTGCCCACGACGTGTCCATTCTGGGACGCGGCCACGTCCCAGACCAGGACCTCGCGATTGCCGGCACTGGCGAGCCGGGTGCCGTCCGGGCTGAACGCAATATGATCCACTCCATCCATGCGTCCCTTGAACGTGCAAATCTCAGCACCAAGGCCTACATCCCCGAGTATGACCGTCCAGCTTCAGCAGGCTGGTGCGCTCGCACAGACGTTTCCAACAGTACCACTCGAAGCCGCCAAGATCGTCGCCGCGGGTGCGCTCCGGCAACTGTTCGTCGAGCAGCTCCCGTAGCCGCTTGATCCGCGTATCGTCCCAGGCAATCTGGGCCAAGTGCATGTGCGCATCGTAGAGCCGATGGTCGCCAGTGAGCTTCGCGGCCCGGGCATCGTCGCGCTGCTTCGCGAAGTCCTGCTTGGCACGAGTCGCCACCACGGCTAGCAAAATGCTAATGATGGTGCCGAGCAGCAGCAGGGTGGTGAAGGCGCTGGCCGTGACGAGGACTTTCCCGTGCTTGCGAGCAAACTTGCCCAGCCGGTAAAGCACCGAAGGCGGTTGTGCCTCCACCGGCTCGGCGGCGACCGTCCCAGTGCGGCTCGTCATCCTTGCCGACCAGCCGCAAGTACGCCTCGTGGACCAGAGCGGTCGGTTCCAGCGTCTGGCCGGCTCGTTCCAGCGCCAACTTCTGGGCCGCCAGCCGTCGTAGCTCGTCGTAGACCAGGGGCAGAAGCTGCTCCGCTGCGTGCGGGTCGCCTTTCTCGAGGGCATTCAAAACTTGGGTGACGTCGGCCATAACCCATGAGTCTACCGCGGGGAACCGGACAAGCAACCGGCAAGAGCGACCAAGCGCCGCGGTCATGCTTGCCTTCGAGACGGGATTCGCGGACAATGATCATGTGGATTACCGTGCCTCGCGACGCAATAGTCGTGAAGAAATCATTCAGACATCGTAACGGAGTGATACACAAAGACTTATGACAGCAGGAGTTGTAACGATGCCAGCCTACATCGACCCACATATCCACATGATTTCGCGCGTGACAGACGATTACCAGCGCATGGCTCAGTGCGGCTGCGAAGCGGTGAGCGAGCCGGCCTTCTGGGCTGGCTTTGACCGTGGCTCGGCGGAGGGTTTCCGCGACTACTTTCGCCACCTCGTCGAGGTCGAGCCGAAGCGCGCCGCTCAGTTCGGTATCCGCCATTACAGCTGGCTGTGCATCAACGCCAAGGAGGCCGAGAACGTCGCCCTCTCGCGTGAGGTCATTGCGCTGATCCCCGAATACCTCAACCGGCCGAACGTGCTCGGCATCGGCGAAATCGGCCTCAACAAGAACACGCGCAACGAGGCGATCATCTTTCAGGAACACGTCGATCTGGCGATGAAGACCAAAGAACTGATGCTCATTCACACCCCGCACCTGGAGGACAAGTACAAGGGCACGCGCATGATTGTGGACATGCTGCTAAACGATCGGCGCGTCGAGCCGGCGCGCGTCCTGATCGACCACGTCGAGGAGCACACGGTTCGCCTGGCACTGGACAACGGCTTCTGGTGTGGCATGACGCTTTACCCGACGACGAAATGTACCCCCGAGCGCGCCGCGGACATCGTCGAAATGGCCGGCACCGAGCGCATCATGGTCAACTCGGCCGGCGACTGGGGCAAGTCAAACCCGCTGGCGGTGCCTGAGTTTATCCAGGAACTGAAGCGGCGCGGCCACGGCGAGGACGTGATTCGCAAGGTGGTCTACGAGAACCCGCTGGCGTTTTTCCGGCAGTGCAGCCGCTGGCAGGAGTGGGGAGAGACCCCCACCCAAAGACGCAAGGAGACCAGGAAGAAGGTAGCGGTTCGATAGACCCCCTATCCCGTGCGCGGCTTGCGGCCTGGCGGCAAGCAGCTGTAAACCTCATGCGTTTCCTTGCTCTCGAAACCTCCTGCGATGAAACGGCAGCCGCGGTCTTCACCGACGAGCCGGTCGTGCTATCCAGCGTCATCGCCTCGCAGACCGACCTGCACGCACGCTTCGGCGGCGTCGTGCCCGAGGTCGCCGCCCGCGCCCACGTGCAGCGCCTGCTCCCCGTCATCGACGAAGCCCTGCGCCAGGCTAATGTCTCGCTGCCGCAGATCGGCTGTGTCGCCGTCCTGAACACGCCCGGCCTCGTCGGTGCCCTGCTCGTGGGCGTCAGCGCCGCGAAGATGCTCGCCGTCACCCTGGGCGTGCCGCTCGTCTGCGCCAACCACATCGAGGCCCACATTTACGCTTGCCGGCTCGCTGCCGGACGCGAGATCTTCCCCTGCGTCGGTCTCGTCGTTAGCGGCGGACACACCTCGCTCTTCCACTGCCATGCGCCCCTGCGCTTTGAGCTGCTTGGTGCCACGCGCGACGACGCCGCCGGCGAGGCCTTCGACAAGGTAGCTAGCCTCCTCGGTCTCGGCTTCCCCGGTGGTCCGGCGGTGGAACGGGAGGCGGCGGGCGGCAACCCGCAGGCGTTTCCGTTCCCGCGCACCTTCCTCCGCGACGACCGGCTCGATTTCAGCTTCAGCGGCCTCAAGACGGCCGTGCTCTACACTGTCCGCGGCAACGACCTCTCCCGGCCTGCGCCGGAGCCGCCGGGCCCACGCCGCGCCGACCTCGCTGCCAGTTTTCAGCAGGCTGTCGTGGATGTGCTGACCGCCAAGGCGCGCCAGGCGCTGCAGCGCACCGGGCTGCGACGGCTGGCCGTCGGCGGCGGAGTCTCGGCAAACGGGGCCCTGCGCGCCGCCCTGGAGCAGATGGCGCGGCAGGAGGAGGCGGAGCTATTCATTCCGCCGCCGCAACTTTGCACCGATAATGCCGCCATGGCCGCGCTCGCTGTCGAGAAGTGGCGGCGCCAGGAATGGGCCCCACTCGACCTTGACGCCGTGCCCAATTGACTGTGCTCCCCTTCTTTACTTTTTTTGCCCAGGAAACCTCAGAAAAGCCAGGACGCCGTTCGGGCTGTCGCCGTTCTAGCACCCGCAATCGTTCTACCTTTCCTGCGTTGCCGAGTCGTCGGCTCTTCTCGAAAAATGACCCCGCCGCACCCGCCTCGTCCAGCAACCGCGGTTATAGTTAGTCGGGATCATGGGCGCGCGCCCGCCATCAGGAAGATGCCGGGAACCGTTCGCCTCGGACTTTCAGAGAAGAAGCTGACGCCATGAAAAAGATACTCACAAGCGCGGTGCTCGGTCTGGTCCTGCTTACTCTGGGCCAGGGGCGGGCCGCCGCCGGGTTCTTCTGTCACAGCTGCTGCCACGACTGTTGTGCGACGATCTGCTGCCGCCAGTACAACGCCTTTACGCCCTGCTGCTTCGGCACCATCTGCTGCAATGGCTGCTGCCCTGTCAGCACCGGCCAGAACTGCGGCCCGATGTGTCCACCCGCATGCGGACCGTCCTGTGCGCCGTCTTGCGGTCCCGACTGTTACGGTTCATCCTGCTGCGGTCCAGATTGCGGCGGTGGTTACTACGGCCAGCTGCCCTCCGCGGACGTCCCGATGTCCCCGCCGGCTCCAGGCGGCCAGTTCCAGGCCCCGATGCCGACGCCGGCCGTTGCCCCGGGCGCGAGCTCGCAGGTCATGCCGCAGGGACCAGTCCAGACATCCAGTTACTATGGCTACCCCCGCTACAACTACGGCTACCCTGGCTACAACTACGGCTACGGCCAGGTGATGCCGGCCGGCTACAACTATAACTACGGCTACGGCCAGGGCTACAACTCGTACTACTACGGCGCCCGCTAGAGGCCCTCTGGGCTAGCCGGCAGCCCTCTCCGAATTGCCGCTTGCGGCCAGGCGAACCAAAACCGCCGGGTCGCAAGCGGCTTTCTCTTTTTCCCTTGCAATGACTTACACCTCTGCGATACTAGAGGGAAAGGTAGGTACGGAAGAGGCGCTGCCCGCCCGCGCAGCGGTCGGGCGGAGATCCTGCCGGAACAGCGCCCGGCACACTTCTGGCGCGGCGTGCCCGTCCGCGACTCTCTGGATAGTGTGAACCCTTCCGCCCGTTGACACACGGCTTGAAGGCGCTAGCCTTTTGGCAAGCGGCTGGTGTCAACCGGCCGGCCAAGACCGGCCGCTCGCCTTTCTGTTAGTGGCTCTTAGCACCACGTTTCGGAGACGTTTTCCATGGCCAAGTCTCGTGGAGAGTTCACAGACATCCTCGTCCAGCGTTCGATCCTTGGCGCCGACCAACTCGGCGAGGCCAAGGCGCTGGCGCAACAGACTGGATCCAAAATCCAGGAAGCGATTGTCCGCCTTGGCTATGCGACGCCCGAACAGGTGATGAGCGCCATTGCTGAATTTCACGGCCTTCAGTTCGTGGACCTCACCGACGTCACCATCCCACAGTCCGTGATTGAACTCGTCCCCGAGTCAGTGGCCCGCGAGAACGTGGTCCTGCCGATGGCGCAGGACAACGGCATGCTCCGCATCATCATGAGCGATCCGAGCGACTTCGATACTGTACAAAAGTTGCAGTTCATCCTGAACAAGGACATTCAGCCGGTCCTGGCGCCGCGCGAACAGATCATCGAGGCGATCAACCGGCACTACGGCCAGACGGAAACCGAATCCGTGGACTCGATGCTCGCCGAGTTCACCGACACCGCCATCGACTTCACCGAGACGGAGGCAACGCAGGCCAGCGCCGGAATGGAGGAGAGCGACGCCCCGGTGGTGAAGCTGGTCAACCTCATCATTCAGGAAGCGGTCAGCTTGCGCGCCAGCGACATCCACATCGAACCGTTTTCCGACCGCGTCCGGGTACGCTACCGGATCGACGGCGTCCTCGTCGAGCGCGACAGTCCGCCGCGCCGGCTGCTGGCGCCGATGCTCTCCCGCATCAAGATCATGTCGAGCATCGACATCGCCGAGAAGCGGCGCCCCCAGGACGGACGTATCAAAATGACTGTGGGCGGCAAACACTTCGACCTGCGCGTCAGCATTCTGCCGACCAACCACGGCCAGTCGGCGGTCATGCGCATCCTGGATCGCAGCAACATCCAGCTGAACATTCGTGACCTGGGTTTCGGCGAGCAAGATTACCAGCGCTTCCAGAACATCATCAAGCGCCCCAACGGCATTTTCCTCGTCACTGGCCCCACCGGATCGGGCAAGACGACCACACTGTACGCCGCGCTAAACGAGCTGAACCGACCCGATCGCAAGATCATTACCGCCGAGGATCCCGTGGAGTATTACCTCCCCGGCATCAACCAGGTGGAGGTGAAACACCAGATCGGACTCGACTTCCAGCGCATCATCCGCGCCATGTTGCGGCAAGCCCCGAACATCATCCTCGTGGGCGAAATCCGGGACGTGGAAACAGCCGAGATCGCGGTGCAGGCATCTCTAACAGGACACCTGGTTTTCAGTACCTTACACACGAACGATGCACCCAGCGCTATTACACGATTGGGCGATATCGGCGTGCAGCCCTTCCTGATTGCATCGAGTGTGATTGCCATCATGGCGCAGCGTTTGGTGCGTGTCGTCTGCCCCAAATGCAAGGAGCCGGACGAACCGTCCGAGGACGAATTGAAGGCAGCTGGCATCGCCCCGGAGAGGGTGGCCGGGGCCACATTCATGCGCGGCCGAGGGTGTACGCACTGTCATCACAGCGGCTACCGCGGCCGGCTCGGCATCTACGAGATGCTCCGCATGAACGCTACCATTCGCGAGATGACGTTTACGCGCCAGCCGACCCAGACCATCCGCCGCCAGGCGCGTCTGCTCGGCATGACAACTCTGCTGGAAGATGGTGTAGGCAAGGCACTTAGAGGTATTACCACGCTGGAGGAAGTGCTCAGCATCTGCCACCATGAAACAGAGGGCGATTGAACGGAAAGGCTACCGCTTTCCCCGCTTACGCCGATGTCTGCGCCGGCGCGGTCAGTCAGGTGCCACGACGGCGCGGAAAGTTCTGTATCAGAATGACGGCAGGGCCGGCCTCTGTCCGCCCGACTCATGGGGCGCGGACGCCGGCGCGAATTTGCTCCACGTGGGAGCGGACCAGGATGGGTTCAAACGGCCATCCATCGTCCACAGAGGCATGTAGGCCAATCAATGTACTTCGCCGGAGACGGCGGATTCTTTTGGGCTTTTTTCTTCGACTCGATTGATTGTCCGGGGTCGGCCGAGATAATTCGAGTGGAGGCAGTGTTCCCAGACGGGAGGTCACGTGGCCGCTGGAACGGTTCTAATCGACAAGTTGCTGGCGACGGTCATTCAGCTCAAGGCTAGCGACCTGCACATTGCAGTCGGCCAGCCGCCCGTGATCCGTCACAACGGCCGCATGCGCCGTCTGGACACCAAGACGCTGGACAGCGATGACACGACGGGCCTGATGAAGAGCATCACACCGGACCGCTGCCAGCAGGAACTCCAGCAGGTCGGCGGCTCCGACTTCGCGATCGAGTTCACCGACGGCTACCGTTTCCGCGTCGCCATCTTCAAACAGCGCGGCAACATCGGCATGGTGCTGCGGCGCATTCCGAGCCAGTTCCTGACCTTCGAGCAGCTCGGCATACCCGACGCTATCCGGCGCCTTATCACCCGGCCGCGCGGCCTGCTCCTGGTGACCGGCCCGACCGGCTCCGGCAAGACGACGAGTCTCGCCAGCATGACCAACTGGCTCAACGAGAACTACGATCGCCACATTATCACGCTGGAAGACCCGATCGAGTACTACCACAAGCACAAGAAATCCACGGTCAACCAGCGCGAGATCGGCGTCGATGTGCCCGACTTCAAGGAAGGCATTCGCCGTGCCCTGCGCATGGACCCCGACGTGATCCTCGTCGGCGAAATGCGCGACCTGGCGACAATTCACGCCGCCATCGAGGCGGCGGAAACCGGCCACATCGTCTTCGGCACCCTGCACACCAGCGGTGCCTCCAGCACGATTAACCGTATCATCGACGTGTTTCCGCAGGAGCAGCAGGACCAGATCCGTACCCAGCTTTCGACGGCCCTGATCGGCGTACTGTCGCAGTCCCTGATGCCGAAGAAACCGGAAGGCGTCATCGCGGCCTACGAAATGATGGTCGTGACGCCCGCCATCCAGAACCTGATCCGCGAAAACAAGACGTACCGTATCGATTCGAGCATCCAGACCGGCCGCAAGCACGGCATGTTCCTCCTGGATGAGAGCCTCTTCAAGCTGTGGAAAGAGGAGATCGTCGAGAAGGAGGAGGTGCTGCTGCGGGCGCAGAAGCCTGCGGAACTCGCCGCCAAGATCGCCCAGGCCGAACGCGGCGTCTTCGACGAGGACGAGGACGAGGACGACGAGTACGAAGATGATGACGAGGACGACGAAGATGATGAGGACGAGGACGAGGACGACGATAGGCCGCGGCGGCAGCGACGGTAACGGTAACGAGGGAGAGCGCTGAGTTCTGGAGTGCAGTGAATTATCAACCTACTCCAGACAGCGACGGCACCAGGCTGAGAGAATCCATGCCGAACGAGAATCTGCCTCCGAAGAAACCGATTCCTCCCACGGGGAAGCCCGTGCCGCCGGCCGCGAAAGGCGCGCCGCCGCCGAAGCCGGTGGCCGGCAAGGCACCCCCCGGGAAGCCTGCGCTCCCCGGCAAGGCACCGCCTCCGGGCATGGTGCCGGCGAGCAAGCCCGCTCTCCGGAACAAGACCCCGGTTGTGCAGTCCGCAAAGCAGCCTGGGTCTTCTCCCAAGAGCAAGGAGCCCGCCTCAGGCGGCCGCCGCAAGATCGGCCAGGTCCTCATCGACCTGGGCTTCATCGACGAGGACCAGCTGTGGGAGATCCTCGAAGAGGCCAAGAGCACGTCGCAGCTCACCGGCCAGACGGCCGTGGGCCGCGGCCTCATCACCGAGGACCAGCTCCTCCAGGCCCTGGCCGACCAGCACGCCCTCAAGGTCGCCAACTTCGACGAGTTCAAGCCGCAGCCCGAGGCACTGGCGCTGGTCCCCGAGACCATGGCCACGGTCTACAAGATCGTCCCGCTGTCGCTTCGCGACAAAACGCTCACCATCGCCATCGGCGACCCGGGCAACCTGGGCGCGGTCGACGACCTGCGCAACCTCCTGGGCATCAGCGAGGTAATCGTCAAGCTGGCCACGCCCAAGGCGATCCAGGAATGGACCACCAAGGTGTACGCCGGCAAGGAAGAGAGCATCATCGACGTCATCAACGCGCTCGAGGCCGACTCGAGCCTGGGTACGCGCAAGTCCGAGACGAGCATCGACCTGGCCGACCTGGTGGAAATGACCGAGGCAGCCCCGGTCCGCAAGCTCATCAACATGGTGTTTCTCCTCGCCATCAAGGACCACGCCAGCGATATCCATTTCGAGCCGTTCGAGGACGAGTACAAGATGCGCTACCGCTGCGACGGCGTCCTCTATGAAATGGTCCCGCCGCCGCGCCACCTTGCGACCGCCATCAGCAGCCGTATCAAGGTCATGTCCAACCTCGACATCGCCGAGCGCCGCCTCCCCCAGGACGGCCGCATCGAGCTGAACGTCGGCGGCAACCCGGTGGACATGCGCGTCAGTGTCCTGCCCACCATGTTCGGCGAGAGCGTCGTCATCCGCGTCCTTGACCGGACGAATACCTCGCTCGACCTGAATAAGATCGGCATGGAGCAGCACCTGATCGACCAGTTTCGCATGATGATCCACAAGCCCAACGGCATCGTCCTCGTGACCGGGCCGACCGGCGCCGGCAAGACGACGACACTCTACTCGGCGCTGAGCGAGTTGAACGAGATCAGCGACAAGCTCATCACGACCGAGGATCCGGTCGAGTACGACATCGACGGCATCATCCAGTGCCAGATCAACCACGAGATCGGCCTGACCTTTGCCGCTGCCCTGCGCAGCATCCTCCGCCAGGACCCCGACATTATCCTTGTCGGCGAGGTTCGCGACCTGGAAACGGCACAAATCGCCATCCAGGCGGCGCTGACGGGGCACATGGTCTTCAGCACGCTGCACACGAACGACGCGCCGAGCGCGATCACGCGCATGCGCGACATGGGCGTGGAGCCATTCCTCCTGACGGCGACGGTCGAGGGCATCATGGCGCAACGGCTGGTGCGGAAAATCTGCCCGGATTGCCGTACGGAGTTCGAGCCGAGCGCCGAGACGCTGATGGAACTGAACCTGCGCCCGGCGGACGTGGTCGGCAAGCAGTTCTTTTATGGCCGTGGTTGCGATCGCTGCAACAACACCGGCCACAAGGGCCGCATGGGCCTGTTCGAGCTCATCATCATGAACGACGAGCTGCGCGACATGATCTCCGCCGGCGCGTCCACGGACCAGTTGCGCATTTCTTGCAAGCGGCAGGGCATGACGACCCTGCGCGAGGCCGGCCTGCGTGCCATTTTCCAGGGACATACGACGATCGAGGAAGTGGTGCGCGAAACGGTGTTCGACGACGAGGTCACTTGAGAATCTGTTCCCGAGTCGGCATTTTCCTTGGCGACGGGTGGCCCGCCTGTCGCCTGTCCCAGGGGCTTTACGGACAGACTCCACGAACGACGGACTAATGACGAGTTAGCGGAGCGCCAGTATGCCAACCTACAAGTTCGAAGCGATGGACACCACCGGGGCGGAAGTCAAGGACTCCGTCGAGGCGGGCAGCGAAGAGGAAGCCCAGCAGAAAATCCGCCAGATGGGCTATTTCGTGACGAAGATCACGGAATCGGCCGTCGGCAAGAAGGACAAGAAAGGCAAGAAGGGCGGCCGGCGGAAAAAGGGCCAGGTCTTCACCATCGGCGGCGTTTCGAGCAAGAAGCTCTGCACCTTCACGCGCCAGTTCTCGACGCTGCAGGACGCCGGTCTGCCGGTGCTGCGCAGTTTGAAGATCCTCGAAGGCCAGATGCGGCCCGGCGTCCTCAAGAATGCCCTGATCGACGTGGTCGATGACGTCGAGTCGGGCAGCACGTTGAGCGAGGCATTCGCCAAGCATCCGAAATGCTTCGATCGGCTGTACGTGAACATGGTCAAGGCCGGCGAGGCCGGCGGTGCCCTGGAAGTCATCTTGCAGCGGCTCGCGGACTTCAAGGAGAAGTCGCAGAGTTTGAAGCGGCGCGTCACCGGCGCCATGATCTACCCGGTCGTGGTGATCCTGGTCGCCGTGCTGATCCTGTGCTTCATCATGTTGTACATCATTCCGAAGTTCGAGAAGATCTTCAAAGACTTCAACATGAAGTTGCCGTGGATCACCGAGATGCTGATGAATACGTCGCGGTGGTTCGGCCAGTACTGGTACGTTTTGCCCCTGTTCCCGCTGTGCATCTGGCTGATGCTCAAACTCATACGCCTCAGCAAAACGGGGTGTTACGCCCTCGACCGCATCAAACTCTGGACGCCGATCATGGGCATGATCATCGAAAAGACGATCGTGGCCCGCACAATGCGCACCCTGGGCACGCTGGTGGCTTCCGGCGTGCCGATCCTCGAGGCGCTGAGCATCGTCCGCGAGACGTGTACCAACGCGGTGTTCGAACGTGCCTATCAGCGCGTCTACGAGTCGATCCGCGAGGGCGACACGATCGCCCAGCCGCTCAAGGAGAGCCGGCTGGTGGACGACATGGTCGTGAACATGATCGACGTCGGCGAGGAAACCGGCGACCTGGACACGATGTTGTACAAGATCGCGGACGTGTACGACGAGGAAGTGGACGTGCTGGTGGAAGGCCTCATCAGCTTGCTGGAGCCGTTGATGATCGTGGTGCTCGGTTTGATCATTGGTACGATCGTCATCGCTCTGTTCATGCCGCTGATCAAGTTGCTGGAAGGGTTGAGCAAGTAAATCCCCTGGGCCGGCCCTCCGCAGGGGGAAGGGCTGGCGGCCGAGGACAAAGGAACCATCCACCATGAAGATTACACACAGCCGGAAAGCGGGACGGGGCGCCTTCACGCTGCTCGAATTGCTGGTGGTGATCGCGATCATCGCCGTGCTCATTGGGTTGCTGTTCGGTGGCATTTCGTATGCGCTGCGGCGAGCCCATGAGGTGCAGACGCGGCACGACGTCAGCGAGTTGAGCAAGGGGATCATTGCGTGTCAGACAGAATTCAACGTCCCTTATCTGCCCAGCCGCTTCATCCTCTGCGAGAGGCAATCGGATTATACTTCTGTCCCTGTGACGGATCCCAATTATCAGCTATACCAGGATTCCTACCAGTTCTTGACTCGCGCGTTCCCGCGGTTGAACTGGAACACCCCTCAGCCCCCCGCCGCGCCGACCTGGACTGGCATCGACTGGAACGGCGACGGCGCCTACTCGAAGCCGGTCGATCTCCAGGGGCAACATTGTCTCGTCTTCTGGCTGGGCGGGCTGCAATCGCCCGCGGCCGGGGCCGTGCCGGCCGGTTGCCTTGGTTTCTCCACGAGTCCCACGAACCCTGCGCTAAGGCCCAGCGCGGCCGGTGCGGTCAACGACAAACGGAAGGGACCATACTTCCCGTTCCAATCCAACCGGCTCATCGCGGATAGCAACGGGATGCTGGTTTACATCGACTATTACGGCAAGAAGCCCTTCGCCTATTTCAGTTCCTTCTCCTACTGGACGAGGATCCCGAGCGCAAGCGGGTCCATTCCCGTCCCCAATCGTTATGGCCACTTTCCGGGCCCGACCTTGCTCTCCGGCCTCAGCGACTGTTATGACCTCAAGGTGTCTCCTTATGCGGAGGTGCTGCCCAACGTCAACCAGGTTCCGCGTTATCTACATGGCGATGGCTTCCAGATCATCTCGGCGGGGCCTGATACCGTCTTTGGCCACGGCTCCTCGCCCTGGCCGCCCAGTATCGCCCTGGGCAGCGCCTGGACGCCGGCCACGGCAGGCAATTCGGGGGCGCTCATGGACGCGAGCAACACGATCATGGCGGGCAAGGACGACATCAGCAACTTCTACGACGCACTGCTCGGCGTGCCGCAGTAAGGGTCCGTCCGGAAAACCCTGAGCCCGTGGCGACGGGCGGCGCGCCCGTCGCCTTCTGCGGGGGACAGGCGACAGGTGGGCCGCCCGTCGCCACGAGAGTTGGCTTCCGGGAGAGACTCCAAGGGAGGTAAACCATGAAACAGCTCGCACAAGTCGGCAACGGCCGCGGTCGGCGCCTGGGCTTTACGCTCATCGAATTGCTCGTGGTGATTTCCATCATCGTCGTGCTGGCAGGGTTGACGTTCGGCGCCGCCATCAAGCTGATCGGCGTGCAGCGCAAGACGAACACGCAAGATGTGATCCACAAGACCGTGGGTGCGCTCGACCAGCAATGGAAGGCGGTTGTGGATCAGGCCAAGAATGAACAGGTGACGCCGGGCGAGTTCGCCCTGGCCGGCGACGACCCGCTGCGGGCGCGGGTCATTCACATTCACCTGCGCTTGCGGCAGGAGTTTCCGACGAGTTACCTGGAGGCCGTTTCCCCCATCAAGGACCTGAACTATGGCATCAACATGCCGCCCAAGGATGCGTACAAGAGGGCCACCTTCAACTTGGTGGGTCCTTCGATCAAGCCCACTGAATCCTCCGCCTGTCTATTGCTCGCCCTGTCCCAACCCCGCCGCGGCATGTCCTTCAATGCCGATCAGGCACTGGGCAGCGCCGCGGTCCGGGACACAGACGGGGATAACCTGAAGGAAATCATCGACGCCTGGGGTAATCCGCTTGGGTTCTGGCGGTGGCCAATCGGGAACGCCGATTTGAACAAGATGGGCACGGTCAATCCTCTCGATCCGGAGGGAACGCTGGTAGCGCCGTCGTGGAACAACTTGGGAAACGCCTCTGCCGTGCTGGCCTTTGAGGCCCTGTGCGGTTCCAAATATACCATCCACACCGTCAACCCACTAGGCACATGGGTTATCCCCCAGTCACCACGCTACACCCGGCCCGTCGTGGGCTCTGCCGGTCCGGATGGAAAATGGGGTGTGGCGTGGGGGGACATGGGGCCACAGACAAATCCTCCGTATAACCCGCCGGACGACCCGGCGTATGCGAACGACAACCTGTACAGCTTCCTACTCCGCTTTGGCAGCAAGGGAGATTAATACCATGTACGCGCGGAAGCATGTCATTCTGGCTCGCCAAAGAGCGTTCACCCTCGTCGAGCTGCTGGTGGTGATGACGATCATCGTGGTCCTGGCGACCCTGTCGTACTTTTTGCTGCCAGGCTTGCTGGGCCACCAGAAAGCCTCCGACGGGGCCGACAAGGTCCAGCAGTGGCTGTTGATCGCCAAGCAACGCGCCCTCCGCGATGGCCTGCCGCGCGGGGTTCGCCTGCACATCGACACCGATGATATGGTCCGCACCCTGGAGTACATTGAGAGGCCGCAGGATTTCAGCAAGGGATTTCTCGAACCGGATACCAGCAACTCTATTATTCCGCCAATCCTGCCCCCGCCGGCGGGCCAACACATTCGCTTCAAGGTGCGTGAGGTGCTTGCGGCCGATTGGCAACCACTGAGCAACGCGCCGGTACAGACGGGAGACTACCTCTTGATCCCGGCCCTGGAACCCACCGCGCGTTCGTGGCACAGAATCACAAACGTTGGTTTCTCCCAGGATCTGCCGCCTGTCCCCTACATCGACATCGACCGGCGGCACCCTGTTCCCGCGGCCCTGCCCTCGCCCTACCTGCCCACGTCGGATTTCCTCATCTCTCGCGCCCCCCGTCCCTTGACCGGCGAGGAGATGTTACAGATGCCGCAGGACGTGGTCATCGACATGAAAGCAACAGGCAAGAGCGTTCCTAGGCTGCCACCAGGTTCCTCCAGCTTGCCACCGGGTTCCACCACCTTTGACATTCTTTTCTCGCCGTCCGGTGGAGTCCTTTACTATCCGTCCGGCGGCTTTGTGGGTTCGGCGGCAAAGATCATCCTGTGGGTGCATGACATTCCCACGGACCCGAATGCGCTCCCCCTGGAAGAGACATTGATTGCCGTCTACGTGAGGCCGGGATTGATCGCCGCTCATCCCGTCGATCCGACCAATCCGTATCTCTTCACCCAGGACGGCCGCTCGTCGGGCCTCTAGTACCCCGCGCCAGGAGAGAACTACCATGATTCGCCGTCCCGGCATGACCCTGGTCGAAGTACTTGTGGCCATCTTTATCATGGCCATCGGCCTGCTCGCGCTGCTGACCCTCTTCCCCCTGGGTGCGCTGAACATGGCCCAGGCCATCAAGGACGAGCGCACCGCCGAGGCGGCCATCAGCGCGGGGGGTATCGCCGATATCACGTGGTCCAACCCGACCGGGACCGAAACGTGGACTATACGCGAAAGGGACCCGTCCATTGCCAACCGTGTCCCGCCGAACCCGGCGCTGCCCAGTGGGATGTTGAATCCGGGCACCAGTCCTGGTTGCCCTCCCACGCTTACTCCCAACCGCATCGGCCCAGCTTGGCGTTCCCGGCCCAGCTATCCGGTCCTCGTTGATCCGATCGGCTACCTTACCTATGGCGCCAACTGGCAACAGCCCGGCAACACGAACAACTGGGTGGCTGCGCAGCCTCCCCTGTATCCCGGCATTCCCCGGCGTACCCTGCGCATCCTGTTGCGGCAGCCGCCTGGCGACATCGGTGTCGATCCCAACATGACCTTTCCGGCCTCGCAGAAGCAGGCGGTGCTCCGCTGGTCCACCCTGCTCGACGACCTCACCTTTGACCAGGATGGCATTCCGCTCGGCGCGCCCAAGAACCTGACCGACCCGCCCGGCATCCTCCAGCGCGAAGGTCGCTATTCCTGGGCCTGGCTCGTGCGACGGCCCTACGCCGGGACCGGCACCGCGACCGATCTCAGCGTCATCGTCTACAGCGGTCGTTCGCTGGACCTGGGCAGCAATCTGGGGCCGCAGGGAGAAAACTCTTACGTGGCTAACTTCGGCTATGATTTCAACAATACGCCGACCGCTCGTGTCGTCAACATTCAGTGGTCCGGACCCACGAAGCCGAACATCACTCCGGGTAGCTGGATCCTGGATGGCACGATGCAGCCCGATCCGCGCGGGTTCTTTTATCGAGTTGTCAACGTCACGGATACGGGTGCCTCGGCCAGCGGCATGAATTCGCTGGACGTGGAGGTGCAGACGGAACTCAAGGCCACGGGCCCTGGCTACGTCATCGTGCTGGACAAGGTCGTCGAGGTCTTCGAAAGACTGTTCCACAACTAGGAGCCGTGCCATGAAGCAGCGACAAGGCTTTACGCTCGTGGAGATGCTGGTGGTCCTGGCACTGGTCCTCTTCATCATGGTCATCCTGTCAGAGGCCTTCGCGACGGGACTGGAAACATTCCGCCAGCTGAAGGCCGTCGGGGACATGCAGGAGAAACTGCGGAGCGCGACGACCGTCCTGCGCCACGATCTCTCCAACCACCGACTGGAGCGCCCGAACGGCACACCGCGCACGCTTGGTTTTGCAGGATTCGGTCCACCTCCATTCGTTCCTGTGCCGCCGCCTCCTCCGCCTCCGCCGCCGCCCTCGCCCTACACTCCCCCCACCAGAGGATTCTTCGTGATCGAGCAGGGTGGCCCGTTGGTCCCGGCTCCGGCCACCGGGAACTACGTTCAGGAGGGGACCGATCCGGATGGTCTACCTTCACTGCGATCTGTCCGTTCCAGGCTGTACTTCACCATCAAGGTCCGGGTTAACAACAACATATCGGTTAACAACAACGTCCCCCGGCGTGAGGACTACCTTAGTGCCAGCGTACCGCCCTCTGGATCTAATCCGGCAGACAAGCTGGATACCCTGGGACCAGTGGATTACCAGGCCACTGGTGTTTACAATAGCCTGGATGCGGAGGTTGCTTACTTCTTGAGCAAGAACCCCGTGGGCAACACACCGGCCGGCACACCGCTCTTTACGCTCTATCGGCGCCAGCTGTTGCTGGTCGATGCGCCGGACAACGTCCCTGCGAACACGCCTCCCAGGCCGATCCTGAGTTCGCTCCCCTATTACCACGATGCGAGCTGCCGGCCGGGCCCTCCCAACCCGGGTGATCCCCAAATGCAGCCCACCCTGCAGTTTAACAGCATCTCAGACGTCACAAATCCGAGCTATCGGTGTCTGACGTGCAACCCGGCCTTCCCTCCGCCCTGGGACAGCCCCAATACGATCCCTTACCCGATCCTCGGGGACCGGGGAGAACCCGCGTATGTTATCGGAGACGATGTTCTCCTCAGCGACGTCGTTTCCTTCAGCGTGAGGATCCTCAAAGCAGGAAAGTTCGACTTCGAGTCCTTCGTCGCGCCCCCGCCCCCACCCCCTGTGATCGTACCCCCTTACGGGTATGACACGAATAACATTGGTACTTACGACTATCGCATTGCCGCCCTGGAGATCACGATTCGTATCTGGGACGTCAAGACCCAGCAAACGAGACAGTTGACGATTATTCAGAACATGGGGCCGAAGCCGTAACCTTTCGGTGTCCCATCCCGGACCTTGATGGTGTTTTGCGAGCGCATTCTCAGGCAGAAGGCGTACCCGGTCGGGTTGCGTACCGTGGCCGCTGTATTAGGAGTCCGCCATGTTTCGACGTCGTCATCCTTCGCAGAGCCCGACCCGGCGCGGCATCATCCTGCTGGTGGTGCTGGCCCTGCTGACGTTGTTCGCCATTGTCGGGCTCACGTTCGTGCTCTACGCCAACGCGGAAGCAGATGCCTCGCGCATTTATCGAGAAGCGCAAAGCGTGGTGGATATGCGGCCGGACGTGTCCCCATACGTCCTCATGAACTGGTCGATGGGGCAGCTGATCTACGACGTGGACGACAGCCCCAACTCCACCTCGGCGCATCTGCAAAGTGCCCTGCGCGGGCACAGCCTGGCGCGGGACATGTACGGCTGGAACAGCACGAACATGGGCAGCAACATCTACCCCTTCAACGGTACGGGCCGTTTTCATCAGCCGTCGAGCCAGTTCCCCGCGAGGAACGAATTCGACCTGATTAACTACACCTATTACCCCGCGGATGGCTTCGTCCGCGATCCCGAGAGGTTGGGCACGCGCGTCAATCAAAATCTGCCGCTGGGGCCTTACACCGGGGGCTGGAATTCGCCCTACACATTCCCCGACTTCAACCACCTTTACCTGGCAGCGGTGAGCGCGGACGGGACACTCCTTTCGCCCTCCTTCCACCGCAACTGGGGCACCTTCGGCTCGATCCAGTCCTCCAACCCGAACTGGACGAACCCCACGGACGCGTCCCTGAAGTACCAGGTCCTGCGGCCGCGCCCGGCAGACATGGCGGGCTTCCCCCCTCCAACCGACCCCACGGGCGACGTCAAGAACCTGGACGGCGCGCCGGGCGGCAACGACAGCATCTGGATCGACCTGGATTTCCCGGTGATGCGGGCCCCCGACGGCACCAAGTTCAAACCGCTCTTCGCGTTCCTCATCACCGATCTCGATAACCGCATCAACCTCAACACGGCGGGCAACGTCCGGGGTACGACCAGGACCCACCTGAGCAACCAGGGCTTTGGGCCATGGGAAGTGAATTACCGCAAGCTCCTCAACGGCACCGCGGCGCAGGCAAAGGAGTGGGAGAATCTCCTGATCGGCAATGCCGGCACCACCCCGCCGACACCGGGACGCTACGGCCCGGACAAGCAGCCTGGCACGAGCGGTTCTTCTGCCCCAACGGTGGGGACGCGTGCCCACGTCTATTCTCAGTTCGATTTTGATGCCAGCAACGAGGGATCGGGCGGGAACCCAACCGGGGCCTGGTCGCCGACGAATGGCCAGAACATCTATCCGAATTATCCGGCGGGCTACAGCAATGGCGGCGCCGTCGAGCGGCTCAACCATCCCTCGCTCTTCAATGTCTTCAACCCGACCGGCGACGACCAGCGTCTCGCGCTCAGCAACATGCAATTGCTGCTGTACGATGGTTACAGCGGCACCGACTGGCAGAACTCCGACATGGGGATCCTCTGCCCCACCGTATTCGGCGATGCCACCTCGGGTGGGAGACTCCGCCACCTGGTCACAACGGACAGCTACGACGTGGGCCGGCCGGGTCTGCAACCCTGGATCTTCAATCGTGCCACCTCGGGATACACCGTGGCGGCGGCAAATCCCTACGGCGCGCCGACCGGTCCGCCCGTGGCCCTGCCCTCGCTCGCCATGCGCGCCACCCCGGTGCCGCCGAGCAGCGAGTTTCGCACTCCCGGCCTGCCGGGGAACAACGCCCGCGTCGATTGGCGTGCCAACGACGTGGCGACGTTCGGCAAGATCGACCTGAACCGCTTCCTGCCCCCCTATCCACACATGGGACAGGGGACCACGCAGGCGACGTATAGTAGCACGCCGCTTGTTCCTGCAGGGACGAGATGGGACATCGGCCAGCCGGCCGCCGTCCTGAACCAGATCACGGCTGCGGTCAGTGCCCGGCAGCAACTGGCGAATGATATCTATCGCCTTTTCCTGGCCGTGACGGGCGTGCCTCCAGTTGTGGCCGCTCCGGCCCCGACCGACGCGGAACTCGAGCCGCGGCGCTGGCTCGCGCAGCTCGCCGTCAACATCGTCGACTACATCGACGAGGACGACATCAGCACGCCGTTTAACTTCTACACCACCAACGACGGTCTCCCGGCCATTGGGGTCGGCGCCACCACCGGCAACCCGGAACTGCCGCGCTACTGGGTCTTCGGCACGGAACTGCCGCGCGTCGTCCTGAATGAGATCCTGACCGAGTACGAAACGCCCGGCGCGATGCCGACCTCGACCACCGTCAATGTGTGGGCCGAGCTTTTCAACCCCCTTCCCGCCGGCGCGCTCCCGGCCGGCGTGCAGCCTCAGGATGGCCAGCCGGTTCCGTTCTGGGTGACGGCCACGGGCGGCGGGTCGGGCTATAGCCCTTATCGCGTCGTGATCGCCGACACGAACGCGGCTGTCAACTCCGGGGGCCTGCTGTATGGGACCGGAGGCCACAACCTACTCGGCACCCCGAACACCCCGCGCGCCAGCACGGCTGACAGCGATTTCGCCACCCCCATTCCCACCGTCGCCGGCGGCACCGCGCCCCAGAACCTGGGCCCACAGGGCTACATGTTGCTCGGCCCCGGCCCGGACCGCAACAGCACGATCGCGGCGCCCCGCGTGCCGGGCACCACGCCGTTCAGGCAAACGGCTAACATGTCCTACAGCGTCGCGATTGCCGGCGCTGGTGCCGGAGCCGTCTGGACGCCGGACGATCGTCCAAATGGTATCAGCGTGCTGCTCCGGCGCCTGGCCAATCCCTTTATGCCCATTCAGCCGAATCCGGCTGTGGCGAACTACAACCCATACATGACGGTCGATTATGTCTCCGGGGTGTCCCTCAACAACGCGACCCTTCCGGCTACCGTCCATCACTCCAGGGGTAAGAAACAACCCTATACCGCCAAAAACAACCCTACGCCTTCCAGCCAGGTCCTCGACGAGCTCTTCGCGGGCTCGCCCACCAAGCACACCCTCGGCAGGGTCAACAGCAGTGCGATTGCGAACTTTGACTGGCTGGTTCACCTCGACCGCCAGCTGATCAGCCCCATGGAACTGCTCCACGTCTCGGGGTATCACCCGTTCCAGCTAACGCAGCAGTTCGTCACGGGGCCAGGCCCGGCCGGGAAGTTCAATCAGGTGGCGCCGTGGCTTCAGCAGAACACGCGCCTCTACCGGGCTTTCGAGTTCCTCGACGTACACAGTCGGGCCGCGGGCGTGCCGCTCAGCGGTCGCATTCCCGGCAAAGTAAACCTCAACACGATCTACGACCTGGAGACCTTCCAGGCCCTTTGCGATGCGCAGGTGGGAAACACGTTCACCGCGGCGCAGGTCATGACCATGTGGACTGCCCTGAGTGGCGGCGGTGCGACCGGGCACCGCGGGATGCCGTCAAACGGTACGGCTGCGCCGCCGATCACACCTTTCCTCGGCATGGCAATCGGCAACACGCCTGGCGGTGATCCCTGGAATACAGCAGCCACGGGCATCAACAACACGTTCTTGCGGACGGGCGGGGCGGCACCCTTCTTCGCAGTCCCCGGCACACCACCCCGATCGTATCAGCAGTATGAGTTGATGAACAAGCTCTTCAACAACGTCACGACCCGCAGCAACGTCTTTGCGGTCTGGGTCACCGTTGGCTTCTTCAAGGTGGTGCAGGACCGGGACGCTGCCGGCAACCCCATCCAACCGGTTAAGTTGGGCGGTGAGATCGGCCTGGCCACGGGGCAGAACATCCGCCATCGGCTGTTCGTGATCGTGGACCGGTCCAGCCTCACCATCGACCAGTCGGTGGCGGCGCTCTCCGGGGCCGTCCCCGCGCCCGGGCCTGTGACGGTGGGCCTCACCGCGACGAGTGGAACGAGTCCCACCAACAGCATCCCGTGGACCATTACCCAGGGAAGTGTCCTGTTCGTGGGGAGTGGTGCTGCCAGGGAGACCATCGTGGTGGACAAGATCGCGGGCAACCAGATCACGGCGACGTTCCAGCAAGCACATGCTGCCGGGACGACCATCACGCTTCCAGGCAACCCGGGTCCGCAAGCCAATTTCGATACGCGGAACCCTGTCTATGCGGATGTGGTGCCGTACACCGCAGTCATGCAGTAATTCAAGCGGACAGGTTCTCCTTGCCGTGGCCCGGCCCCTTCTCAGGGGCCGGGCCTTTTTGTTTTTCCCCGGCAGCGCCGGCAGAGATTTCTGGAAGAATCTGGAAACGCGCGCCCGGTTCGCGACCGCATTTCCGTTGACTGAGATAGAGAGCCAAGTCGGTGCAGTTCGGTGGGACCCAGCTCGGTGGGACCGGCGTCCCGCTGGTCT
>JRHI01001128.1_pt1 | contig 24214 bp, 23 predicted proteins | sample 215371 | NCBI WGS metagenome assembly JRHI01 (sample SAMN02929681, study PRJNA255918) | sediment metagenome | biome: cave system; feature: Ice Cave; material: Sediment; isolation source: sediment from deep within a dark volcanic ice cave with no known source of... ...
GTCGAAGAGCGCATACCACGCCTGTTCGTGCCGACCGACGCGACTGCCTTCTCCGGGCCCGACGTCACCGATGTGGTCAAGCAGTTCTACGAGACGACGCCGTTTCCGAACTACGACGACATCGACACGCCGCGCGCGCTGATGGAGAAGGCGCGCGCGGGCATGTTCGCGCGGCTCTTGAACGAGCAGATCCCCTACGATGCGCGTGTGGTGGAAATCGGGTGCGGGACAGGTCAGCTGACGAACTTCCTGGCGACGGCGCACCGCACGGCGCTCGGGGTTGACCTGTGCCTCAACTCGCTGCGGCTGGCGGAGCGGTTCCGTTGCACGCACGGTCTCGAGCGCGCGTCGTTCGCGCAGATGAACCTGTTCCGGCCCGCCCTGAAAAACGACTTCTTTGATGTGGTGATCAGCAACGGGGTGCTGCATCACACCGGCGATTGCCGCCATGCGTTCCGGCGTGTCGGGCAGCTGGTCCGACCGGGGGGGTTCCTGGTCGTCGGGTTGTACAACGCCTACTCACGGTGCGTGCATTACGCGAGGCGTGCGCTGTACCGGTGGACCGGCATCACCAACCGCTGGCTCGATCCGCACTTCTCACGGGCGACCGCCGGCGGCAAGCGCACTGCGTGGCTGCAGGATCAGTACTGCCACCCGCATGAGACGAGCCACACCCTCGACGAACTCATCGGCTGGATGGACGAGGATGGTTTCGCATTCGTGAACTCGATCCCCAAGCCGGCTCCAGGTCCGGTGATGACAGACCGGGAGCGGCTGTTCGAGCCGCGCCATCGCGGTTCGGCGATCGGTCGCATGGCGAGCCAGCTCGCCGCCGTCGGCAACGGATATCAGGAAGGCGGGTTCTTCGTTGTGATCTGCCAGCGTCGATCGGAGGCACGGTGATCGATCCGGAGCTCGACCACGAACAGGCGCCCGCCAGCGCGAGCGATGCGACCGTGCGTCAGTTTGCCATGCTCTGCACGGCGGCGCTTGGCGCGGCCGCGGCGCGCGACATCTGGTTTCGCGGTGCCGTGGGACGAGGCGCGATGCTTGCCGGTCTGGCGCTGACGATGGCGGTCTCGGGCCTCGCACGACCTCGCATGGTCCGCCCGTGGTTCGTCGCCGCGTTGAAGATGACGATGCCGATTGGCGTCGTCGTCTCCCTCGTGCTGCTTGCAATCATGTACTACCTGATCTTCACTCCGCTGGCGTGCGTCTTCCGTCTGGTCGGCCGCGACGCGCTGCTGCGGCGGCGGCAGGCTGGTGTCCGGAGCTACTGGGTCGCGAAGGAGAGGCCGTCCGACGTGCGGACCTACTTCCGGCAGTCCTAGCCGGTTCGGCGCTTCATAGGCACGTCGTTCTCTGCGCTCAATGTGCGACGCGACCCTTCGCACGATCAGGGCCGCCGGTCTGGAGATGCCTGTTGAGCACGGCGGCCAGCGCGCGAGCCGCTTGTTTGTTGCCTGTGGCCGTCAGGTGCAGACCGTCGTAACACAGCGCCGGATCGCCGAGATCGACCGCGTCGCCAAGGCTGAGACGTTTCACGTGAGGATCGTCCTTGAACCAATGCCCGATCGCCTTCGACAGCACGGCCTGCTGCGTTGCGTGGGCGGCGGCCAGGCCGGAACTGTAACTCTCCGATACCCACGGTTCGCCGACGATGAAGACCTCGGCGCCATGGGCTCTCCCCGCGACCGCGCTCTGCCGCACTGCTTCGCAGTAGAAGCTCCAGGTTGGTCCGCACTCGTTGTCGGCGGGCTGCGGACGAGGCACCTGCTTCGCAAACCGTGACAGCTGCGCGTCAATCATCAACTGCACGTGGTTGGCGGCCGATGTGGCCCGGGCGGACGCGCGATCCGCTAACGTGGGCTGGAAGATCACGCGGCTGCTGTGCGAGAGATCGCTCAGATGCAGCCACGCGCTCATCGGAATGATTGGCAGGATCGGCATGTATCCGGTCAGCTGAAAGATCGGTGACGTGTGACGGAAGACGTTGTGGTTGGGCTCGAACAGATCGTTGTAGCCGCTGTAGAGGACGACATCGTCATAGCCGAGGTAGGCGTAGTCATCGAGAGTGGACGGGAATGCGTACGCGCCTTCGCTGTTCCAGCCCAGATTGATCACGGTGCGGTTCGGTAGCTCGTGCTGCAGATATGCCGGAATTGCTTCGTCGACATCGACTCCGTATCCGAAGGCGACGCTGCCCCCCAGCATGACGAGACGTCGTTCGCCGTCCCGCTTCTTCCCGACTGGCGTGCCGCGATAACCCCACAGGTTGTAGCCGCCGCTCCGAAAGTAACGGTGATGCAGATAGACGTCGAAACTCGCGACCGCGATCAGCGCAATCACGAGCGACAGGAAAGCCGTGACCACACCGTAGAGCAGGACACGCGGTGGGGGGTACAGGCGCAGGACCATGACGAACGCAACCACTGCCATGACGGCGACGAAGATCAGCATAGGCGCCACTCGGGGCCGCCCACTATGTCATAATCCGCCCCGGTCACGTCTGCGCCCGACTTTATCGTGCGGTCGTCAACGACGACTGCGTCCGTCGTGAGCAGGGTTCCTGCCAAAGCTTGTTGGGGTCGTTGATGAGTCAGTCGAAGAACGCATTCGAGCGGGCCGCCGCGAACCAGTCGAACGGCGGATTTTTCACCGACTACTGGCACTTCATCCGCCACAACAAGAAATGGTGGATCGGTCCGCTCGTGGTATTGCTCCTCATCCTCGGCGCCCTGACGCTGCTCGGTGGCACCGCGGCAGGTCCGTTTATCTACACCCTGTTCTGAGCCGCGATATCATAGGCCCGCCACAGGGCCTCCATGGACCACGCGTTCACCGTCGGCGTCGAGGAAGAGTTCCAAATCGTCGATCCCGCCACCTGGGAGCTTCGATCGCACGTCTCCGAGCTCCTCGCATCGAGCGCGCCGGACTTCGGCGATCACATCAAGCGCGAGATGCATCAGTCGATCGTCGAGGTCGGCACCAAGATCTGCGGGTCGATCGGGGAGCTCGCCGCCGAGATCATCCGCACGCGGCGCGATCTGTCCGATGCCGCCGAACGCGTCGGTCTGCGCATCGCCGCCGCCGGCACGCACCCGTTCTCGAACTGGATGGACCAGGTCATCTCGCCTGGCGAGCGGTACGACGACGCTGAAGCCGCGGATCGATCGCATGTTCAACACCCGCAGCGACCGCGATTCGACCGCCATCCTGGGGTCGTCGATGGGGGGGCTCGTCAGCCTGTACGCCTACTTCCGCTATCCGTCGGTGTTCGGACGGGCCGGCGTCATGAGCCCGTCGATCTGGTTCGGGCAGGGAGCCATCCTCGACTTCATCCAGGCGGCGCGAGTGCCGCGGGGCCGCGTCTACCTCGACGTCGGGACCGCGGAGGGGGAGAGGACGCTGCGCGACGTGCGGCGGCTCGGCCGTCTGCTCGTGCGGAAAGGATTTCGCCGCAAGCGGCGGCCTGGCGCCACCAGCCGTGCGGGCGTTTGGGGGGAACGCCGCTCCTCGACGGCGTCCACGCTCAGGTACCTCGAGGATGCCGGCGCCCGCCACACCGAAGCGGCCTGGGCGTGGCGTCTGGAGGGCGCGCTCGTGTTCCTGCTCGAATAGCGGTGTCGAAGAACGCTTCATTGCGGCTGCGGGGGAAGGCCGACTTCCGCCAAACTACGGTTCGCGAGTTGTCGTACCTCGGCGAGCGCGGCGGACGAGATCGTGAGATCGCGGCGCTTGTGCACGAAAAGTAGGTAGTCGCTGGTCATCGCGAAGACCGCCACGGGCTCATAGTCCGTCCTGTAGGCGGACTTCCCATAGAAGCTCCCGATGCCTGTCTTCGGATTGCCTCTTGGCTGCGGCAACACCAGGAACGTCGGACGCGCCGCAAGCACTGCATCGACGTCGTAGCCTTCGTGGGCCGTTCTCGGGTTCAGCAGCCCTTCCTCGTTGATGTCGATCACAATTGGAAGATCCGAGAAGTACGGAATCGCGCCCATGTCCCACGCCGCGACGGCGCCGTCCGGCGCGACACGATGCATCCATCTGCCGATCGCGATATGCGCGCGCTCCAGTTCGGCCGTGTTCATGTTGTTCACGCGCAGAGAGATCGCCGGATAGACCAGGCAGACGCCGACGGCCGCCAGAAACACGCAACGTGCGGATCGACGCGGTACGGCCGTCGTCGTCGAGCCGGCGTGTATCAAGCGGTCGAGCGCCGCCGCCCACCACACAGCGGCCAACGGCACCAGCGGCAGTTCATACCGGAAGCCCGGCATCCATTCGCGTTTGGCCGCGAAGGTGAGCGCGAAGAGGCCCCCGAACACCGCGGCCAGCAATCCCTGTCGGTGAACCAGCGGCGGCCCGGACGCGGCTGCCAGAAACGCGATCGCCAGCCACGGCAGCAGATAGACGATGAACGGTAACATGCCGAGCGCGCGCCACACGAGCTGCGTCACGCCGACGTCGCCGCTGCGCGCGTAGTACGTATTCGGCAGCAGATAGCCGAAGTAGTGGTACCGCCAGGCGAAGTACGCGCCGTACAAGAGCGCAACAAGGGCCAGGCCGATCGCCGCGCGGGCCCGATGAGGACGGCGCCCGACCAGCGCGGAGCCGAGCACGATTGCGCTGACCACCGCGCCTTCAGGCCGCGTCAGCGCAAGCAGCGTGAAGAGACACGCGGACCGTGCGTGATGACTGTCGCGCGCCGTCTCTCGCAGGTACTGCGCGAGCGCGGCGACGAGGAAGAACAGGTAGGCAGAGGTCTCGAGCCCTCCGACGGCCCAATATGCGAGGTACGGGACGGCTGCGACGAAAAGGCTGCCCAGGCGAGCGGCCCGCGCGGAGAGGCCCGCCGCCTCAGCTAACCGGCCGGTCATCAGAATCACGCCGGCGCCGAAGGCGATCCCGAGAGCTTTCACCGCGTTCAGCACGCCGGCGTCGGACAGCCGGAGCAAAAAGAGCGGCGCCTCGAGCACCACCCACAGAAAATTCGTGTAGCCTTCGACCGGAAGGCTCTTGTCGCGGCTGAACGCCAGCCCGTATCCCGTGGCGAGGTGCCGCGCGTACCGAAGCGAGATGTACGCGTCGTCGACCGTGAACCTGAACAAGCCGGCGCTCAGGATCAGGAACGCGCCGATCGCCGAACCGTAGGCCAGCGCGCCTGCCCGCGGAGAGTCGGGGGGGAGCATCTCCGACGCGGCCACGCCGCCTGCGATCAGCAGCGCCGCCACGATCACAAAACCCACGAATTGGATCGGCATGATTACTCGGGGACGTCGTACAGGATCGGTTCCCGAGTCGTCGTCAGCTTCATCTCACCCTACTTCAGCGCGCACGCAGCGTCGGCATACTACTCGATTCGCCTGGACCCACTCCAGCACAGGTCGAGTGCGGATCTCGATCACCGTGCGCGTCGGATGGGGCCTCCTCAGCTAATAGCCGCCAGCCGATGGAGTACAATTCGGACTCTGGACCAACCCCCCAGACACCGGTAGATCGCCGAGCAAAGCGCGTGGCGAAGAATTCCTATGAGCACCAACGTCAAGGCGACGACGTCAAAAGGCCAGGCCTTGTATCGCCGGGCGAAGCAGATCATCCCCGGCGGCACACAGCTGGTGTCGAAGCGGCCGGAGCTGTATCTGCCGGATCAGTGGCCATCGTATTACCAGCAGGCGCGCGGCGTCGAGGTGACCGACATCGACGGCAACACCTACGTCGACATGTCGATGATGGCGATCGGTGCCTGCGTCCTCGGGTACGCCGACCCGGACGTGGACGGCGCCGTGAAAGCCGCGATTGACGCCGGGTCGGCGAGCACGCTGAATTCGCCCGAAGAAGTGGAGCTCGCCGAACTGATGTGCGAGCTGCATCCGTGGGCCGGAATGGTCCGCTTCGCCCGATCGGGCGGTGAAGCGATGATGGTGGCCGTACGGATTGCCCGCGCCTTCACGGGGCGAGACAAGGTCGCGTTCTCCGGCTATCACGGATGGACCGACTGGTATCTTGCGGCGAACCTGGGCGACGAGACCGCGCTCGACGGTCAGCTCATGCCCGGCCTCGATCCGGCCGGCGTGCCGCGGGGCCTCAAGGGCACCGCGTTTCCTTTTCATTACAACCGCCTCGATCAGGTGAAGGCGATCGTGGACGCGCACCGCGGCGAGCTCGGCGCGATCGTAATGGAGCCGCTCCGAAGCGAACAGCCGAACCCCGGCTTTCTCGAAGGCGTGCGCGATCTCGCCACCGAAATCGGCGCCGTGCTCATTTTCGATGAAGTCACGACCGGCTTCCGCATGACCGACGGCGGGATCCACAAGATGCTCGGGGTGAACCCCGACATGGCGGTGTTCGCGAAAGCGATGGCCAACGGCTATCCGATGGCCGCGATCATCGGGAGAGGTCCGGTCATGGAGGCGGCGCAGTCGACGTTCATCAGCAGCACCAATTGGACGGAGCGGACCGGCGCGGTCGCCGCGCTCGCGACCATCAAGAAGTGCCGCCGCGAGCGTGTCGCCGAACACCTCATTCGCATCGGCGAACAGACAATGGCCGGCTGGAAGAAGGCGGCGGAGGCGGCCGGCCTGACAGTCCACGCCGATGGGTTGCCGAGCCTCGCGCACTTCGCGTTCGGCCACGCGGACGAACCGGTGCTGACCACGCTCTTCACGCAGGACATGCTGGAGCGGGGTTATCTCGCGTACAGCCAGTTCAAGCCGTCGTTCGCCCACCAGCCGTCACACGTCGAGGCGTACCTGAAAGCGGTCGAATCGTCGTTCTCGATGATCGCTGCCGCCCTGAAGGCCGGCGACGCCGCGTCGCGCCTCAACGGACCGGTCGCGCGCCGCGGGTTCTATCGACTGACGTCGTAGAAGCCGCCGAACCGGGAGTCCCCCGCGCAGAAGTCTCGACAAGCGCTGCGACGCGCTCGCTCGCGCGTCCGTCGAGCGCGAAGAGGTACTCTCGCAACACGTCATTCGACGCGAGCGTCTCCCGATCCGGAGGGCCGGCCGCGCGGCGCGCGTCGAGCTGCCGGTGCAGCTCGGCGGCCGTGTAGGCGATCGCGACGCCCGGGAGCCGATCGATTGGCTGGAGGTGCCGTCCGGTGAGATCGGCGACGACGACCGGCGTCCCCACCAGTACCGCTTCGAGCGTCGTCCCCGAATAGCCTGTGACCAATACGTCCGCCGATTCGAGCAGCTGCTGCAGGATCGGTTCGTTCGTCACGGTGAGGCGAGGCGAATGCCAGCCGAGCGCCGCGCCCGCCGCAGCGTAGTACGCCGGTTCTTCGCCCGGGTGCATCTTGTGCACGACGCGGACATCGTCGTGGCTGCCCGCCCAGTCGAGCACCACGTCGATCATCGTCAGGTTCAAGGCTTGCGAGGCGCAGACGGAGAATTCCGTCACGAACCCCGTGCACACGACGATGGTGAACGGCCGGCCGCGGCGGTCGTCCGGTGAGGAGCGCCGCGATCCCGCGGCGGCGCGTTGGGAGATTCCATCGAGCCGCGTATTCCCGGTGATGACGAACCTGGCTGTCTGCGGCGCGCGCTCGCGGTGCCACGCTTCGGTCGCGGGGCCCCAGGCTGCCATCACGTCAGCACGCACCACCGAGTGACCGTTGGGCTCGCCCATCAATCCATGCTGGATCGTCGTTGACGGGAGGCCCTGCTCGCGCGCCGCGGCGACCAGCGTGCCCATGTAGGCCGTGACGTCGGCCGACGTCAGGACGGCGGCCCCGGGAGCCGATCGCGCGACGCGCCGCACGAGGGACCGCAGCTGCCGGAGCAACGGGATCCAGATGATGAGGTGCATCCGCAACACGCCGCCGACGAGCGGCCACATCGACACGCCGTCAACGGTGAAAGGCGCTGCGTCCCTCGGTTCCGTGACCAGCGCGCTCGATCGCATTGCGGCCGAGGTCATCGCGGCGAACCCGACGACGATATCCGCCGGCTCGGTCCAGCGCTCGATCGGCAGGAAACGGCCGCCCGCCTGGAACAGCGCGCGTCCGGGTTGCGTGGGGCCGGCAACGATCACCGTCCGTGAAGGGTCTCCCAGACGTGAGACGACGTCGGCGGTCCAGCGATCGCCGGAGATGATGAGCGCATCACCGGAGATGGGTTCGTGCCGCGGTCCGAAGACGCGCGACCACAGTCCGTTCGCGTACAACGCGAGCAGGAACGCCGGTTCGAGGATCAGCGAGCGGAGCTCGGTGTTGACCCACCGCGTGTGCCTGCCCGCGCGCGCGCGCGCGACCATCTGGCGCAGGCGCACCCACGGGGTCGTTCCCCGAACCTCGATCGGCAATCCGTTTCGCGCGGCGACGAGGCGCGCCGCGCGCGGGAGCGATCCGGTGCCGACCGCGATCATCCGCCCGAAGGCCGCACCCGACGTCATCTCGCCGACCACGCTCACATTGCGGACGGCGCGAATGAACGTGGGGATGAGCAAGTACTCCAGGTACGCCCCGAGGCCGTCTCCGAGCAGCGGCGTCCACGCCTGCGTCCCGGACGGCGCGATCGCCGCCTGGATCGCAGCCAGCGCCGCCTGATCGAGCGGCAGAATCGAGTCCGGGGGCACACGATCGGCGGCGAGGTGTGCGTCAACGCCCTCGCGGCGCAGCCTCATGGCGAGCAGCGCATCCGCCGTGAGGACGGTCGCGCTCCCCGAAGGGACGCGGCGCAGCGTTTCGCGCAACTCACGCTCGGCGTGGTAGTCCTCGACGACGATCAGGGTTCTGGCCACGGTGTGCAACGCGGGAGGCGTGGGGTACTATTACATCATAGTGACTCATGGGTTCAGGCCGGGCCCCACGCGATGAGCGTCGAATTCGTCGCCGAGGTATCGAGCAACCATTCCCGCGATCTCGACCGGTGCCTCGCGTTCATCGACGCGGCGGCCGCCATCGGATCGGACGCGGTCAAATTCCAGTTGTTCCGGATCGCCGACCTCTTCGCGCCCGAAGCCCTCGCGCACAAGCCCGAACTGCGCCGCCGCGAGCAATGGGAGCTCCCCGTGGCGTTCCTGCCGGCGCTGGCGGACCGGTGCCGCATGCGCGGGATCCAGTTTGGCTGCACGCCGTTCTACCTCGACGCGGTCGAAACGCTTGCGCCGCACGTGGACTTTTTCAAGGTGGCGTCGTACGAGCTCCTGTGGACCGAGCTGTTGCAGCGCTGCGCCGCGACGGGCAAGCCGGTCGTGCTGGCGACGGGGATGGCCACGCTGGACGAAGTGATCCAGGCGGCGCGCACGCTCCAGGACGCGGGCTGCCGCGATCTCACGCTGCTGCATTGCGTGTCGGGGTACCCCGCCCCGGTGCTCGAATGCAATCTGGCGGCGATCAAGACCATCGCGGATGCCGCGGGGTGCGCCGTCGGCTGGTCCGATCATAGCGTGAGCCCGGCGGTGATCTACCGCGCGATCCATCGCTGGAGCGCGACCATGATCGAGTATCACCTCGACCTCGACGGCACCGGCGAGGAGTATGCGACCGGTCACTGCTGGCTGCCCGATCAGATGCGCGAGGTGATCGAGACCGTTCGCATGGGAGAAGCCTCGGACGGCACCGGAGAAAAGACCCCCGCGGCGAGCGAGCGGAGCGATCGGGAGTGGCGGGCCGATCCCGCCGACGGTCTGCGTCCGCTTCGGCGAACCAGGGAAGGGCTTGGCAAGTGAGCGGGACGCGGCCCGTCGCGATCGTCCAGGCGCGCATGGGGTCGACGCGCCTCCCGGGCAAGGTCCTCAGGCCCATTCTCGGCCGCCCGATGCTCTCGTACATCGTCGAACGTCTGAGGGCGGCGTCCGGCGTCGCGTCGGTCGTCGTGGCAACATCGGATCAGCCGGGCGACGAGGCGGTTCGCGCCTTCTGCCGCGAGGAATCGATCGACTGCTTCTCCGGCAGCGAGCTGGACGTCCTCGATCGCTTCTACCGCGCGGCGGTCGAGGCAGGAGGCGATCCGCTGCTCAGAATTACCGGCGATTGCCCGCTCGTCGATCCCGAGCTCGTCACCAGGCTGCTGGCAATGTACCACTCCGGGCGGTGGGATCACGTCGCCGTCGCGACCGGCGCCGGCGCCATTTTTCTCGAGGGCGGCCGCTTTCCGGACGGCCTCGACGCGGAATGCTTCGGGTTCGACGTGCTCGAGCGCGCGTGGCGCGAAGCCGTCGAGGCGACCGACCGGGAGCATGTCACGCCCTACATCTGGCGCCACACGGATCTCTTTCGCTGCGAGCTCCTCCCGAGCCGCGTCGATCACTCGACGATGCGATGGACGGTCGACAACGAAGAGGACTTCACCCTGGTCGCGGCGATCTACGGCGCGTTGTACCGCCCCGGGCGGCCGTTTGGCATGGACGACGTGCTGGGATGGCTGTCGGCGAACCCCGCGCTCGCTGCCGGCAACCGTGCGTTTCTCGGACAGGAAGGCTACGAGGATCTCTGGTTGAAGAAGCCGTGACGGTCGTCCTCCGCTGCGACGCGTCGCCGGCCATCGGGTTCGGTCATCTGTTCCGTTCTCTCGCACTGGCCCGGGAATTCGCCGACCGCGACGTGGCTGTGAGGTTTGCCATCGCCGAAGGCCCGGATGCTGCCGCGCTGGTCGAGCGGGAAGGCTACCAGGTCTTGCTCGGAGACGGCTGGCTGTCGATGCTGGGGGTGGACGTCCTTGTGCTGGACGTCCGAGACGGTACCCCGTTGAGTTCGATCGACGACATCCGCGCGCGCGGCGTGCTGGTGGCGACCATCGACGACCCGACGGAGCGCCGGCTGTCGGCGGATCTGGTGTTCTATCCTCCGATTCCGGAGGTGGACGAGTTCGGCTGGCGCGGTTTCTCCGGCACGCGTCTCGCCGGCGGAGAATGGGTCGTTCTGCGCCGGGCCTTTGCCGAGCCGCCGGTTCGCGCGGATCGAGAGCGCCCGACCGTGCTGGTCACGATGGGCGGAAGCGACCCCGGCGGCATGACGCTGACGGCGGTGCGCGGTCTCTCCGAGATGACCGCAACGTTCGACCTGGCGATCGTGATCGGCCCCGGGTACGGCGATCGCGAACGACTGGACGGGTGCCTTCGGCGCTTCGGGCGCCCGGCGGCGGTGTACGAGGAGCCGGAGGACATGCGCGCGGTGATGCTCGGTGCCGATCTCGCCGTGGCATCGTTTGGTGTCACGGCGTACGAGCTGGCGGCCACGGCGACGCCCGCCGCGTACTTGTGCTACACCGAGGACCACGCGCGGTCGGCCTCGGCGCTCGTGACGCAGGGCGCCGCGGTATCGCTCGGCGTGCACACGGGCGATGAGGCCGCGCGCGTCGCTCAGACGGTGGCGGCGCTGCTGGCGGATCGGGACCGGCGGAACGCGATGGGGCGCGCCGGCCGAGCGCTCGTCGACGGGAGAGGCGCCGCCCGGGTGGCGGAACGGATCATCAGTGAGGTCGCGGCGCGAGACGCCCGCCGCACGCCCGGTCAACCAATCACATGAACGTCGATCATTTCGGACCGGAGCTGGCGACGGACGCGGGCGGGCACGCCGTGATAGATTGCGTGCCGTGCGGCTTCGCCCATCTGTGGCCGAAGCCCGCGCCGGAGTCGCTGGCCGAGTACTACGCCGAATCGTTCTACGAAACGCACAGTCCCGCGGACTGGGCCGACAAGGAAGAGGCCGAGGAGCCGTACTGGGAGATCGAGCATCGCGATCGCGTGACCGCGTTCTCCGAGCTCGTCGGCCGCCCGACCGGTTCGGTGCTCGACATCGGTTGCGGCGGGGCGTGGCTGCTGCGCTACGCCGCCAAAGCCGGGTGGGCGGTGCAGGGCATCGAGCCCTCGAAGTCCATGTGGGAACGTGCGCACCGGCGCGCGCCCGTCCTGCTCGGCACGTTTCCGGACGTCGATCTCGGCGACCGCTCTTTCGACGTCGTGAACCTGAAGCTCGTGATGGAGCACGTGCCCGACCCGGCGCAGCTGCTTCGCGAGGTTCGACGGGTGCTGAATCCCGGCGGCGTCGTGTGCATCGAGGTGCCGAACGATTTCAACCCGCTGCAGGCGGCGGTGCGCGGCCGTTACGACAAGGCGGCCTGGTGGGTGGCTTATCCCGCGCACCTGAACTACTTCTCATTCGACAGCCTGGAACGCCTGCTGGTGCGGACCGGCTTCGAGCCGGTTCGCCGGGAGGCGACGTACCCGATGGAGTTCTTCCTGTTGCAGGGCGTCGACTATATCGGCCAGGACGAGCGCGGCCGGCAGTGTCACCAGCAGCGTATGACGTTGGAAACCAACCTCGAAGCCGCGGGGTTGTCCGGGCTCAGGAAGTCGTTCGGTCAGTGGCTCGCCTCGAACGGCATTGGCCGCGAGGCGATCGTGTTCGCGAAGAGAACCTCCGTATGAAAAAAGCCGGGAGCGCCGCCCGTCGCGCGGCTCGCAGGACAGTCGATCACATCGCCCACGGCGACGTTCGCCAGGGCTACCAACCGACGCTCACGCCCGGCAACGCGCCGCTCCGCGAGCTCTCCGTCGGGCGCATCCGGTTGGACAAGAAGGGGATTGGCAAGTACGCCGGCGACACAGGGGACCGCGAGGTTCTGCTCCACATCCTCGTTGGCCAGTGCACCATCGACGCGAGCGGACGCTGGGGCCGCCAGACGTTCAAGCAGCTCGGCGAGCGCGTCGATGTATTCTCCGGGCTGCCGACGTCGCTCGTCCTCGGACCGCGGMCGAAGTACACCGTCACGCCGGTCACGCGGACGCTCGACATCGCCGTCGCGTCGCTGCCGGTCGGACGCGCGGGCCGCCGGATGCCGACGGTGATCCGCCCCCAAGACGTGGCGGTCCACACCATCGGCGAAGGCCACTACCTTCGCACGGTTCGCGAAGTGATTGGCGGCGAAGGGCCGGCGCTGCGCCTGCGGGCCGGCGAGACCATCAACCCCGTCGGCCTCTGGTCATCGTGGCCGCATCACGACTTCGACGCGAACGTGAAGCTGGCGCCGCGGTTCGAAGAGGTGTTCCTGTACTTCACGAAGCCGCGCAGCGGCTGGGCGCTGCAGCGGCGCGCAGGGCTCTACAGCAACCTCGACCGCGTCGACGACGTCGTGGTGGTCAGGAACGGAGACGCGGCGATCCTGCCGCTTGGCGAGCACCCGATCGTCGCCGGCGTCGACAGTTCGGTGCTGTACGTCTGGTTTTATATGAGCCCCATTCCGAAGATCTATTCGAAGTGGGCCGAAGATCTCGGTGGCTATGCCTGATGATGCCGTTCTGATTGTCTGCGGCGGCCTGCTGCAGGTGCCGGCCGTGGACGTCGCGCACGGGCTCGGCCTCAAGGTCGTGATGACCGACGCCAATCCCCGCGCGGCGGCGATGGCGCTTGCCGACGAGGCGGTGGCGCTCGACATCTACGATGCGGAAGGACACCGGCGTCTCGTCGACGACCTGAGGCACCGCTACCACTTGCGCGGCGTCTTCGCCGAGGGCGCCGACGTCGAGGTGACTGTGGCGGCGGCGGCCGCGCACGCAGGCCTGCCGGGGATTCCGGTGGAAGCCGCCCTCAATACCAAGAACAAAGTCCGGACGCGCCAGGCGCTCGATCGGGCCGGCATCCCGAATCCTGCGTGGGCCGAGGTCACCACGCTGGACGAAGCGAGGCGCGCGGCCGAGCGCATCGGATATCCGCTGATGGCCAAGGCCGTCGACAATTCGGCGTCACGCGGCACGAGTCGCGTGGATCGTCCTAACCAGCTAGGCGCCGCGATCGACGCAGCCAAGGCGGCGTCGACGACGCGCACGGCGCTGCTCGAGGGGTGCTTCATCGGCGACGAGCAGAGCGTCGAGACGTTGTGGGACGAACAGGGGCGCGTGCACCGGCTGAACATCGTCGATCGGCCGTTCGATCGGAGCGCGGGGTACGCGATCGAGCTCGGACATGTGAATCCGACCGCGCTCGGCCCGGCCGAGCAGGACGCGCTGTTCGCCCTCACCGAGCGCGCCGCGGCCGCGGTGGGCGTGCGGTTCGGCGCCTTCAAGGCCGACACGATCTGGACCGCGGACGGACCGCGGATCATCGAAGTCACCGCGCGGCTGTCGGGCGGCTTCGATTGCCAGTACACGACGCCGCTGTCGAGCGGCCGGAACTTCATCCGCGCCGCGATGTGCCTCAGCGTCGGGCGGCCGATCGATCCCGCCGACCTCACGCATCGCTTTCATCGTCACGCCGCCGCGTGGGTCGCCTTTCCCGCTCCCGGGCGCGTGGTCGGGCTCGGCAGCGCCGACGAGGTCAAGACGTTGCCGGGCGTGAAGGAAGTGATTTTGCGCGTGGGGCGCGGCGACGTGATCCAGGCGTACCAGGACTGCGGTGCGAGGCCCGCGTTCGTGATCGCGGTCGGCGACACGCGCGCGCTGGCGATCGAGCGCGCGCAGGCGGGCGCCGCGGCGCTCAACATCCAGACGGTGCCGGCGTGAGCGTCGGGCGCTTTGACGGACAGGTGGCCATCGTCACCGGCGGCAGCAGCGGCATCGGACGAGCGACCGCGGAGGCGCTGGCGGCTGAAGGGGCCACCGTCGTAATCGCGTCACGCGGTGAGAAGGAGGCGGCGGCCGTCGTGGCCGGCATCGAATCGGCCGGCGGGGCCGCGATCGGTATTCGAACCGATATCGGCCGGCCCGAAACGATTACCGCGCTGGTCGACGAAACCGTGCGGCGCTTCAATCGCGTGGACGTGCTCGTGACCGCTGCGGCGGCCGGACCGGCCGCTGGCGCCTCGGAAACCCTGTCGCTCGAAGCGTGGCGGACGGTGATCGATCTGGATCTCACCGGCACGTTCCTCACGTGTCAGGCCGCGGGACGCGTGATGCTCGGCCAGAGGTATGGACGCATCGTCAATCTCAGCAGCTTCCATACGGTCGCCACGTATCCGCAGCGCGCCGCGTACGCGGCGGCGAAGACCGGCGTGAACGGTTTGACGCAGGCGCTGGCCGTCGAGTGGGGCGGGCGAGGCGTGACGGTCAACGCCATCGCTCCCGGACCGATCCGGACGCCGCGCACCAACTGGTTCCTGTCGAAGGATCCGGCGAACGAAGCGGGGATGATCGGACGTACGCCCACCGGGCGGCTCGGCGAGCCGGAGGAAGTGGCGGCGACGATTCTGTTCCTGTGCTCGAAGCCGGCGGGTCACATCAGCGGCCAGACCATCGTGATCGACGGCGGGTGGACGAAGAGCGCGTGGTGGGGATCGCTGCCGTGGCAGGGGTGAACCCCTTCGATCTTTCGGGCCGCGTCGCGATCGTCACGGGCGGCGGCGGCGGCATCGGACGGCCGATGGCGGTGGCGCTCGCCGAGGCAGGCGCCGAGGTGTTCGTGGCCGGCCGCCGGGCGACGCGTCTCGACGAGACGTGCGCCGAGATCGCGGCTGCCGGCGGATGCGGCCGTGCGATTACGCTCGACGTGACGAAGCCGGCGGCCGTGGCTGCGGCCTTCGACGGCGTGGCCGCGCGGGCGGGTCGGATCGACATCCTCGTGAACGCCGCCGGCGGTCAGCTTCGCCGGTCCGCGCTCGAGATCACCGAAGAGGAATGGAATCGCATCCTGGCGGTCAATCTCACGGGCGCGTTCTTCGCGTGCCAGGCCGCCGCGCGTCACATGCAGCGAGCCGGACGCGGACGGATCATCAGCGTGTCGTCGCTCACCGGCGAGATCGGATTGCCGCGGCTTTCGGCGTACGGCGCGACCAAGGGCGGCCTGAATCAGCTCACGCGCGCGCTGGCGGTCGAGTGGGCGGGCGACGGCATCACGGTCAACGCCATCGGCCCCGGCCGCATTCGGACCCCGATGACCGAAGACCTGTTCTCCAATCCGGCCGCCACCGAGAGCTTCCTGTCGAGAATCCCGTTGCGGCGACCGGGCGTGCCGTCGGATCTGACCGGCGCGCTGGTCTTTCTCGCATCGGACGCGTCGAGTTACATGACCGGGCAGATTCTCTACATCGACGGCGGCTGGCTGGCGTCTGGTGGCTATGCCGCTGGATAGCACGGCCGTGCTTCGCCTGTTTACGGTGTTCCACCTCAACATCGCGTACTCGTCGATCGAGGAAGCGCAGCGCCCCGACGTCGTGCGGCGCTGTTACTGGCCGCTGCTGCGGATAGCGGAGCGGACCGGCGTGCCGATCGGCGTCGAAGCCACCGGGTTCACCCTCGAGACCGTGGCGGCAATCGATCCTGCGTGGCTGGATGCGCTGCGCGTGCTGGTGGCGAGCGGCCAGTGCGAGTTCGTCGGCAGCGGATACGCGCAGATCATCGGCCCGCTCGTGCCGGCGGCAGTCAACGCGGCGAACCTGCGCCTCGGTCATCAGGTATACGAGCGGCTGCTCGGATTTCGGCCGCGGCTGGCATTCGTCAACGAGCAGGCGTATGCCGCGGGATTGATTCAGCACTATCTCGACGCCGGATATCAGGCGCTCGTCATGGAATGGGACAACCCGGCGCGCGCGCATCCCGAGTGGGATCCGGAATGGCGCTACTTCCCGCAGATGGCATCGGGCCAGCACGGCGAAACGATCCCGTTGATCTGGAACAGCGTGATCGCGTTCCAGCAGTTCCAGCGGTACGCGCACGACGAGTCGTCTCTCGAGGAGTATCTGGCATACCTCGCGGGTCACGTGTCGGATGGTCCGCGCTCGATTGCGATGTACGGGAACGACGTCGAAGTGTTCGATTTCAGGCCCGGCCGGTACCGCACCGAAGCGGCGGTAACGGAATCGGGCGAGTGGCCGCGGATCGAACGGATGTACACGGCGCTTGCCGGCGATTCCCGCTTTGCATTGATCCGGCCCTCCGAGGTGCTCGCGCGCCGCGACGAACCGCAGGCGGGCCATCGCCTCCACCTCGAGTCGCCGGAAGATCCGACGCCGGTGAAGAAGCAGCGCAAGTACAACATCACGCGGTGGGCGGTCACGGGCCGCGACGACATCGGCATCAACACCGCGTGCTGGCGGCGCTACCAGTCGCTGGCAGCAGGCGCTGGCGCGACCGACGCGCAGTGGCGCGAGCTCTGCGAGTTGTGGTCGAGCGACTACCGCACGCACATCACGGATGCGCGATGGGAGGGGTATCAGCGGCGGCTGGCGGCGCTCATCGTCTCGCCATCCGTAGCGCGAGAGCTTCAGCCGAGCGCCGATCGCTCGCCTGAAAGGCCCGCGCCGCCCGAATGCGACCCAGCCGTCATGCGCAACGGTCCGCTGCTGACGGTGAAGAGCGACGGCGTCACGCTCGTGCTGAACTGCCGCCGCGGCCTGGCGATTCATGCGCTCGCGTTCGACGCGCTCGGCGCTGACCCGCTGTGCGGCACGCTGGAGCACGGGTTCTACGACGACATCCACTGGGCCGCTGACTTCTACACCGGCATGACCGTCGTGGAAGCCCCGGGCCGCCCGAAGTTCGCGGACCTCAATCGCGTCGAGCCCAGCGTGGGCCGCAACGAGTACGGCGATCTGATCGTCGAAGCCAGGGTGCCGACCGACCTCGGTCCGATCGTGAAAACCCTCCGCGTGTCGCGCGAGGAGGTCGAGCTGACGTACCGGCTGGCGTGGCCGGAAGTGCCGGTCGGCTCCTTGCGGCTGGGCGCCATCACGCTTCACCCCCACGCCTTCGATCGCGCGACGCTCTTCTACCGCTGCCACAACGGCGGCGCCGCGCCCGAAACGTTCCCGCTCGCCGGCACCCGCGTGGGCCATGGCGACAGCGTCTCGTCGCTCGTGTCCGCGAGCCATGCGATCGGCATTACCGAGGGTGTGGTGGAGCTGGGCGATCGCCGGCGCACGCTGCGGATCGAGGTCGACAAGACGGCGGCCGCGCTGGTGGGGATGGTGACGTATCAGCCGGTGCGCGACAGCTACTTCTGCCGCCTCAGTTTCTCGGCCGCGGAGGTGGACGAAACGCGGCGGGCGACGATGCGCGACGTCTCGACGCCGCTCGTGTGCCGGTTCGTGCTCACGGCCCGGTAGTTTTCTGCTCGAGCGCCTGATGGATCGCGGTCATCTGCTGCTGCAGCGCCCCCATCCGTGCTTCGAGATCGGAGATGCGCAGCTCGTGGCGCCGATCGCGCGTGAGCGTCGCGTCCGCTCGCTTCAGCATTTCGTCGGCGACGCCGTTGATCGCACCGGACAGGCCGCGCAGCAGCCCGGCGACATCGCGATCGCGCGTGTCGACGTACGGCGTAATCTGCTGCACGAACACGACGAGCAGGCTCTGGAACCGGACGAGCTCCGCGATCGTGTCGCGCAGGACCGTGAGCGTGCTGTCCATTGACGCCCGCGTCTCGCGCGCAACCGGCACGTTCCGGTTGATGTGATCGACCACCGCCGCGTTGAACGCCTGCTGCCGCTCGAACATCGGAGAGACGATGCGGCGGATGGCGGAGACAACGCGTCCGCTGACCCGGCCGCCGGCAGACGGGACGTCGATCTTCCACAGCGTGTTGAGCGGCGTGACCTGGTGCTCGTCGGGGACGGGCGGCGGCTGCGGGAAAGGGGCCGGCAGCTGTTGGATGGCGCGGTCCAGCCGCGTGAGCGCGTCGTTGTACTCCCGGTCGGCGGCGGCCCGCTCGGCCTTCAGCGCCGCCAGATCGTCCGGGCTGTTCGGCATCGCTACCGGCCGACCAGCCCTTCCACCGGGCTGCTGGCGTTCGCGTACAGCTTGCGGGGGATGCGTCCCGACAGGAACGCCAGCCGTCCGGCGCGGACGGCCAGCTTCATCGCTTCGGCCATCGCGACCGGGTCTTGCGCGCCGGCGATGGCCGTATTCATCAGCACCGCATCCGCGCCGAGCTCCATCGCCAGCGCCGCGTCCGACGCGGTCCCGACGCCGGCGTCGACGATGAGCGGCACGCGCGCAAACTCGCGGATGATGCGCAGGTTGTTGGCGTTCTGGATGCCGAGGCCCGATCCGATCGGCGCGCCGAGCGGCATGATCGCCGCCGCGCCCGCGTCCTCCAGCTTGCGGCAGGCGACCGGGTCGTCGCTCGTGTACGGCAGCACGACGAACCCTTCACGCACGAGGACGCGCGTCGCCTCGATCAGCCCTTCGTTGTCGGGAAACAGCGTCCGCTCGTCGCCGATGACTTCGAGCTTCACCCAACGGGACAGCCCCGCCTCGCGGCCGAGCCGTGCCGTGCGCACGGCTTCGTCGGCCGTGTAGCAGCCGGCGGTGTTCGGCAGGATGAAGTACTTCGAGGTATCGATGAAGTCGAGCAGCGATTCCTTCGAGCGGTCCGAGATGTTCACGCGCCGGACGGCGACCGTGATCATTTCCGCGCCCGACGCCTCGTGCGCCTGGACCATCACCGCCGGCGACACATACTTGCCCGTGCCGACGATGAGGCGGGAGGAGAACGTTTTGTCTGCGATCGTGAACAGATCCACCGCGTATGCTCCTGGCTCAGCTCCCAGCCCTGACCGCCCGTTTTTCTACCCGCCGCCGACGAAGTTGACGATCTCGAGGTTGTCGCCCTCGCGCACCGGGGTGGTGTCGAAGGTGTGGCGCTTGAGCACCACCAGATTGTGTTCGACCGCCACCCGGCGCGGGTCGATGCTCAGCTGAACGAGCAACTCGGTCACGGTCAGCGGACCGGCGACCTCATGCGTGTCGCCGTTCAAGGTGATGTGCAATTTCTCGAGCTCATTTTAGTCCGTTTCGTATCAAGATGCAGAGATGGGCTTCGACCGCTTGGCCGCCGCAGCATGGTACCGGCGCAATCGTGAGCGCTCGCGCGCGCTGTTCGACCTGCTGACCGAAGAGGCGTATTACAGCCGTCCCATCGCCTTGCGCCATCCCATCGTCTTTTACGAAGGGCACTTGCCGGGGTTCAGCTTCAACACGCTCGTGAAGAAAGGCCTGAACCGCCCGAGCATCGATCCGCGCCTCGAGGCGCTTTTCGCGCGAGGGATCGATCCGCACGAGGCTGGGACAGGTGGGGTCGGTGGATCGGACGCGTGGCCGGCGCGCGATGAGGTGCATCGCTTTGCCGACGAGGCCGATCGTCAGGTGCTCGATGCCATCCTGCACGGCGACGTCGAGCAGCCGGGCCACCCGCTCCTCGATCGTGCCGAAGCGGTTTTCACGATCCTCGAACACGAAGTGATGCACCAGGAGACGCTGCTCTACATGTGGCATCGGCTCCCGTTCACACAAAAGCGCAAGCCGGCCGGCTACCAGCCGCGGACCGACGGCCGCTCGCCGCGCAGCGGGCGGATAGACATCCCCGCGGGGTGCGCAACGCTCGGCGTGCAGCGCGGAACGCGGCCGTTCGGGTGGGACAACGAGTTTCCCGCGTTGAGCGCCGAGGTGCCAGCCTTCTCGATCGACCGTCACGATGTCACGAACGAGCGCTACCTCGAGTTTGTCGACGCCGGCGGCTACCGTGATCAGCAGTGGTGGCGGCCGGTGGACTGGGAATGGGTCCAGCGCGAGGCCATCCAGCATCCTCTCTTCTGGGAACGCCACGACGACCGCTGGAGCTGGCGCGGAATGTTCGAGCTCGTCCCGCTGCCGCTGGCATGGCCGGTGTATGTCAGCCACGCGGAGGCGTCTGCGTACGCGCGCTGGCGGGGCGGGCGGCTGCCGAGCGAAGCCGAGTTTCAGCGCGCGGCATACGGCTCGCCGGCCGGCGAGCGCGTGCACCCGTGGGGCGACGCCGAGCCCGCAGCGGCGCACGGCGTCTTCGATTTTTCGAGCTGGGATCCTGAAGCCTCCGGCAGCCACCCAAGGGGTGCGAGCGCGTGGGGCGTCGAGGATCTGGTCGGGAACGGCTGGGAGTGGACGAGCACGACATTCGGGCCGTTTCCCGGTTTCCGCGCGATGGCCTCGTACCCCGAGTACTCCGCCGACTTCTTCGACGGCGAACACATGGTGATGAAAGGAGCGTCGGCGGCGACGGCGACGGAACTGCTGCGGCCTTCGTTTCGCAACTGGTTCCGCGCGCGCTATCCGTACGTGTATGCGACCTTCCGTTGCGCGACCTGACGAGGGCGGCCCGGCGCCGATCGACTCGCTTGCCGGCGACGTCGAGTACTACCTGACGCAGACGCCGCGGCAGCTGCCGTCGCGCTATCTCTACGACGCGCTCGGCTCGGCGCTCTTCGAGGCGATCTGCGAGCTGCCGTGGTATCGGATCACGGCCGCGGAGCGCACGCTGCTCGCGCGCCACGGCCGCGAGATCGTCGGGCACGTCGATCCGCTGTCCACCCTAGTGGAGCTCGGCCCGGGCAGCGGCGACAAGCTGGCGACGCTCGTCAGGGCCGGCGGGCCGCGCGTCCAGCGGCTGACCGTGCACCTCATCGACGTGTCGGCCGCCGCGCTCGACCTGGCCGCGCGCACGCTCGCCGCCCTCGACGCCGGCGATCTCGTCGTCGTCCCGCACCAGGCCACGTACGAAGAAGGGCTGGTCGAAGCGCAGGCGCAGCGGCGCCCGACCGGCCGCACGCTGACGCTGTTTCTCGGATCGAACATCGGCAACTTCGATCCGCCCGGTGCCGGCGCGTTCCTGCTCGACATCCGTGCGTCGCTGGCGATCGGCGACGCCCTGCTCATCGGCACCGATCTCGTGAAGCCGGAAGCCGACCTGCTGCTGGCCTACGACGATCCGCTGGGCGTGACGGCCGCGTTCAATCGCAACCTGCTCGTCCGCATCAACCGAGAGCTGGGCGCCAACTTCGACCTCGGCGCGTTCCGCCATCGCGCGTCGTGGAACGCTGCCGAATCGCGCGTCGAGATGCACCTGGTCGCGTCGCGCCGCCACCGTGTCCGCATACCCGCGGCATCGCTCGAGGTGACGTTCGAGGAGGGTGAGGCGATCTGGACGGAGAGCTCGTACAAGTACCAGCCGGAGGCCGTCGTGCGGATGCTGGAGCGCGCCGGGTTCCGGTGCGTCGAGCAGTGGATCGACCACTCGGACGGCTTCGCGCTGACGCTGGTCGCGGCGGCGTAGGATTCGCTATTTCGCTTCGCGCAGCAGGAGGTTGAAGCTGCCGACCGGCAAGTCGGCTTCCAGCTTCACGGGCAGGCGCCGGGCGCCCTCGGTCATCCAGATCGCGATGTTCTTGCCGACCGCCCGGCCCTTGTCGTCGAACACGCTCAGCCGCACCTTCAACGCTGACTGCTGGCCGATCGGCGCCCGCACGGTCTCCGCTGCGCCGACGTCGAACTGCACCCTGTAGTTGATCCCGTTGTCGGTCACCGGCATCGTCATCCTGTCGCCGGTCTTGAGCGGGATCGCGCGCAGCACGTAGATCGCCGACAGCGCGTCCTGCGTGACGGGGGACGTCGCGAAGTCGGCTTTCACCGTCGTGTCGGCCTTGTACTCGAACAGCACCTTCTTCGCGGTCCGATCGAATTGCGTCGTCTTGAAGCGGTGCCGCTTGCCTTCCTCGCTGTAGACCGATCCGCGCTGCGGCAGGAGCGTGAAGCTGTCGAGCAGCGTGTCGATTTTGTAATACACCGAATACAACTTGGACAGCAGCGGCGTCGGACGTCCTTCGGCGACGATGTAGTAAGCGGTGGAGTTGAAGGAGGGCCGTTTCTCCTTGATCGTCGTCGTCGCCGTGCCTGCCGTGAGATAGGACGACCATGAGACATCGTAACCAAGTGTCTCTCCCGTCGCGAACGGCACCGCCCGCTCGGCGCGCGGTGCGGCGGCGGGCTTGGCTGCCGGTGTTGCGCCAGGCGACGCCGGCCTGCGCGGTGCGCGTTGCGCGTGCGGGGTGAACGACGCCAGCACGACGAGCGCCAGCACGACCGGGCCGGTGGGTTTCATGCGCGAGGAAATCGTACCGGCCGGGTGGCGTGACCGTCAAGATGTGTTGTACCTTCGATAGGATCATATGACTGTCGCAACGACTCCCTTGGGTGTGCCCGGCTATACGTTTGCCGATCTTCACGAGCCCGAACGCCTTGCATCGTTATACGACCGGTTCTGCGAGGAAGCGGCGGCCGCCGATCCCGCGCTGTGGCGCGAGTGGGACGCGTATCGTCGCGCGCCCGATGCGCCGCGGCCGCCGATCGCGCTGTCGAACCTCCTGATTGCGATGGCGCCGCACGTGAGCCGTTTCCTGAAGCGGCTCTTCGATGTGGACGCGCCCGCAGCGGCCATCGCGGCGGCGACGCGCGGGCAGGACGACCTCTTCCGCTTCAAAGTGGACTTCGTCCGCCGCCGTGCGCTGCCGCTGCTCAAGAACGGCGCGCACGTGGCGGCGACGCCGGAGGACGATGCGGTGGTGGAGGCGCTGATCGCGGGTGCAGCGGACGCCGACCGCGAGCTCGCCATCGCTCGCGCCGGCTGCTCGCTGCTGGACGCCGAGAATCCACAATCGAATCCACAATCCAATCCGCAAYCCAATCCGCAATCCAATCCGCAACCCAATCCGCAATCCAATCCGCAATCCGCAATCCGCAATCCGCAATGCTCACCGCGGCTGAGCGGTTCTTTGTGCGGACTGCGGCGCCGAGGTCATTGCCTCCGGCCGAGGCATGGAACATCCGACTCGAAGGACTAGTGGACGCGCCGCGCACCCTGGTCCTGCGCGACCTCGAGCCGCTCGTCACGCCAGGCGGCCGCTATCTGATGGAATGCTCCGGCAACGCCGACCAGAGCAACTACGGGCTCATGAGCGTGGGCGACTGGGACGGCGTGCCGCTCGCCGCGATCCTCGACCGCGCGCGACCGTCCTCCGCCTCGTACCGCATCCTCGTCTCCGGCGTGGACGATGAGGAGGTCCCGTCGCGGACATCGGTGCCGGGTGCCTCCTGGATTTTCTCGCGCGACGACCTGCAGCGCGCACTGCTCGCGGTCCGCATGAACGGCGCGCCGCTGCCGCGCGACCACGGCTTCCCCGTCCGGCTCATCGTTCCGGGCTGGTACGGCTGCAGCTGCATCAAGTGGGTCGATCGCATCGAGCTGGTGGCGGACGCTGCGCCGGCCACGACCCAGATGCGGGAGTTCGCCGCCAGGACGCACCAACCCTTCGACCCTTCCAGAGCCTCAGGGCCGTCCCGAGCCGCGTCGAGGGACGGCCCACGGGATATCGCGAGCTCACTCGGAACCGACACTCCCCTGCTCGCGCGCGAATTCACCCCAGCGGTCATCGACGCCGCGGCCATGCCGGTGCGGGTCGAGAAGTGGCTGATCGACGGCCGCCTCGCCTATCGCGTGATCGGCATCCTCTGGGGCGGGTCGACGCCGACC
>JRHI01001129.1_pt1 | contig 24210 bp, 17 predicted proteins | sample 215371 | NCBI WGS metagenome assembly JRHI01 (sample SAMN02929681, study PRJNA255918) | sediment metagenome | biome: cave system; feature: Ice Cave; material: Sediment; isolation source: sediment from deep within a dark volcanic ice cave with no known source of... ...
GTTCCGGGAGAGCATCACTTTTACATCGGTTTTCGCACCCATGCGCGGGGTGTTCGGCTCTCGCCGCGGATGCGCGAACTCTACCCGGACGAAATGACGATCGTGCTGCAGCATCAGTTTTGGGATTTAAGCGTGACCGGGGAGGCTTTCGAGGTTGGTCTCTCGTTCCAAAATATACCGGAAATGCTACTCATCCCGTTCGAAGCGGTGACCCGTTTTGCCGATCCGTCCGTGGGGTTCGAGTTGCAGTTCGCGGTCGAGGACGAGGCGGCCGGCGTCAGCGATACCGGATCATCGCCGCCGCAAACGGCGCCCGTGAGCGTCTTGGCACCCTTGGCCCAGGCCCCGCCCTTGCCGGAATCCAAGCCGGCAAAGCAAACCAAGAAAGCAAGCGAAGCGGCCAAGGCCGAGGGTGCGGCTGCAAAGCCGCAAAAAGGCGAACCCAAGGTCGTCTCGATCGACGCCTTTCGCAAGAAGAGCTGATGGGCGAGATCGTCAATCTGCGCCGCGCCCGCAAGCAGCGTGCGCGTATCGCCGCGACGAAGGACGCCGCCGTCAAGCGGGCAAAATCTGGGCGCGCGCGTGCCGAACGCGACGCGGCCGAACGTGCACGGGCGTTGGAGGAAAACCGCCTCGATGCGCACCGGCGGGAGATGACCGCCGGTCATGCCGAGTGAATCGCAGCGCGAGGCTGTGAGAAAAAATCGTTAAACATTCGCTCGGCGTCGCGGGCACCAGCATATCCCTGGAATGGGCTTGTGGGACGAGCTTCTGGGAATTGCGAACGCCCGGGGGACAGCCGCTTGCCAATCTCGTCGCGGCGGTCGAGCTTGTGCGGCGTAGGGCAGGCGGCGCTGAAGCTGCCCGAACCTGAAATGGCCGCCGGTGTCGAGCTGGCGATGCTCGACCAGATGCGCCATTTTTTCGAAAAGACAGAAAAGCTATGGCTCTGGCGGGCGTTTGACCCTGTCCAGCGGCGAACTTTACCCTGGGTTTTGGGCGCCCGCCGCGCTTCGCTGGCGGAATCAGCGTTTCAAGGTGCTTCCATTCCTCATCCGCGACATCGCGCGGGTATCTCAGGTGATCGCGGTTGTACGCCGCCAGATTCTTGTCCGTCCACATCGGAAGCCGCCTTCCTGGCTGCCTATACATGAATCACGACTGACGCATTTGATTCAACATCTTTCTGGACGGACACTCAGCGTCCTAAATACCGCCGTTAAATAATCTCGGCCAACTCATCGCGTAACGGACCAGTTGCGAGAGCAGCCTTCCGCGTCGATAAGTAGTCAGCCGCAGGATTCTGACCACCCTCGCACGCCTCAATCACATTGCAAAGCTTTGCGTGCGATACTACGCCAGCGACTAATATTGCAGGAAGCAAGCAATTTTACGAACGCGCATAAATGGATCTTTACCCGTTGTCATGTAAATAAAAATCGCAGAGCTAATGTCCCATTTTGAACAGATTCCCGCGACGGAATCTGTGCAAACAAGCGGAACCGGCGAAGTGTGTCCTGTGAAAGCTTGAAGTGTAAAATGTAAATTGGAGTACATCTTATGTTGAAGTTGTTTCGCGCTTTTGTTGTCGCCCTAATTTGTCCCGCGGCCGCTCTTTACCCGTCATGGGCGAGCGCCGACTGCCTCAAAAAAGGCCTTGCTGTGAATGGAGCATCCAAGAGTGTTGTGGGCCTGCTCCAAGTTCCGTGGTATTACAATTGGAGCATATGGCCGTTTAATCCGCCCCCAAGCAATGCCAGCTTTGTCCCGATGATTCATGGGCTGGCAAATGTCGGCACACTCGCCGGTCCCGTCCCAATCGTTCTCGGGTTCAACGAGCCGGACGGATGCCAGGCTGGGCAGACGTGCATCACCGTATCTCAGGCAATAGCGGCATGGCCGCAAGTGCAGTCGATTGCGCAAGTCGTGGGCGCTCCTGCGATTGGGAGCAGCAGCGCTATGGCCCGCGCATGGCTCACGGCGTTTATGTCTGGGATACGGCAAAATAAGCTGCAGGTAGATTTCATCCCGATACATTGGTATGGCCCTCCAGATCCGGCGCGGCTTCTCACATATGTTGATTCCGTCTATGCGGAGTTCGGGTTGCCGGTTTGGGTCACCGAATTTGCCGTCAAAAATAACGCCACGAACACGTACACCCCAGAACAGGCGTTAGCATACATGCAGGCAGTGCTTCCTGCTCTTGAAAGTCGATCCTATGTTGGGCGTTTTGCCTGGTTTGGCGCGGCGGGCACAAATAATTCAGCATACCTTGCTCCATCTCGTCTTGTGGATGCAGCAGGCGCCCTTACTACGCTTGGACAAGCTTACGCATCATTTCCTGAATCTGGCACGACACTTTGTGGGCAACCAAATTACCCTGCTACGTCGCAAGCAAATGCTTATACATCTCGAATTATGCACACCAAATGATTTTGAGTGGAATCCTTTGCCGTGATGCGGCAGGCTGATGCATCTTGGCGCGTCGGTGGGCTGGAACGATGGGGCGGCGGGAACCTAAGACCGGCATGCCGTGGGAAAACGCGATATAACGTGTTCTCTCTGAAGCTGATGGCGCGCTCCACTCGGCGCGCCATTCACCGCCGCCTTCGTCCGATTGGATTCCGAACGTCGAGGACATGGTCCAAGCCGGCGATGTCGTCGCCATCAATTGTCCGCCGCATCCCGAGACCGAGCATTTGTTTGACGCGGCGTTGATTCCCAAGATGAAGCGCGGCACCTGTCTCGTGATCACCGCGCGGGAAAAATTCTGCGACTACGAGGTAATTGCCCGGGCGCTGGAGAACGGCCAGCTCGCGGGCTACGTGGTCTATGTGTGGTGCCCGGCAGCCGGCGGCACGATGCCCCCACCACGGGATTACGCCGCATATCTCCGGCACATCGCTCTCCGCTCAGGCGCGCTATGCGGCCGGCACGCGCGAAATCCTGGAATGCCGGTACGAAGGCTGCCCGATCCGCGACAAGTATCTGATCGCCGACATAGGCAGGCTCGCGGGCACCGGCGCGCATTCCTGCAGCGCCGGAGATGCGACCGGCGGTCAGAGGAGGTCAAGCCGACCAAGGTCGGCTGTTGGACTTTCGTTATCGAATACAAGTCGCACGGAGGCCGGCTCAATCGCCACATGCCGCGCATGCGGGCACCGGCATCGACAAGTACGCCTTGGCTCATCCGTACTGCGGGGCGCGGTGCCGGAGGCGATGACGATCGCGCCGGCGCTCGTCGCCTGCCGAGTCGGCCAGGAGAGGAAAGAGGATTAGGGGCATTGATTGTGCATTGACAAATGCGGAAGGCGGACGCAACCGGCAGAGCAAACTACTTAATCGTTAACAAGAGAGCAACACCGCCCTGAAAGAGGGATTGACGGACGCTTTCCGGCGTTTGCGCTTGAGGAAAGCTTGGAATTGTCCTTCGGCCAGCCCACTTCGTGGGCTCCTCAGCGACTGTCTCGTGTGTCAAGGGTGATCTGCAGATGGAAGTGTTGTCTGCCCGGCTGGCCAATCAAGGCGAAGAATGCGAGGTTTTTGAAAACTGGCTCTAAGCCTTTCCAAAGTCTGCCGCAATCCGTTGCGAGAGTCCGCGGCCGCCGTCGCAGGAGGATATGTTTCCCCGTGTATTGTTGCAAAGAGGACACAGATTTTGGGGTCGTGCGCTGATATGCTTGCGAAGCTGTTCGATGCTGCCAGTGGTTTGTGTGGCGCGGGGGCAGGGGAAGCGATTGTGGGTAATTATCGACGCCGTTCTTTTTTCGCGGCGGAGAGTTGTCACTGGACGCGCCCCGTGACAGCTCTTGCGTTTTGCACGGCACTTGGGCTTGGCGGCTGCCTCGAATGGGAAAAACCCGAGGCAACACTGACTCCGCCGCAGCAATTTAGGGAAGCGCGGCCAAAGTCGACGCCGCCGATCCCTTCGACGCGCGACTTCGCAATGAAATTCAACTCCAAAGAGTTGACGAGTTTGGTGGCGCAGGCCGAGGAAGAGAACCTCGATATCGCGGCTGCCGTGGCGCGCATCCGGGAAGCCGACGCGCAAGCGAAGATATCCAGCGCCGCTCTGTGGCCGTCGCTGAGCATGACCGATTTTGCGCAGCGCCAGCAGCTGCCTGGGACAACAGTAATAGCGCTAAGTGGAACCAATCCTACCGCGAGATTTCCCAGGTCCAAGGGACCGGTGCCGCCTATACGCTTCAACCTATTTCAACTCGGCCTGAACGCAGGTTATGAAATAGACTTCTGGGGCAAGAACGAAGACGCCTCTGAAGCGGCGCGGCTGCTCACCAACGCCAGCCGGTTTGATCGCGACGTCGTCGAAATTTCGACCACCGCCGCCGTGTTGAACGCTTACTTTCAGGTTCTATCCGCGCAAGATCGTCTGCGCATCTTGCGTAACAACGTCAAGAAAGCCGAAACGGCGTACACCGCGCTCCAGGCGCGGCTCAAGGCTGACACGGCGACGGTGCTGGACACCTCGCAACAGGGGGCAGTGCTGGCGGAGTTGCGAGCCATGATTCCACCGCTCGAAGAGACGTTGCGGCAGACAAAGAACGTACTCGCGGTACTCGTCGGACGCACGCCCGAAAGCCTCGCTGTGCAGGGCGGCTCTTTGACGAAACTCGTCTACCAGCATATTGAACCCGGGCTGCCGTCAGAGGTTCTGCTGCGTCGCCCGGACGTCGCCGAGGCGGAGGCGACGCTCGCCTCGCAAGAGTTTTCGGTGCTACAGGCGCGCGCCGCTTTCTTCCCATCGATTACGCTTACCGGCCAATATGGCGTTCAGAGCGTGCTCCTCACCAATTTGTTGAGCCCTCAAGCGATCATTTGGCTGATCGGCGCGAATCTCACGCAACCCCTGTTCGACGGGTACCATCTGCAGGGACAATACGAGTTGCAGAAGGGCGCCTACGCAGAACGTGCGGCGCTCTATCGCAAGCAGATATTGACAGCGCTCTTGGAGACGGAGAATGCCCTGATCGCGGTGGAGGAGACCGGGCGACAACTAAAGTTGCAAGCGGTCGCCGTAGCGGAGGGGCGGCGCGCCTTTGACGCCGCGGTCGCGCAGCTGGGGGCAGGCCTCATCGATGTCGTGACGCTGACGACGACCGAAACGGCTTTGTTCCATGACGAAGACCTCTTGGAGCAGGTGCGGCTTGCTCATTTCCAGGCCGCTACAAGCCTTTATCAAGCGCTCGGCGGCGGTTGGTCGCCAACGACTCGCGAGAACGAAATCGAACGCGCCAATGAAGCCTATGAAGCCGACAAAGGCCCGTGGCCATGACGGAACCAGGCACCAGCTTCGCGTGCGGCCTAACCAAAGGTCAGTGCGCTGTATAGAAGAGCGAGACGGTCATGTCCGGCGTGAAGACATCGCCTTTCGACAGGAAGGCGTAGACGGCCTCGGGTTTGTCCGGGTCGGACGGAATCTCCGGCCGCGGCGGCAGGTAATAATGGCGCATCAGCGCGCTCGACCCCGCATAGCCGGCGCCGGCGAAGAGGGGTTACTCTCCTTGCCAGATGCTTTGGTAGACGTGCATGCTTAAGCCGCGGTTGTCGAACAGCGGCGTCGGCATCAACGCCGACGTAACGCCGGTTTGGCGAGCGACTTTCTCGCCCAGGTAATTTGAGATCATCAGATTGTCGGCGATGCGCGTCAGTGTGAGGAAGCGCACGTCGATTTCACTCTGGCGGCCGGTCTCGCTCTCCCGGCGTCGGGCTTCGACCTCGACGCCGATCTTTTGGAAGGTGGTGAAGAATCCATCGGCGTGAGCACGATATAGTCTCCGCTATGCTGTTGGATATCGCTCTGGCCCGACCCTGCGCGCTCCGCCACGCAAGAGTTCGCCACGGCCATCTGACCCTCGGAACGACCCTGTTTGATCGATTGTGTCGTGCGCCCCGTTGATGAGACCCACGAATCTCAATTCGAAGTTTGCCGTGTCGCCCATCTGGGTTTTCTGTAGATAAGCCTCGGCCTTTTGCACGACATAGCGAGGGTCGCAGGGGATGTTTAGGCCGGTCGCAGAATCGCGGATATTACAGATGAGCGCCAGAGTAGGCGTCTTGGTGAACGGATCGATGAACGCCGACGCTGGATCTGGGATCATCAGCACTGGGTCTTCCTGGGGACACCCGCCTGGTAGATCGAACAGGCGTCGCGCAGTTCACGACCGACGACGCTCGCATCAAACTCAAGCAGTAGTGGCCAATCGAGGGCGCTTAATTTTTGCGGCCGCCGCGGCGTCGGTCCGACGCAAGTCATTCCAAAAAGATACGCAGGGAATTTTACTACGATCGCAACGAGCCGCATATTTCCGTGCAACTTCCGTCACTTCGTCGAGAAGACCGGTCTGCAGCGTGATTGGGCGCAGCCCAAGGTCCAGCATTCTAGTATTCTGGACGTACAAGTCATTCTCGTCATCTTCACGCCGCGGATTTGCAACGTGTTGAATGGACGCCCCGCTAATCTCGGACACCATTTTGGCGAGATCGCGCAGGCGGTGCGTTTCGGTCATCTGGTTCAGAATATTAACACGCTCACCTGGCTGCGGCGGATTGTTGATGGCAAGCTCAATACAACGAACCGTGTCCTGGATATGAATAAATGCACGCGTTTGACCGCCAGTCCCATGAATTGTCAAGGGAAACCCGATCGCGCTTTGCATAAGGAAGCGATTGAGCACGGTGCCATAATCGCCGTCATAGTCGAAACGATTGATAAGCCGTTCATCCAGCTTGGTCTCGGCGATCTGGGTGCCCCACACGATGCCCTGGTGAAGGTCAGTGATGCGCAAGCCATCATTCTTATTATAAAAGGCGAAGAGCAGTTGGTCCTGCGTCTTCGTCATATGATAGATGCTTCCCGGATTCGCTGGATAGAGAATTTCCTGATCGATCAGCCGACCGTCGTCCGTTTTGACTTTTACAGCCAGATAGCCTTCAGGAATCTTCATACCTGCTGTGCCGTAGCCGTAGACCCCCATCGTTCCGAGATGGACCAAATGTGCGCTGCATCCACCATCGACAATAGCGGCAAGAACATTGTTCGTGGCGCTGAGATTGTTCTCAACCGTGTAACGCTTGTGCCACGACGATTTCATTGAATAAGGCGCGGCGCGCTGCTCCGCGAAATGAATAATCGTGTCCGGCTGAAATTCTTTGATCAGTTCCACCATGCGCACAAAGTTCCGTGCGACATCGCAATATTCAAAGTGAATAATCCGTCCCGAAACCTCGCGCCAGGCGCGCAAGCGGATGCTCATCGGTTGTATCGGCGTCAACGACTCCGTCTCGAGCTCGATATCGATTTTCCGTCTGGAAAGATTATCGACGATGATGACTTCGTGACCCTGCTTTGACAGATGCAATGACGTTGGCCAACCGCAAAATCCATCACCACCCAGTATGCAAATTTTCATTTTCGAACCCTCCAAGCACAAGTGCCAATCGCTATGTGAATAGTATGACGGGAATTTAACACAGAAAACTCACCATGGCTTCCCCCAAATGGGTTGAACTGAGCCCCGGGATTTCCTCCAAAAATGGCTAGGGTCCATCACCTCTGAGGGGATGGACATGAAGCCGAGCCGGTTCACGGAAGAGCAGATCATCGGGATTTTGCCGGAGCAGGAGGCTGGTGCGAAGACGGCCGATGTGTGCCGCACGCACGGGATCTGCAGCGCAATGTTCTACAAGTGGCATGCCTGCTTGTCGCGGGCTGCGCCTTCTTAAAGGTGGGACGTTCATTTGTCATGAGGTTTACTGCAGCCGACGGAGCACCTCGACTGCAATGTCTGGACGAAAATCATTGCAGCGTGGGCAGTATTGAGACGGTTTTGGAATGTTGAACCAATAGCCGTCGACAACGTCGCGGGTCGCCTCGATGGCGCGAACAATATCGTCGGCAGTCACGTGCTGGCCGCTCGGGTTCGTGCTGATCCCGGCGAGCACCACGACCTTCGCATTAGCCGCTCTCGCTTGCGCAGCCGCTTGCCGAACGAAATTGGCGTAGCGTTCGGTGTTCGCCTCCGCGCCTTGCGCCTGGATGTCGTATACGTCGGCGTACCTTGCGGCGTCGGCGGCGATCCCCAGCTGCAGATAAGCGTCGAAGCGCCGGTTTCCCTTTTTCTCGGGAGCGATCACAGTAACGAGATTGGTGGCCGGCGCAGTGAGGAATAGCAGACCGCGCGCATGAGCTAGATCGGCGGCCTGTTTCAGATAACCGCCCGGATTTTGCTGTTCTTGTTGCGGTGTGAACTCCCACTTCTCATAATCGTACATGACGCCTTTCGTATCCACTTCGATCCGGCCCGATCCCAACGCGTTACTGATCGCATTGAAATTGGTAAAGGACACGATGGGAAGCGCGTTCCAGTCCGACGGGATGACCGAGACGGCTTTCCCCTTCATAACGAAAGGCCGAGTGTTGTCGAGAAAATGCGACGCCTCGGCATCTGCCGCAATCGCTGCAGCGCCCGCCCCGGCAAAAAGCCAGCGGATTGGCTTGGCGTGTGCGCGATCCGTCTGCATAACAGAAATCACTCCCGTCATGATGACGACCAGGACCAGGGCGGCAGCCCGTCGTTTTAGCGAAAATAAGATCACGACGACGTCCAATCTGAGCGCGGCTCAGGGATAGTTTACGGCAAGAGGCTGAGCCAATCTACCAGAACCGCCGTGGTCGTCTACGCGCCGGGCTATACCTTGTCCAAGGGTCGCCGGTCAAGACTCTATGCGTCAAAAAGCCTTGGCTCGAAGAGCACCGGGGCGCTGCGCGGGCGCTGCGCGGGCGCCGCGCGGGCGCCGGGTACTATGCGTCGAACGGTCGCGAATTATAGTTTTGGCATTTTAATGCCGCGGCTTAGCAAGAACACGGCCAGCAAGCTGAGCAGAATGATGACCGCGATCAGAAAAATACGGTTCGCGAGCGGGCTGCTCTCGCTAAATGGCAGGGGATGCGGACGGCACCACGCGCCCGACGGGCCCAGCTGAATGAGATGAAACTCGAACCCGCTGGGAACGTAGGACTCTTTTTTAGGAATGGGCGCCAGGCCTGTAAAACCCGCCATGCCGAGGGTTCCTCCGGTGAATGCGCCGAGCGTCGGAAGCTGCCCCGGCACTGGGCTAAGAGTCTGTGCCTGCCATTTTCCTTGCGCAGCGGCTTGCAGCCGGTTCGCCTCCAGGTCGTCTTCGCAAGCCGCATTTATCCCCCCCCCGGGCGCCGTCTCAGCGGCCAATTGTGCGCCGGACTCCTCGGAGGGGGATTGCTCGCCCGAAGCATTCGAGATGGTTTCATTGGCGAACGAATTCGCCATGGGGTCGTCAGACTGCGTCTCTATCGTCTGCCATGGATCAACAGGCTTCCAGCTGAAGGCAAAAGACAAAGAGGGGTCGGATAGGGTGGGCGACGGAAAAGAGTTGTCGACGGCCGGAGCGATCCCACGTCCAGGCCCGCCGTATAGGGAAGCGGCGTCAGACAGAGTGGGCAGGATAACGGCCGCGGCTAGAATGAGCAGACGCAATAGCAAGCAGCGGTCTCGGCGCGACCGCGGCCCGAGTGTGACACAGCTCCTCACCACCACGGGATCTCCTCCCAAATATGGTCAGGAACATAGTTAGGATTCTTGGCACCGATACGAAGGAACTCTGCAATCTGGGCGTATAGGACCGGGGGCAGCAACGAAAGGTAGTAGAATGGATACAAGAACAGCAACCAGCAATTCTGCGGTTGCGGCGTCTCGGCGACAGCGCGTACAAGCAAAACCCTGATCAGCGTAAGGAAGACAGCCATCCAATAAAAGGCCACGAGGATATGCGGGTAATGGAAAGGTCCGTTTATGACAGTTTCATTGACAAGCCCGACTACGATCATCGTTGGAACCAACATTCGCCAAATCGTCAACACCGAGAGCACCGCGTTGGCTAAACCGTATCGGCCCAGCACAAACTGGTCGCGATGCTTGCTCACTCGGGTCTTAATCAAGTTACGGCGCCAGCGCATACGCTGGCTCCACAGATGGGCGCGCGTTATGGGAACGGTGGTCCAGACCACCGCATCGAGGTCGAAATCGATTTTCCAGCGCTGCTTGCGAATATTCATGGTCATGTCGGTGTCGTCGCCGAGGCCGGTGTCGTACCCGCCGAGGGCGCGGACGATGTCCGCCCGAAACATCGAACCCATGCCCGGGGCGATATTCAGAAGATTGAAGAGCGCGTCAATGTACCGGCGAATCCCGAACTTTAAGGCGTATTCGAACTCCTGGAGACGTGTGATGAGATTGACATTGCTGTTCAGCACGCGGATATTGCCACAAACAGCGCCGACGCGCGGATCGGCGAAGAATGGGCGGAGCCAATGGCGCACGCACCCATAGCCCATCACCGTATCGGCGTCGGTGATCGCGATGAATTTGCCGCGCGCCATACGGATGCCGATATTGAGCGAACTAGCCTTGCCGTTACGGCGCGGCGATGGGAAAATCCGCACCCTTTCCGAATCCCATCGACTGCGCGTCACGCTGAGTGCAGCCCGCCGCGCGATGGCGACACTATCGTCGTCCGAATTGTCATCAACAAATATCACTTCTAATTTCGGATAGCCGGAGAGCAACGCGCCGCGGATGCTCTCTCCGATGGTAGCCGATTCGTTGCGTCCGGCGATCACGAGCGAGACCAGCGGATCGGATACGCCTGTCCCCAACGGCGTCAGCGGCGGCAACGGCGGCCGCACCAGCGCCGGTTTGACGAAATAGACGATCCAGACCACGAACAACGTTCCCGTGGTGAGAACGAAGATGACGACAACCAGCCACCAATAAGCGAGCGCGGACCGCATTAACTCACCCATGGCGCGGAATAATCCGATGTTCGACATAGGCTGGAGCGGAAAAAGGATATAATTTAAGAAGCCGTTCATGACACTCTATTTCGCGTGGTTAGGCCTGTGAGGGCTTGAGCTAGATCCTTGGGTTCAGCAATCTCGACAGTAGACAAGTCGAACGGCGAGTCTGGACCGAGTTCCTTCGAGATGCGTTTGCGCAGCACCTCAGCGGTGCTCCGCTTGGTCTCAGGCATAATCACGACATAAAGCGAATCGGCCACTTGGCCGATCAGATCGGCCTCGCGCAGAAAGCCGCGCAGACGGGTAAGCCATTCCGACAGGGGGGCGGCGGCTTTTTGATACGAAGACGGCGAAGCAGACCTAGCCAATAACAGAGAAAAACGGCTGTTGAATTGCTGAAGGCGTTTCATTTCGTTATCAAGGAATTCAAGCATCATCGTGCGCCGGTAGACGGGCGCATCGGCGACGGACACGGGCTCCTCGCCGTCATCGAGTAAGCAACCGCTTCGGACTGCGGCCGCGCCGCGCGAAGTCAGAACATAGCTCAGGACCGGCGCGCTGACCACATCGTCGGCCATGGTGTGTGCGCCACAGGCGAGGCATACGGCCTCTACCGGAGGATTCTCCGAGATGACACCGCATCCCCGGCATAGGAACGCCTTGCCAAAACGATCGTATTCGCTGCCGAGGTGGTACAGCTTGCCGTTGCATTTGGGACAAACGTAGCCGCCATCCTGTGTGGTGACAAATTCGGCTGGCAGGCCGACGTAGCCGCAGCGGAAATGATGCAGCAATCCTTCACGGGTGAGATGCGACCGGCTGCAGGAAGGGCAAATCTCGCGCACGTTGAGGTGATGGCTGCCGCATTTGGGACAGAGGACGACCCTATCGAAGAAGCGCTCTTCGAGATAGTTGCGCCGTGCAAGTATGCCCAGGTCCCGCTTTACGTCTTCGCCAAACCCGGCGTACTCATAGCCATGCTCGGAGTTGGGATTGGCGGCAGGCGAGATTGTCCCGCCCGCGGCGGCTGTCTTTTGCAAGAGAGCAAGCAGCCGCTCTTTCGCACCCATTCCAGCATTGTCGCCCGATGCGATTGCGGCGGGCCCCGCTGTCTGTGAAAGGATGTCGCTCATCGGTCTTTCGGCTCTTGTCCCGTGTTATTTGCGCCAAGCGGCCTCGCTTGGTTGTCTTGCGCTTGCCCCTCGCGTTTTGACTCAGAAGCGGGAAGCGCGTCTCCCGAACCGCGCGAGCGCCAAGCGGAAAGTTGCGCCGAAGCGTAGAGTTTACTCGATTGATCTTTGCTCAGATTGACAAAGTCCAGTCGCACGGGAACGAATTGAGACCACTTTTCCTGTTGCCAGAAATAGCGCGTGAGAGAAGAGGGAAGCGCCGACAATTCGGGAAAGAAGGCCGTCACCCTGCCGGTCACCTGCTCGTCGATGCCTTGGACGCGGATCTGGAACAATTGCCCGCTGGCGACCCTCGAGGCGTAGTTCGGATCAAAAAACACGACCGCGTAGGTGTCATCCGGATTGTAGATGCTGAAGATCGGCGTTCGCGCGGGGACGACCTCTCCCGGCCTGACCGTGCATTGCGTCACAATCCCATCCTTCGGCGCGGTGAGGTAGAAGTGCCCATTGAGCTCCGGCGAGTTGACGAAAACCTCGATCCGCTTCCGCAAGACCTCGGCGTCCAGCTTGGCTTTGTCCTCGTCCGCTCTTTTGGCTTGATAGACAAACTCAGCCGCCTTCGTATCGGCGTCCGCGCGGGCGACAGACGCTTTGGCCTGCTCCCAGGCCAGGACCGCCACGTATTTATTCTTGACGAGCCCATCCTCGGCCTTCAGCACAGCGGTCTGCACGTTCAAAAGGGCTGTCTGCGCGTCGACCAGCTTCGCCGCAGCCTGCGCCTGGCGATCGGCAATTTCGATCGCGGCGCGGGCTTGAGTCAGCTGTAATTGGAGGTTCGCCAATTGCTGAGCAGCGGATTCGACTGTCGCCTCGTTGACGAATTCGGCCACACGCTGGCCACGTTTGACGTGATCGAGACAATTGACGAAACGCGTTTTCAAACGCGCTTGCACAATCGGGGACACCAAGGTCAATTCGCCGGCGACAATCCCGTTGCCCCTCACCCAGACCTGATCCGCGCCCCACAGCAAAAAGATAACCCCAGCGATCACCGCGAGCGTCACACCGGGCCAGACTCGCCACAGCCTGCGCTTGGACTTCATTTTTACTGGCGGAAGCATGGCGACACCTCTGGCGTATGTTTGGCGGCCTGATTACTTAAAGCGCCGAAGGCTCGTGCTGACAAGCGCTGCATCGCCCCAATGGATTTTAACACGCAGAGCCCCCTGCTCGACTACCCTTGATCAAAAAAAATGCTTCGCTTCCATTTTGAATCCTCGCGTTCGGCGAGAACTTGACGGCAATCTAGCCGCTCAGCGAGAGGAATGCCATGCTGATTTCGGGCTCATGTGTTGCACTTTGCACGAGACCTCAGGCTCGCGGCTATGGTCAATGCCAGAAAAGATCTCCGGGGCATTGGCGAAGGTCACGCTATATCCGTATGGTCGATTGTTATCCAGAGGGACCTTCCCCGATTGAGACCGTCTCAAGGTTGGGGGGTTATGCGGGCACGACGCCGAACAATGTCCGTCAATTGGCGCGTGCGTCAGTCCGCGACGGCGCACGCGAGCCACAATGCGAACATTTCCGGCGATGATCACAATATCCATCGGTCTGGACTTCCCGAGCCTGAACGCTTCCGGGGGTCTCCGTCAACTCCAACAAAATCCGCCACTTCATTCCATTTCCCGGTCAATTTAGACCAGAACTCTATCGCACTCCCACCTTTGAGACCGTCTTGTCTATGGTGGCGGTTTTCCGAACGGGGTGAACGCATACAACCCGGTATCTTGCGCGCCAACGTACACGGTGCCGTCAACGATTGCCGGAGCAGTGCTAAGAGCCGCGCTGGTTCGGAACGACCAGATGTTGTTTCCCGATTGCGTGCCGCGATTGCCGAAGATGGTTCCGTCCGACGCCTCGGAAATCACCACGTCGTACGTGCCGGCTATTCCCACAATAGGTTTGCCCAGATTTTTCTCCCACTGCTTTGCTCCGGCCGTCGATAAGGCGATCAATGAGCCGCTCGACGTTCCGTAGACCACGGAGGGCGTCGACGACATTATCCCGCCCACGATGCCGCCGGCTTGAATCGGGGAGCCGACATGGAGCTTCCAAACCCGTACACCCGTCTGCTCATCGAATGCATAGACGGTGCCGTCGGTTGATCCGACAAAGACCAGGCCGCCGAGGATAGACGGCGACGCGGTCACGGCGGCCCCTGTCATCGCGGGCGCGGGCCACAAGGTCGCTCCGGTCGTACCGTTGAGCGCGGTAATCGCTCCGGAGTCATCACCGACGATGACCGGCTTATTGGGTGATTGCCCATCGAAGGCAACCGACGAATGGATCGAATGACCCACGGGCATTTGCCATATTATAGTTGGAGATCCGCTGTGGGACTCAAGAATCGCGGTCACCGTGCCGCTATCGGAAGCGACGTAAGCAGTCCCGCTCGCCGCGGCGGGTGAGCCGAGCTTTCCGCCGCCGGGGATCGCTAGTGAACCAATGGGCAATCCCGTCGTCGTCGAGACTTCGTAAAGGTTCCCGTCGTCCGAACCGAAGATCACCAGGGAACCGTCCACCGCCGGCGACGAATGGATCGCCGCGCCGCTAGGGGTGGTATAGGTCCACGCTGGTGCTCCCGTGGCTGCCCGTATCGCCCAGAGAACGCCTGCGTCGTTTCCAAAATATGCGATGCCCTTGACGACCGCGGGCGAGGATTCGATCGGCGATGGGGTCGGCGTGTACCAGGCTGGTTTGAGCCACTGGTTTCCCGCAATGCTAAGAACGGCGTGCAATTTCAGATCATGCCCCTCGAAGGAGGTGCGCGTTGGGCCTTCCGCGCCTTGCGACCATTCGTTAGTAATATCAAGGAACGCGGATGTCGTTCTCTGAGAGGTTTGGCCGACGGCAACCAAGGTCGTTGGACCGAATTTCGATTTGATACCGGTAATTGCACTACCTGGTAAGGTGATCTTCGTGGAAGGAACCGCGCCCGACCCATTCGCCACCGGCTTCGCGAGAACGTTGCCGTAGACGCTGAAGTCCACGACTTCGCCGCTTTGGAAGCCGGTGCCGGTAACGGAGGACGTTCCTCCGGGAGAGACGTACTGATTTGAGAGCGTAATCTGCGGTGAGGTCGCGCTGGGAAGAAGGGAGAAGGTCGAATGCGCTCCCGTAACATCGCTCTGTTGTTTGATGTTCACGGCATTCGCGAACACTTCAATGGTTCCGCCCGACGCCGGAACGGGAAAAGTTAAGCTCCATGTCGTCGAGGTTGCTCCCGGCGCGGAAAGCACAGCCGGATTATCGAACGCCGCGGTGCTCGGCGTCGTTTTACCCGCATTGTACCATATGACGCCGGCCTGTCCAAAACCCGCCACGGCGACTTCAACCGCGGCCACGCCGAGCGCATCGCTCGCGCTCCCGGTTACAGTCAGGGTTCCGTTGGGGTTGGCGATCTGCGCGCCGTCCGCCGGATACGTCACTTGCGTGGACGGCGCAGCGGAGAGTTTGCCTCCGCCCGGCGTGAAATCGTATAAGAAGCCGTCGCTTGAAACAGTGATGAGGTGGCCGTTCGCCACGGCGACCGAAGCCGTTACGTAACCGCCGGTTTGATAGTTATAAAGCTCCGTACCGTCGGATAGCTTCAGGACATGGAGCTTGCCGGCGACAGAGGAGAACGCGACGATTTCTTGCCCCGGGGGTCCCACGACTGCCGGCGACGATAGGACCTCAACCCCCGGCGCGGGGTAATGCCAAAGCAACGCGCCTGTGGTTGCATTAAGCGCGTACACACCGCCAACATACCCGAAAACGATCGTGTTTTTGACGAGTGCGGGCCCTGAACGCGCATCGCGCAGGCCCGTGTATCCGGACGGATACATATCGAATTGCCATATCACCGCACCGGTCTTCAGATCAAGCGCATTCATGATCCCGTATTTTCCGGAAACATAGACGACGCCGTTGGCGAAACCATTCACGCCCGGAGCAGAGATGACGGCCGCCTCACCGACATCGTAGCCACCGGGCGACGGGTTTTGCACCGGGAAATTCCAGATGGGTGTCCCCGTCTGCGCATCGATCGCATACTCGGTGCTGTCCGGATCGGACGTCCCGAACACGGCCACGCCTTGCGTGCCAGTGGCGTCAGCTGAGAAAGCGGTCGTCGTCCACGTTCCGGCGTGGCTGGTACGGAAGGTCTGGTCGGAAAAAATCTGCGAGCAATCGCTCTCATTGAGCGCAACTTCCGCCCCGTTTTTTACACTGCCGTCGTTGCTCCCCGTGTACACCGTCGGCACGCCGCCCGGAGGGGTCGCGATCATTAGGCTCGCGTCGATGCCGCCGATAAGCTTTTTAGAACAAAGCGTTTTTCCTGTTGCTCCATCCAATTTCGTCACCGTCGCGCCGTATGAGCTTGCCACCCATACCGATCCATCGGGCGCGACAGCCGGCGTGGGTCGGGACGGATCTCCCAATCCCAAATTTACGCCCCAAAGCTGTTGTCCGTTCGCCTCGTCGAACGCGAACACATCGCCGTTCTCGTCGCTCACATATACCACGGTCTTGCTCAACACGGTGTTGAACGCGACAACCGGCGATCCGAGATCCGCGGCATGAAGATTCGACATCCAATTGAGACCGAGCGTCGGTGCCGTTAAACTGTTCGGGTTGCCCGCCGAGTCGGCAGTATGATGCGGATTGCGCCCGAGCATCGGCCAACTCGTGGCCGCACTCGCCGCCGCAGCAGAGGTCACCTGTGGAATGCCTGCCATCGCAGCGAGCAATGGTGCGGCGAAAAACTTCGCGGCTAGACGCTTCATCGGACTCCTTCATCCCATGGACCTAATCGGAGATAGGCAGGGATCGCGTTGGAACTTGGTGACGCACATGCGCTTTTACCCGATCAGGCTGCGAGGTCAAAGACCTGATTGGGTCAGATTGGAATTATCGCACACGGCACAACCATTATCAATTTATGCTTATTGCATTATGATACACAATCACGAGCATCCGCGTTGCGGTCCGCGCCGCGACGAAGCGAGCAAGAAGATGGGATGAACCCTTACGGCCACTCATTATGGAGCGAAACCGGGCCCAACAGCGATACTGAAAGGCCTACCGGCGTGTCGCTTGTCATTTCAAAAATTTCCAGATAGCCGAACAAGCGAAGTGAGGTGGCTCTTTGCGACGCCAGCAGATGGCGCTCGAAAGGAACCCGTTACGCCAGCAGAGGGGACCTTGAACGGCGGTAGAGATATGGGTATATTGCAGACATGCGGATCTTGGTCCTCCGGCGATTGCTCATTATCCTGACCGGCCTTGGCTTCCTCGTTGGGACAGCGGTTCAGGCAATGCCGTCCGCGCATTTGATGGCGTCAGGTTGTAGAGATGCCGCGCAATCCGCGACGGAAGACTGCTGCGCGAAGATGGCGATGGAAGGCCAAGCCACGCCAGCCCCCATGAAACAGGCGCCTTGCAAGGGCATTTCGCTCGATTGTGCCGACCTGCCGGGTTGTATTTCCTCGCCCGCCCTTCCGGCTCCGTCAACCGCGCTAGGAACCCCAACAGTTTATGGGCGTGTGGCGTACTGGCCGCTTACCCCTTCGCGAGCCGGGCTGTCGATCAAACCCGATCTCTTCCCCCCTATAGCCTAATCAGCCGCATATCCGCTTAATCAGCCGAAGCATGCGTACGCCTTTGGATCGCGTTCCGGCGCATCCAGCGCGACTGTAAACACCCGTTTTCCTCGGCTAAAGCCCGCCCCGGGTTGGAGGTCATTTTGTCGTCGCGTTTCTTCGCGGGCGCCGCCGCGCTTGCCATTATACTCGCCGCTGGCCACGCTTCGGCGGCGGCGCAGGACCAGAAACCCCCGGCCAAGCCGCAGAGGGTCAGCGGCACCGCTAAGTCTGCCGCGCAAATTCGGTCCGCGCCCTTGGGCGCGACGGTGGAGAGCGTACTCCTGGCAGGCCGGCAGCTCAATCCGGCGCTGCGCGCGGCGGCACTCGATACGTCGGCCGCCGCGGCAAAGGCCGCCGGCGCCGATGCGCTTGATGATCCGACGATCTCGGACAGCTATCAGTATTACCGCAATCCGAACGTCTTCAGCGGCCATGCGATCATGGCGACGCAGGCGTTCCCGCTTTGGGGAAAACGCGATCTGCGGCGCGAGGCGGCGCTGGCCGATTTGGAGGCCATGCGCGGACGCGAACAGGCCGCCCGCGATGCTCTCGACGAGCGCATCAAGGCCGCCTTCGCCCAATACTACATGGCGAGCCGCGCCCTTGCCGTGAACCGGGAGGTGATCGCGGTGACGCGCAGCATGCGTGCCGCCGCCGAGGCCCGCTATGCGGCTGGACAAGGCGATCAGGGAGAGGTCATCAAGACGCTCGGCGAGGAGACGGCGGCGGAGATCGAAACCGCCCGCCTCGAAGGCGATCGCGCTGCCGCCCGGGAAGTGCTCAACGCGCTGCTCGCGCGCCCTGCCAGCGCGCCTTTGGCCGAGCCCTTGCGGCTCCGGCCCGTCCCTGCCATGGATCTCGCCACCGCATCCCTCGTCGAACGAGCCGGTGGCGGCAGCCCCGCGCTTGCCGCGAGCGGCGCGGAGGTGGACGCGGCGCGAACCCGCACCGCTCTCGCAGAGAAAGCCTGGTATCCCGACCTGACAGTCGGGGCAGGGCCATTAATCCAGACCAACAACCGTCCGCCGGGGATCGCCGCCACGGTTGGTATCAACATCCCGCTGCCCTGGGGCAAGGAGGCCTCGGAGCAACAGGCGGCGGCCGCACAGCTGGGCGCGGCCCAGCAACGCTACGAGGCGGCGTTGCTCGATATTCAAAGCGCTCTCGGCGAAGCGCTCGCGCGGCTCAAAGCCGCACGGCGAGCCGATGCCTTGGTGGCCCGCAAAGCCCTTCCGGAGGCACGGGCGGCGCTTAAGTCGATCACCGCGGACTACGCGCAAGGGCGCGGCGATCTGGCCACTGCACTCGACGCGCAGCACCGGGTCCACGACCTCGAACTCAAGCTGCTCCAGTTGAACTTGGACGAACAAACGATGCTCGCCGCAATCGAACGATTGATCGGAGGCGAGCTGTGAGCCGCTCGCGGGCACGCGCGGCCGCCATCCTGGCGGGCGTCATAGCGGCAGGGCTCGCCGTATATTTTCTCGGTCACTTCAGCAGCGACCCACGAGCATCGACGGTGAAAGCTCTGCCGTCTCCTGCCGAGAGCACGCCTGGCATGGCAAGCCCGGATGCCGCGCCGGGGGCCGGAGAACCAGCTTCTGAACCAAACCTGGCGCCGGTCACGCTGACACCGCAGCGGATGCAGAGCATCGGAGTAACAACCGGCGTCGTAGAGTTTCGCCCGGTCCGCGACGAAATCCGCACCGTCGGAAACATCGAGGCGGACGAAACGCGGCTTTCGGACGTCCAGATCCGCTTCGCCGGCTGGGTGCAGAAGGTCTACGCCGACGCAACATACAAACAGGTACAGCGCGGCCAGCCGCTCCTGACCATCTACAGTCCGGAGTTGGTGACGGCCGAGCAGGATTATTTAGTGGCCAAGGAACTCTTGGCGCAAACCACCGTTCCGGGAGCCACTGCCGGATCCCACGGATCCCGGTCGTTGTTGGATGCCGCGACCGAGCGGTTGAAGCAGTGGCAGATCCCGGACAGAGAGATTGCCCGGCTGAAGAAGAGCGGGAAGATCAAGCGCGAGATCGAGATCGACTCGCCAGCATCCGGTTTTATCATCGAGAGGAAGGCCTTTCCCAACATGTATGTGCAACCGGGCACGAAGTTGTACTCGGTGGCGGACTTGTCGACCGTCTGGGTCTACGCCGAGATTTTTCAGAGCGATATTGGCCGGGTGAAGGTGGGAGATCCGGCGTCGATCACTGTCGACTCCTATCCTGGACAGACCTTCCCGGCTCGCGTGAGTTTCATTTGGCTGGAAGTGGATCAGGCTACCCGCCGGGCCCGCGTGCGCCTGGAGATTCCGAATCCGGTAATGAAGCTCTTGCTTGGGATGTTCGTCAATGTCCGGCTCGGTTTGCCACTTGGAGATCAGTTGGCGATTCCGGCTTCCGGAGTGTTTCGGTCCGGCACGCGTCAGATCGCATTCGTGGATCGCGGCGGCGGGTATTTTGAGCCGCGGGATATCGAGGCCGGTGCCCGGGCGGGTGATGATTTCGTCGTGTTGAAGGGCCTTAAAGCCGGCGAGCGCATTGCCACTTCGGCCAATTTCCTGATCGATTCCGAGAGCCAGCTCGCCGCCGCGCTGGGGTCGTTTGCGCCGCCGCCTCCTGGCGCGGGAGCGGCGGCAGCGATGAACGCCCCGCAGGCGCAGGCAACACTCGAATACTCCTCGAACCCGTCGCCTCCGCGCAGGGGAAGCAACAATTTCCGCGTCAAGCTCGCCGGCGCCGATGGGGCGGCAATTACAGGCGCTCAGGTAACCGTAACGTTTTTCATGTCTGCCATGCCGGCGATGGGCATGGCCGCCATGCGTAACGTAACGACGCTCGGTGAAAAGGGCGGCGGCATCTATGAGGGACCGGGAGAGGTGCAGACGGGCGGGACCTGGCAAGTCGCCGTGCTGGCGACCAAGGCTGGTCAGACCATCGCCCAGAAACAGTTTTCCGTGGCCGTGGAAGGAGGCATGTAGATGATCGCCCGCTGGATCGATCTGTGCGCCCGCAATCGCTTCCTCGTCTTCACCGGAACGCTGCTCCTCGTGCTGGCCGGCGTCTGGGCGCTGCGCCGGACTCCGCTGGATGCCCTGCCCGACATCTCCGACGTGCAGGTAATTATACATACGGCGTGGGACGAACCCCCCAATATTATCGAGGATCAGGTTACCTACCCGATCGTGACCGCCCTGCTCGCCGCGCCAAGCGTGAAGGCCGTGCGCGCCCAGTCCATGTTCGGCGATTCCTACGTGTTCGTTGTGTTCGAGGACGGCACGGATCTGTACTGGGCGCGCTCGCGCGTGCTGGAGTATCTCCAGCAGATTGCCGGGCGCCTTCCCGCCGGAGTCCACCCGGTGATAGGTCCTGACGCGACCGGCTCTGGCTGGGTGTATGAGTACCTCATAGTGGATCACAACCACCGCTCCAGTCTCGCCGATTTGCGCAGCCTCCAGGATTGGTTCCTCCGCTATCAGATCGAGACGGTTCCAGGGGTTGCCGAAGTCGCGAGCATCGGCGGCTTTGTCCGGCAGTACCAGGTCCGGCTGGATCCCGACAAGCTCCGCGCCTTTAACATCCCGCTGAACACGGTAATCGAAAAGGTCCGCGACAGCACGAACGAGGTGGGCGGGAGGTTGCTTGAGTTTCAAGGCGCCGAATACATGGTCCGGGGCTTGGGCTATCTACGGTCGCTCTCGGATCTGGAAACGGTTCCTGTCGCCAGCAAGAATGGGACGCCAGTCCTGGTCCGCGACCTCGGAACGGTGTCGTTCGGGCCGGACATCCGCCGCGGCGTCGCCGAATGGAACGGAGAGGGCGAAACCGTCGGCGGCATCGTCGAGATGCGCTACGGCTTGAACGCGCTGAACGTGATCTCCGGCGTCAAGAAGAAGCTCGCCGAAATCTCCGGATCGCTGCCGCCGGGAGTGGAGATCGTCTCCGGTTACGATCGTTCCGGACTGATCCAAGACTCGATCGGCACGCTCGAGCGCGACCTGTTCGAGGAAGCGGTCATTGTCAGCCTCGTGATCACCGTCTTCCTTTTTCACTTTCGTTCCGCCCTCATTCCGATCCTGACCCTGCCGATCGCCGTGGCCGCATCGTTCATCCCGATGTACTTCCTGCAGGTAAGCTCGAACATCATGTCTCTCGGCGGGTTTGCGCTGGCCATCGGGGTTCTGGTGGACGCGGCGATCGTGATGGTGGAAAACGGCTACCGGCATCTGTCCGAGGCGCAGCACGCGAACGCCGGCGATAAGCCGGAGCAGCGCGGCATCTCTTCCCGCGAAAGACGGCGAATCCTTATGGATGCGGCCAAGCAGGTCGGACCGGCGCTGTTCTTCTCGCTCTTGATCATTGTCGTCTCGTTCCTTCCGGTTTTCTTGCTCGAAGCGCAGGAAGGACGGATGTTCCGGCCCTTGGCCTGGACCAAGACCCTGGCTGTCGGCTTTTCGTCGCTGCTAGCCATCACCCTGGTGCCGCCGCTGATGCTTTTGTTCATTCGCGGCCGGCTGCGGCCGGAATCGAGCAACCCCGTGTCGCGGGTCACGCAGGCGCTCTACCTGCCAGTGTTGAGGGCCTGCCTTGGATTTCCAAAGACCACGGTGCTGCTTAATCTCATCTTTCTGGCGGTGACGGCCCCTCTTGCCTTGAAGCTTGGGAGTCAATTCATGCCGCCCTTATTTGAGGGAGCTTCCCTCTACATGCCCACGGCACTCCCCGGAATCGCGATCGGCCAGGCGACGCAGCTGCTGCAGCAGCAGGACCAAGTTCTTCGCTCCTTCCCCGAGGTGGCAACCGTGTTCGGCTCCATCGGCCGGTCCGACAGCGCGACCGACAATGCTCCATTGGACATGTACGACACAACTGTGATGCTGAAACCCCGCGGCGAGTGGCGCCCGGGGATGACCTACGAGAAGCTGATCTCGGAAATGGATGCCAAACTCCAGTTCCCTGGGTTGACCAACACCTGGACCATGCCGGTCGAGAATCGTCTCGACATGGAACTCACCGGAATCAAGACCCCGGTGGGCATCAAGATTCAAGGCCCGAGCCTGGACGGTATCGAGGAACTGGGCGCGAGAGTTCAACAGATTCTTGGGGCGATGCCGGAGATGAGGTCGCTCTTTGCCGAGCGCGTCGCGCAGGGATTCTACATCAACGTGGACGTGAACCGGGCGGAAGCGGCGCGTTATGGATTGACCGTGGGCGATGTGCAGCGCGCGATCACCTCCGGAATCGGCGGCGAGAACATCGCCGAAAACATCGAGGGCCGCGAACGCTATCCCATCTCAATCCGCTATGCGCCCGATTTCCGGGACAATATTCAAAAGCTCGAGCGGGTGCTGATCGCGACGCCTTCCAACGCGCAGGTGCCGCTCGGCGAACTCGCCAAGATTTCATTTTCGAAGGGGCCTGCGATGATCCGGGACGAAGATGCGGCGCTCACTGGCTATGTGTACCTGAATCTGAACACCCAGGACTATGGCGGCTTCGTCTCCCGCGCGGACAAGCTCCTCCGTGAAAAGCTCCAACTGCCGGCCGGCTACAGCCTGAAATGGTCGGGCGAATATGAATTCGAGCTGCGCGCCAAGGAGCGGCTGAAGGTCATGCTGCCGGTCGTCTTCGTTACGATTTTTCTGCTGCTGTATACGGTGTTCCGTTCCGCGACCGAAGCACTCATTCTGATCTTTCCGACGCTCTACGCGATGACGGGAGGCCTTCTTCTCCAGTGGTACCTTGGCTACAACTTCAGCGTTGCGGTCTGGGTTGGCTACATCGCGTTGTTTGGGATCGCGGTCGAGACGGGTGTCGTGATGGTCGTCTATTTGCACGAAGCGCTCGACCGGAGGCTTGCCGCCGGGTCTGTCCTGCAGCGCGGCGATATTGAACAGGCCGCTATCGAAGGCGCGGTCCAGCGCTTGCGTCCCAAGCTGATGACTGTCGCGGCTGTTCTGGCGAGCCTTGTGCCGATCCTGTGGGAGACCGGCGTGGGGTCGGACGTGATGAAACCGATCGCCGCACCGATTGTCGGGGGCATGATCACCTCCATGATTAACGTGCTGATTTTGGTTCCGGTCTTCTTCGTGATGATGAAGGGCCGCGCGCTGCGGCAGGGCAAGCTCCACACTCCAGAGGAAGTGGATGCGTGAGAATGCCATTCCGAGCACATCTTTTTTGAACGGCAGCGGCTTATTGGCGGGGTCAATCGGGAAACTGCCCAAATGAATTTAAGGCCTATCACCGCAAGGATCTGGGTCGAAGCAACCCCGCGTGACCATTCTGGCGGCACGCGGGCGAGGGGATTATGGCGAGATCATCCGCTTGCTGGTCCTGACCGGCCAGCGCCGCGAGGAGGTCGCCGCCATGACTTGGGAAGAGCTGGACCTTCAGGGCGCGATGTGGCGCATCATTGGCGAGCGGACAAAAAATGGCCGACCGCATGAAGTTCCCATATCGCAGCCCGCGTTGGAGATGTTGGGCGCTCGGCATCGAACTGACGGACGCACTCTAGGTCATGATCTCATAAAGGG
>JRHI01001130.1_pt1 | contig 24208 bp, 20 predicted proteins | sample 215371 | NCBI WGS metagenome assembly JRHI01 (sample SAMN02929681, study PRJNA255918) | sediment metagenome | biome: cave system; feature: Ice Cave; material: Sediment; isolation source: sediment from deep within a dark volcanic ice cave with no known source of... ...
CCACACTCAATTCCTACCAACTCCGCGACGGCACCTCCTTCCGAATGGAATGGACTATGACCTACGTCGTCGATGAGAGGTGCATCAAGTGCAAGACCACCGATTGTGTTGAGGTCTGCCCCGTTGATTGCTTCTATGAAGGCGAGAACATGCTCGTCATCCACCCGGAAGAGTGCATCGACTGCAGTGTGTGCCAGCCCGAGTGCCCGGTCGACGCCATCAAGCCGGACACAGAGCCTGGCCTTGAGAAGTGGCTCAATCTCAATCGCGAGTACGCGCAGAAGTGGCCGAACATCACGGCCAAGAAGGACATGCCGAAGGACGCCCGAGCCCACTGGGACGAAACGGGGAAATTCGACAAGTACTTTTCACCCAAGCCGGGCGAGGGTGACCGAGATTGAAAGCGTAGGCAATGTCCGCTTCTGGCCCAAAGCAGATATCATGACACCTTCTTATCCCCACCCCTCCGCGCTCCCATAAACTCCCCGCAACCCTGCCCACGAGGGACGCGCCAAGCTTGAGCGTCTGTTGCGGGGCAGGGCCGGTGCCCGGCTTGAGGCGGCGTTGCTCCGTTCGCAACTCCGTCGCGAGGTTGCTCCCTCATAGAGCCGGGGCAGGTGTGCGAGGCTGTGCGCCTCCAGAAATGGAATGCACGGCAGCCCGTCGCGAGCGGCACCCCAACTCATATCCGAGTTGGCAAAGCGCAGCTGCCGATGGTCCCGCGAACGACGAGAGCCCGGGCTCAAGTAGCAGCCGGGTGGGACCAGAGGCTCGCCCGCGTATGTGTTTCGCGCCCTCGACCTGCTGAAAGTCCACCGCCGCGGGCGCCCAAAGGCTGCCGGCATTTGCAATCGTAAGGCGGCCCTTCGGCGCCCGCGCTCCCTCGATCTTTGCACCCTCGGGGCCGGCCCGCGAGGCGGCGGCGGCGTGAGCTCGGCTGGTGGGAGAGGGTTAGGGTGAGGGGTTGCGACGTCGAAGGCGAAGCCCCCTCACCCAGTCCGCCATGCTCCGGATGGCGGACCGACCTCTCCCCCTGGGAGAGGTGAAGCAGCGGCGACGCCTCCCCTTGCCATGTGGGGGACGTGCTTGCCGCGCCGTGGTGCCGACGTGGGCTGCGTGCTATGGCGACGTACCCCAGAGTTACGCCAACCCGGAACGCCCGCATGACCGCTCCAGCCCCCGCCAAGAAGAAGCCAACCCGCACCGAGACCGACACCTTCGGGCCGATCGAGGTCGCCGCCGACAAATACTGGGGCGCGCAGGCCCAGCGCTCGCTCGGCAACTTCAAGATCGGCTGGGAGCGCCAGCCGCTCCCCATCGTGCGCGCCCTCGGCATCGTGAAACGCGCGGCGGCAGAGACCAACATGTCGCTCGGGCGGCTCGACAAGAAGCTCGGCGACGCCATCGTGAAGGCGGCGCAGGAGGTGGCCGAAGGCAAGCTCGACGAGCATTTCCCGCTCGTCGTCTGGCAGACGGGCTCGGGCACCCAGTCGAACATGAACGCCAACGAGGTGATCTCAAACCGCGCCATCGAGATGCTGGGCGGCGAGATGGGGTCGAAGAAGCCCGTGCACCCCAACGACCACGTCAACATGAGCCAGTCGTCGAACGACACCTACCCGACCGCAATGCACATCGCGTGCGCGGAGGAGATCGTGCATCGCCTCCTTCCCGCGCTGCAGGAATTGCGCAACGCGCTGAACGACAAGGCGCAGGCGTGGCGCGACATCGTCAAGATCGGCCGCACGCACACGCAGGACGCTACCCCGCTCACGCTGGGGCAGGAGTTCTCCGGCTACACGGTGCAGGTCGAGAACGGCATCAAGCGCATCGAGCAGACGCTGCCCTCGCTGATGGAGCTCGCGCAGGGCGGCACCGCCGTCGGCACCGGGCTCAATGCGCCCAAGGGCTTCGCGGAGGCGATTGCACAGCGCATCGCGGCCATCACGCAAATGCCGTTCAAGAGCGCGCCCAACAAGTTCGAGGCGCTCGCGGCGCACGACGCCATGGTCATGAGCCACGGCGCCATCACCACGGCCGCGGCGGCGCTGTTCAAGATCGCCAACGACATCCGCCTCTTAGGTTCCGGGCCGCGCTCGGGGCTCGGCGAGCTCTCCCTGCCCGAGAACGAGCCCGGCTCATCGATCATGCCGGGCAAGGTCAACCCGACCCAGTGCGAGGCGCTGACGCAGGTGTGCGTGCAGATCTTCGGCAACAACTCCGCGATCGTGTTCGCGGGCAGTCAGGGCCACTTCGAGCTCAACGTCTACAATCCGGTGATGGGCTACAACTTCCTGCAGTCGGTGCGGCTGATGGCGGATGCGGCACGCTCGTTCACCGACAACTGTATCGTCGGCATCGAGCCGCGCGCCGACAACATCAAGGCGGGGCTCGAGCGCTCGCTTATGCTCGTCACCGCGCTCGCGCCTAAGATCGGCTACGACGCAGCGGCCAAGATCGCCAAGACCGCGCAAGTGAAGGGCACGACCTTGCGCGAGGAGGCGGTCGGCGGTGGCTACGTGACGGCGGCGGAGTTCGACGAGATCGTCGATCCGAGGAAGATGCTGGGGCCGGAGTAGGGTTGTGAGCGCCGAGATCAGCAATCTGCGCCGCGCGCGCAAGGCGAAGGCGAGGGCCGAGGCGCAGACGAGCGCGGCCGAGAATCGCGCCAAGCACGGGGTTTCCAAGGCCGAGCGCGAGAAGGTAGAGCGGAAGAAGTCGCAGGAGCGGAGCCGGCTCGAGGCGCACCGGATCGGCGACGGCGAGACCTGAGCCATGCCGCGACCCGTAAAGCGCTCGTTCAAGATTGCAGGGCACCGCACCTCGATCTCGCTCGAGTCGCCGTTCTGGGACGCGCTGCGCCAAGCAGCGGAGGTGGAGCACACTACCGTTGCCGCGCTCGTTGCGGCGATCGACAAGGAGCGGGGCGCCTCGGGGCTGTCGAGCGCGGTGCGCGTTTGGGTGCTCGACTTCTTCCGTAATCCCCGCGCGGGTTCGTCAGGCGATACTGAGACTGGACAGCAGACGACGTTGGGCTGAGCCAGCGCGGAGATCAATTCGGACTGTTCTGCAGCGAGCGCAGGACCTGCTCGCCGACCGGCACCTGACGCGGGAACCGCCGTCGCCGGTTCGTGCCCTGTGGCGCGTCGGGCGCCACGGCGCCAGGCGTGCCGGGCGGCAGCTCGCCGGTCGCGGGCGTGGCGCCGGGCGGCAGCACTTGCGCCTCCTGCCCGGGGACCTGCTGGCCAGGAATGGGCGGAACGTCGATGGCGCCGCTGTCCTGGCGCTGCGGCGGCTCGGGGACGGCGGCCGCACCGGGTACGCCCGGTTGAGCCGGATTTGTTGAGGGTTGCGCCGGCTGCGCGGACTGCTGCGGCGCTCGCGTCCCGTAAGCCTGCGGGGCAAGCTGGGGATAGGTAGTTGGCGGATACGCAGGCGGCGGGGGCACCGCGCTTTGCGGCAGCGCTTGGGGTGGCATTGCTGCGCGTGCGGCCTGATCGGCGGCGAGTGCGCGACGGCGCTCCTCGTCCTGGCGTGCGCGCTCGGCGTCAGCCTTGTGCAGCCGCTCGAGTTGATCGGCGTCGAGCTCCATGCGGCGGATCGCAAGCTCGCGCTCCAGCGGATCGGCGGTGATGCGCGGCTCGAGCGTCCAGGCGTCCTTGAGTGGGCCGACGTAGACGACGGTGACGGCGGCCAGCGCGCCCTTGCGCGGCTTGTCGGCTTGCTCGACGTCGGGCGCTTTTGGCTGCAGGACCCATTCGCTGTCGACCACGAGCGACGCGAGATCGACGGTTGTGGCGACCTTTGTGTATCCGGCCTCGGACTGCAGCTCGAACGGCTCGAGCTTCGCGGCGCCGTCGGCGATCGTGATCGCGATCTTACGCGGGCCCACCGCAACGGCGGCTGCCGCCATCTGCCCTCGCAGCGCGGTGATGAGCGCCTCGCCGGCGCCGCCGGCGGCACCCGTGAGCACGGCCTCCGACGTCTCAACCACGGCGAGCGGCGTCGGGACATGCGCGGAGACGTCTCCGAGTGTGAGCTCGCCCTTGCCGGCCGCGACCGCGATCAGGCCACCGGGCGTGGCGCCCGTCGAGGAGAAGTCGACCGCGAGCGCCGCCGCCGCGTTTTTAGCGGAGAGATTGATGCCGTTCATACGGACGTCGCCCGCGAGCTTGGCGCCACCCGGAGCCCGCTCCAGCGCCGCTGTCGCCAGCACGTCGCCGCCCGCGGCTTTGCCCTCGAGCTTGACGATGGAGATCTTACCGGGGGCAAGCGCCACCTCGAGCCGCGCGCCCTTGATGCTCATACCCGGTGCGAGCGAGAGCGTGCCGAAGGACACGCCGAGCTTTGCCTCTATGCCATCCAGAGCTGCGAAATCGAATTGTGATTCAGGCCAGATGGATTTTCCTGCGGTCAGCGGCTCGGCTCCAGGCGCGGGCGGCGGTGCAGCCGCGGCAGTCGGTGCTTGCGCCCCCGGCGCCGGAGCTGGTGCGGTGACGCTGCGATCGAGGGCGACGCCCAGCAAACCCGGGATCGACGCCTCGCCGACTTCAAGCTGTGCCGTGACGATAGGCGTGCCGCCATCGGGATAAGCCAACGCGATGGTGCCATCGACTTTGCTGCCGCCGATCGTAACCTTGTAGGGCTGAACTTCGATCGCGCTCGGCGCCGATAGGACCTTGAGCGAGCCGACGATGGGGTAGCCGTGCAACGTGCCACCCGAGCCGAGCCCCGCAAGCGCCAGGGCGTCGCCGAGGTTGAGCGCAGACACGCGCACCTCACCGTCGAATTTGTTGGCGCCGTCGGCAGGCAGCGCAACCTGCCCGTCGTAGCCGAAGAACAGCCCCGCGGCCTTGACCGAGGCCGTCGCGAGCAAGCCTTGCGCCGGCGTCCCGACGGCCTTCAGAAAGATTTCGCCGGGCCGCTGCGGTTGCGACGCCGTAGCGGACACCCGCGCGCCCAGGCTGTCGAGCGCCTGCACGACGTCGGCCGCCTGCATCGTGAGATCGATGTCCGCGCCGGCATTGCGCCAGTTGGCGAGGCCGCCGTCGAGGCGCACCGTAGCGACGACCCGGCCGCCATCGGTCTGACCGTCGGCGCGGATGTCGGCCGCCGCCGGTGCGCGCACTCCGAGATCGATTGCACCGGCCAACCGTGCAGGCGCGAAAGCGGCGTAGCCCATTGCCTTTGCGGAAGCGTCATCGGGTAGCTCGGCGAGCCGCACGAGCGAAGCGAAGGCATCCTTGCTCGGCGCCGCCAGTGTCCAGCGCAACTTCCCACGCGGCTGCGCCGTTACGTCCGCGACGTCGCCTTCGAACTCGATCTCGAGACCATCGTCGGTCGAAAACTTGCACGACCGCATCGACAGGCGGCCCTTTTCGACGCCGAGGTCGAGATCCACGTTGCGCACCGGCTGGCGCTGCGTCTTGAGCTCGGCCGCCCGCAGGCGCAGTGAGAAATCCGATTTTGCGACATCGAGCCAGCGCGGTTGCGACGCCGCGGCGTCGTCCTTCTTCGCCGCGTCGGGCCCGGCGCCCACCAGCATACCCTTGAGATAGCCCACCGCCGTCGGCCAGAACCGGCTCGCGTCGAGCTGCTGACCATCGAGCACGATCGCGAGCTGCGTGCGCTCGCCGCCGACGTAGTGCACTGAGCCGGTGAGCGGCGTACCGCCGACGTCGGCGCCTGCGTCGGTCAGATCGATCGCCTTCTCGCTCATGCCGAGCCGGCCCTGCAGCGAGAACGCACCGTCGCTGCGCACGAGATCGGCAACGCTGCCGTCCTGGGCGACCCAGGTGAGGAAGCGCGGCAGGCTCGAGCCGCGGAGCGCTAGATCGCCCTGGAAAGTGCGCGTGTTCGCGACGTCGGCGATGGTGCCGTCGAGCGTGAGCCTGGCACCGCCCGGCAGGCCGGCGCGCAGGCCCTTCAAGAGTAGCGTGCCGTTGCTGCGGGCGGCCTCGAGGCGGATCCCACTCACGGCTTCTCCGCCGAGGTTGGCCTGGTCGATATCGAAGCGGATCTTGGTCTCGGCTTGCATCGGCAGCGCGTCCATGACCGCCGCGACGAAACTTTGTGCGGTGTCGAGCGGGCGCTTGCTGCCGCCGCTACCTGCAATGCGGTCGAGATCGAGCCAGCGCGAGGCGAGGTTGAGGTCCACATTGAGCGCGTCTGACCACGTCGCTTCTGCATTGCCGCCGATGAGCTGGGGCTGCCCCAGCCGCTCGAACGAGAGGGTGATGGCGTCGACCTTAAGTCCCTTGGCGTCGCCGGCGAACGTCGCCTTAAAATCGACGCCGGCTTTCTCGGCCTTGGCGGGGTGCCCGGCTCCGTCAGGTGCCGGGTTCGGGGTCGCGGCCGGGGCCTCGGCAGCCGCAGCGTCGAGATCGAACTTCGCCGTCATCTCGCCTTCGAGGTGCGGCCGCCCCTTCAGATCGACGAGGCGGCCGTCGACGGAATAGGTGTTGCCGCGCTCGGCGCGGACGATCGACTTGAAACGGATGGCGCCGTCTGGGTCCACGGCGCCCGTGGCGATGCGCAGCTCGCGCGGAGCGCCCTGCCAGCTCGCCGTGCCCCTGAACGAGAACGGGCCTTCGATCGAATCGGCCTTGAGCTCGCCGTTGAGGCCGTCGAGCTGCGCGAACTCGGAGCCCTTGGGACCCTGCAGCGCCACCATGCCGTCCTTGATGCGGACGGACTGCAGCGAGATATCCGCTGGGACGAAGGGAAGCGTGCCGGGCGCGATCGAGAGCGTGCGCCAGTTGCCGCCACCGTCGGCGTCGACGGCGAGGCGCAGGATCGGCCGCTTCAGCTCGACCTCGTTGGCTTCCAGGATGCCCTTCAGGAGCGGCGGCACCGACAGCTTCATGGTGAAGCTCTCGGCCCGGAAGAACGGCTCGCCGGTGGTCGCTGACGGATCGGCGATGCGCAGCTTGTCGAAGCGCACGTAGGGCGCGGGCAATAGGCGCACGTTGACGTCGCCGCCGACGCGCACCTCGCGGCCGAGGATGCGGGTCGCCTCCTCCTCGAACACGCCGCGGTAACCGTTCCAATCGATGAAATACGGCACCGCGAACAGCGCGGCGAGCGCAAGCGTAAGCAGGCCGGCGATGTACAGAAGCCCGTTGCTCATTGACCTTTTCGAGGGCCGGATTGGCGGCCGGCCCCGCTCTATCAAATTGGCAGAGCTGGAGCCATGGCGGCGCCGTCTCTGGGGTAGTCCCTCGCGCTTGTCTCTACGATGTTGTGGCGGGAGGGACCCGAGACGCCTGCCACCAAATCAACGCGGAGTTCAGTCTAGCTTATTCGCTCATCCCTGTCTGGCGCGCGATCCCGGTCAGAAGCGTCTCGACCATCGTGAAAAGTGACGCAGTTCCGGAAATTCGCGCGGCTGAGGGCGACCGCCTCGGCCACAATTCCCATATCTCGTGTGGGCGAGAAGCGGCCAGCGGTTGCCGCAAGAGTGCTCTTGATATAGTTGCGAACTATGGCGCAAAACGGAAAACATTTGGCGAACGCGCCGGACGCATCCGACGACCCTCCCTTCGATCTCCCGGAGGCCTCGGGAGGGCGCGAGCCGGGACCATCGCTCTCCTCGCGCGCGCTGCAGGGCGCTTCGCTGCCGCCGTACCTTTCTGGCCTCAATCCCGAGCAGCGGCAGGCGGTGGAAGCGCTCGACGGGCCGGTGCTAGTGCTGGCCGGCGCCGGGACCGGCAAGACGCGCGTCCTGACCACCCGTATCGCGCACGTGCTCGCGAGCCGCAAGGCCTACCCGAGCCAGCTCCTCGCCGTCACCTTTACCAACAAGGCCGCCCGCGAGATGAAGGAGCGGGTCGGCGACCTCGTCGGCGGCATCGTCGAGGGCATGCCGTGGCTCGGCACGTTTCACTCGATCGGCGTCAAGATCCTGCGCCCGCACGCCGAGCTCGTCGGCCTCAAGTCGGGCTTCACCATCCTCGACACGGACGACCAGATCCGGCTCATGAAGCAGGTGATCGAGGCCGCCGGGCTCGACAAGGACCGCTGGCCGGCACGCCAGCTCGCCTCCTTGATCGACGGCTGGAAGAACCGCGGGCTCACGCCCGACAAGGTGCCCGCGGGTGAGGCCTATGGGTTTGCGTCCGGCAAAGGCGCTCAACTCTACGCCGCCTACCAGCAGCGCCTGAAGGAGCTCAACGCGTGCGACTTCGGCGACCTGCTGCTCGAGAACCTGCGGCTGTTCCTGGAGCACCCCGACGTGCTCGCCGACTACCAGCGCCGCTTCCGCTACATCCTCGTCGACGAGTACCAGGACACCAATATCGCGCAGTACCTGTGGCTCAAGCTGCTGGCGCAGGGCTCACCCAACATCTGCTGCGTCGGCGACGACGATCAGTCGATCTACGGCTGGCGCGGCGCCGAGGTCGACAACATCCTGCGCTTCGAGGCGGACTTCCCCGGCGCCAAGGTCATTCGCCTGGAGCGCAACTACCGTTCCAAGGGCCACATCCTGGCCGCCGCCTCCGGCCTCATCGCCCACAACAAGGGCCGGCTCGGCAAGACGCTCTTCACCGACGACGCCATGGGCCTGCCGGTGGTCGTGACCGGGGTGTGGGACGACCAGGAAGAGGCGCGCACCATCGGCGAGGACATCGAGGCCCTGAAGAGGGCAGGCACGCGCCTCAACGACATGGCCATCCTGGTGCGAGCGTCGTTCCAGATGCGCGCCTTCGAGGATCGCTTCGTCACGCTGGGCCTGCCCTATCGCGTGATCGGAGGCCCGCGCTTCTACGAGCGCCAGGAGATCAAGGACGCCATCGCCTACCTCGAGGTCACGCTCAATCCTACCAACGATCTCAAGTTCGAGCGCATCGTCAATGTGCCCAAGCGCGGGCTCGGCGACACTGCGGTGCGGCGGGTGAGCGAGCTTGCCCGGGCGCGCTCGGTCCCGCTCTATCAGGCCGCCCGCGAGATCGTGGAGACGGAGGAGTTGACCGGGCGGGCGCGCAAGGCGCTCTTCGACCTCGTCGCGGCATTCGAGCGCTGGCGCGGCCAGATCGACGGCATGAAGCACACCGAGCTCGCCGAGATGATCCTGGATGAATCCGGCTACACGCAGATGTGGCAGAACGACAAGAGCCCGCAGGCGCATTCGCGGCTGGAGAACCTGAAAGAGCTCATCCGCTTCATGCACGAGTTCGAGAGCCTGCAGAGCTTCCTGGAGCACGTCTCGCTCGTCATGGACGCCGACAAGCAGGACGGCGACGACCGCATCTCGCTGATGACGCTGCACGGTGCCAAGGGTCTGGAATTTGGCGTGGTGTTCCTGCCCGGATGGGAGGAGGGGCTGTTCCCGCACCAGCGCAGCCTCGACGAGAACGGCCAGGCCGGCCTCGAAGAAGAGCGGCGCCTCGCCTACGTGGGCCTCACGCGCGCGCGCCGGCAGGCCAAGGTCAGCTTCGCGCAGAACCGGCGCAACCGCGGTCTGTGGCAGGCGGCGTCCCCGTCGCGCTTCGTCGACGAGCTGCCGGAGGCCAACGTGGAGGTCATCGAGCGCAAGAGCCCCTATGGCGGCTCGGGCGGCGGTGCGGCCGGGTTCAACCCTTACGGCCACAGCCGCTTCGACGAGCCCGCCGCCGGCTTCCAGAGCGGCTACACCACGCCCGGCTGGCAGCGCGCCAAAGAGCGTACCAGCCGCGAGGACCGCACGGGTCGCGGGCCGCGCGCGCCTGTGACGCTCGAAGGCGAGCTCGTCGCCTCCTCCGCCAGCGTGTCGCAATACGCGCTGGGCGAGCGCGTGTTCCACGAGAAATTCGGCTACGGCGCCGTGGCCGAAGTCGACGGCAACAAGCTCACCATCGATTTCGACAAGGCCGGCCGCAAACGGGTGGTCGACAGCTTCGTCGCCCGCGCCGAGCGGGTCTGACGGCTGCCAGGCCGGTCTCGACACGGATGACCGGAAGGCCCTAGAAGCACTTCAGATTTTAGCGGTGCGGCGCAGGGCCGGGGGGGGCCGGCCATATATTTGCCGCGCCGAGCGGCGATCTGCGCAGAAACAAGAGGGCGCGGAAAGCCGGACTTGGCCGAACTAGGGAGGTGAGGCATGGCAATGGCCGGCGTTTCGAGGGACGTCCCCGCGTCGAGAAGCACGGCTGGCGCGGCAGATACGCGCGAGGTGGCTCCAGGCGCGGCCGTCGCGGTCGACGCTGAGGACCCCCATTCCGAGGCCGCTGCCGGCAACCGTCGCGAGAAATTCCTGCCCGTCACCCGCCACGCCCTCATGGATCGGCTGACGGCCGGCAACCTCTGGCCGAACGGCGATGCCGTGCAGGCGCGCCGCTTCATCCGCTACCTCGACTACTGGCGTCGCCACTCCTATACCGTGAAGCTGCTCGACCTGGAGCAGACCTACGAGCCGTTCAGCCCCGACAGCGATCTGCTCAAGACGCGCACCTTCAGCGCGGAGGAGCGCGCGATCATGCAGAAGCGGCTCGTGCAGCAGATGGCCGACCTGCTGCAGCAGGGCAACTTCACGCGGGTCGATCCGTCCAACGTGCACTTCATCCTGACCAAGGACTCGGCCTACGGGCTCGACCTCGAGGTCGATCTGGAGGCGTTCGAGGAGATCCTGATCTACTACCGCGGCGCCACCACCATCAGCGAGCACCGGCGCGATGTCCGGAAGGCCTATATGCGTTGGCGGGAAGTGAAGATCCCCGTGTTCCAGCGCATGTTCCTGCTCTTCAAGCTCAAGCCTTTCGACGTGCGTGTGCGCGAGGTGATGGCCGACAGGAAGATCGACAAGAAGGAAGCCGAGAAGTTCGTGCGCCACCTGCGCGGCCTGCTGCCGGTGACGGTGACGAGCGACTACGTCTACATCAAGCTGTTCAAGAACATGCCGCGCAGCGACGTGGAGATGATCTTGCCCAACACCAAGGTGCGGTTCCGCCTGTTCGACAAGGTAAAGTTCGGCGTGTCGGCCGGCAGCGGCCTCGGCATGGGCGTGTTCGGCACGGTCGGCAAGCTGGCGATGCTGAGTAATCCCTACACGCTGGCCGCGGCCGTGGCCGGCTTCGGCGGCATCGCTCTGCGCCAGGCCACCAATTTCCTGAACCAGCGCACCCGCTACATGGTGGTGCTGGCCCAGAACCTCTACTTCCACGCCATGGCCGACAATCGGGGCGTGATGACGCTGCTCGCCGATCGCGCCGCGGAGGAGGACATCAAGGAGGAGATGCTGCTCTACAGCGTACTGGCCAAGGAGCGCGTCAACATCGCCAACCTGCGCCATGTCGACGAGGCGATCGAGCAGTATCTCGCCACCACTTTCGGCATCGACGTGGACTTCGATGTGGACGACGCGCTCGAGCGCCTGAAGGAAGAAGGCATCGTCACCGAGCTGCCCGACGGGACGCTCGAGACCCTGCCGCCCCACCAGGCCGCCTTGCACATCGACAAGCTCTGGGACGCCTGCCTCGACAATCTGCCCGACACGGTCGTCGAGGAGGGGCGGGAGATCGAGAGCGTCGCGGGCGCCGCCGCCTCCAGGCGCTGACGGCCTGAGTGCCACGCTTGCATCCGGGCCCCACGCCCCTCATGACTAGGGACATGTTCCAGACCTACGATCCCCCCGAGGCGCGCGAGGGCGGCGCCGAGCGCGTCGACAAGCTGCGCCGGCTGATGGCGAAGGCGGGGCTCGATGCCGTGCTGGTGCCGCGCGCCGACGAGCACCAGGGCGAGTACGTGGCGCCGTCGGCCGAGCGGCTCAAATGGCTCACGGGCTTCTCGGGCTCGGCCGGGCTTGCCGTGGTGGGCCGCACCGCGGCCGCGCTCTTCGTCGATGGGCGCTATGTGGTGCAGGCGCCGAGCCAAGTCGACACGCGCACCTTCGAGGTGCTGCAGGGCCCGCAGGCCAAGCTCGACGAGTGGCTGGGCAAGCACCTGAAAGCCGGCGGCGTGGTGGGTTTCGATCCCAGATTGCACACGGCGGCGATGGTCGAGGAGCTGGCCAAGAGCCTGCAGCCCAAGGGCATCAAGCTGAAGGCGCTGGCGAACAACCCGGTGGATCGGGTGTGGGGACGCGAGCGGCCGCCGTCGGCGCGCGGCGCTGTGATCCCGCATGCGATGAAATACGCGGGCAAGGCGGCCGAGCAGAAGATCGCCGAACTGCAGGCGGTCCTGCGCAAGGAGGGCGAGGACGCGGTGATCCTGACGCTGCCCGATTCCATCGCCTGGCTGCTCAACATCCGCGGCTCAGACGTGGCACACAATCCCGTGGCGCTGGCATTCGCTGTTGTCCCCACAAGCGGGAAGCCGGAGCTGTTCATCGATCCAGCCAAGATCGGGCCGGAGGCCAAGGCGCACCTGGCGCCGCTCGCCAAGATCAGCGAGCCGGCAGCCCTCGACCGTCGGCTGACCGCGCTCAAGAGCACGGGCAAGCGCATCCGGCTCGATCCCGCGACCGCCTCGAGCTGGTTCTTCCGCAAGCTCAAAGGCGGCAAGGCACGCATCGTGCGTGGGCCGGACCCCTGCCTGCTGCCCAAAGCACGCAAGAACACCGCCGAGATCAAGGGTGCGCGCTCAGCCAGCAAGCGCGACGGGGCAGCCGTGGCGCGCTTCCTCGCCTGGCTCGACCGCGAGGCGCCTCAGGGCAGGCTCGACGAGATCGCCGCCGCGCGCCGGCTCGAGACTATCCGCAGCGAGACCCAGGCGCTCAAGGAGATCAGCTTCGACACCATCTCGGGCGCGGGCCCGAACGGAGCCATCGTCCACTACCGGGTGACCACCGCCACCAACCGCAAGCTGGGTGCCGGCGAGCTCTATCTCGTCGACTCGGGTGCCCAGTATCTCGACGGCACCACCGACATCACGCGTACCGTCGCCATCGGCAAGCCGACACGCGAAATGCAGGAGCGCTTCACGCTGGTGCTGAAGGGGCACATCGGCATCGCCACGGCGCGGTTCCCCAAGGGCACGCGCGGCATCGATCTCGACCCCTTCGCCCGCCGGGCCCTGTGGGAGGCAGGCCTCGACTTCGACCACGGCACCGGCCACGGCGTGGGGAGCTATCTCTCCGTGCACGAGGGTCCGCAGAGTATCTCCAAGCGCGGCATGACCGTGCTGGAGCCCGGCATGATCATCTCCAACGAGCCCGGCTACTACAAGGAAAGTGCCTACGGCATCCGCATCGAGAACCTCGTGCTGGTGACCGAGCCGGAGAAGGTGGCCGGCGGCGATCGCGACGTGATGGGCTTCGAGACGCTGACGCTCGCGCCCATCGACCGGCGGTTGGTATTGCCGGAGCTGCTGTCTGCCCAGGAGCTGGCGTGGCTGAACGCCTATCACGCGCGTGTTCGAGACATCGTCGGCCCCGAGCTCGGCCCCGCCGACCGCGCTTGGCTCAAGGCCGCCACCGCGCCGATTGGGTGATTGGCGGGGTCAGACCCCTCGCGACATCGGCGCCAATATTCCCGAAAGGTCGAGGCGAGGGGTCTGACCCCCCTCCGACGCCGCTTCGCCTACTTCTTGCGCGCCTTCACGGTGCGATGACGCTCGAAAGCAATCTCGGCGTTGGCGTAGGCTTCCTGCAGCTCGACGCTCCAGTAGCGCAGGTCGGGCAGCATGATCGGCTCGCCAGTGACCGCGCAGCGTACGTAGTCGCCGGGCGCGAGCACCTGGAACTCGCCGTCGAGAAAACGCAGTCTCGCTTCGCCCTTGAGACCGAGCAGCCGTTCGAACCGATTCATGCTTCTCCAACCTCGGAGCGCAGACGTCGACGCAGCATACAGATGGCGCTCTCTCGGCGCCAGTGCTGCGAGGCCAAACCGCACGACGAAATGCTTGCCGCATCAAAACAGTGAGCCCTGGCTTCCGCCCTGCGGACCGCCCCTCAGCCGCGGCGCGGCGCGCGTCGGCGGCTGCGGCTTGGCACGCTCTCTCGCGCAGCCGGAGAGCGCCTGCGCGTCGATGTGACCGTCTGCGAGCTCGATGTCGATGCGCTGGCCCGCGGCAATTTGTGCAGCCGAGCGCAGCGCGCGGCCTTCGCTGTCGCGCACGAGCGCGTACCCGCGCTGCAGGACGCCCTGGTAGCTGAGCGAGGCCAGCAGCTTGGCGCAGCCGTCGAGATGGCGCCGATGGTCGGCGACGCGAGCGAGCATGGACTGGCGCGCGCGGGAGGCCAGAACCTCCGCGCGCTCGCTGCACCGGGCGATGCGGACGATGATGGGCTGCAGGCCGAGACGGCCCGCGGTGCGCTCCAGCCTGGCACGACGAGGCGCGATCTTCCGCGCCAGCGAGGCATCGGCCCGGCGTGCGAACGCCTCGAGCCAGTCGCGCGTGCGCGCGAGCCGGCCCTCGAGTAGCCGCGGCTGCAAGCGCGAGGTGCAGCGAGCCAATTGCATGGCATGCGCGCGCGTGTTGGCGAGCAGGGCCCGCCCCAGGCGCCGGTCGACGGCGTCGAAGCGCTGCCGCGGCAAGGCCAGCAGGTCGCTGCGGCGCGGCAGGCCACGCACGGCGGCGCGCAGATGCGCCCGCATACCGTCGAGAGCCCGACGTGCAGCAGTACCGAGCCGCAGCCCCAGCTTGCCGGTCTGCTCCAGCAGCTCGGAGTACTTCGGCACTGCCCACTCGGCAGCCTTGGTGGGCGTGGGAGCGCGGGCATCGGCGGCGAGATCGATCAGGGTCACGTCGGTCTCGTGGCCGACGGCAGAGATGAGCGGGATGACGCTGGCGGCGGCGGCGCGCACGACCATCTCGTCGTTGAAGCCCCACAGATCCTCCAGGCTGCCGCCGCCGCGGGCGACGATCAGCACATCGGGTCGCGGCAACCGACCGTCCGCGGCCAGCGCATTGAAGCCGCGGATCGCCCCGGCCACCTCGGCGGCGCAGGTCTCGCCCTGCACGCGCACTGGCCACAGCACAACGTGCGCAGGGAAGCGCTCTGCGAAGCCCGCCAGCATATCTCGGATCACTGCCCCGGTGGGCGAGGTGATGATGCCGATCACCCGCGGCAGGAACGGTCGCGGCTTCTTGCGCGCCTCCTCGAACAGGCCTTCGGCCGCGAGCTTCTTCTTGCGCTCCTCCAACAGCGCCATCAGCGCGCCGATGCCGGCCGGCTCCAGCGCGTCGATGACGATCTGGTACTTGGAAGAGCCAGGGTAGGTGGTGATGCGGCCGGTGGCGATCACCTCCAGCCCTTCCACCGGCTTGAGCTTGAGCCCCTGCACGGTGGTGCGCCAGATCACCGCTTCGATCTTGGATTTCTCGTCCTTCAACCCGAAATAGCAGTGGCCCGAAGAGTGGGCGCCGCGGAAGCCCGAGATCTCGCCGCGCAATCGAACGTAACCGTAAGCGCCCTCCAGCGTGCGCTTGATGGCGGAACTCAGCTCCGACACCGAGTATTCCGGTAGATTGGCGCCTACCCCGGCATCTGGGCGGGCGGCGCGGGCTAGCTCGGCCACGGATTTCCTCTGGCTTTGTTCAGCATCGCTTCGATGATACATGAGGATGGCGGACACGGGGCCAGTTCTGGCCGACTTTCCAGAGCTTTTGCGGGATCTTCGTTGATGAACGTTCTCCTCATCGGTTCCGGTGGCCGTGAGCACGCTCTGGCCTGGGCCCTTTCCGCGAGCCCGCTGCTGGGCAAGCTCTATTGCGCAGTGGGCAATGCCGGCATTGCCGAGGTCGCCAGCTGCGTGGCGGTCGATGTGGCCGACCACGGCGCCGTCATCCGGTTCTGCGCCGACAACCGGGTCGGGTTCGTCGTGGTGGGACCCGAGGCGCCGCTGGTGGCAGGCCTCGCCGACGACCTCGCGGCCGCCCGGATCAAGGTATTTGGCCCATCCAAGGCGGCCGCGCAACTCGAGGGCTCGAAGGGCTTCACCAAGGATCTGTGTCGCGAGTTCTCGATTCCCACCGGCACCTATGGCCGCTTTGCCGATGCGCGCTCCGCCAAGACCTATCTGGCGGCGCAAAAGCTGCCGATCGTCATCAAGGCCGACGGCCTGGCGGCCGGCAAGGGCGTGGTCATCGCCGAGACGACGGCGGCGGCCGAGCGGGCAATCGACGCCTGCTTCGCCGGCGCATTCGGAGCCGCGGGCACCGAGATTGTCATCGAGGAATTCCTGGAAGGCGAGGAAGCGAGCTTCTTCGCGCTGGTCGACGGGGAGCACGTGCTGCCGCTCGCCACGGCGCAGGACCACAAGCGGGTCGGGGATCGCGACACGGGCCCCAATACCGGCGGCATGGGGGCCTATTCGCCGGCCCCGGTGATGACGCCCCAGATGATGCGCCGGACGCTCGACGAGATCATCCGCCCCACCGTGCGCGGCATGGCGGCGCGAGGGACGCCGTTCAAGGGGGTGCTCTTTCTTGGTGTCATGATCACCAAGGATGGCCCCAAGCTCTTCGAGTACAACGTGCGCTTCGGCGACCCCGAGTGCGAGGTGCTCATGATGCGCCTCAAGTCGGACTTGCTGCCGGCGCTGATCGCCACCGCCGACGGCGTGCTCGACACCTTCGATTTGCGCTGGCACGAGGACGCCGCACTCACCGTCGTCATGGCCGCGAAGGGCTATCCGGGCGACTACGCCAAGGACACCGAGATTCGCGGCCTGGAGGCGGCGCATGCGGTGCCGGGGGTGGAGATCTTCCACGCCGGCACGCGCCGCGACGGCAACCGGCTGCTCGCTGCCGGCGGGCGCGTGCTCGGCGTGACGGCGCGCGGCAAGACGGTCGCCGAGGCGCAGGCTCGCGCCTACGAGGTTGTGCGCGCCATCGATTGGCCCGGCGGGTTCTACCGCACCGACATCGGCTGGAGGGCCGTCGCACGGGAGAAGGGAGCGCCATGAACGTCATCGCCGACCTCTTCCCCGGCTTCGCCGAGCATCGCATCAAGACGGACGGCGCCGAGATTTTCGTACGCACCGGCGGGGCTGGTCCCCCGCTCATGTTGTTGCACGGCTATCCGCAGACCCATGTTACCTGGCACAAGATTGCGCCCGAGCTTGCACGCCACGTCACGCTCGTGCTCGCCGACCTGCGCGGCTATGGCGCCAGCTCAGCCCCGCCGGACGACGCCGAGCACAAGACCTACTCCAAGCGCGCCATGGCAGAGGATTGCCTGGCTGTCATGCGCGCTCTCGGGCACGAGCGCTTCATGGTCGGCGGCCACGATCGGGGCGGGCGCGTCGCCTATCGGCTGGCGCTCGATCACCCCAAGGCGGTCCGCGCGCTCATCCCCATCGACATCTACCCGACGGCCGAGGTGTGGCGGCGCATGACCGCGGAGCGTGCCATTGGCGGCTACCATTGGCAGTTCCTGGCGCAGCCCTATCCGCTGCCCGAGACGCTGATCGGCAAGGACCCAGTCTACTACCTCGAGCACACGCTGAAGAGCTGGGCCGGGCCGCGCGACCTCTCCCCGTTCTCGGCGGAAGCGCTGGCGCACTATCGTGCGCTGCTGAAGGAGACCGCGCGCCTTCATGCCGTCTGCGAGGACTATCGCGCCGGCGCCGGCATCGACCGCCAGCTGGACGAGGCGGACCTCGCCGCGGGGCGGAAGATCGCCTGCCCCACGTTCGTGCTTTGGGGGAGCGACTATCTGGGCCGCGGAGACGCCAACCCGCTCGAGGTGTGGAAGACCTGGTGCACGAACGTCGCTGGCACCGTGGTGAAGTCCGGCCACTTCCTGGCCGAGGAGAACCCGCAGGCCACGCTGGCGGCGCTTATGCCGTTCCTCAAAGCGACAGGCTCAGGATAAGGGTGAGCGCGTGCCGACAGCGCTGAATTGATATGACCGCGACCGGCAAAACCCTGGAGGTGCGCAAGCTCACGCTGCCCGTGGCGCGGCCCACGATTGCGCTGGCGCTGGGTGGCGGCGGTGCGCGCGGGCTCGCGCATCTGCTGATGCTGGAGGTGTTCGACGAGCTGGGCCTCAAGCCCAAGATCATCGCGGGCACCTCGATCGGTGCCGTGTTCGGGGCCGCCTACGCGTCGGGGCTGTCGGCCAAGCTCATCCGCGCGCACGTCGAGGAGGCGTTGAGCCAGCGCTTCGACATCGTGCGCCAGCTGCTCTCGGCGCGGTCCGAGCCGGTGCTCAAGATCCTCAACATCCTGCCTATCCGGTCGGCCCTGCTCAAGCCCGAGTCGCTGCTCGAGTTCATGCTGCCCTCAGGGGTGCCACGCGACTTCGCCGACCTCGAGATCCCGCTCAAGGTCGTGGCCACCGACTATTATGCCCAGGAGCAGACGGTCCTGACCCAAGGCTCCCTGCGGACCGCCGTTGCTGCCAGCATAGCGCTGCCGGCGCTCTTCACGCCGGTCACGCTCAATGGCCGCGTGCTCATGGACGGCGGGCTCGTCAATCCGCTCCCCTTCGACGTCCTGAACGGCGACGCCGACATCACGATCGCCATCGACGTGAGCGGCGCACCCGTCGCGCCCGGCAAGCGGCCGCACCCTTCGGCCTTTGCGGCGCTGATGGCGTCCTCGCAAATCATGCAGCGAACGATCGTGCGCGAGAAGCTCAAGGTTCAGCAGCCGGACATCTATATCGATGTCGAGGTGGACGACTACTACGTGCTGGACTTCCACCGTTTCAAGCAGATCCTGGCAGACGCGGCGCCCGCCAAGGCTCAGCTGCGCCGTCAGCTCGAGCGCGTTCTCGCCAGCCAGGCGGCGGAGACGCTGCCGGCTATCGCGGCTCCGGAACCGGCCAACTCGCCGCTGCCTCCCCCGCTGCGCAAGCGGCGGCTGCCGAGCTTCAAACGGCTCTCGCCGGCGCGGAAGACGTAACCATGCGCGACTCGGGCGAAGGCGCTGGCAAACGGGGTAAGGGCGTCGCTCTCGCGCTAGGCGGCGGCTCGGCGCGCGGGCTTGCGCACGTGCTCATGCTCGAGGCGTTCGATGAGCTCGGCGTGAAGCCCTGCGTGATCGTCGGCACATCCATGGGTGCCATCTGCGGCGCAGCCTACGCGGCGGGGCTCTCGGGCGCGGAGATGCGCGCGCATTTCATGGCCCTCTTCGCCAAGCGAGCCTATTTCCTGAAGCACTTCACCGGCAAGCTGCGGGGCAGCATGACCACGCTCTGGAGCGCGCGGGCGCCCAGTGTCATCGACAACGTCACTTTGTTCGAGATGCTGTTGCCTGAGGCCATGCGCTGCGATTTTGCCGCGCTCAAGATCCCGTTTCTGGCGGTTGCCACCGATTTCTATGCCATCGAGCAGGTAGTGCTAGACGGGGGGCCACTGATCCCCGCGCTGGCGGCGAGCTCGGCGCTGCCGAGCCTTACCCGGCCCGTGGTGCTCCACGGCCGGACGTTGATCGATGGCGGCTTCGTCAACCCCGTGCCCTACGACGTGGTGATGGACCGCGCCGACGTGACGGTTGCCGTCGATGTAACCGGACATACCCGGCGCCGCTCCGGCGCAAAGGTCCCGCGCACCCTCGATGCCATCACCGGATCGACCCAGATACTGTTCCACTCTCTCACCCGCGAGAAGCTCAAGTCGGCACCGCCCGACATCCTGATCCGCCCGGCGGTCGGCGCGTTCGGCGCGATGGATTATTTCAAGATCGAGGCGATTCTGGCGGCGGCAGAGCCCGCCAAGGAAGACTTGAAACGCAGGCTTTCTCAACTACTTGTCGCGGCGAGTTGAATTTTCCACAACAGATTTGCGACAACGGTCGGGAACTTGCTTAACCTTTGCCACATTGTACGTGCTACACGCGACTGGCATTAACCTTCATCAGCATGATTCCGGGGGGATCGGAGTGCCGCGCCCGACGAGCGATGGCTTTCGTATCGATCTTGATCTCGATCACGCGCGCCGGGAGGCCGAGCGCGTGCGAGATATGCTGCGGGCGCTGCGGCGCCGGCACGATCTCTCCCGTTTCGAATACACGCGCATCGTGCGCATCGTCCCCGGCGGCGACACCTTCAGCCATCCGATGCTGACGCTCGGCAACCGCTTCGCCGAGCACGAGGACCTGCTGCTGTCCACCTACCTGCACGAGCAGATGCACTGGTATCTGTGGTATCTGGGTACGCCCGAGCACGATCCCGTAGCGCCGTTCTTCGACGAGCTGGTGCGCCGCTATCCCGAGGCCCCTACCGAGCTGCCCGACGGGGCGCGCAGTTACGAGTCGACCTACCTGCACCTGGTCATCAACTGGCTCGAGGTGGCGGCCACATCGGAGTTCATCGGCCGAGTGCGCGCCTGCGCGGTCGCCGAGACGCAGCGCACCTACCGCTGGATCTACCGCACCGTGCTGAGGGACTGGGACCAGCTGGCCGAGCTTTACGAGCGGCACGGCCTGGTCCCCATCCGCAGCGCGCCCGAGCTGATCGCCGAGAATGCCAAGACGGCCAAGCGGGCCCTCAACGGCGACGCGCGAAGAAGTCCCGCAGCATCGCGGCGGCCCGCGCCTCCTCGAACCCGCCATAAAGCTCAGGCGCGTGGTGGCAGGTCGGCTGGCTGAAGATGCGGGGCCCGTGCTCCACGCCCCCGCCCTTGGGATCGCCGGCGCCCCAGTAGAGCCGGCGGATGCGGGCAAACGAGATGGCGGCCGCGCACATCGGGCAGGGCTCGAGCGTGACGTAGATATCGGCGGCGTCGAGGCGCTCTGATCCTTGCGCCGCGCATGCCTGACGGATCGCCAGCATTTCCGCGTGCGCTGTGGGATCGGCGAGCTCGCGGGTGCGGTTGCCGGCCCGACCGAGCGCAACCCCGTCGGCGCCCACCACGACCGCCCCTACCGGCACCTCGCCGCGCCCGCCGGCAGCCTCCGCCTCGGCGAGGGCGGCCAGCATATGGCTCTGGGGCAAGCGAGATGTCATAACCGCTCCGCGACAGGTGCTGCTCGATTCCACGCAGGAAGCTGCATTCCATGCACAAAGCCGAGCCAGGTCAACGCCGCAAGCCCGGACGCCCGCAAGTCGAGCGCAGCGCCCTACGCTCGGGTCCCATGCGCGTCGCCAAGGCGCTGGCCCGCGCCGGGCTGTGCTCGCGGCGCGAGGCGGAGCGCTGGATCGAGGGCGGCCGAGTCTCCGTCAACGGCGAGGTGCTCAAGAGCCCCGCCCGTGACGTTGTCCCAGCCGACCGCATCCTGGTCGACGGCAACCCCTTGCCCGCACCGGAGCCGCCGCGCCTGTGGCGCTACCACAAACCGAAGGGCCGGGTCACCACCCACAGCGATCCGCAGGGCCGCCCCACGGTGTTCGAGGCGCTGCCCGAGGAGATGCCGCGCGTCATCTCCATAGGCCGCCTGGATTTCAACACCGAGGGGTTGCTGCTGCTTACCAACGACGGGGCGCTGGCCAGGCATCTCGAGTTGCCGGCGACCGGCTGGCTGCGGCGCTACCGCGTGCGGGCGCATGGGGCGGTGACGCAGGAGGCGCTCGACAAGCTCAAGGGCGGCGTCGAGATCGGCGGCTTGCGCTACGGACCCATCGAGGCCGCGCTGGAAAAGGTGCAGGGCTCCAATGTGTGGCTCATGCTGGGACTGCGCGAAGGCAAGAACCGCGAGGTGCGCACCATCCTCGACGGTCTCGGGCTGACGGTGAACCGGCTGATCCGCGTCTCCTTCGGTCCGTTCCAGCTGCTCGACCTGGCGCCAGGCGCCGTGGAGCCGGTGAAGCGACGGGTGCTCGCGGACCAGCTTCCAGCGCCGATCGTCCGCGAGCTGGGCTTGACCGGGGATGACGGGGACAGCCCGCGGGGTATGACCAAGGCTCCACGCAAGCCCAAGGGCTGGGCATGAGGATTGTCGGCGGCCAGTTCCGCGGCCGGCCGCTCGCCGCGCCGGCCCATGAAGGCACGCGGCCGACCTCCGACCGCGCGCGCGAGGCGATGTTCAACATCCTCGCCCATGGCATCCCCGGTTTCGAGCTTGCAGGCGCCAGGGTGCTCGACCTGTTCGCGGGCACCGGCGCGCTTGGGCTCGAGGCGCTGTCGCGCGGGGCCGCGTTCTGCCTGTTCGTCGAGCAAGAGGCCGAGGCGCGCGCGCTTATCCGCCGCAACGTCGAAACGCTGGGACTTACCGGCACCACCAAGATCTTTCGCCGCGACGCGACCGAGCTGGGGCCCGCGGGCAGATACGGCGGCTTCACGCTGGCCTTCCTCGATCCGCCCTACGGCCACGGTCTGGCTGAGAAGGCGCTCGCCTCGGCAGCTGACGGCGGGTGGCTCGCAACCGGCGCGATTGCCGTCATCGAGGAGCGCAAAGGTACCGTGATCGCCCTTCCGACCGGCTTCAATGTCCTCGATCAACGTGCCTGGGGCGACACTCAGGCGCTGTTTGCCCGCCTCACCGGCGGCCAGGGCTGAGCTCGATGGCGGTGCCCCAGTCGGATTTGGCAAGTCCGCCGCACTATCCCATCAGCGGCTGGATCGAAGCCGGTCTTTTCGTCGTCGCAATCGCCGTCCTCAGCGTCACCTACGTGGTCGGGCAGCAGATCGGCGCCCACCCGGTCGCCTTGATCCTCTATGCCATGCTTGCTTCGGCAGCGGCGCTGCTGGCTGTGACTGGAGTTGGACCCGACGCCTTGCGAATCGCACTGGCGCCTCAGAGCTGGCTCGTCGGTATCGGCACCATCGGCATCGAGGTGTTCTACTACGCACTGCTCGAGCACGTGGGACCGGCACACGGAAGCCTGCTCCTGCGCTTTGCCATCCCCCTGGCGCTGGTGATCGGGTGGACGCTGTTCGCACGCCGACCGCGGCGTCTCTCGGTGCTCGGCGCCGGAGTGGTGATCCTCGGCATCGCGCCGCTGTTCGTCGCCGTCGATGGCGAGCACCGGGGCGCGGTAGTCATGACGGCCGTCGCGGCCGCGCTCTCCTCCAATCTTCGCGGTTTCGCGGCCGAGTTCCATCCGTGGAACCGGCGGGCCAAGACGGTGCTCGAGAAGCTGCGCGTCACTGGTCTCGTCGTGCTCGTCACGTCGGTCGCCAGCCTGGCGCTTACCGGCGGCCTCGCGATCTCGATCGGTGCGGGCTGGATGCCGGCGACCGAGCTGGTGCCGACGGCAGACCAGATGCTCCACGGGCCGACGATCGTGCTGGGGACGGTTGTGGTCGGTGCTCTCCTGACGGCGATGGCGGCGCTCAGCTTCTCTGCCGTCGTCAAGATCACGACCGAGAACTTCACGGCGACGCACGCCTTCACGCCGGTGGCGACGCTCCTCGCGCAAGTCGCTGCGAGCGCGATTGGCCTCATTCCAGGCTACGCGCTCGACCCCGGCCTGATGCCGGCCATGGCGACCGTCATCGGCGGCGTGCTGCTGATGCTCTATGCCGCGCGCCGGCGCTGAGGTCGGCTCACGCCTTGGGCGGGGTGCGTCGGCTGCCGAGCAGGCGGACCACGAACCAGATCGGAAAAACGATCACGGCGCCGAGCAGGAAATACTTGAAGGCCCAATTCAGGGCATCGAAGCCCATGTTCGTGACGTTGCGGATCAGTTGCTCCAGCCGTTCGATCAGGTTGAACGGCGTGATGCCGAGCGCCGAGAATACGACGCCGACCACGACCGACAGCAGCACCAGCCGGATCAACGTTCCCCCGACGCTGTCGCCAAAGAACTGGCGGCGATCCATGCCAACGTCTCCCTGTCTCGCCTCGCGGCGCGCTTGCGGCGCATCGGCCGCCCGACTTGAGAGTAGCACAGCAGGCCGCCCGCCGACAGCCCGCTGGCGCGGCATCACCGCAGGGCGGGCACCGGCACTTGTGCCGAGGCGCCCCGCCACATCGCAGCCAGGGGAAGCCAAGCCATACAGTCGTCGTCGCCAAACAGCAGATCGGCGTCGAGCCGTGCAATGATTCGCCGCAGGCGCTCGTTGCCCGCCAGGCAGTCCAGCAGGATATGAGTTGCGCCCAGCGCGCGGGAAATCGTTATGGTGCGCAACATCAAGGCGGTGCCGATCCCTTGACCCTGCCAGTCCTTCTCCACCGAGAAGGTGGCTTCGAGCACGCGGGAACGTGGCGATCCCGAAGGCCTCAGCTCGGCTGCAGCGTGCATCTCGCTGCCGTCGAAGAACCCGATGATCCTTGCCGCCGTCAAGTCTAGACAACGGCAATATTCGTGCAGGTAGGCGTTGCTGACGGGATGGCAGAAACGCTTTAATCTAGCGTCTTCATCAAGGCGGAGCAGGTGCTCGCGGAAGCAGTTGATTTTGTTCGCTTCGATGCTAAGGCAGCTCGCATGAACAAGTGAATCAAAAATGCCTCAGGCGCGACG
>JRHI01001131.1_pt1 | contig 24200 bp, 25 predicted proteins | sample 215371 | NCBI WGS metagenome assembly JRHI01 (sample SAMN02929681, study PRJNA255918) | sediment metagenome | biome: cave system; feature: Ice Cave; material: Sediment; isolation source: sediment from deep within a dark volcanic ice cave with no known source of... ...
CCTTTCTTCCTATTTCACCAGTTAGTGGCGCTGTACCCGTATTATACCGTCCCATTCTTTTTTTCGTGATTATGACGCGGTTGCACAAGAGTGGTCTTCCCAACAAGATACCATGCATCTAGCTCCCGTGTTTTGTGGCACGGCAGATGGAGGGCAGATGGAACAACTCCGCTCCTATTTTTCACAATCGCCTCTGCATAGTGGGTGGGCACCTCTCAGTTGGCCGCCAGTTGTTATGACGCTTATCGGTGCTGCTGCGGTGGCGAACCAACTTTTTGAAGCAGCGGAGTTAGCGTATCGTTTTATCGATGCATCCTATCGAAGTATTGATAAGCGAGAACCTGATGAACATGGTGGTTTGCCGGGTGTGACACGTGAGTATCGACAACCGGTGACAATCGGAAAATGGGGCGAGATCGATTACGTGAATGCGGGCATCGAGGGATATGGCTGGGGTGCGTTGAGTATCCACTTATTGTTGCGTTATCTGCTAGGGCTACAAGAGGAAGCAGCGGACAGGATAACGGTTGCTCCCTTTTTGCCGCAAGCCCTGCGACGGGTCGGGGCAACGTATCGGGTGCATTCTGTGCAATGGGGCCAATACTCGCTAGATGTTGAATGCGAAATGCGCAATACAGAGGGCTATATTGTTCGTTTGCATTGCGCGGAGCGAGCAAGAGAGGAGATTCCAGATACTCTCGAAGAGGAGAAACCCGCGGCAATTGTCTATGCGTGTGAGTGGGAAGGAACATGGGGGGAGAAGCGAATGCTGCTATTGCCTCATCTGACTACGGATGGTGAAAGTCATGTGTAATTACGGTACACTTTCGCTTGCAACAGAAAAAGCAGCTAGAACACATGTGCTCTAACTGCTTTTCCTCTAGATGATTGAGCTATTGATTTGGCTGGTCGCTGACGCGTGCCTGCGCCGCTCGAAGTTCAGCCATCGTTGCCTGCAGTTGGGCTTGGGTGTCTTGGAGCTGCTTTTCTGTCGTATGAAGCTGCGTCTCGTGCTGCTTATATGCTTGCATCTGTGCTTCGCGCTGCTTGAGGGCTTGCAGTTGAACTTGAGCATCTCGAAGCTGTTGCTGAGCCGTTTGCAGTTGAGTTTGAAGCTCCGTGTGTCTTGCCTGAAGTTGCGCTTCATGGGAAGCTACATCTGTTCCGTAATTTTGGGGTTGTGCTGCATGACGTTGCGGGTCATGGCTGGCAGTTGTACTTGCAACTGGCTGATTATCACGCGTTGTATAAGGTTGCGCATTTGGTGGTGTCACTGGACGGTTTGTATCAGCAGCGGAATAATTTTGCGCTGACCTCGGGTCGAGGGGGTGCTGTATGGGTGCGGTTGTTGCAATTGTTGCGGCTGCGTCAGGTCTCACATTTGAGTTGTAAGCTCCATGCTGGTGCAAGAGGTTCAGTGCCTCTTGTTCGCGTCCAGGCGTGTTCACAGCAACGATTGTATTTCCGTTGTGATACTCGTTAGTGTAATACTGAGTCTCTTCGTCTGAGAGACCCATATTAGCGAGATCGGTGGTAAAATTGTCATTGGTCGTTTCTTGGGTCGAAAACAGATTTTTGATGTCTCCTAAGAAACCACCCATGGTACCGCCACTGTAGCGAATTTGATCACGATGAAAGCCAGCATTTTTGAGTGCGTCTAATGCCTGCCCAGCCATTGCACGGTCTCTAAAAACGCCTACTACAGTTGATCGTGCATTTACTGACATATATCCTCCTTAGACATTATTTTCATACTTACAATACAAAAAACATAATAGAATGTTCATGGTAAGCACTGGTTAGCCATACCATGTAGCTACTTGCATACTTTCTTATCACGTAATAGCTTGCAGAAAAGTTGCACTCGTCTTGTTAGGCATGTCGTCTCTGCACCATCACTGTCAAGGCACAGATACCGGCAAGTAATACACCGAGTACTGCATAGGCCGCTGCTTGTGAAGAAGTATCAGATTTTTGCCGTGCTACTTGCTCTCTCTTGTGTTGTTCTGGCGTACCCTTATTTGGGTCTGATAGGACCAGATAGATTGCTACTGGCAATAGTAGGATAAATAATAGTAATAAGATATAGGCTTCCATTTTATGGCCTCCTTTGCCCTCAGGTGACGAATTGTAATATTTCTATCTTGTAAATCATGCTCATTGTCCATTATAAGACATGTATGTTATACCATAAAGGAGATACTCTATTCTTTCGCATCTCATGCATTGTAGAGATTGCGAGAAGATGGTACAATCCAGTCACTATATTTCAATTGCGAAGGAGTACCACTATGGAGACGTCGGAGTCTTTGGGCAATCCTCTCGTTATCCTTAATCCCACGGCGAATCGCGGGAATATGCAACAGCATCGGGCGCTGATTCGCAGTCGCTTGGACCGTGAGCCGGGCAAATACGAGTATGTAGAGACGACGCGCCAACACGAGGCGAAAGAGCGTACACTACAGGCCGCAAAAGAGGGGCGTGGTGTGATCATTGTGGGCGGAGATGGTTCAGTACACGAGGTTGTCAACGGCATTTTAAGCGCGGGTAGACGTGTTCCACTCGGCATTATTGCTGCTGGCTCTGGCAATGATTACGCATGGAATACGCTCAAATTGCCACATGACCCTGCTGCGGCTGTTGCACGAGCTTTTGATGGACAACTCGTGGATTCGGATGCTGGTATCGTCAATGGGCGTTACTTCGCAAACTCGTTTAGCATTGGTCTGGATGCTGATATTGCGGTGGCGGCAGGATGGATGAAAAAATACCCGTTTATGAGTGGAGAACGCCTTTACTACACTACTACCGTGCGGCAATTGCTCTTTGGCTATCAGCGTTGTCCGTGGCTCAAATTCTCGTTGGATGATGGTACGCAGGAAAGTGGCACAACACAGCGCTATGTGCTAATGGCAGTAACCAATGGGCCAACCTATGGAGCCGGTTTCCGCATTAATCCTACTGCCGACTATTGTGATGGTCTGCTCGATATCTGTACCATTGATTATACGCCGCTGCTACGTGCTCTCCGTTTGCTCCCTGTGGTACAAAAGGGTGAACATGCGGCATTGCCAGAGGCGACGTTTTATCGGGCCAAGACTGTGCATATAGAGAGTCGCTTTGTGGTCAATATTCAGATGGACGGTGAGACGACCAGTGCTACCAGCTTTGACGCGGAGATATTGCCAAAGGCATTGTGGGTGCGCGTATGAAGCTTGGTGACCTCTTTTATACATGGATGCGTACACTGTTCCGCGTATTCACGTTTCTTATTTGTCGTTATCAAGTGAGCGGTCAGGCGTCAATACCACAGAGTGGACCTCTGTTAGTCGTCTCCAATCATTTGAGTTGGTACGATCCTTTTTTGCTCGCTCTCATTTTTCCACGGCGCCTCTGGTTTTATACCAAGATTGAGGTATTTTCCTGGCCCATAGTAGGCTGGTTAGCGCGTATCACCGGACAAATTCCTGTGCAGCGTGGAGTCGCAGACCGCGTGGCGTTGGAACGAGCGTTAGCATCATTGCGCGAAGGGAAAGCATTGGTCATCTTCCCAGAGGGCACCGTTGAGCGGCAAGAGCAGATGATTGCCGCTCATACCGGTGTTGCCATGCTAGCGCTACGCTCTGGTGCGACAATGCTTCCCGTAGCACATGCAGGCACACGGCGCGTGTTACGCCTAAGTGGTGGTTGGCGTCCACGTGTGACTGTGCATATCGGAGAGCCGTATGTACCCACCTTGCCTGCTGGTATGTCGCGCAAAGTCGGCTTGCAGGTAATCACCAATGATAGTATGCAGCGTATCGCGGAGATGATGCCGTTAGAATTACGTGGCGTGTACAAAAAACCTTGAAGACCTACGAAGATGTAGCTGATCTTCATGGGGAGTGTAGAAGTAAATGGTCATCTAACTTTTCCTGCTACAGATGGATTCTGCTTCGCAATAAACGCTGATGGGCATAAATGAGCTAGCGTACATTGCTCACACAGCGGTTTACGTGCATCGCAGATGGCGCGACCATGATAGATGAGCAAGTGGGAAATGTCTAGCCAGTCCTTTTCAGGAATGATATGCTTGAGTTCTTGTTCAATCTTTACCGGGTCGGTGTTAGTTGTCCAGCCGAGACGACGAGAGAGGCGGCCAACGTGTGTATCCACGACGACGCCTATAACGACGCTAAAGGCATACCCGAGCACAACATTGGCGGTCTTGCGTGCAACTCCTGGTAATGTAAGCAATTCTGCCATCGTGTGTGGCACCTCGCCCCCATACTTAGTGATGATGAGTTGAGCGGCGGCGCGGATATTTTTCGCCTTGTTGCGATAGAAACCCGTTGAGCGGATATCTTGCTCAAGTTCTTCCTGGCTCGCCGTAGCGAAATCCTCGCCGGAACGATATTTCTGGAAGAGAGTTGCCGTTACGATATTAACGCGCTCATCTGTGCACTGGGCTGCGAGTTGGGTTGCCACAAGCAACTCAAGTGGATTCGAGAAATTGAGCGTACATGTTGCTTCGGGATACAGGCGACGTAGCTCGGCAATAATTGCAAGTGCCTGCTCTGGTGAACCGGGTTCTGGGCCGCTATAAGAGGGGTGCAAAATCATCTCCATGATCTTTTTATCCTTTTTAATGATAAAAATCTACAAGGACGCCTCTTAATTAAGCGTCTCTGCTGATTTATTGAACTGTTAGCTGTTGCTAGTGCATACTTGACTTGTTCGGATGTGAGAGGTATGCTTGTGCTCAAGGGGAGTAGCGATGAGGGACGCGCTGAAGCTGGTCCCTACCACGTCTTTTCCTGCCCGCTTGAGGGGATTGAAACTAGATATCTTGAATAGCGTATTGTTCACTGTGATTGTAATCTTGCCTTCCCTGTCGCGCAATAATTCTGGCAATCAGGTCACCCTTTCTAATTCCAGAAGGAACGACCATATGCAAGTCTTTGGCGATTTCTTTCAGATTGGGGATGTGCATTTTACTTAGTTCTTCCAGCATCAACACATGAGGATGGACCTCTTGTGGCTGCTGTGTAGCTATCGTTTGTACTGTCTGTTCAGCTTGCTGGAGGTCTTGCCACTTCACGTTTGGGAGGCGGCGCAATAGGAAAACGACTTCTGAGAGCATGTTGGCGAGTTCGTGTGTGGTCATTTGCTCCAGTTGTTTCACCGTAATCTGTGTACCCATAGTAATATGTATACCTTTTCTCTTGTTGACGAAATAATTCAATATGTGTGCAGAATGAATGGCGGCTATGTTCGGATCACTCTTCATTTGAAATGATATCTCATCTTAATCGTTTGTAGCTCACTCTGTCAAGGTACCTCACGGTCGCTAAGCAGTTGCATTTTCACCTTTTCAACGAACGAAGGTGATGAATACGGCTGATGAACTCACCTGCGATGGCTTTGTATTGATCCTGTATTGTCTGCTCCATACCTTTCGGAAAGGGCAGGGCGCTGATTGGTGTACGGCTATCGGCGGCGGCAGCCACAACGATGCTGTCGCTCACAGTATGCTTGAAGACATGGCTGGGGTAGTCTGAGCGTACCTGCTCACAATAGGCGGCATGCAGCTTCACATTTGTTTTGATACGCGTCAGAATGATGCCTCCAAGCGCAGGGCCAGCAAACTGGCGCTGTGCCGTTGGCTGAAAGAGTTTGTTGATGGAACGTTGGAGGAGGCCAATGCCATAGGTTGAGAGGAAATCAGGGACCGTTGGCACAATATAGGCATCGCTGGCATAGAGACTGTTCTTTGTTACTGGATTAAAATTGGGTGGGCAGTCACAAATAATATAATCATAATCATCGCGGATCTCATCAAGATAGCGCTGCAAAATGGTGTGTCCAATAAAATCAGAGAGGCGTAAGTCAACATCGACAAGGTCAGGACTGGATGGTAACAGATCAAAGCCCAACACGCTCGAAGTGCCTTGTAAAACATCGTGTACAATCGCATTGCGCACAGGAAATGAGGAATCGTGGCGATCAAAGAGATGATACGTCGTACCTTTGACCTCTTGCCACATGCGCCACTGTTCCTGCTCCATCACATAAAATGTTGCACTCGCCTGCGGATCAAGATCGACTAGGAGTGTTCTGCGCCCATAGTGTTTTGCTAGTGCTGCCGCCATCTCAGTCGAAGTGGTTGTTTTTCCAACACCTCCCTTAAAATTGATTACCGTGATAATCTGTGCCATCTCACCCTTCCTTCATACATAGTAAAAATTGCTACTGTGTATCTTACAGGATAACGGGGTTTTGGTAAAGTATTACGCCAATGCAATCACTTCAATGTTATCCCGGCCACCATAAATATCCCACCAGGGCGTTGCACATTGTGCCAATACCTTGTTGAGGGCCTGGATATTTTGCGTGCCACGCTCTTCAAGCCAGTTTGTGAGTGTTTCAACGCCTTGGTTGGCGTAGATTGGGATGCCGTCTTGCCAAGCTGCACGGCCACAGAGCATGCCCGAAAACTTCACGCCAGCCTCAGCCGCCAACGCTAGCATTTCGCAGAATGCTGCATCTGTACTGCCCCCGCTCAGATAAATAAGTGGCTTGGTGGTGACACTGGCTGTGGTGCGAAAGTGTTCGCGTGCTTCTTGACGCGAGTAGGCGGCTTCTCGGCCACCGAAGTCATGTGCTCCCTCGATGAATGCAGGGTTGACGGGCAGTTCAACCTTGAAGATATCGACGCCGTAGCGTGGTTTGGTGAATTCTTCGATAGTGCGTGTGATGTGTTCTGGTCTCTTTCTCGCAAACGCAAGCCCCTTTTCGTCACCAAGTTTCTCGTTGTATACCAACGGCTCCAGAAAGAATGGCACATCTAAGGCCATACACTCGGCTCCTATGCGCTCAATATAAGCTTGTTTGATACTGTTGATGTATACTTCGTCAATTGGATTATAGTAGAGAAGAATTTTGATAGCATTCGCGCCGACTTCCACGAGGCGTCGGACGCTCCACTCTGGTAACAGGTCGGGCAAACGCCCTTGTGCTGTGAAATCGTAGCCAGACTTTTCGTAGGCAAGTAGTACACCGGTGCCGGGAGCACGGCTGGAAATTGCGCCAAGGCTATATTCCGGATCTAAGAGAATCGCGCTTGTATAAGGAGTGAGAACGTGGGTGACGGTCGTTTTGAACGTGAGCATATCTGCTGCTGAAGCCATCCCACGTTCGCCTCGTGCAAGGGCTATCGCTTGCAGGAGGTTTCTGCGATGATCTACGGCTAATGCGGCGATGACACCACGCTCATCTGCGCAGGCATTCAGCCCCTCGAATTTTCCTTTTGTTAATTTGACTTTTGACATAGTATTTCTCTATTCTATTTCGCTTAGTCGGACTGGCCGGTTTTCAGTGAGAGATTTGCCTGCTGCTAAGGCCATGACGACTGGTACACGCCCATCGTGTCCAGTAACGGGAACAGGTGTGTCATGAAGGATGGCATCGACGAATGCAGTCATCTCAGAGACGAAGCTTTCAGTATAGCGTTCAAGAAAGAAATGAAGCGGTAGATCGCGTCGCACACTGTGGCTGTCGCTGATGGTAGCGGTGTTCGAGTAGTTATTTTCGGTATCAATGACGCCAGCACTGCCTAATACTTCGACACGTTGATCATAGCCATAGACTGCTTGGCGGCTATTGCTGATCGTACCAATTACTCCGTTCGTCAAGCGCAATATAATGACTGCGGTATCCACATCGCCTGCCTCACCAATGGCAGGATTACTCATAACGCTGCCAACAGCGAAGATTTCCTCTACTTCGTTCCCCATCAAAAAACGGGCCATATCGAAATCATGGATCGTCATATCGAGGAATATGCCACCAGAGACTCGGATATATTCTATTGGTGGTGGAGCGGGGTCCCGGCTAATAATGTGGAATTGATGCGGTTGTCCAATCTCTCCGCGTTCTATGATTTGACGTACACGACTGAAGTTCGCGTCAAAGCGTCGATTGAAGCCGATTTGAAGTTTGACACCGGCACGTTTTACAGTATCCAACGCCCTATCAATTGATGGAAGGTCGAGCGCAATAGGTTTTTCGCAGAAGATATGTTTTCCTGCTTGTGCCGCTTCTTCGATGATCTGGGTATGGGTGTTAGTAGGCGAACAGATCACGACTGCCTGAATCTCTGGATGATCTAATATTGTGTGATAATCTTGTGTGAACGAAGGAATAGCGTAGCTTTCGGCGCACTGCTTAGCTGCCTCCTCAAACGCATCGGCTACCATCATCACTTCGGATGATGGGACACGCGAGGCTAGATGCTCAGCATGCAAGCGTCCGATGCGCCCAGCCCCGATCAAGCCGATTTTCAACGATTGTCTTGGCATCGTTCTCTCTTCTCCTGATCTCGATGTATCGAGTCCCTACAATCCTATGTCTCTAAGGTACATCCGATTGCGCTCAGCACTTGCTTTGGGACTACCCATGCCAGGAAGTATATCTTGTTCCACTACGATCCATCCCTGATACTCATTTCTATGCAATTGCTCGGCAACGGCGGCCAGGGGGACACTACCCTGACCCAGTTCACAGAATATGCCATGCTGTATTGCTTTAAAATAACCCCAACCTGCGGTACGTGCCTGCTCTGCGACCTGTGGCTGACAATCCTTGAAATGTGTGTGCTGGATACGGGGGTGGAAACGACTGAGACCATCCAGGATGAGAGCGCCATCGATACTGCCTGATCCATAAAGATAATGGCCGGTATCAAAGACTAAACCTATCAGGTCAGGGTTGGTCATATTCAGGAAACGAGCGATTTCTTGTGGTGTCTCGACATATCCAGCGCAATGATGATGAAATACTGTTTGCAAACCAGTAATATCGAGGACAGCACGAGCGATGTGCTCAGCACCTTGGGTAAATGTTTTCCATTCAGATGAATTGAGACCCATCTCTGGTGTGACGTGACCAGCGTTCCTTGTACGCACGGGATCAGTACCGTTTTCATCGGCGAGGATGATGAATGGGCGTTGCTCTTGTGGGGCAGCAACTGCCGCCAGTAATTGTGCTACCTTGAGAGCGGCAGCTTCGCCATTAGCATGGGCACCTGGGTATTTCAGAGCTATCGGTACGAATGCACCGAGCATTGTCAGATGACGGCACTCCAACTCAGCTTTGAGAATGGTCGGTTCGGTAGGCATATAGCCCCAATCGCCAAGTTCAGTACCTACGTAACCAGTCGCGCATAACTCATCGAGCATCTGCTCATAGCCAACACTCTCCCCTTTCAACCCTTCAAATTCGAGTGCTCCCCAGGAACAGGGTGCATTTGCTATGCGAATAGTTGGCATGTTGTTCCCTATCCTATCTCAGAAGACGGAGTGAGTGGCACACGAACCATCGTTTCAGCCGTTGCTGGATTGCGTACATCGAGAAACTCAGTAGCGCGTGAACGCTGCCATTTATCGCCGATATAGCTGAGTAACTGTCCGTCTTGTATCATTGCTTCGTTTCTCCATCTGCTGACGGAAGCAGCCCTGTGTATTGCTGCTCAGCAGCTGTAAATTTTCTCGGAAGCTGCTCAACATGCAAATCTGCCGCCTCTGCCCCAAGTTCGCGTGCAGCGTTAGCCAGTGCTGCTGCTGCCTTCTCATCAGTGCGTGCGAACTCAGCTAGCTCGTGGCTGAGTTCTTCGAGAGCTTCGCCACCGGCCATCATCCCTGTCAGCTCCTCACGGCTGATTTCGGATTTAGCGAACGTGCCATAGCTCCGTCCGCGGTTGAGGACTGTGAAGTGATCTCCGATGGGATAGGCGTGATGGGGATTGTGCGTGATAAAGATGACTCCTAGTCCGCGTGCGCGTGCCTGGGCGATGTAACGTAAAACCACTCCAGCCTCTTTGACGCCCAGCGCTGCAGTTGGCTCATCGAGGATCAAGACTTTGGCGCCGAAGTACACAGCACGTGCAATCGCTACTGACTGGCGCTCACCGCCGGAGAGTGTCCCCACTGGTTGCGACGTCTCACGTATTTGGATGCCCATCTTTGCCAGTTCCTCGCGTGTCACCCGATCAGCGAATTGCGTGTTGAAACGGCGAAATGGTCCCCAGCCCACAGTCGGCTCTAAGCCGAGAAAGAAGTTGCGTGAGATGCCCATGAGCGGGATCATAGCTAGGTCCTGAAAGACGGTCGCAATCCCTGCGGCGAGTGCATCGCGTGGTGAGGAGAAACGAGCCTCTTTGCCCTCAACCAGGTAGTGGCCTTCGCTGGGCTGGTACACACCGGACAACATTTTGATCAGTGTAGATTTGCCCGCACCGTTATCACCCAAGAGACACATCACCTCCCCGGCACGTACAGTCATGGAAATGTCTTTGAGGGCAATCACACTCCCGAAGTATTTTGAGACATTCTGCACGTCGATTAACGGAGCCGTTTGTGTCGTTGTTGTACTCATCGTCGTACCTCCATTGCCAGTTTGCGCACGTAGTTGTTGAGTAGCACGGCAAGCAAAAGTATGAGTCCAATGAAGGCTTTGTACCAGTCAGCATCGATACCGGCGAAGACAATGCCCTCTTCTACTATGCCAAAGACGATTGCTCCGAACATGGCACCGATAGCCGACCCGTAGCCGCCCGTGAGTAGGACCCCTCCGACGACGGCTGCGACGATTGCTAGGAACTCGTTGGTCTGACCACGTAGGACATCCGCGCCCCCAAACGCCACCGCCTCGATAATTGCCAGCAGACAGGAGCTGACAGCTGTGCCCACGAACAGGAGTATCTTCACGCGTGTGACAGGGACACCGATGTTACGTGCCGCATTGCTGTCGCCGCCTACGCCAAATATCCAGTTGCCAAACGAGGTGCCTTGCAGCAGCCATGTTGCCAGTGCTACTATCACTAATGCCCAGATCAACTCGATGGGAAATTGCTGGCCGCCACCGAGCGCAGTGGCGAAGATAGCGTGGGCCGAGTTGTAGCCGTCGGCATGGTTGAGACCACCCACTACGGTCAGCCCGTTGGCGACAATGGTGGTAATACCGGTTGTCGCACCCAGGAGAATGTAGGAGGTGCCTAACGTAATGATGAAGGATGGCAGACGTGTACGCATGACGAGGTAGCCGTTGAGCATACCAACCAGCACCGAGAAGATCAGGGCCGCGACGATTGCCGCCCAAATGTTCCACCCATAGAGCGTGCTCAAAATGGCAATAATCATGCCGCATGCACCCACCGTCGAACCAACCGAGAGGTCAAACTCTCCCCCAATCATGAGCAGGGCGACAGGGACGGCCTGAATGGTCAGTTCAGCCGAGACGCTCAGATAGCTTGAGACGCCTCGTGAGGTAAGAAAACCGCTACTCCCCGCGACAATGGCGAAGAAGATCCATACTGCAATCGAGCCGGCAATAGCCCCCGTTTCTGGGCGAATCAGGAGGCGGCGCAGCGGGTTGACGCGCAACAGACGCTCATTGGTAGCAGGAGTGCCTGTACTCCCTTGTGTGACACTCATAATGTTCCTCCGATATGAGCTGGCGTTGGAGTCGATGAGACAGCTGCGCCTCATTGACTCCAACACGAAGCCCTGCTAGCGTGTCCCTTGTGCTGTCAATTGGATTACCTTAGATACGTTATCTGAGGTGACAAAGCCAGGGCCAGTCATAAGAACACTATTCGCAATGGTGTTGAGATTCGTCTTGTACAGTGTCAAAAGTACGATGGGCAGGTATCCCTGTTCGTATTGCTGTTGATCAATGGCAAACAGCACCTGACCAGCCTTAATTGCCTGCAATACATCTGAAGACAGGTCGAAAGTAGCCAACTTGATCTGCCCAGTCTTATTCAGGTCCTGAAGACCTTTCAAGGCGGGAGTAGCACCAGTAGGACCAAGCGTGAGGATACCGTCAATCGAGGAGTCATGCTGTACAGCAGCTTCAATGGTCTGCTGAGTCTGCGTCGGATTACTCAAGTTGACACCTATCTCCTTCACGGTGCCGCTAGTCTGCTTCAAGCCATCGGTGAAGCCTTTACAGCGCAGTTCAAGAGCAGCATTGCCAACTTCCTGGTTGACGCACAGGGCATGTTTGACACCGGCTGCGCCCATCTTCTGACCACCAGCGAGACCGGCCTCGTATTCGGTCTGTCCAACGTGAACGAGGATACCCAGACTCTTAGCGACATCGGAACCTGAATTCGCTGAGATCACTGGGATACCAGCGGCTACGGCAGCTTTAATCGAAGGGCCCAGCGCATTGGCATCGGGGATAGAGACAACCAACCCATCTGGCTTGGCGGCCACTGCCGAGTCGATGAGGTGGGACATGGCAACCATATCGAAGGTGGGTGGTGCTTCGTAGATGGCCTGCACGCCCATGTCCTTCGCTGCCTGGTCAACCCCCTTCTTGAACACAGACCAGAATGGGTCCGAAGCCTGACCGTGTGTGATTACGTAGAACTTGAGGTTTCGTGAGGTACCTCCTGAAGAGGACGATGTGCTGCCACTTGTCGTTGTGGTTGATCCACTGCAAGCTGCGAGGACAAGGGATAGCATGGCTAACGCAACAATGAGTCTGAAAAATCGGCGCATGTTGTTCTCCTTTGAGAAGTATTCAAATCTGTTGAAAATAGCTCGCGTATGACGCACGTTGTCGAGACACGAACCTCGTTTGTCAGTGACATACTGATGATGGTTATAATGCCTCCTTTCATGGAAGTGCTTGTATCGTCAGCGATGTCCTTGGGATGCGATACATTGGATTCCTACGACACGATGCAGTGCGCCTACAGAAAATAGCGCTCCTGTTTTCGCATTTCGGCCCATTCTTCGTAGGCCCTGTCCACTTGGGGCATCGCGCTGACTGCTGCAACGGGTACATCCCACCAGCCTTCATAGCCTGGAATGCCTTGATAGCGATCACCTCGAATATAGATGACCGAGGTCCGATCAGTGCTCTGTACGGTCTTGAGTGCTTCAGTGAAATCTGCATAGGTCTTGCACTCAATGACATGTGCTCCTAAGCTGCGGGCGTTGGCTGCTAGGTCAACGGGTAACGTCTGCACATTCGCGCCTGCCGTATCGTTGGGTAGTACGCCATTACGTGGGTATACATAGCGGGTGCCGAACCCCTCCTGTCCAAGTGAGCGACTGAGACTACCGATGCTCTTGAAACCGTCGTTATCGAGTAACACGATGATGAGCTTGTAGTGTTCTTGAATGGAGGTCACAATCTCACTGTTCATCATGAGATAGGAGCCGTCACCGACCATCACATACACATCACGTTCGGGTGCGGCCATCTTGCTGCCCAGCCCACCAGCAATTTCATAGCCCATGCAGCTATAGCCATATTCCAGGTGATAATTCTTGGGGCTACGTGCTCGCCAGACTTTGTGTAGATCACCTGGCAAGCTTCCAGCGGCACAGACCATAATCGCTTCGGGTGAACTGAGTTCATTGACTGCACCGATGAGCTCACCTTGGCTTGGGAGTGGCTCATGGCGAATGGCATAGAGACGTTCAACCTCAGCATCCCAAGCGTGGTGAAGTTGCTGCGCCTGGAAGCGGTATTTCTCATTAACGGTGTAGCCATTGAGGAGAGTTAGCAATTCTTCCAACGTTGCTTTCGCATCACCAATCAGCGGTAACGCTGCATGTTTGGAGGCATCAAACGAAGCGACATTGATATTGATGAAGCACACGTTGGGATGCTGAAATGCGGTCTTTGACGCGGTGGTGAAATCACTATAACGAGTACCAATACCAATCACCAGATCGGCTTCTTTTGCAAGGCGGTTGGCGGCGAAGGTGCCCGTTGCACCAATTGCGCCAAGGTTCAGTGGGTGGTCATAACGCAAGCTTCCTTTGCCAGCCATCGTTTCTCCAACGGGAATGCCAGTTTGATCGACGAAGTGCAGCAAGGTTTGGATTGCTTCCGAATAGAGAACGCCGCCACCTGCGACAATGATGGGCTGCTTGCTAGCGCGTATCCCTGCAGCTGCCTGCTCTAACACGCTTCGATCTGGTCGATTGCGTGGAATATGCCAGACGCGCCTCTGAAAAAAAGCCTCTGGGTAGTCGTAGGCTTCTGCCTGAACATCTTGAGGGAGAGCCAATGTGACAGCACCGGTTTCTGCTGGGCTGGTCAGGACACGCATTCCCTCTGGAAGTGAGGTCAGCAATTGCTCAGGGCGCGAAATGCGGTCCCAATAACGGCTGACTGGCTTGAAACAATCGTTGACTGAAATATCCTGACTATGCTCGAACTCAAGCTGTTGTAGGACGGGGGCAACATTGCGCCGTGCGAAAATATCTCCTGGCAATAACAGCACTGGCAGTCGGTTGATCGTGGCAGTTGCGGCACCAGTGACCATATTGGTCGCGCCAGGGCCAATAGAGGATGTACATGCCAGTGCTTGTAAGCGGTTCTTCGTCTTTGTGTAGGCGGTAGCGGCATGCACCATCGCCTGCTCGTTGCGTGCCTGATAATAGCGAAACTCAGGCATCTGCTGGAGCGCTTGACCGATGCCGCCGATATTGCCATGACCGAAGATACCAAAACATCCGGCAAAGAAGGCGTGTTTGGTACCATCGCGTTCCACATATTGATTTTTGAGAAACGCAATCACAGCTTGCGCCATAGTCAAGCGTTGTGTTGCTTGCTGGTTCATAGAGATTCTCCTACAAAATACTACATCGCACCAATTAGAAACCTCCACGGTTTTGAATGAATGTCATCACTTCATTGTGTGTAGGGGTAAAGTTAGCACAGCCATGCTTCGTGACGAGGATGGCACCGCACGCATTGCCCAGGCGTGCAGCTTTATACCAGTCCCAGCCGTTGACCATGCCATACAATAAGCCAGAAGCAAAGGCATCACCAGCACCCAGAATATTACTGACCTCTACAGGAAAACCTGGCACGTCAATCTGTGTGGTCTGGCCTTCTTTTGACACCACGTGAACTGTTGAACCATCGGCACCGCGTTTTTGCGCAAGGACGTGTGGCCCCAGGTCAAGAAGTGCTTTGATGGCGGTAGTGATGTCGCCACTGACTCGTGTATCAGAAACTTGAGAATGCGTCAGGCTCATCTGATTCGTATCGGTGAGCATGGTAGCGTTGATCTCATCTTCTGTGCCAAGTACCACATCAACTAGGCGTAAGGCCGAGCGTAGGATGACTCCGAAGGCTCTAGGATCGTGCCACTGATCGGGGCGGAAATCAATATCCAGCACAACTGGTACGCCCACTTGCTGGGCAATCTCTGCGGCAAAGAGTGTCGCGCTGCGGCTTGGCTCCTTGCTCAGCCCTGTACCACTAATCAAAAGCGCACGGCTCTTGGCAATCGGTGTTGCCAACACATCATCAATGGTGAGTTCGATATCCGCACAGTTGTCGCGGTAGTAGGTGAGCGGAAAGCGATCTGGTGGCTCAATGCCTAGCACTACGGCACTGGAACGTCGCCCAGGTTTACGCGGAATAAATCGTGTTTCTACACCCTCTTGCTCTAGAAAATGAAGGATAAAGTTGCCGACCTGATCGTCTCCAACCGCAGTTAATACTGCTGAGCGCATGCCCAGGCGTCGCGTGCCAACGCTGACATTCGTGGGGCAGCCACCCACGTAGGCGGCGAAACTGGCAATATCCACGAACGGTGCTCCGATATCGTTAGAGTAAAGGTCGATGGAGGACCGTCCCATCGTGATTACATCATAGTGTCTATTTGTTATCGTCATGCCTTTTCCTGACCTCCTGCTCTGCTGAGCTAGCGCGAAAGCGCACCTGAATACAGAGGAAAGCCCTAAATTTTCTTGTGAGCAGCAGTTATATCGTAAATAGGCACACGAGGATCTTGTGATTGATAATGCTCTTTAACCCAGGCATAGTGCGGATCTTCATTATTAGCAAGCGATTGAGCACTGCCAGCTAGAACATTGAGATAATAGGTTGTATATCCTGGAGGACTGGCGACAGGATGATATCCTTCAGGTATAAGTACGGCATCGTTCTCCCGTGCCATCACGACTGCGTCGATAGGAAAACCGGCGCGATGCAGTGGCGACTCAGGAGCGGTATACACGCGTTGAAAAGCGAATCCTTCTGGACGATCTAGCTTGTAGAAATATACTTCCTCAAGATCAGCCTCTAGCACCTTTCCATTTGGACTAGTCTTGTGAACGTCGTGCTTATGCGGCGGATAACTTGACCAGTTGCCACCGGGGGTATAGACTTCGACAACAACGAGGCGATGGCATGGAAAGCCGGGGGGAATGATATTGTTAATGTGGCGTGTCGCGTTATCTCCTCCACGAATCTCGACTTCGATATCGTGCGGCGTGATGAGCCGTGGCTGATAGTCTTGATCAGTTGGTGTCAGTGCGACAGCATATTCGCAGTTGGTTTCGGCGCCTAGAGTGAACGTGGTATGGCGTGGTAGGTAGAGCGCATATGGCAGACCGCTGAAGACGCTTTCGCGCTCACCAATGTGGGACCACTGGCCTCGATTTGACTCGACACTCAGACGACCACTGAACGAGACGATTGCCATTTCAAAGTTGCCCGTTGTGGCTGTCCAGGTCTGCTGTGCAGCCAGACGACGTGCTTGAAAAGAGATATAGTCCCAGCCAGCCAATGCTGGTGTTATTTCAACAATGACATTAGGATCGGTAGAGTTACCAGAATGGACGACCAAATTGCTCGTGTCATACTGATACATATGTTGGCTCTCCTCTAAATTCAGGGCTTTAGCGGTAGGCTTCCCTCGCTAGGCGGGGAATATACGCAACTCATCAATAGCAACGACGCGGTTCATTTTGTATGACTGTGTAGCGGCCATACCGATCTCAAGGGCGGCGTGTGCATCGGTTCCACTAACGGATGGGGACCGACCATCGTGCAGACAATTTACAAAGGATTGTATTTGAGCACGATAGGCGTCTCCGAAGCGTTCCATCAGATACGGAACGGTGTCATGCTGCGCCCCTCCGCGAGTTAATAGCACTAGTGGTGTATGCTGGTGAGCGCCAATAGTAACCGCTCCCTCAGAACCAAGCACCTCGGTGCGGATATCATAGCCATAAAGTGCATTGCGGCTCACTTCAACGTTCCCTAACGCCCCATTAGCAAAGCGCATATTGACTACCGCATTGTCGATGTCTCCAACCGGTTCGAGCTGTTTGCATACCAGAAGCGATCCCTCTGCTGAGACACGCTCAACTTCACTATCCATAAGCCAGCGAGCAAGGTCAAAATCGTGAATAGCCATATCAATAATCAATCCACCACTTAACGCAGGGTTTGCATACTGTGGTCGTGGACAGAATGGATCACGCCCAATTGACTTAAAGGTGATCGGGTGACCAATTTTTCCCTCGCTGATAAATGTTTTAGCTCTCTGATATGCTGCATCAAAGCGGCGCATGAAACCAACTTGCAGTGGTACATTGGCCTGAGTAATTGCTTCCAATACTGCGTGAGTTCTTTCAAGCGTCAACGCAAGTGGCTTTTCACAAAAAACTGCTTTGCCAGAGCGTGCGGCAGCGATGACGAGTTCCGCGTGTGTACTCGTTGGTGTAGCAATCACGACGGCATCTAACTCAGGAAGTGCGATCAGTTCATGGGCCTCAGTAAAGACGTGAGGGACACTAAACGCGCCTGTCAGCGCTACGCGTAGTTGTTCGTCCGGCTCCGCTACTGCGTAAAGTTGTGCCCTTTCAACGGAGGTTGCAAGTGTTCGCGCATATAATTGTCCCATACGCCCGAAGCCAATCACACCTATCTTGAGCTGAGCTGGCATATATGCAACCTCCTTGTTCTCTGTACTTCTGTGTCTATGTATGTGACAGCCAGGTTGTGCTGGCTCGTACCTTGAGCGTGGGCGACACAATACGGTTTTGTACTGGGCGAGTATTCAGCAAGTCCAGTAACATCTGGGTCGCCTGCTGCCCCAATTGAACCTTGGGCTGGTGGATTGTGGTCAGAGGTGGCGTCACATAGTCAGCTATCTGAATATCATCAAAACCGACAACACTGAACTCTTGTGGGATGATGATGCCTCGTTCTCGGCATCCCAACAATACTCCAATGGCGATCATATCATTGTAGCAGAAGACAGCTGTCACGCCCACATCGAGCAAACGTGGTAACAAGCTTTGTCCGACAGCTACGTCCTCTTCATATGAAGCGTCACCACTAGATACCACCCATGTATTCTGATGCAAAATACCCGCCTCTGCTAGTGCCTGCTGATAACCCTCACATCGTTGCTGATTCGAGATAGGCCGACTTTGGATGCCAAGATAACCAATTGTACGATGACCAAGTTGCAGTAGATGTTCAACTGCAAGTTTTGCCCCCTCAAAATTATCCGTCATGATCCAACGGAGCAGTTTGTGCTGTGACGTGACCTGACTGTTAATAAGAATAGTTGGAACTTGGATGCGGTCTAAGCGCTCCTTATGAATATCGCTAATACGAGATGCCGCTACGAGGACACCATCAACACGTCGCTGATGAAGGGTTTCAATGATTGCAATTTCCTGGTCGGGATCATTATGGGAGATACTAAGAACGATGCTAAAACCAGCCGCCTGAGCTACCTCTTCGATGCCTTTGGCGACATCACCAAAGAACGGGTCGGCTATGGATGTCACTACAAGGCCAATAGTGTTTGTTTGTTGATTTTGCAGGCTCCGTGCAATAGCATTCGGTGTATAGCCCATCTCACGCGCCAGTTGCTGAATACGCTCTCGTACCTCGACACTAATGAGAGAACTATTGTGTAGCGCCCGCGAAACTGTCGAGTGTGAAACACCAACCATACGGGCAATATCTTCAATAGAAATCTCCTGGCGACGCAAGCAATTCACCATCCTTTACGATAAAGGTGCTATCTATATGCACACGTTTGCATAGATATATGAAAGTGTATCAAGGGCTTATGCACACGTTTGCACAAAGTATAATCAGATAAATGGGTATTGTCAAGGGAAAATGAGGGAGATTTTGGGAGCTATGGCAGTATCGAGCATTACGTTGCAGTCGCTGTGCATGAAGTGAGGCGAAGCTCTTCATCACTGCACCTTTCCTCTCGCCGTTACAGGCCACATTTCTTCAAGGATACTGTTCCGATGTGCGTAGTATATGTCATGCAAGTTGACCGTGGTGTCGATATGGCTTGGCAACAGTTCAAGACGATCCCCTATGTTCAACGGATCTTCAGGTGATGCACTTCCTGATGAGCCGTTCCATATGAGAATGCCATGCTCGTCACCACCTGGTTGATAGCGCCAGCCGGGGAGCTGCTTAGGTTCAGCCACGCCGCTATCGGTCGAGAGCGATTTGAGGCCAGCATCAACAATGGCTCGCTGTGGCATTGGGTAACTGATGACGGTTGCTAGGATACTCAAGGCGTTGGTATAGACAGGTCCGAGAGCATTCCTATAGTCAATATCCATGAAGATGAAAGAGCCAGGTTGGACCTCGGTCACTCCTAGATATTGAGCGCACATCTCGGCAGTACCTGTGCCGCCGGTGGTCACAATCTCAATAGGGAAGCCTGCCTCGCGTAAAGCCGTTGCGGTCTCAGTGAGTAAGCGCATCGAGGTGCAACACTGTTGTTCTCGTGCAAGTGGGTCATGCATATGTTGCAGGTGCCCCTCATAGCCTTGCACGCCAATCAAGCGTAGGTGTTCTAGCTTTTCGATCTGTTGGGCAAGTACGAGAGCGGCCTCTCCTGGCTCAACGCCACAGCGGTTTTGTCCGACATTCAGTTCAATGAGCACTTGCAGAGGTTGTGGTATATTCTGCATGGCTTGATTGAGGGCTTGTGCGCCAGCATAACTGTCTACCACTACTTTGATCTGTGGATGCTGTTGAACTAATTGAACCAATCGTTGTACTTTCGGTTCGCCGACAATTTCTGTCGTGATGAGCAGGTCTTCGATGCCAGCCTGCGCCATGACTTCGGCCTCACTGACTTTAGAGACACAGCCACCAATTGCACCTGCCGCAAGCAATTTATGAGCCAAGATAGGACTTTTTACTGTTTTGAGGTGTGGTCGGACGTGGACGTTGCTATGGCGAAAGCGTCCCATTAACGCTGCGATGTTTGCTTCCATCAAGTCAAGATCAACGATCATGGCTGGTGTATCTAGTATGTCTAAGTGATCTCCTGGTTGTGGTTGAGGCATAGTGTTGTTCTTCTTTCTTTTTTGCTTCTCGCAAAAAGCATATCACATGCAGATTATGAGGGTAGAGCTTGGAAACTGCCGCAGGTAGTTTCCAAGCTCTACCCTCATATCTTTTGGTGAATCTATTGTATACTAGTAGGAGGTACCTTAGAGCTGCTTCATGGGTATCACTCCAATTTGGTAAGGGGGCCGTTTCTATGACGAAACACAAAATCATTCTCGACTGTGATCCAGGCCATGATGATGCCATCGCAATTTTGCTAGCGGGGAAACACCCAGAGATAGACCTGCTCGCTATTACCACTGTGGCAGGCAATCAATCGGTCGATAAGACGACACTCAATGCGTTGAAAGTGTGCTCTTTGGCCAATTTGCATACTGTGCCTGTGGCTAAAGGTATGGATCGTCCACTCGTACGCCCTGCTCGCCCCGCCCGTAATATTCATGGCGAGACGGGCATGGATGGTCCAAATGTGCCAGAACCGACTATGGAGCCGATAGCCCAACATGCTGTCGATCTTCTGATAGACCTCTTGATGCACTCGGATGGTGATATCACCCTCGTTCCAACTGGCCCTCTCACCAATATTGCAACCGCAATGCGCAGTCAGCCTGCTATCATTCCAAAGATTCAAGCGATCTCTTTAATGGGGGGCGCTATCGGACTAGGTAATACGACTCCTGCGGCTGAGTTCAATATCTGGGCAGACCCTGAAGCGGCTGCGATTGTTTTTAGCTGTGGCAGACCGATTACTATGTGTCCATTAGAGGTGACACATCAAGCACTGGCTCATGACGAGATACTACGTCATTTGCGCGAGGCACAACGGCCTGTTGCGAGCTTTGCCGCAGACCTGCTTGTTTTCTTTGCAGATACCTACAAACAGGTGTTTGGCTTTCCCGCTCCACCGGTGCATGATCCCTGTGCCGTAGCTGTCGTGATTGATCCGACGATAGTACACACCAAAGCCATGTATGTCGAGATTGAAATCGTCAGCGAATTAACCTCTGGCAGAACGGTGTGCGATGTCTATGGCAAGTTAGAGAAAGAACCAAACGTGCATGTTGGTTATGCACTAGAGGTACAGCGTTTCTGGGAGATGGTGGTAACTACGATTTTATCTTACTAGATCTGATAATCCATCTCCCAAGGGTCTTTGCCGTTCCAGCCTTGGGTTAGTTCTTCATGTTTTGCCAGCGTCTCGCCGCCTTTGACCAGCAATTCGGCAGGTTTTGATGCGACGACAGAATGTGGAGGGACCGATTCGAGTACGAGGGCCATTGCTCCAATAGTGCTGCCATTTCCTATCGTAATTGGCCCTAGAACGGCAGCACCTACACCAATAGTGACATTGTCTTCAATTGTGGGATGGCGTTTCTGCTTGCGACCAGGGCCACGTCTCCACCAACCTGTTGCACCAAGCGTCACTTGATGGTACAGCATTACGTTATTGCCAATCACTGCTGTTTCACCAATCACTACACCGGCCCCATGATCGATGAAGAACCGTTTGCCGATTTTGGCGCCAGGGTGAATCTCAATACCACCTGTGATAAAGCGTGCAAATTGTGAGATGAAGCGTGGCAGGAAGGGAATATGTGCTTCATAGAGCGCATGTGCAACGCGATGATAAAGAATAGCCCATAGCCCTTGATATAGTAGCGCTTCAAAGATATTGCGGCAAGCGGGATCTTTTTCGAAGATAACATCAATAGCATCAGGCCAATGTGTTTTCCGACGTGGTGTCTTACTTGGTGCTGCAATAAAAACGCCAGGGGGAAGTTGTGGCAATTGCGAAAGATCAGGCTCACCATGGGGTGTATATTCGTTGTTGTTATTGCTTGTCTCATCTGAGATGCGTTGTGACATGCTTGTCGCTACTCTTTCCTAGTTATGGCTTATTCTATGTCATTGTCGGCGTATGCTACTATATATCGTAGCTAGCACGTTTGCCCTCTTTGGAGTGTATGTCAGGTATGAGGGCTTGTCAAGAGCAAATTTGCTACATTGCGTTTTACCCAACTCTACCAGATCATGGGATAACGATCTCAGTTCTTTTAGAGTGCTGGTCCCTAGGACTAGCGTGTGTCATTCCTGCTATAATATGTACTATCAGGTTATTCATGTAACCTCTTTGCTCTCTAGTTAGCACATTTTGAAAGGACGTACAATTCAATGGCAATTCGCAAAGTGGGTGTTGTCGGTGCTGGTTTGATGGGAAGCGGCATCGCGCAAACGTGTGCTCAATCGGGCTATGAGACGATTGTGTGTGAGGTGAAGCAAGAGTTTCTTGATAAAGGTATGGCACGCCTCCATAGTGCCTGGGATACGATGGCAAGCAAGAGCAAACTGACACAGAGCCAAGTGAATGAAAATAAAGCGCGTTTGCACGGCACGCTGAATATGGAGGATTTCGCCGATTGTGACTTGGTAATAGAGGCTGTGCTTGAAAACATGGAGGAGAAATTACGCTTATTTCCTGCACTCGATCACATCCTCAAGCCTGACGCCTTGCTACTGAGTAATACCTCTTCTTTGAGTGTGACGCAGATGGGGGCTGTTACCAAGCGACCAGACAAAATATGTGGCCTGCATTTCTTCAATCCCGCGCCGGTTATGAAGCTTGTGGAGATCGTACAAACTATTTCCTCTTCACAAGACACTATCGACACAGTGAGGCAGTTCGCACTTTCTCTTGGCAAAACACCTGTATTGGCAAAAGACACGGCAGGCTTCATTGTGAACTTCCTGCTCATCCCCTATTTGCTGGCGGCAATTCGCATGCTAGAGAATGGTATGGCGACACGAGATGACATTGATACCGCCATGAAGCTGGGTTGTGGCTATCCGATGGGACCATTCACGCTGCTCGATTATGTTGGTCTCGACACCACTATGTGGGCTGCCGAAGCCATTTATAACGAATACAAAGACCCATTGTATGCACCACCTCCCCTGTTGCGCCGTATGGTGACATCGGGCATGTATGGCAAGAAGAGTGGGAAAGGCTTTTACGAGTACTAGTATGGTGCTTATGTCATGCAAAAGAAAAGAACACACTTAGGCAACACTCAAGTGTGTTCTTTTCTTTTGCATGACATAGGTACTGCTTATTCTGGATTGGTTGCACGCGCAGGAATTCTCCTGCTCGTGGCATAGAGTTTGTGTCGCTCACCGACGTATTTTTGTGGAATAGGACGTACCTCATCACGATGATAGGAGCCGCTCGCATCGGTGTTGATACCTGGGGAGTTGGGGCCATAGTTATAATGCCCTGTTTCGGCAGGTGAGAGTGGGCCATTTGCAAACTGTGCAATACCAGTCGTTCTTGGCGCACCATACTCTGGCGACTCATCATACAGGTCTTCTGGTACAGAGGTCATCCCCTTGCTCTCCAACTCATCTTCACTCAACGAGAGGAGCACAATATTCTTTTTGCTATTACTTCTAGCGTTATCCTGCGGAACATAATAGGTTTTTACAAAGAGGCCACCACGCTCGACAAGAATGTACTTATTGCCAAAGCGTGCCTGTACTTTACCGAGCAATACGCCATCTTTATCGATGACCTCTTGGCCGAGTTGAAACCGCGATGGCGCAGCGACGATGGTGGCGAATCGCTCCTTGATCGGTGCCATCGGATCTTCTAATGCCCAGCCCAGGATACCAATGACAACAAATGGTACGGCGACAATGGTAATCCAGGGGTTCGCAGGAATGAACAACATGCCAGCAATCGCGACGATAATGGCGATATTTAAGATAACGGGCCACAGACTAGGATTAGGTAGATGGATATGAGGTTCTTCACCTTCTCCATGTACCGTATCTTGGTGCTGTGTTGCTAGGGACGCATCCAGTTCATCCGCTGTGAGATTAGCACTTTGAAGAGAACTATCCATAAGCTTTTTGCTCTCCTCTAACATAATTTACGATTTGCGAAGATGTATCTTCTAATTCTCTTTCTTAGCATATCAAATATATGGAAAGTGTGCAAGTGTGCAGGAGTCTATAAAAAAATATGTGTGTGAGCGTGGCAAAAATTGCTCCAC
>JRHI01001132.1_pt1 | contig 24196 bp, 21 predicted proteins | sample 215371 | NCBI WGS metagenome assembly JRHI01 (sample SAMN02929681, study PRJNA255918) | sediment metagenome | biome: cave system; feature: Ice Cave; material: Sediment; isolation source: sediment from deep within a dark volcanic ice cave with no known source of... ...
TACTTATTCAGAACTCAGCGGAGTTTAGGAGAGGAAGATACGTCGGAGAGACGCTAACACTTCGAATTCGATGAGGCAAGAATTTTAAAGAACAGGGAGGAGAGGACAAATGGGACAGCTGTACTTTTGTGAAGGAGCGCGCCAGGAGGAGCAAAACCGCGCCGGCTTCAGGGGATGTGAGCTGGAAGAACATTACCGGTGACAGAGGGAGAAGAAGTTTCGTCGAGGCTTCGGGCAGCAAATTCGATTACAGCCTTAATCTGGTTGCGATCCAGGCCTTCGAACCATTCCATAATGTCATCTATGTTGGCGCCTGCTTCCAGGTTTTCAAAGATGACGGAGACCGGCATGCGGGTGCCGCGGAGCACCCAAGCGCCGCTTACTTTGCCCGGGATGCTTTCAACCGCGGGGCATTGTGACCAGTCCAGCGCCGGCATATGCGCTCCTTCCGGTCATCGTACACCAGATCGCAGTTTGCTTAAAGGACGAGAGAAAGTTGAGGCTAAATCAAACCTTCAGTAAATGCTTCAGTAAATGTCGAACTGCTCCCAGTAGATTGGATGATGATGGCAAAAGCGCGTGAGGAGGTATCATTCAAATTCGCTGGCGCAAGAAACTGGCTGTGTTTTGGCAGAATGTTATCGATCAGGAATCGCAAGGCGATATGTCTGGCGCTGCGCTCTACTCAGTTTCGGACAGGAGTAAATCGTAGGCAGGCACAGACAATTGGTCCGCGTTGGAGACAAACAAGATTGAGCGAGGTGAAAACATGACGGTCGGCTCGTAATCGTCAGGCATCGCTTCAGGCGAATAATTTTTTGGCATCTGGCGCAGCGGCAAACTAAGAATCGTGGCACTTACGCTCCGAGTTCAACCTGATTGCCTGAATGTTTTTATCGATGTTATAAAGCAAGCTCACCGCATAGAGCGAAAGTGGAACCGCGACGTACCACACCCATTGAGGTATCAAGTCACCCTCCTATGAACCCTGCGACTACACGGCTGAAAAACGGCAAAATCGAGAGACTGCAAATGCGGCGACGAACGTACATAATTCTCAACCTTTCTCTTGCCACCGCGAATTTCCCAGCACCAAAAGGCACAGTTCGCGGTTACTCGCGTTCTTAAAACACAGCGGCGTATTCCGCAGGATAATCCGCCCTGAACCAGCGCAAGAAGGCGTCAAGTCCCTCATTAAATCCAAATTTATCTCGAAATTCCAAAAGGGCATCTCCAACGGATACTTTCTTTTGCGTCCCCGCCTGTTTAGCCAGCATAAGCGTATTGACACGTTGGTTTGGATTTTGGAAATACTGAAGCGTTCAAAACTGGGAAAGACAGTAATAGCCTTCCCATTTACGTCCTCCTTTGCGCTTGTGATGGTCTGGATAGTGACCCATGAGAGTCAAAGCAAACCGTGTGATGCCCTCAACGTAACCGGGCCAAAAATCCTCTGTTTCCAGACTCATGCGCGCGGCATATAAGCCCGCATTCAATTCCAGCCGATGTATGTCGTCCGAATGCACGTTCGCCACCATGTAACGGCTCAGTTCTTCAAGAACGGCAAGCAGGGTTAGCCTCCATTGCGAATTAGTTCTCGTCTCGAGCCGTGCCTCCGAAGAAGCTAACCCAAAAAGTCTCGCGAATTGATTCTTCATGGCTTTTGGAATTGGCGCGGAATGCGCTGATTTTGTGGGCCGTTTGGGCGCTGACGTCTTCACGGGCGGATTTACCCCTCAGTGATTGCCGGGCCCATTGTTAATTCAAGTATGGCTGAGCCCGTATTCGCCCGCGAAGATAATCGTCACGTGCCCCGTTATCCATCGGGCTTCTTAAAGCAATTCAGTAGATGTCGTACTGCTCCCAGTGGAGTGTGGGGTCGGACTGGATGATGATGCTCTTGCGCGTGGTTTGCTCGAGCTCTTCGACGAGCGAGGACTCGCGCGTCTTGAGGGCCTTGGCGATTTCGGGATTGACGCGCAGGGTGACGCTCTGCGAATCGAGCTCGGCGGACATTTTGCGGGCTTCGGCTTGAATTTCGTAGCAAATGGTGGGCACGGACTTGACCATACCGGAGCCCGTGCAATAGGGGCAGGGCTGGCAGAGCACGCGCTCGAGGGCTTGCTTGGTGCGCTTGCGGGTGATGGCCACGAGACCGAACTCATTGAAGGAAAGCGCTTTTGAGGGAGCGCGATCGCCCTGCAAGGCGGAGTCAAGCGCGGCCATAACTTTTTCGCGATTGCGGCGCTCTTCCATGTCAATGAAATCGACGACGATGATGCCGCCAAGATCGCGCAGGCGAATCTGCCGGACTATCTCTTTCACCGCTTCCAGGTTGGTCTTGACGATGGTGTCTTCCAGGCGCGTGGAACCCTTGCCCACATATTTGCCGGTGTTCACGTCGATGGCTACGAGAGCTTCGGTGTGATTGATGACGATGTAGCCGCCGGATTTCAGCCAGACTTTAGGGCGCAGGGCTTTGTCGAGCTCCTGCTGGATTCCGAACTCCTCGAAGATGGGCGCGTCTTTGGTGTAAAGCTTGACGCGGCTGACGAGCTTGGGCTGGAAGCGGCCAACGAACTCGACGATTTTTCCGAACTCCTCCTGATTGTCGATCCAGATAGCGGTGTAATCGTCGCTGAGATAATCGCGAAGGATACGCTCGACGAGGTTGAGGTCGCGATGGAGCAGGGAAGGGGCGCGGCGCTGCTCGGAGCGGGTGCGGATTTCGTCCCAAGTGCGGCCGAGGAATTCAACGTCGCTGCGAATCTCGTCGTCGGTGGCTTCGGAAGCCGCGGTACGGACGATGAAGCCGCCTGGAAAAGTGCCTTTGGATTCGTTGACGAGCCGGCGCAGCCGCGAACGATTTTCCGCCGAATCGATTTTGCGGGAGACGCCGACATGCTCGACCGTGGGCATGTAAACCAGATAGCGGCCGGGAAGCGCGACGTGACTGGTGATGCGCGCACCTTTCTTGCCGAGGGGCTCCTTGGCGATCTGCACGATGATTTCTTCGCCGGCTTTGAGCATGTCGCCGATAAGCTGCGGGCGACGGGGAGCGGGGCGACCGTGACCTCCGTGGCGCTCCTGATGATGCGGGCGCGGGCTTCCACCGCGTCCGCCACGATCGCGGCCACGCGAGAATCCGCCGCGCCGCGCGGGCCGCTGGAAACGAGCGCGCGAAGAATCTTGAATGCGCGCCGAGGTGGGTTGTGGCCGCGATTCCGACGGCGATTCACCGGGAAGAGTCTCCCCGGAAGCTTGTTCGGTGTCAGGATCGATCAGGGCGTGGGCGACGGAGTCCGCTTCCGTGCCCACCGGGTGAAGTCCTTCCGAGGATTCCACGCCCAGCGCGTGAAGCTCATCGTCTCCTTCTTCTTCGGGATGGTGCGAATCGTGATCGGATTCGTGCGCTTCCAGCTCTGAAGCGAGAGCCTGGTGCGCGCTCTCATCGGCGTGGTCTTCGGCTGCGGCGTTAACGGCTTGCGCTTCTTCATGCTTGGCTTCAGCAAGCTGCTCGGCGAGCGAGGTCGCTTCGTCATCACTCAGAGAGCCCTCCAGCTGAAGAGGCGCGGAATGTTCTTCACGATGATCGCGGTCTTCATGCGGATCTTCCGAGCTTTCGGATTCGGCATGGCGCTCGTTCTCGCCGGCACCCGAAAAGGAAGACTCAGAAGAGCCGGGCTCCGCGTGCATCTCGTTTTCTTCCTGGACAACCCTGGCCGAAGGGGGCGTATAGACGCTACCGACATACAGGGAGGAGGGAAGCGCAGCATTGGGCTTTTCCGCGGCGTCCGAGGAGCTAACTTGCGAAGAATGGGATTGCGCCGGCGACTCAGAGTGTTGGCTGACGCCGGTGGACGGGCTGAACGCAGTGGACGCTGCGACCGGAGCAGAGCCTGCCGCTGCAGCTTTCTCGCGATATTTGGCTAGAGACTCACCGGGAAGCAAGATTGGCTCTCCGCCGGAAGGAGGCGGTTCGGGTGTGCGCGGCTGGAAAGGACGGCGATCCTGCGAGCGATTGTCGGAGGGTCGCGACGAAGCATATTTCGCTGGAGGCAGATCGCGCCCCCCGCGACGTCCTCCGCGGCCACGAGGTCCGCCCCGACCGCGATCTCCGCGATCGCGACCGTAGCCGCCCCGCGAATCGCGACTGGAGCGCTCCGGCGGGCGGTTGGAGCTCGAGCGATTATTATATTGCGTGGGCGCAGGCGCATGTGGGGACGAATCCGCCGGCGAGGCGGCTTGCGCGTCATGCGGCTCTTGCGGGGACCCATTACCAGTCGCATGACGAGCCGCGCGAGTTTCGCCGGGCAGAATAATATCGTCAACGATCGGAGCGGCCGGCGTCGATTCCTGCGACTCGAGCGGAGCAGAACTATTATCGCTCGCAGTTTCAGGCGCATCGTAGGGAGCGGGCGAGGCAGGTTGCGCGTAGCTGGCAGGCTCCTGCTTTTCGGTCTTGGCTTCGGGCGCGGCGACGTGATCGTAATCTTCGAGATTTTCGAGGAAGTCGCTGACGTAAAGGAAAGCGTCGCCGTCGAGGCCGATCTCGACGAAAGCGGACTGCATGCCTGGAAGGACTCTGGTGACGCGGCCTTTGTAAATACTGCCGACTAACGCGTATTCTTTTTCACGTTCAATATAAATTTCGCAAAGCTGACCTTCTTCGAGAATAGCGACCCGTGTTTCGTGGGCGGCCGCGGAAATAACAAGCTCTTTCGACATGAAAACTCCTCACGGTGCATCGCCGCGTTGCGGGACCTGGCAAGGGGACGCGCCACCAGAGCCGCAGCTGCGGCGGTGGGGCGACCGAGGTTGGATTGGATCCACACGTTCATTTTCGTTTCGGATGCCGTTCCCGGGTTCCTCCCGGGCCTTTGCAAGGCGATGCTAACCTTTTTCAATTTGGCTATCCCGCGCGGCCGCTCCAGAGGCTGACAGCATGCCGGCGCTGGGATCGATCTGCTTCAAAATACAAAACTCGATGGGTTCAGTTGACGAAGCGGCGAATGCGCACATTCATCACCAAGCCCAAAGATAAAAACACAAACAGCGTGGCCGACCCGCCGTAACTCATCAGCGGCAGCGGGATGCCGGTAACCGGCATATATCCGATCACCATGGCGACATTTACCAAAACATGGAAACTTAAAGCTGCCGCCACACCCATGACTAAAAACATCCCCGCGCGATCGTTGGCGCGTTGAGCATTCTGTACCAGGCGCAGCAGCAATGCCATGTACAACGCGAGGGTGAAGAACACCCCCGCGAATCCGAACTCTTCGGCCAGAGCCGCCAGGATAAAATCCGAATAGCGAACTGGCACGAAACCTAACTGGTTCTGACTGCCATTGCCCAAACCTTTGCCGTGGAAACCGCCCGAGCCGACGGCGATTTTGGATTGCAGGATTTGATAGCCTGAGCCCTTCGGGTCGTCTTCTGGGTGGAGGAACGTGGTGATCCGTTCTTTCTGATACGGCTTCAGGACGTGCCACCCGACGGGAAGCATCATCAGTGCCAGCAAAACCACCGCCAGAGCGTGTTTCCATTCGATGCCGGCTAAAAATACTCCTACTACCAGCATGGGCACCAAAACCATCGCGGTGCCTAAATCGGGCTGAAGCAGAATCAGGCCCAGCGGCAGACCGCATAATACACCCGCTTTGAGAAGATCCGCCAGCGAAAGCCGGTCTGTGCGCACATCGCTGAAAAAGCGGGCCAGCACGATAATTATAATCAATTTGACAAGCTCTGACACCTGTAAAAACTGACCGAGGATAGGTATCCAGCGCTTGGCGCCGAAACGCGTGTGGCCCATCAGAAGAACCGAGCCCAACGCCAGCACGCCAACCAGGTACAGAATAGGGGCTTGATCTAAAATGGTGTGGTAATTCAAACGGGAAAAAGCAAACAGAAGAATGGTTCCGACCACCACCCACCAGATCTGGCGCGTGTGCATGCCGGCGAAGTGGCTGGCATGGGTTGCAGAATAGATCTCCAGGATGCCGATCCCGCAGATGGTGAAGACCAGGGTCAGCAACCACCAATCGTATTCTCGAACTCCCTGCGACTCCCTCATTTTACGCGAACAACTCTTTTCCGAGCTTTGGTCTCAACTTCGAGCTCACTATTGCGGCGCGCTGGCGCGCTCGGCTCGAGAAGGGCGTACATCCACCAACACTGCTGCCGGCTTGATGAGCGGCTGCGATTGAAGAGCAGCCGTGGGTACGCCTGGGCTCAAATCGTTTTTATTTTGCGCTGTGTACTGCTGTTGCAGCTTGCCATTCTTTTTATCGTAGTAGGCCTTGACCACGTCACGAGCTATCGGCCCGCCCACGGCGCCGCCATGTTCGCCTTCCTGCACGAGCACGGCAACTACAATTTCCGGATTGCGCCGCGGCGCGTAACCCACAAACCAGGCATTATCCTTAAATTTGTTTTTCTTGCCGACTTTGTTGCGAGTGTCGTAGCCAATCACTTGGGCGCTTCCGGATTTGCCGCTCATTTCGATGCCGGGAAGCTTGGCGTTCGACGCGGTGCCGCCTTCGTTGACCACACCCCACATGCCCTGGGTTACTTTTTCTGTAGTGTCGTCGGAAATGGCAAAGCGTTCCTCGCCAACGTTTGCGGCGTTCTTCAAAAGATGCGGCTGTTTGAAAATGCCACCCATGGCTACGCCGCCAATCATGCGCGCGAGCTGCAGCGGAGTGGCGATGACGGCGCCCTGGCCGACCGACACGGAAATTGTTTCGCCAGGGTACCACTTGCGATGGTAGACGCGCTGCGCCCACTCTTCCGAGGGAACCAGTCCGTTTTCTTCGGAAGGGAGATCGATGCCGGTTCTTTTGCCGAGGCCCATGTGCGATGCGTAATAAGAAATACGGTCAATGCCCAGGCGTTGGCCCAAATTATAGAAGAAAATATCGCAAGACTGGACGATAGCCTTGTGGAAATCCACGACGCCATGCGTATTTTGTTTGCCGAACACGTGACATTTAAATTGACGGCCGTAAAAATAACCGTAGCCGGGGCAAAAAACAGTCATGTTTTCAGGAACGGCTTTAGATTCAAGCATTGCCGTGGCCATAATAATTTTGAAAACGGAGCCCGGCGCAAGCTGCGCCTGGATGCTGCGATTCAGCAGCGGCACGTCGGGATCTTCGTTCAATCGCTGCCACTGATCGCGCTGGATGCGAACCGCAAATTCGTTGGGGTCCGGCGCCGGACGGCTGACCATGGCCAGAACTTCGCCGGTATGCGGATCAAGCACGACGACGGAGCCCTTGCGGCCCTGCAATGCCTGCTCGGCCACGGCTTGCAAATCGTAATCAATCGTCAATTGAACCGGCCGGCCGGGGATGGCTTCGGTCTCCGTGAGGCGGCCAACTTCTCTGCCAACGCTATTCACAATCACCCGGCGCATCCCGTCTACGCCCATTAAGGTGTCATTGTATTGTTTCTCGAGGCCGGTCTTGCCCACGATGTCTCCGGGACGCAGGCGGCCGTTGCTATTTTCTACCTGCTGCTCGCTTACTTCGCCGACGTAGCCGCTGGCATGGGCCATGAAGCCGCCGGGAATGTAGCGGCGGCGGTGGACCATCAGCATCTCAAGCAAAGGAATATCCGCGCGATGCGATTCGATGAAGGCAATGTCCGCCTTGCTGGCTTCCGGCTTGATAACGATAGGTTGGAATTTCGGCAGGCCGCGCGCATTGTCCACTTGCTGGCGGAGGTCGTCGATTGGGATGCCCAAACCCTCGGCAATTTGCGGCAGACCGTGTTCGAGCAAAGCGAGATCATCGCGCAACAGAAGCACGCTGAAGGATGGATAGCTATCAACGAGCACTCGGCCTTGGCGGTCAAGCATGTTGCCGCGCGGGGCAATAATTGGAATGGAGCGGATGCTGTTGCGCTCGGCAAGTTGAGTGTAATGTTCCGAGTCGATGATCTGCAGCTTCCAGAAGCCGGAGAGCAACAGCACAATCATCACGGCAATAGCGTAGGAAACAATGGACAGCCGCGTGTGCGGCATTTTGTGATCGGTTTTAAACCAGTACGACACGCGAACTCCGCGCACGAAGCGTTTTACAGGCCGGTCTGCCGAGGCCGCTTGCGCTGCGATTAGTATTTAAGATACGCCGATAAGACTTGAAGCCGGGGGCCTTGCCGCGCGTCTCGAGCACGCCGTCGGGCCGCCGCGTCCGCTGTAATCAACGTTATCTCGGACGGAAGTCCCATCTAACCTAACACTGGGGGTTACGCGTAGCAACCGTCCTAAAGGACAGGTGAGGTGTTGTGCGAACGGGCGCGGCTACCCAGGCCGGGAGACGGAGGCACATCGAGGCGCATTCAAGGCTGGGACTCCTTGCCTGACCCTGACTTGCCCCGGTGGATGCGACAAGATAATCTTACCCCGTTAAGAGACTGGGAATTATCGCGCGGATGTCGCAATCTGATGCAAAAACTGTGCCTCATTGGAATGTCTGGAAGCGGCAAAACGTTCTGGAGCAACCGCTTGGCGCACTCCGGATACCGCGTGATTTCCTGCGATGGCCGCATTGAAAAGAGATTGCGATCAGATTTGGACGTGGCCGGACATCGCGGGATTGGAGGAGTGGCGGCGTGGATGGGGTGGCCGGACAGGGCGACATATCGCGAGCGGGAAGAAAAATATTTGCGGTGTGAGATCGAAGTGATGGAAGAGATTCTCGGGGAGCTCGCGGCCACGGAGGATGAGAAAATTGTCGTCGATTCAACGGGAAGCATTATCTACACGGGCGATGAAATTTGCCGGCGGTTGCGGCAACTTGCCATGGTGATTTATCTCGAGGCGTCGGCTGCGGAACAGACCATACTTATCCAGAGATACCTGCGGGATCCCAAGCCGGTTTTGTGGGGCGCACATTTTTCAGCCCAGGCGAACGAAACCGCGCGCCAGACGGTTGCGCGCTGCTATCCGCAGCTCATCGAGCACCGCAGAACGCTATACGAGCAATACGCCCATCGCATTCTGCCCATCTCGGCATTAAACGGCCACGATTCGCTCAAGAATAATATTATTGAGTTTATTTTGGATAAGGCGCGCGCGCCGCAATGAGATTCCGCAGCACCAACCGCAAGAGCGGAGAGGTCTCGCTGCGCGAGGCGGCGCTGCGCGGGCTCGCGGAAGACGGCGGCTTGTATATGCCCGTCGAAATTCCGCGGCTGCGCGCGGAGCTTCTCGAGCGCATGCCTGCCATGGCGCTTCCGGAAGTGTGCGTCGAAGCCGGCCGGCAGTTTATGGTGGGCGATGTCGACGAGGAAACGCTGCGAAGAATCGCGGCAGAGGCATTCGATTTCCCCGCGCCGGTAGTTTCGCTTTCCGAAAAAATTCACATTCTTGAGTTGTTTCACGGGCCGACGCTGGCCTTCAAGGATTTCGGGGCGCGATTCATGGCGCGACTGATGGGGGATTTCGTGCGCGAGCTGGGCCGCGAGCTTACCGTGCTGGTGGCCACGTCCGGCGACACAGGCAGCGCCGTGGCCCACGGTTTTCTGGGAGTCCCCGGCATTCGCGTGGTGATTCTTTATCCTTCCGGGCGCGTCAGCGAAGCGCAAGAGAAGCAGTTCACGACGCTGGGGCAGAACGTGACGGCGGTGGAAATTTCCGGAACGTTCGACGATTGCCAGTCTTTAGCCAAGCGGGCTTTCGCGGACAGCGAACTGCGCGAGAAAATCTTTCTGACGTCGGCGAATTCCATTAATATCGCGCGCCTGATTCCGCAGATGTTTTATTTTTACTGGGCATACGCGCAGCTCGCGAATCGCGCGAAGCCCGCGGTGTTCGCCGTGCCGTGCGGAAATTTCGGCAATCTGACCGCCGGGCTGATGGCCGAGCGGATGGGCTTGCCTGTGGCGCAATTCATCGCGGCGACCAACGTGAACGACGTAGTGCCGGAATATCTGCGCACCGGCAATTTTTTGGCGCGACCCTCGCAGGCGACCATCTCGAACGCGATCGATGTCGGAAATCCCAGCAACTTTGTGCGCATGCTCGATCTTTACGGGAATGATTTGCAGGCCATGCGCCGCGATGTGTGGGGCTGCGGCTTCAGCGACGGGGAAACTTTGCAGGCCATGCGCGAAATTTACGAGCGCCACGGCTACATGGTTGATCCGCACACCGCCGTGGCCGTTCTTGGCTGGGAAAATTTCGCGAAGGTGCGCGGTGACGGCTATCCGTGCGTGGTGTTGGCCACCGCGCATCCGGCGAAATTCGCGGCTACGATTGAACGCGCCATCGGAGTCCGTGTGGAGCTGCCCGCGCGGCTCGCCGCATATCTCTCGCAGCCCAAACGCTCCGTGCCAATGGCCAATAGCCTCGCCGACCTGAAAAAATTCCTCCTGAACTGATGAGTTACCGACCCCCGGGGGTGTTTTTGTATCAGTATAATTCTACGAGACTTTAAGTCCTTTGTTTTGGAATAGTGTGATTTGAAAGGAGTTGCGGACGCATTTTTCGTAACAGTGGATTCTAAAGGGCTTCGGGCTAAAACGGATAGCGGCGTGGCGTCAGGCGGAACAGTCGAGTTGCACACAGAGCTCATCGTCGATTTCCAGCGATTATATAACCATATTGTAATCTAATTGTAAAGAGATTTTAAGCCGTCAGGAATGAATAGCTTGCGGTTTCGTCTAAGAGGGCCGTAGCTTACTCAAAGAATAAAACGCGCTGCCAATCTTCTCGTCGATCCTCTCCGTCGTCTACAAAGGGTTATCATGGGATCCTCGCGTCGCATTTTGTCCCATACGGTGAGCTTTTCGCAACTTATTGCCGAAAACAGCCCCCACACCAGCCGCTAAGCTGTGATTTTAACCGAATTGGGCAGCCGCTATTGCCGCTACCACGGTTTGTCCGAGGCACGCTAGTGGTGGCCAGTTTAATTAATCTCTAGCTTCCGCGTCCCGTAACGGGCTTCGACGACGATGACGCCGCCAACCTATTAGGCCCAGCACTAGTGCCCAGACCCCGCTTGGGGGAATCCACGCCCAGTGTGACCAATGATAGGCTCCTACAACCATTATCGAATAGCCCGTCCCGAGTAAAACCAGAAATCCATACAGGTTCATCGTTCGCTGAGTCGAACTGAGTTCCCTGCCTCCATTGATCGAGCGTTCAGCTGCCCAGCATAGAAGAAACACGACGACCGCACCAATAGGAGGGAAGAGGATGTCGATCCAATCGAGGGTCGTTACCTGCATGCGATTCCAAGCCCATATGCGAACGTAACAAAATCTAACCCAAACTTGCCCCAAGCAACGGCGGAGGCAGCGGTTTGCAAAGTAGTCGACGCGAGGGGAACAGCAACCGTCGCTACTTTACCGGTCGTGAGCCCGAGTTCCAGCGCTTCCTGACCGACACCGGCAATGGCATTGTATCCGGCGCTGACAGCGGCACCCACGGCGGCGTTCCGAATGGGTCCGACGATGGGATTGGCGGGGCCTCGAATCCCCGGTATACCTTGTCCCGCTCCTTTGAGAGCCATGCTCGCAACTTGGCGAGCGTCTGGGCTCGTGCTGCCAAAAATGTCTGTACCGATTTTGGCGATGCTAGAAACTGTGTTGCCTAGGAACAATTGAATTACAAAGTTATTTCCCACCTTCTTGCCGAAAACAGCCCCTACACCAGCCGCCAAGCTGTGATTTCGACCGAACTGGGTAGCGCACTCGAATCTGGTACCTTTGCTATTGCCTCTATTGTGTCCCCTATCACCGCCGACGCCACCACCACCGACAACACCACCACCGACACCACCACCACCACCACCGACAACACCACCACCACCACCGACAACACCACCACCACCGACAACACCACCTCCTCCGACGGTTCCGTCCTGGACGTCTATCATGTCCCCGCCGGTACCGCCATCGTACCCCCCCCACCCCCCCCATCAACGGTAACCTCATCATGACAATGTTTTCCTTCTGCGTTGCATACAGTGGTTCCGCTCGGGTCTATGAACCGCACTGGGTCGTTCAACCCATAGGCATAGCGGTTCAACCATTGTGGGTTATCAATGGAGCCAGCTAAGGGATCGGGGGACGAGAAGCGGCCCAGGCGGCTGATGTGGTATCGGGCCATGGCGAAGTCGTTGCCGGATTCGGCATCGCGCTCGTAGGTGGTGAAAAGGAATTTATTGTTGCTAGCGTTGTACCAGGATTCGCCAAACGGGAAATGGCCCTGCTGACCGAGGACCACGCCCGCACTGTTCGTGGTGAGGCGAACGGAGAGATGGTCGGGATGGTAGTAACTGGTTGCGCCAGCTTCGATCTTGGCAAGCAGTTCGCTCCCGGCCGAATAGATGTATTCGCGCGTGGGGGAACCGACTACGGCACCGTTGTCGTATTCCGCGATGACTTTGGAGCCGGAGAAGAGTATTACCAGCGCGTCGTTGAACCTTGACCTTTTCTTGTCGCCGGCACTTAGTAGCATTTGACGGCCCTCACAGCTAAACTCATAATCTAGTTATGTTCGGTTCGTCCGTAGAAGGGGGCTTTTCGACTGTTCCGAAGAGGTTTCTCAAGTGATAGGCAAGATTTGGCCAGCACAGGAAGCCCATGCCTACCGAAAATCCTCCTAGACGCACGTATTCGAGATTAGACCCCGGAAGATAGCCGATTAGAAATCCGATACCGACCATTATCCAGCGTAGCGCACGAGCAGGGCCATCCAGTGGATAATCGATTTCTCCGCGTCTACGAATGAGCCAAACAGCTAGCCACACGCCAAAAATCTTTGCCGACACGGCGGAATAGAAAGACAGGAAATTTTCCATATATCTTCTCGTTTACCCTGCCAATCCTTCCATTTAGCCAATCTCCCGTGATTCTAAGAACGTTCTTTCCTATCTTTTCATACCAACCAAAACCAACACGCAATTGGTCCCATGAGTTCAAAAATCCACCATTCCGCAGCAGCTCCACTGTCCGCGCTCTTCCGGAGCTCTCCGCAGCACTGGCCGCGACCGACGTCCGACTGCCGCTCTAAGGCCAATAGGATGCCACGGAAGTTGTCGCCCGGGCCAGCCAAGGTTAGGGCACGGTGGTTGGCCCTTGCGGCTTTGGTCTTAGTCATCATCGTCTTCAAAGGCGATTTGCGAATCGTGGGGAGAGTTGGAATCCGCGAGCTGTCGTAGGGCTTCGCGCGCCGCCTCTCTAAGCTTTATGTCGCACTCGTACCTATCAGACCACGCTTGGCTGTGGTCCACGAGAGCCTTAGCCTCCGGCATACTTTTGCCAAAAAGACTCCTGATAGAGTTGATGGAGTCGATCTTGTCGAAGTTCCGGTCACGCAGAAACACCAGTACTAGCTCTTGGTCAGCACCAGCATGTATTAACCTGCGCGCATCATCCAACACTTCGGGGTTGATCATGACGGGTCGTTCCTATCGCAACGTCTTGGTAATGTCCCCGGCTCTTCCAGGATTTACACCGCTAACACGGTCGCCGGCCTCCACGGCACAGCGGGGTGAGGCGCATTTAATAGAAGGTATCGTATCGTGTCAAGTAAAATAGCAGTTACAAATTATTTAGAACTGTAAGGATGGTTAGCTTGTGATTGCGGACTTTTTGCGGATTTTCGGGGGGGTTAGGATTTGCGGAAGCGGTCGAGGAGGGCGAAGAGGGCGACGGCGATGACGCCGTTGAGCAGGGCGCGCCAGAGCAAGGGCATGGAGAAAAATGGCTCGATTTGCGCGAACAGAAGGCGTTTGGTGACGACCAGAGAGCCTTGTTGGAGGGCAAAGAAGCCTATGGTAAGCGCGAAGCGGCTGAGGGGATGCTCGGTGTCAAGCCGCGTGCCAATGGAAGAGGCCACATAGCCGACTAGGGTCTTGGCAATTCCGTAGAGTCCCAAGGGCCCGGCGCTAAGGCTATCTTGCAGCAAACCAATCACCGTGCCCAGCAAGAGACCGGTGGAAGGATTCCGCCGACTGAGCCCGAAATAAATCGTGACCAGCAGCGGCAGCTCGAGCATTTGCGCGCTGTGTATATAAATAGGCAGAAATGCCTGGAGCAGGAGGGCCAGCGCACCAGCCACCAATACAGCGCCGGTGCGAAACTTGTGAACCTCGATGTGCTGCTCGATGGCGGCGCGAAGCATGGATTAGTGGGCCACGCCCTCGGGAGTAGTTTTCTTGGGAGCGGATTCGGCGGTCTTCGAGGAGTCTTTCCTGGTTTCAGGTTTGGGTTCGAGCTCCTGCTGCGTCAGAAGGACAAAAACTTCTTCGAGATGTTGTAAGCTGGCAGCAGGGTGCACGCGAATGATTTGGAACGGATTAGCCGCCTTGGCGGAGACCACGAAACCCACCGGCCAATCCTTCGGGAAAATGCGATCCTGGCCGGATGTGACTACACGCTCGCCGACGTAAACCTTTTCATCATTACTGACATATTTCAACGCTAATAGAGCCTCGCCCAAGCCGTCGGCGGGAGTTTGCGTGCGCGTGTCGGCGAGCATGGCGCCCACTCCGCTCTCTTTATCGGTGACCAGCAAGACCTGTGCTGCCTCAGGATAGACTTCGATAATTTTTCCAACAACGCCGTCGGGAGTGATCACCGCCATATTGCGCTTGAGATGGTCGTGCTCCCCGCGATTGAGATAAACCACCTTGCCGGAGGGATCGGCGCCCGCGCCAATCACGCGCGCGGCAATCATCGGAACGTCCTGGTGGGCTTGGCGAAAAGCGAGCAAAGCGGCCAACCGGTCACTTTCGGCGGCTTTGCTTTCGAGTACGATATTGCGGAGCTTAAGGCGATCGAGGTCTTCGTGCAATTGCTGGTTTTCGCGGCTGGCATAGCGCAGACCCGCATAGTGGCCCCAAATGCCGCGGATGTTGTCGATAGTCCACACGCCGCCGCGTTCGACCGGAGAAATCAGAGTCACGCTCCAGACGCGGATCAGGCGCCCCTGCCGCTCACGCCTGATTTGCACGGCGAGCAAAAGGACTTGAGCCGCGACGATGGCCCCCAGCAAAGCTAGCGAGCGGTGGCGTGAAGGGATGAAGACCATGAGAAATGCGATACCCAGAAATAAAATCTGCCAATAAGATTTGCTACACGCCGCAGCGCAGAGCCAGAGGGTGAGCTCCGCGATGGAATAGCATCCTGCTTAATCGATACAAACCAAACGCAGCAGCCTAAAATCGCTGAGCATTTTGCCGGTGCCGAGCACCACCGAGGCCAGCGGGTCATCGGCAATGGAGACAGGCAAACCAGTCTCTTCGCGAATGCGCTTATCGAGATTCTTCAACAGCGCGCCGCCGCCGGTGAGCACGATCCCGCGGTCGCTGATGTCGGCGGAAAGCTCCGGTGGGGTGCGCTCGAGCGCCACGCGAATCGCATTCAAAATTGTGGCCACGCATTCGGAGAGGGCTTCGCGGATCTCGCTGTCGTCAATGGTAACCGTGCGCGGCACGCCTTCGATCAAGTTGCGGCCCTTCACTTCCATGGTCAGGGGTTTCTCGAGAGGATACGCGGAGCCGATTTCCATTTTAATCTGCTCGGCGGTGCGTTCGCCTACCAGCAAGTTGTATTTGCGTTTGAGATAATGCATCACGGCTTCGTCCATTTCATTGCCGGCCACCCGCACCGAGCGTGAATAAACGATACCGCTCATGGAAATGACCGCGATGTCGGTCGTGCCGCCTCCGATGTCCACAACCATATTGCCGGAAGGCTCCTCGATGGGCAGGCCCGCGCCAATGGCTGCAGCCATGGCTTGCTCGACAAGATAGACCTCACTGGCGCGCGCGCGGTAGGCGGAGTCTTGTACGGCGCGCTTTTCTACCGGAGTAATTTCACTGGGAACTCCAATTACGATGCGCGGGTGAACCAGCACGCGGCGGTTGTGAGCTTTTTGTATGAAATAGGTGAGCATCTTTTCGGTGACTTTGAAGTCCGCAATCACGCCGTCCTTCATGGGCTTAATGGCCACGACGTTTCCCGGCGTGCGCCCGAGCATGTCCTTCGCTTCGCGGCCCACGGCAACCACCTCGCCGCTATTCTTATTGATGGCTACGATCGAGGGCTCGTTGACAACTATTCCTTTGCCCTTGGAATAAACCAGGGTATTGGCGGTACCCAAATCGATGGCCAGGTCGGAGGAGAAAAGGCTGAAGACCGACCGCAGGTTGTACCCATTTTTCATTCTGCCCCCAAGTTTTCGCGAACGTGTGTGCGCCCGCGCGCCCCATCGGAACTCCCCCTGGGGCGTAACTGATTTTTATTTTGCGGACGTGACGCCCGGAACGTTGCCTTATTTGGGAACAACGATGGGCACGCGCGCAATCGCCGTGCCTCCCCGGCGGTTTTGTCCGGTAATCACTATCTCATGACTGCCGGGATTCAAGGCCTCAGTAAAGTGGCGGAAACGTCCATCGGGCTGAATACTGGCGACCGCCTGACCATTGATGATCAGCGCGGCGCCAGGCTCGGTCCGGCCGATGATTTCGGCTACTTTTCCATGCAACTGCGTTCCCTCGATTTCCAGAAGCATTTCCTGCGTTTTGCCCTGCGCGACCAAAGTGAAGCGGAAGGTCTCGCTGGCCTCACTGACATGTTTCTTCGCGTCAATCGCGGTGACATTCCAGAAATAATCACCGGCGTCCAGGCCGGTAATCACCACGCTTGTTGAATTGCCCTTCTTTCCCGCCAGCACCTTTGAGAAGCTCGAAGTATTGCTAACGCGCAAATCGTAAAAAACGGCATCGGGAACAGGTTTCCATTCAAACCGGATCGGGGTCGACTTCGGATCGTGAACGATCAACGGCTGGAGATTCATCGGCTCCGCCAAATCGGGTGGTGCAAGAACATTTGACTTTAGTATCGGCCCGCCCCCTCTAGGAACGCTCACTTTTTCCCAGGCGCCCAATTCAATGTGCTCGTCCCCGCGTTTGACGTCCGCGCTGCCGTGGGCGACGATGATGTCATTGGTGTTATTCACGGAGTCAGTTTTGGCGGACACGCGGCTATTCTGACGAACCGACGCGGTAGTGTCTTCGATGGAGAGAGCCGCTTTCGAATCCGGCGACGGATAATTTGGAGTCGTCAGGTCGACAGCGCCGGTCTTTACATTGATGGCGGTGCTGGAGGGGCGGTCATGTTCCACGGTATTCTGTTCCACCGTAATGAAAGAATCGGATTTTACGGTGTACTGGGTCGAATCCGCAAACATCAGGCGCGCCGCACCATCGGAACCGGTTTGAATTTGATCGCCCTTATCGAGCGTGATGTGGTAATCGGCTGTCATCCATTGCACCGAATTCGCCTTCTTCACTTGAACTTTGCCGTCCAGATTGACGAAGCGCGCTTGCTTTTGCGAAATCGCGGCAGGGACGGCAGCGCTGGAGGCCAGTGCTGAAGACATTCTATTGTAGGCGCCTAGGTACCACTCCGGAAAAATAAGGTAAACTGCCGCGAGCACGATGGCAAAAAGTAATGCCACGTAAATGGCAACGGTTTTATAGGTAACGGCCGTCCAATAGACTTCCACTCTAGAGAGCTTGGGCCTTTGCGACTCGGGTTGTATCTCGCGACTCATAGCGGAACGTGCTTCTTTACGGCGAAATTCGAATCTAACACAGCAATTCAGCCAGCGCTCAACCTGTGCGCCTTTCAGTAGACAAACAGGTAATACCTTGGTTGATGCAGCGGAATCGAAGCAAGACGGCCGTGAATGGGTGGCGAATGTAATTGAGTCGCGCGGCGAGCTTCATTATAATGCGGGGTTTGGCTGGTGTTCAGGGAGAGTCTTCTATGCCTGCTGGAAAGCAACAGACGATAATGGTCCGCATCGCCCTGGGAGTGATTCTGGGGATTATTTCACTCGGCATGCTGTTATACCTGGTGCCTCAAGGCAATCCTAGCGGACCTGGACCGGAAACGCTGGCGCAGGTAGGGGATGACACGATCAGCGTTTCGGAGGTCGCTCAACAATTGCAGCGTTTTGAGAGCCGCGGGCAATTTCCTAAAACACTCGAGCCGCTTTACGCGCAACAAATTCTCAACCAGCTGGTATTCGAACGCGAACTCGAACTTGAGGCGCGGCGCTTGGGTGTACACGTTTCCGATGAAGAGCGCACCGACCGAATCCGGATGTTATTGCCGACAGCGCTGAACGGAGACACCTTCGTGGGTATGGAGCGCTATGCCGCGGACGTCCAGGGGCGCTTCCAGATGAGTGTTCCGGAATTCGAGGAGCAGGTGCGCCGCGCACTTCTCGAAGAGAAATTCCGGCGTTTGGTTACCGACGGGATCTCCATTACGCCGGGAGAAGTTCAGCAGGAATTCAAGCGGCGCAACGAGAAGGTAAAGCTCGAATACGCGCTCCTTAAGCCTTCCGACATGGAAGCGCAGGCAGCCATCAGCGATGCGGAGACCACCACGGAGTTTGAGAAAAACAAGGCGCGCTATACGCAACCGGAACGCCGGGTGGTGCGCTACGCCTTGCTGGATATCAACCAACTCCGCCAGCGGGCCCAGAGCACCGATGACGAGCTGAAAATGCTTTACCAAGAGCGCATCAAGCAATTCGAAGTTCCGAACCGCGTTCATGCCGAGCATATTCTGTTTAAAACCGTAGGCAAGACCGACGCGGAGGTCGAGGAAATTCGCAAGAAGGCCGAAGAGGTGCAGAAAAAAGCCCAAAAAGGGGCCAAGTTCGAGGATCTGGCTAAACAATATTCGGAGGACACCTCGAAGGACAAGGGCGGCGACTTGGGGTGGATCGTCGAAAAGCAGACGGTGCCGGAGTTCGAAAAGGTAGCGTTCAGCCTGCCCAAGGGCGGAGTTTCGGGCTTAGTCAGAACGCAATACGGGTTTCATATCATCAAGGTACTGGATCATGAGAATGCTCATACCCAGCCCTTTGACGAGGTTCGCAACTCATTGCAGGGTCCACTGGCAAACCAAAAAGCCGATCAAATGTCCCAGGACGTGGAAAGACAAATTGCCGCGGCCATCCGCAAATCAAATCGCACCTCGCTCGATGACCTAGCCAAGCAGTTCCATCTGCCCGTGGCGGAAACCCATCCCGTTTCCGCTACCGAGCCGCTTTTGGAGCTGGGCAATTCGAAAGAAGCGCGCGATATGGCGTTTTCCCTGCGCCCGGGTGAACTAAGCTCCCCGGTGCGCACCCAGCGCGGTTATGTGATTTTGACGGTGAAAGACATTCAACCGGCCCGTCCCGCGACGCTAGCGGAAGTCCGTGACCGCGTACTGGGCGAGCTTAAACAAAAGAAAGGTTTAGAGTTAGCGAAGTCCCGTGCCGCAGAGCTCGCGAAACGCGCGCAGTCCGGTGAAAGCCTCTCCGCTGCGGCTAAAGCTTTGGGCCTGGAGGCTAAGACCAGCGATTTGATTCCGCGATCAGGCTCTATCAGCGGTGTTGCCAGCGGAAAGCAGTTGAACGAAGCATTCCGTCTGCCGGTTGGCAAGACAAGCCAGCCTCTGGCTATCGGCACCAACTGGCTGGTATACCGCGTTGCCGAACGCGAAGAACCCAAGCAAGAGGATTTCGAGAAGCAGCGAAAAGAACTAGAGCAGCAAGTTTTGCAGAGTAAGCAAACTTTGGCTTATGAGGCATTTCGTAGCGCCTTGGAGGAGCGGCTTCGCCATGAAGGTAAGGTGAAGATTAACCCCGAGCGCCTGAAAGCTTTCGGAAAAATGGGCGGACAATTCAGCTAGCTTAGGCTGTATCTTGTTGTTAAATAAGGGTTTAATTAAAACCTAATTCCTATTGCCTTACCCCGCATCGTTTCGCTACCATATAGGATACCGCAAGCGGACTTTCCTAATCTAGTAGGAGGATCTTGTTGAAGTTCTTCCCCTGGGAATCGGTTGAAAGAGCCGCTTCGACATGCAAGACATTCGCCATCTTGCGCTGTTTATGAGTTGCCCCAAAGGTTGGTGAACGGCCATGAAGAACGGAACTCAGCGAAACGACTACCGTTGCAGCATCGAGAGAAATCAATCCGGTAAGTATTGTGTGCGTATCCGAGCCATTTTCCCGCGGCACGCGTGGACGCTTTCGGTGTATTTCCTGGCCTCGTCGTTTGATCGAGCCATGAAAAAACTCGAACAGTCGCTCCAATTCCTGCAGCAGAGAGAAGACAAGCTCTGGTTCTGGGGCGTGGACCGCTCGGATGACCCCAATTTTTCGGGTGAGATGCTGCGCGAGGTAGGGCTTAGGCTGGACCGCCGAAACGAATTCCCACGCAAATCCGCCAGCCTGTCACTTGCCCCTGAGCGAGTGGTGCCCGCATTCTTGCTCGGACCGGTCCGCCGAGGGCTGGCAGAGTCGGTCGAGGCCCCACGTCCCCTCGGAGACTGAGAAGCAACTTTACTCCTGAGGACGAAGAGCCCCGCAAAGCGTACCCGGCTCGCCTAAGAAATGTAACGCGCCCGAGTCTACTTCTCTCGCAGAATCACTTCGCCCCACCCAACCAGTTGGTCGTTGAGCCAGATGCGGTACTTGTATGTGGAAGGCTTGGTGCCCGGACGTGGTGTGCCGCTCAGCAGGCGCATCCCGATGGGCGCTTGCAAAACGTTGGAGGAGAACGGGCATCGATGGGGATCAAACTCGATTCGCAGACTGCCTGCTTCGGAGAGCCAGCAGACCTGATCGTCCGGTTCGATAACCATCACTTGGGGAAGTACGCCTACCAAAACTTGTTTCTCAGCCATTTTTCTCTTTTCAACCGAGCGGCCTGAGGAAGACGTAAACGCTCGCGCGGGAGCACAATAGCATAGCCAGATGGGAAAGTGCACTGCGCCGGCCAGGGTCAAACAGGGTTAAAATTGGGTTCCAAGACTCCCATTACTCATTCCCTGAGTACTTCCTTGACGCCACTGCACCGCAGGTCTAAAGTGGGAAGTGAGCTTTTCGTGGGGCGAGGCGCGGCATTTCCTTCCGAAACAGTCCCGAAAAGCGGCAGTCTATTCCCCTTTAGGTTTGCAGGAGACGTTTTCATGGCAACAGCGGCTATAACTCTACGCAATGGCGCGCGAATCTCGCTGGTTCGCTCATTTCCGTTCTTCGCGGTTCACGCGGCGTGTCTCGCGGCTTTTTTTGTGGGCTTTAAGTGGTCTTATCTAATTGTGTGTCTGGCGCTGTTTTATGTCCGGATGTTTTTCGTAACCGCCGGCTACCACCGCTATTTTTCGCATCGCTCCTTCAAAACCACCCGAACCTTCCAATTCATCCTGGCTCTAATGGCTACCAGCTCCACGCAAAAAGGGGTGCTATGGTGGGCCGCCAATCACCGCCATCACCATCGCTATTCCGACATGGAACAAGATCTGCATTCGCCTTCACTGTTCGGTTTCTGGTGGTCTCATGTGGGTTGGATTTTGTCTGACCGCTATAACGATACGCAAGTGGACCTTATCCGCGATTTCTACAAGTATCCCGAACTGCGCTGGCTGAACCGCTACCATCTTGTGCCTCCGGTGGCGCTTGCCGTAATCCTGTTCCTGGCGGGCGGATGGGGAATGCTGGTTTGGGGTTTTTTCATGAGCACTGTGCTGCTATGGCACGCTTCCTTCACCGTGAATTCCGTCTCGCATGTGTTTGGCACACGGCGTTACGCAACCACGGATACCAGCAAGAACAACCCCTACCTCGCGTTTCTGACTTTGGGCGAGGGCTGGCACAATAATCATCACCATTACATGGCGTCGGTTCGTCAGGGATTTTTCTGGTGGGAATTGGATATCACGTATTACACGCTGAAAGTTCTATCGTGGCTGCACATCATTTGGGATTTGCGTGTGCCGCCCCCGCATGTGCTTGCCGCCACGGAGGCATAAACGCAACGGGAATTCACGCGCACCGCAATCTTCAAATTGGAGGGAAAAACCGGGCCGACTTAGGCCGGTTTTTTCCGAGGCGTGTCTCTGTAAGCTTTCTTACTTCAGGCTGGTGACCGCTTCCACGATGTGCCGCGCCGAAATTCCAAACGCGTCAACCAGCTCATCGGCCTTGCCGCTATGCGGCACGCGAGTTACAGCTAATTGCTTCACGGCCGACGGAGCGGAACCGCTTAGTGCCAGCGCCGAAATCACAGTTTCCCCAATACCGCCCTCCGGATAATGGTCTTCCACAGTGACTAATCTTCCGCCGGTAGCCGCAGTTTCGCGGGCCAGCGCCTGCCCGTCGATTGGTTTTACGCAATAAAGATCAATCACGCGGATGGCGATACCTTTGCTCTTAAGCTGTTCGTAAGCCTGGAGCGCTTCGTGCACGGTAATCCCCGCGCCGATCACCGTTGCCCGGTCGCCGGCACTTTGGCGCAGGACTTTGAAGCCGGGCGCCGGAAATTTTTCGTCATTCCCGTAAAGAACAGGCGTCTTGGGACGCGAAGTACGCACGTAGCAGATCGCATTGGTTCGCGCCGATGCTTCCACGAGGCGCTCGGTCGAGACAGCGTCGCAGGGATAATAAACGTGCGCGCTGGGTATGGCGCGAAACATGGCTAAATCCTCGAGAGCCATTTGCGACGGTCCATCCTCGCCAATCGAGACGCCGCAGTGCGAGCCGCAAAGGTTGATCGTGCTGCGGCTTATTCCTGCCATGCGCACCTGATCATAGCCGCGGGCGAGAAAGCAGGCGAAGGTGGCCACGAAAGGCACCAGGCCCTGTGCCGCCAGCCCCACGCCCAGGCTCACCATGTTTTGCTCCGCGATATATCCTTCGTAAAGACGATCGGGGTAAGCCTTCTGAAGAACCTCGGCGAATGTCGAATTCTTTACATCACCATCCACCGCGACCAATTTAGGATTTACCGCGGCTACTTTCTTCAGCGCGGTCCCGTATGCTTCGCGTGTAGCGACTAGTTGGCCGAGCGTATATTCGGGCGCCGCGGCAGCAGGGAACTCGGGCGGGGCGGGAATAGATTTCCGCGCGTACGATTTTCCGTCGTCCGGAGGCACGTCAGGAACCGGCCCCAGCTCCGCGAGCGCCTTTGCCAGCTCCTCTTTGGAGAGGGCCTTACCGTGCCAGTTATCTTTGTCCGCAAGAAAGCTAACGCCATAGCCCTTGAACGTATGCGCCAGAATCGCTTGCGGTTTACTTCTGATAGCCCGGGCGCGGTCGAGCGCCCCCACGACCGCAGCCATGTCATGGCCGTCGATTACTTCCACTTCCCAGCCCTGGGCTTCAAACTTAGCGCGATAAATATCCATATGGTGCTCGTACATGGTGCGCTGGCTCTGACCGAGCGCGTTGACGTCGGCAATCGCCGTCAAGTTATCGAGCTTTTCGTGCGCCGCGAACGCCGCCGCCTCCCACACCTGACCCTCGGCCATCTCCCCGTCCCCCATCAAGACATACGCGCGTGCTGGCGAATTTTGCGCCCGCGCTCCCAGCGCTAACCCTGCCCCAACCGAAAGCCCTTGCCCCAACGACCCAGTTGCGGCATCCACGCCCGGGATAAGCGGCGTGGGGTGCCCCTCGAGCTCGCTCCCGAACTGGCGCAAGGTTGCGAGACGCGAAACCGGGAACACCCCAGCTTCGGCCAACGCGGCGTAAAGCACCGGGGCAGCATGCCCCTTAGAGAGCACGAAGCGATCGCTTTCGAGCGAGTTAGGATTGGCGCGATCGAACTTCATGGCGTGAAAGAAAACTCCGGCCACAAGTTCGGCGGCAGAAAGGCACGAAGTTGGATGGCCTGAGGCCGCCGCGGTGGTGGCGCGCAGCGAATGGATGCGGAGTAACCGGGCTTTCTGGCGAAGCTGCTCAATATTCGCGGGCACTGGCGCTCCCTGAGTTGTGGCGGTCATCGGTGATCCTTTCTCGTGCAGCCTGGCTTGGGAAAAACCTTTGGTAGCTCTCTCGAAGAAGATTGTACTCAACCAGGCTCTCGTTGTCATACCCATAGCAACTCTTCTAAAGAGCACGAGATTGCAGCTCGAAAGGCGATCGTTTCAGCCGCTTGTTTTAGCTGCTTCATTCCGCTACTATGGGCTACTCAGCATTGCGGAGCCCAAAACGTCCGCGGGCGACGCAATTTCACCAATTGAGGTATCAATGGCCACTCGAGCAAAACCTTCCGCTCACGTTCTCGCTCCTCTTGAAAAGGCCCCGACTGGTATCAAGGGGCTGGACGAAATAAGCAGCGGGGGCTTACCCAAGGGCCGCACCACCATTGTCTGTGGC
>JRHI01001133.1_pt1 | contig 24184 bp, 23 predicted proteins | sample 215371 | NCBI WGS metagenome assembly JRHI01 (sample SAMN02929681, study PRJNA255918) | sediment metagenome | biome: cave system; feature: Ice Cave; material: Sediment; isolation source: sediment from deep within a dark volcanic ice cave with no known source of... ...
CGAAAACAATGACCGCTGGCTCGTCTAAACGGGGTTTTGCATAAGCCTCCGTCTCTTAGGAATCGCGGCGCGCCTGCGTAACTGGCGGGCAGATGTGGCATCGTGCTGCCTGTGATCTTCTCCCGAGCGCTACCCCATCCGACGTGACCGACGAGCAGTGTTGCGTCTCGTTCCTTACGGCTCGCTGACCACGATCCCCTTCGAGCGCCTCTGTCGTTTGAGCTGTATTCAGGGACGCATCAGTCGGTCACCGTGCCAACGTAAGGTATGTGAACCATCGCGAACCCAGTGGTCGGTCCCACTGGTGGGCCACTGGCGAACCTCGCATAACCAGCTTGGAAGGCTGTGCCCGCTGCGTGGTTGGGGGCCTCGATCGTGGTCAGGCCGGGTCACAGTGCCCCGCTGTTGACCGTGGTTGACCGGTGTTAATGGCACTCTAATGGCACGTGCGGGGTGTTGGCTTGCCGCAGGACGGCAGGGGCGGGAGCGGGTATCCCGTCGTGTCGGCGAGCTTGTCTCGGAGCGGGCCGGGGGGCAGGGGTCCAGCTGGAGCACCCGACGCGCTGAACGAGCTGGAGCCCTGCCCCCGGTCGGCTACGCCTCCGGCGCCGGCGTGACGGGATACCCGCTCCCCGGGTGACCCACCACTATCCGGGCCGGTCCTGGAACCATCCCGGAGGGAGGCCCGCCGGAGGCGCCAGTGTTGGTTGGGAGCTTGGGAACCCTCAAGCTTCGGAGCCGACCCTGCGATTAACAGGTGCGGGCCGGCGCTGGGCGGACGTGGGCGGGTCTGCGCTTCGTGGGTGCTCGAATTGGGCCGGTCTGCTGTTTGCTGGTGCTCGTGGCGGTCAGACCTGCGGTCGTCGAGCTGGCCGACGGCTCTTGGTGAGATGTATGCAGGCTGCTGGTGACTATGGTTTGGCGAGGAGGTGACGCGGAAGTGGGCTGGTCGAGGGCGGGCATCCGCCGATCGTGGCGCTGCGCCGAACTGCCCGATGTCATAGGCAGTTGAGTTAGATGTCGATCCAAAACCGCCGAGGTAACGGAAGAAGCACTTACAACGATCTCAGGTAGGCCAGACGCCGATCGCTACCGAGGTGTACCATGTCAAGACGTACGATCCTGTGTCCATGTGGCTGTCGAATGACCGCCACGGACGATGAAAAACTTTTTTGGGTGGTGCAAACTCACGTCGACACCTTCCATGACGATCGTGGCTACACCTCCGAGCAAATCCGTCAGATGATTCGGGACGAGGCGGAAGATGCGCCATGAAGCGGTCTCATCTACCGCTAAGGTTTCGGGTCCTTCTCGGGGATTCACTCTTAGCGTATCGTTTCCTATGGGATTGCATCGTTCGCAGCTTTGAAACATTGATCGTTCCGATATTGATTATCGGCAGCCTCGGGCTATTTGCAGTCACGCTCAACCGTTGGTTTACCTGGGATACGATGGCGCATAGTGTCACAGAACCCGATAAACGAATCGCCGCAGAGAATCAGATTTTCCTAACGTTAGCCCAGTTGTTTGGGGGAGGATTTTTACTGGCAGGCCTGTATTTTACTGGCAAGTCATTCGTTGGCGCTCGGCAAAGTCAAATTACAGAGCGTCTCTCGTCGGCAATAGAAAGTTTAGCCAGCGACGACGTAGGGCGACGTATTGGTGGCATTGTCAGCCTTTCCGGCCTGCTAAGACGGACGTCCGCCGACTACAAAGCAATCACTGAAATCGTGTGCAGCTACGTCCGGACGGTGACAGCATTACAGGATTACATAGACACCTACAGTGACCGACCGCGGGCAGACGTACAAGAGGCGATTAGTTTGATTGGCGGACGGCGTTTCACCTATAAGCGAGGTGAGAGATTCCGGATCGACTTGCGCGGAGCTTTTCTTGCGGGAGCAGATTTTGGTAACGGCAACTTCCGGGGTGCGCAATTTAATGGGGCCAAACTTCGGGGCGCAAGATTTTTCCGAGCTCACCTCCAATATGCGCTGTTCGAGGACGCGGGTCTTGAGAATGCCAGTTTCTTACAGGCAGACCTCCGGCGTGTATCATTTTTTGGCTGCGCGATGCCACGTGCCAAGTTCCGCCGGGCTGTGCTGAAACGCACCAATCTGACCCGCACCATACTCGAGGGCTGCTCGTTCGATGATACAATCATCATTCGAACAACTTTTGGCAGTGCGAAACTGGATGGGGCAACGTTTGATCGTGCTCGTCTCGTGGCATGTGATTTCGCGCGCGTCCCCCGAAGCAGCGTGAATCTAAGGGGAGCTTCGGAACACGGGCTGATCGGCTTTATATGAGCTATATCGTCATGACGTGAGTGACCGTTGTTGACTCCTCATGACCCTGAGAACGGGCACGCGGGGGGCACGCGCTCGGCCAGGCACGGAGGTCTCCGTCATCAAATGGCGGCTGGCGGCATATCCGCGGACCATTTTGGGTACGGGCGGCGCCTCGCTCGGCCCGCCGTGCATGATCGCAGTCGCGCCGTGCGCGTAAGCTGACACGCCGGAGAGCTGGGAGGCTGGGGCGATGACCCGCAAGCGCTCGCCGTTGCTGGTTCAGGTGCTGTTGTTCTTGTTGGTGACCTTGCTCGGGGTTGCCACCGGCACAGCACGCGGACAGCACGACGGTGGTTGTGCCCTCGCGGAAAGGTGAGGACTGAAGCGGGTATCCCGTCGCGTCGGCGGGCTCGTCCTGAAGCGGGTCAGGCGCAGGGTCGAGGTGGAGCACCCGACGGCTGAATGACCTCGACCCCTGGGCCTGACCCGCTACACCTTCGGCGCCGACGCGACGGGATACCCGCGCCACCCTGGTGCCCACCACTCTCACGGCCGGCGCGGGGAACCATCCCGGAGCGAGGCCCGCCGGAGGCACTGCGTTGTTGATCTTAAATCGGTTGCCGCCGGGTCAAGGGCATCCTCGCGGCACTGGATGACCAGGGACGGTCCGACAATCATGTCGGGACGGTGGGCGATGAGTGAGAGGAAGCACGACAGCGTTCACGCTGGCCACGGGTTCACGCTGTCGTGGTGCGTCGCCCCCTGAGGCAGAGCCTGTGATGACTTCTGGGTCGTGGGCGATGATCCGAGTGTGACCGCACGCAGCAACAGGCCCAACCTACCCACGCCGCGACCGTTGTCGAATTGGATGATCGCGGCGGGAGCGCTGGTCGTGCTTGCCGTCGTGGTGACGATCTGGTTCGTGCTGCTACGTCGCTACGGTGGGCAGGGGGCGTCGGTTCAGCTCGACGCGATCCGCACTGCTGGAACGCTGGTGATCGGCACCGGCGGGGCGGCGGCACTGCTGTTGACCGCCCGCCGTCAGCGCTACACCGAACTAACGCTGTTGCACACCGATCGCGACGCCACCGAGCGACGCATCACCGAGCTGTACACCAAGGCCGCCGACCAGCTCGGCTCCGAGCAGGCGCCGGTACGCCTGGCGGGCTTGTACGCGCTGGAGCGGCTGGCACACAGCACCGTTGAGCACCGCCAGACCATTGTGGATGTGATCTGCGCCTACTTGCGCATGCCATACATACCGCCGCAACCCTCAGCGAGTGCGCCCGGTCGGTCCTATCTCAACCCGAGACCCGCGTGGCGACGCCGAGTCCAAACACTCGCTAGCCGGCCGCCGCACGCCACGTTTACACCGCAGGAATCGCGGCAACAACAGGCCGAACGGGAACAGCTGGTGCGGCTGACCGCACAGAACATCCTGTTCCGCAACTTGCGGGGCGTCGCCCAGCGCCGCCGACGCTGGTGGCGCGCAACAGCACCGCCGGCGGCCCCGGCCTGGCCTGGGACCAGGCTGGATCTCACTGGAGCGCTTCTTCTTGAGTTCTCCCTGGCAGAATGCCAGCTCGATGGCGCCAACTTCACGCGTACCCAGTTCTCCGGCGGGGCCTCCTTCGAGCTTGTCCACTTTACCGGCAGGGTCGACTTCGGGGATGCGCAGTTTGCCGGGAGGGCCAGCTTCGGATTCGCCCAGTTCGCCGAGAAGGTCGCATTCAGAGATGCCCACTTCACTGATGTGGCCGACTTTGGGCTGGCCCAGTTCACCGGAAGGGCCGACTTCGAAGGTGCCGCGTTCGCTGATGCGGCCGACTTTGGGCTGGCCCGATTCACTGGCGGAGCCGCCTTCGGGAGTGCCCTGTTCACTGACATGGCTGACTTCAGGGGTGCCCGGTTCAGCAGCGGCAGGGTCGACTTCGGGGATACCCGGTTCACCGGCGGAGCGTCCTTCAGCACCACTGCAGTCGCTCACGGAATCCCCTTGCGACCCTGGCGCGTCTTCAGCGAAGCGGCATACAACGACCTGTTCAGGGCCCGGCTTCGCGCGGTCGGGTTCCGTTTCGTGTGTCCGCGGGGCTGGAGGATCCGAGCCGCTCAACGAAGGATCGGGGAAGACCCCGCCTTCATGTACCTGGCCGAGGTCAAGGAGGGCCACCCCCGGGGTACATGATTGTTGGGTGTGGGTCACGCGGCTCAGCGCTCTGTTAAGGGTGAGCCCACCGGACCCGCTGCGCTGGTGCAGTCGCTGCCCAGCTTCCATTGTCGCCCGTCCAGTCGCCGCCCAGTGGCTGGCGTACCGGCCGGACCGTGTGGGCCGTCCGGCCTGGCCCGACCGAGCACGGCCCGGAGGGCCGCGCGCAGTGTCGGGGTCCGGCCGGCCGGCCGGGTGAGCTAGAGACCGAGTCGTGCGCCGCCGCAGGCGGCGCTTGATCCTATAGAGGCAAATTCGGCAACACATTGGGCGGTCCCGGTGTGCGGTCCCGCCTGGGTTGGCGTGGTCTGCCCGAGGGGCGAGGATGGGTTCGCCGAGCTGGCGGGCGAGCAGGTCGGATGCCGCTGATAGCTTGGGCACATGCGTGGTGCGGGTGATCAGCTCAGCATCGGCGAGCGTATTGCTTTTTACCGGCGTCGTCGCGGATTGTCGCAGGTTGTTCTCGCTAACTTGGTAGGTCGTACTGAGGACTGGCTGAGCAAGATCGAGCGTGGTGAGCGGGAGATTCGCCGGCTTGATGTGCTCGCGGACCTGGCACGGGCGCTTCGAGTCACGCTCGGTGATCTGCTTGGCGAGCCGTGCTGTTGGAGGACGAAGAGGAGCATGACGACGTTCCGGCGATCCGGGACGCGCTGATGGCTCCCCGGAGGTTGTCTCGAACGCTGTTTTCGTCGTCGATGCCGCTGGAGTACATCGATCCGGTTCCGGTGACGCGGCTGGCTGAGGGCGCGTGGTTGAGCTACCAGCAGGGTGACCTTGGTCAGGTCGTTACGGCGTTGCCTGGCTTGATCAAGACGACTCAACAGATGGAGGCCGCGTCGATCGACGATGGGGCGTACCGGCGGGCGTGTGCTGCGGTCTCGGCGCGTATTCACCATCTGGCAGCGACCACGCTGAGCAAGATCGGTGAGGCCGACCTTGCCTGGATCGCGGCGGAACGGGCGATGCAGGCGGCTGATGAGTCGGACGACCCGTTGGTGTTGGCTTCGGCAGCCCGGTCGGGCACCCACGCGCTCCTGGCGGTCGGCCGGTTCGATGACGCCGTGGAACTGGGCGAAGTCGCCGCCCGATGGCTCTCGCCGAGGATGGGGATCGGTGACCCAGCAGCGCTGAGCTTGTACGGAATGCTCTATCTCCGTACGGCCGTGGCTGCCGCCCGTCACCAAGACCGATCGACGACAAATGAGCTGCTGGCACAGGCTGGTCGCGCAGCGGATCAACTGGGTGTGGATGCGAACTACTGGCAGACCGGTTTCGGCCCATCGAATGTGGAGCTGCACCGCGTCTCGGCCGCGCTCGACCTGGGCGACATCACTCAGGTAATCGACTCCGCTCCCCGGATCAACGTCGATCATCTCCCAGTTGAGCGCCAGGTCACACACCTGATCGACCTCGCGCGAGCGCTGAGCCTAGTCGCCAAGGATGATGACGCGCTGCAAACGTTGCTCACCGCCGAGCGGAAGTCACCGGGGATAGTGCGGCACAGCGCGGTTGTTCGGGAAGTCGTGCGGTCAATGTATCGCCGGGCTCCGGTGACCGCGGGCAAGAAGTCCTCGCCGCTGCTGGCGCTGGCCGAACGCTGTCGGGCGGTGGCGTAGCCGCATGGGTTCACGGATACTGGGCCTGGTCGGTTCCGGCTCGGGCGGGCTGGAAGAGCTGCTTCCGTGCCTGATTCGGCCTGCCCAGGACGTAGGTTGGACTGTCGCGGTCACGCTCACGCCGACCGCCGGTCGGTGGCTGCGGGAGTCCGGGATGCTCGCGGAGATCGAAGAGGCCTCAGGCTTTCCAGTCCGCGTCGACCCGCGTGCGCCGGGTGAACGCAGCCCACACCCGCAGGTGGACTGCTACCTCGTTGCCCCGGCCTCGGCGAACATGGTCGCCAAGCTCGCCCTCGGCGTTGCCGACAACCAGGCGTTGACGCAGGTCAACGAGGCGATCGGCGCCCGTGACCTGCCGGTGGTGGTGTTTCCCCGGGTCAACGCCGCGCACGCCCGGCACCCGTCGTGGGACAGCCACATTGCGGCGCTGCGCCGGGCCGGCGTGCGCCTTGTTTACGGCGATGACGTGTGGCCATTGCACGAACCGCGAAGCGCGCCGGGGCGCCAACTGCCCTGGACAGCGGTGCTTGACGCGGTGAACGCGGCCGTTCCCGCCGCGCGCTAGCCCGCTACTGCCTGTACCCGGACAGTTTGTCCGGGTAGTTGCCCCTACCCGGGTGTCTCCTGGTTGCACCGCGCCCGACCGGACGCGTCGACACCGAGACATCGGAGTGCAGATGGGTATTCACGTGGTAATCCAGCCCCTCGCCGGGTACGGCGCTGAGGTCATGTCACCCTCGCCCGGCGTACGCCAGCTCGTAGCGGGCGGCGAGGGGACCACCCTTCTCCTGCAGGTGCCCGCCCGCATCGGCGGCCTGTCGGACACGGCGCGATTCGCGCGGAGTCTGGCTGCAGCAGCGAGCGAGTTCGGCGAGTGGTGCGAAACGCAGAATCGTACGCGTTCGTACTCGTCTCCGGTGAATGCGCACTGGCCCAACGTCAGTCTCAATTCCCCTTCACATCGAGACGAAACCGGCAGTCCGGCTGCTGACTGAACAAAGGATAAGAAAGGTAGTGGCTATGGGCGCACCAAGGTATGTGCGGTTCTCGGTTGGCTTCGACGATTGGTATCCGCAGGGGTTGTATCTGGTCGGCGAGATCACGCCGGTGACTGAGTACCAGTCGCAGGAGGACAGGGCGCGTAACCGCCCGGTCCGGCCTCGACTGGACGAGATGACGGGGCTTCCGCTGTTCCGTGGGACGTTCGCGGACCCCTCGGCCGAGAAGGACCGTGAGAAGTCATTCACGGTGGAATTCGCGTATGCGCATCAGCCGGTTCCACCGGAGGCCGTGGCGGGGCTGCCGTTTCGACCGGTGGTTCTGGAGGGCATGACCGTGCAGCCGCGCGCGGAGACATCAGGGCAAGCCAAGTGGATCACGTGGACCATCCGGGCCACCGGCATGAGGGCACCTGGCGGTACCTCGACCGGTACGACCACCGCGGGCAAGCCAACGTCGGATAAGTCCGCGGTCGACACGCCTGGGAGGGCTGCGGCATGACCGGTCCTGGCCTGCCGGGAGGGTCACTGAGTGAACCGGTCCCGCCGCAAAGGATAACCGAGGCACCGCACAACCGCGCCGACCAGCCGAGCAGCGGCCGCCGAAGGGTGATCCCCGCAACATGTGAGCTGCACCGTGCCGCCGTGGATTTCACCAACCTCCTGGTGACCAAACGCGACGGGACGATCGTGCTCGACCCCCATGTCGATGGCTCCTGCGTGATCAGTCTCGGCGAGGACGGGGCCACGGCGCTGCGTAACGCGCTGACGGAGTGGCTGGGTTGAACCGGAGGTAGACCACGGCGTTGGTCGGGTTGCTGTCCGGCGCACTACCAGTACGGAGGGAGGGTGATGGTAACGAGCTGGGGCAGGTGGTGGGTTGCCCTGGTCACGCGGCGACGGGCCCGCAGATGGCGTGTTCGCCTGACGTGGCAGACCTGCCGCAGATGTGGAAGCTATGCGTTCCTGCCGGCCGGTCTTACCCCGGTCTGCGGTAGCTGCCGCAGCCTGCAATAACACACCACGAAGAAAAACCCAGAAAAGAAATTCAACGCACCCGGGGTGGTGCGGTAATGCCGCACGCCCGCATCAATAACAACAGAGACGTACGCGCAGAAGCGGATTGCTGGCTACCAACCTTGTCCGCTTCTGCGCTGTCCACCCGAGTCAGGAGTGAACAGTAGTGAGGATACGCACAACGACTGGGCGCGGCGCAAGCCCCCTACCCGGCCTGGATGAGAACAGCGTGATGCCAATCTCCGCGAATACCGTCGTCACGGTCGGCGGTGGTCGGTGATGGACGCGTACCGGATTGCTCTGGTGATCGCCGGTGCCGGTGTGCTCGGCGTCGTGGTGTGGGTCTTGGCCAAACTGGGTAAGGCGTTAATCAAGCTCGCCGAAGCCCTCGCGGCGGCCGCGGTGGTGCTCGTCGCGGTCTGGTTGGTGCTCAAGGCGGTGGGGTGGGCGCTGCGTCAGACGGTCACCCACTGGCGGACCAGCCTGACTGTGTTGGCCCTGCTGGCGTGGTGGCACTGGTGGGGTTCGACTTCTCTGGTCGTCACCGCCGGTGTCGTCGCCAGCGTGCTCACCGTCTGGCGGCTGGTTGACCTGGCCTCGTTTGATGCGTGGGCGGGTCGGCACCTGCGCTCGTGGTGGCTGCGCTGGACGGTCTACGCCCCGAAGCTGCCCGAGTGGCTGCATGCCTGCGGCTTGAGCATTAAACCCGACGCCGCACCCGTGGTCGTGATGATGAATCCCCTCGGGCGCAGCATCCGTCGCGGCCGGAGCCAGGCCCGCGCGCATCTGCCCCAGGTGCTCGGGGTGCGCTCCGGTGCGTCGTGGGACGAGGTCCGCATCCACCTGGTGCCCGGCCAGCAACCGGAAGATTTCGATCAGGCCGCGCGGGCGCTGGCCTCGGCCCGGGCAGTGGCCCGCTGCCAGGTCCGTGAACTGAGCCCCAACGTGGTCTCGATCGACTTCCAGCGCCGCAACCTGCTCGCCGACCCGGTGGCGTGCCCGGATCTGGTCACGCTGGCGTCGGTGGCGGGCGCGGCGGTGGATTTGCGGCGGGTGTTTTCTGGGCGCACCGAGTACGGCCAGGACTGGCACGTCCCGCTGGTCGGTGGTCACACCCTGGTGGCTGGGGCGAGTGGGGCGGGCAAGAACTCCGCGATGTGGTGCCCGCTGGTCTCGATCGCCCCCGCGATCCGCGACGGCCTGGTGCGGGTGTCGGGGATCGATCCCAAGGGGATGGAGCTGGCCTACGGGCGGCGGATCTTCCACCGCTACGCCGTCACCGGCACCGACGCCCTGGCCGTCCTCGATGACCTCGTGGAAGCCATGCACGCCCGCAAAACCACCTTCGCCGGGCGAGTGCGGGTGGCGCCGATCAGCACCGAACACCCCCTGGAACTCCTGGAATTCGACGAAATCGGCGCACTAACGAAGTACATCGACCGCAAGACCCGCGACGCGATCACCGAACGGGTCGCCCTGCTGACCACCCAGGGCCGGGCGTTGGGATTCACCGTCCGTGGCTACGTCCAGGAACCCACCAAGGACACCGTCCCCGTTAGGGAGCTGTTCCCCCGGCGGATCTGCCTACGGGTCTCCGCGAAATCACATGTCGGGATGGTCCTGGGGGATCAGGCCTACGAGCGCGGCGCGTGGGCCAACCGGATCACCGAAGCCGAAGCCGGGACCGGATACGTCTTCGGCGAGGGCATCCGCGAACCCCTACGCGTCCGGGCCGGGTGGGTCCCGACGCGACGATCAAACACCTCGAAACGTTCATCACCGGCCCCATCACCCACGACACCACGGTGCTGCCCTTCCCGATCAAACCCACCGACCCGACCGGGTCAACTCACGGAGGTGCCGCGTGACAACGACCGTTGACCTGCTTGCTGCGATCGGCGCGCACCTCGCTGAGTTCGAGCTGCCCCCGATCGCCTCGGTGCTGGTGACCGCTGCGATCTCGACACCGCAGGTGACCATGCAGCTGGCCAGCCACGACCCCGCCGCGATCGCCCAGGGGCTGCTGGCCTGGGCCGACACGCTGACCCAGGTCACCGCCCACGCCCGGCGGGTCCCCCGAGGTGACTCGGTGCACCTGTCGGTCACGGGGCTGCTTCCCGACGGAGTCTCGGTCCTGGTCTATGGCGCCATACCGGTTCCCGAACACAGCCTCGGCGCCGACTTGGCACCCAATGCCACCACCACCATCCCGCTCGGCGCGCTTCGGCGCGCGTCCACCCTCCGGGAGGTCAGGGCCTGATGACCGTCACTCAACCCACCGCGGTGGGAATTGCGGCACTGACCCGGGCGCAACGGGCTGCGCTGCCGCTCAGCGCTGATGTCGCCCAAGCCCTGGCCGAGCAGCACGGCGTCTGCATCCGACCCCTGGCCATGCGCCGCATCGACACCACCACCGGCCGCACCGACATCGTCCCCGTTCCCTGCGGGTCCACCCGGGCCGACCAATGTCCACCGTGCGCGGACAAGGCCCGCAGGTTGCGGATGGCCCAATGCCGCCAGGGCTGGCACCTCGACACCGAACCCATCACCGACCGGACCAAGCCCAGCGAACAACACCAGGAGCTGATGGCCACCCGAGCCGACCTGGCCGCCGCCTACACCGACTGCAAAACCATCGGCGACGAACTCACCTGTGAACAAATCGCCGAATCCATCGCCGAACTCGACACCGAACTCCGCGCCGCAGGAGTCCGCGGACGACTCACACCACTGGACCCGCCACCCAAACCGGTCAAGCGCTCCACCCGGCGTCGCCAAGACGCCCCAGACCTGCCGCGGCGACCCGTCGAGCACCGCACCCTGGGCCGGGTGTTCGCCGGGCGCTACCGGCCCTCCACGTTCCTAACCGTCACTCTGGACTCCTACGGCCGGGTTGATAGTGACGGGGCGGCGGTCGACCCGGATCGCTATGACTACCGGCGGGCGGCTCGGGACGCGATCCACTTCCCGGCATTGCTGGATCGGTTCTGGCAAAACACCCGGCGCTGTGTCGGCTGGGAGGTGCAGTACTTCGGCACCGTCGAACCCCAAAAACGCGGCGCCCCGCACTTCCACGCCGCCATCCGGGGTGCGATCTCCCGCGCCGAACTCCGGGCCATCACCGCCGCGACCTACCACCAAGTGTGGTGGCCCAACCATGACCAGCTCCTCTACACCGACGAGCGGCTACCGGTCTGGGACACCCGGGCCAAGGCCTTCACCGACCCCGACACCGGCACACCACTGCCCACCTTCGACCAAGCCTGCGAAGAACTAGCCCAGCCCGCACACGTGATCCGGTTCGGGACCCAAGTACACGTCAAGGGCATCCTGGGCGGCACCGAAGAAGCAGGCCGCCACGTCGGATACCTCACCAAATATTTAACGAAATCTGTAAGCCAAGCGGCCGGGCTCGGCGAACACGCCACCGACGCCCACCGCGACCACGCCCACCGGCTCCACGCCCAACTCCGGATCACCCCATGCTCGCCCCGGTGTGCGGTGTGGCTGCTCTACGGCATCCAACCCCACGGCGCCCGACACTCCATCACCCCCGGACGCTGCAAAGGCAAAGCCCACCAACCCGAACACCTCGGCATCGCCGGCCGCCGCGTCCTCGTATCCCGGAAATGGTCGAACAAAACCCTGGACGACCACCGGGCCGAACGCGGCGCATTCGTTCGGCAACTCCTGGAGCAGGTCGGGATCCAGCCCGCCCACGGTCCCCAAGACGGGCCCTACCGGTGGGAACGCCCCGCACCCACCGACCCCGACATCCCACCCCGACCCGTCCTGCTCCTCCAAGCCGTCGCCGAACGACAGCGATGGAAAGCCGAATACACCGCCGCCCAACTCGCCGCCAACGGCTCACCACCCGACAAAAACTGTTCGGCAACCAGCGATCAAGCCGCCTGAGGAGACGACGATGAGCAAGGACGAGCGGTTGTGGACTCCGGAGGACCTGGCCGACTACCTCGGGATCCCGTTGCAGACGCTCTACCAATGGCGCCGGAAGGGCACCGGACCGAAGGGGCGTCGCGTGGGTCGGCACCTGCGATACGACCCCGCCGTGGTGCGGCACTGGTTCGAGTCTCTGGATGAGGTGGCGTAGTCATGGGCCACGTGCAGGACCGGTGGTGGAAGGATGTCGGCAACGACAATCGCGGCCGACCGATCCGTGAGAAGACAGAGCTGCACGGAACGGGTCTGCGCTATCGCGTGCGCTACCTCGATCCGAACGGGATTGAGCGGTCACAGAGTTTCCCCGATCGCCAGAAGGGTGCCGCTGAGGCGTTTCTGCATGAGGTGGAGACCGACAAGAACAAGGGCACGTATCTTGACCCGACCGCTGGGCGCATCACCTTTCGGCGCTTCGCCGAGACGTGGCTTGCCGCGCAGACGTTCGCCGAGTCCACAAGGGAGTCCGTCGCACGCCGGTTAGCCCGGCACGTCTACCCGCATTTCGGTGACATCGAGCTGCGCTCGATCGGCCCGGCCATGATCCAGGCGTGGGGTCGGCGCCTACAGCAGCAGGGCCTGGCCGAGACCTACCGGCGAACGCTCTTCGCGAACGTGTCGGGCGTGTTCACCGCTGCTATCGATGACGAGCGAATCCGGCGCAACCCGTGCGCTGGCAAGTCGGTCACGCGGCCTCGTGGCGAGTACCCAAAGGTCGTTCCGTGGTCCGCGGAGCGGGTGCACGCCGTCCGGGCCGAGCTGGGGGAGCGGTACCGGTTGACGGTGGACCTGGGAGCTGGATGCGGCTTGCGCCAGGGTGAGGTGTTCGGGCTGTGCGTCGATCAGGTGGATTCTCCGATCGCGCGGTCCAGATCATTCGGCAAGTCAAGATCGTGCGCAGCCGCTTGGTTTTCGGGCCGCCGAAGCATGGCAAGACGCGGATTGTCCCTCTGCCCGACAGCATCGCTTGCGCGATCCGTGCGCACATTGAGCAGTTCCCGCCGTTGGCAGTGACGTTGCCGTGGCAGCATCCGGACGGCGAGTTGGTCACCGCGCGACTTCTGATGTGGACGCGCGAGGCGGCCGCGCTGAATCGGCACTACTTCAATCACTTCCTCTGGAAGCCCGCTCTGCGGCGTGCTGGCGTGCCGGAACCGAAGCGGGCCGAGGGATTTCATGCGCTACGGCACTTCTATGCCTCGGTGCTGCTCGACGGCGGCGAGTCGATCAAGGCCCTGTCCGAGTACCTGGGCCACGCCGACCCGGGTTTCACGCTGCGGACCTACACGCACCTCATGCCAGCCAGCTCGGAGCGCACTCGCAGGGCCGTCGACAGCGTGTTTCGTCCTCCGGGGGTCGCTGAGGTGGTTCCCGAGGGGAACGACTCCGAGGTCTCCGACGGCCTGGTGACGGCCTGATCATGGTTCTCCGACCCGTCATCGCAGGTCGGGGAACCGTGGTGATCAGACGTCGTAGTACAGGGCGAACTCGAAGGGGTGCGGGCGCAGGCGTAGGGGATCGATCTCGTTCTCCCGCTTGATTGCGATCCAGGTCTCGATGAGGTCCGGGGTGAAGACGCCACCTTCGAGCAGGTAGTCGTGGTCGGCCTCGAGACGGTCGATCACCGCACCCAGGCTCGCCGGCACCTGCGCAACGTCCTTGGCCTCCTCGGGAGGCAACTCGTAGAGATCCTTGTCGATCGGCGCGGCGGGCTCGTAGGCGTTCTTGATGCCGTCGAGCCCTGCCATCATCATCGCGGAGAAGGCCAGGTAGGGGTTCCCCGAGGCGTCCGGGCACCGGAACTCGATTCGCTTGGCCTTCGGGTTGTTGCCGGTGATCGGGATCCGGATGCAGGCTGATCGGTTACGCTGCGAGTACACCAGGTTCACCGGCGCCTCATACCCGGGCACCAGGCGGTGATAGGAGTTGACCGTCGGGTTGGTGAACGCCAGGAGCGACGGTGCGTGGTGCAGGATGCCGCCGATGTAGTGTCGCCCGAGGTCGGACAGACCGCCATAGCCGGACTCGTCGTGGAAGAGCGGTCTGCCGTCGGTCCACAGCGACTGGTGGGTGTGCATTCCGGAGCCGTTGTCCCCGAACAGCGGCTTGGGCATGAACGTCACGGTCTTGCCGGCTGCCCATGCGGTGTTCTTGATGATGTATTTGTAGAGCTGCAGGTCGTCGGCAGCGTGTAGCAGCGTGTTGTACTTGTAGTTGATCTCCGTTTGTCCCCCGGTCCCCACCTCGTGGTGCGCCTTCTCCACGGAGAATCCGCTCCCGATAAGGTGAGTGACCATTGCGTTGCGCAGGTCTGCGAAGTGGTCGGTCGGCGGCACCGGGAAGTAGCCGCCCTTGTAGTTGACCTTGTACCCTTTGTTGCCGCCCTCCTCGTCGGTGCCGGTGTTCCACCAGCCGGCGATCGAGTCGACCTCGTGGAACGCGCTGTTAGACGTGGTGTCGAAGCGCACCGAGTCGAAGCAGTAGAACTCGGCCTCAGGGCCGAAGTAGGCGGTGTCGGCAATGCCGGTGGAGGCGAGGTACTCCTCAGCCTTGCGGGCCACATTGCGCGGGTCGCGACTGTAGGCCTCCCGGGTGAACGGGTCGTGCACGAAGAAGTTCATGTTCAGCGTCTTCTGCACCCGGAACGGGTCGATGCGCGCTGTCGCGGGGTCGGGCAGCAGCAGCATGTCCGACTCGTGGATCGACTGGAACCCACGCACCGACGAGCCGTCGAAGGCCAGGCCCTCCTCGATGACCTCCGCGTCGAAGAAGTCAGGCGGGACCGTGAAGTGCTGCATAACGCCCGGCAGGTCGCAGAAGCGGACGTCGATGAACTCGACATCCTCGTCAGCGATGAAGCGCAGGACCTCATCGGAGTTGGAGAACACCGTCGTTCACTCCTTCGTGCGCTGTGTTGTGGACCGGCGTGATCGGTCAGGTCGCTGCGGCGAACCTAAGAGGGTGGTGTTGCGCGACCATTACCCGGATGTTTCACCAAGGTTAAAGGGCAGGTGGTGGGCGACGCTAGCCCGTCGACGGCATACCCTAGTCGGGTGAGTAGGTGGACCCAAACTTGGCTGACCGGCGCAGCGGAGCGTCTCCCCGGTGAGCCGAGCGCAGATACCGGTGAACCGGACTACCCCGGTCAGCGGCTCGGACTGCCCGAGCATGGACCCGGGTCGGCTGCCACCTTCGGTCCCCGCATCCTCGCCATCGTGATTGACTGGCTGCCCTGCTCGGTGGCGGCGCAACTGCTCACGAAAAACCCGGCGTTCTCCGCCCTGGCGCTGTTCGCGGCTATCACCGTGTTCTCGATCGCGATCGCAGGCCGTACCGTCGGGCACGCCGCGGCGGGGTTGCGGGTGGCGCTGCTGGACGGGCGTCGGGCCGGCTTCGGTGCCGCGGTGATCCGCACGGTGCTGCTGTGCCTGTTGATCCCACCGGTGGTGTACAACTTCGACGGCCGTGGCCTGCACGACCGCGCCGCCGGGACGATTGTGCTGCGGACTCGTTGAGCGTTCAGCGTCGGCGAACGGCGCGCTGCACGTTGCGCATCTTGGCGCCCGGCGGCATCGGTCCCTTGGGCACCGCGGCGCCACGGGTGGCGAGGATCGCCAGCTTGTTCTCCAGCACGGCGATCTGCGCCTTCTCGACATTGCGCGGCAGTTTCGCCAGATGCCGGGGCAGTCTGGCCAGCGAGACCTGCCCTTCGCCGCTGCCCACCGTGACGTCATAGATCGGAACGTCACCGATCAGTCGCGATACGCGCTTCTTCTCTTGGGCCAGCAGCGGCTTGAGACGATGCGGGGCTCCTTCGGCGACCAGCACGATTCCGGGGCGCCCGATGGCCCGGTGCACGGCGTCGAGTTGCGTGGTGCCCGCCACCGCGGGTGTCACCTTCCACCCACCGCGCAGGTTCTCCAGTGCCCAGGCCGCAGCGCCCGGCTGGCCCTCTGCCTTGGCGAAGACGTTGCGTTGAACACGGCGTCCGAAGAGCAGTATCGCGCCGAGGCCGCCGAGCGTGACGCCGAGCGGTAGGGATATCCACTGCTGGCCGAACAGGAAGCCTACCCCGAACGCCACTGCGGTGATGCCCAGGAACACCCCGATCATCAACGGCAGCAGGACCTTGTCCTCGCGGCGCTGGATGTTGAAGGCCTCAAGGACCTGCGCCCGGCGCTGCTTGGACGCGGCGCGGGCCTCCTGCTTAGCGGCCTTCGCCGCCTCTTTGTCCTTAGTCGCAGATGCCGGTTTCGGAGGGGGTTTGGCGGGCATGCTCATAGGATACGTGCAGATCACCGATGCCTGGATACCCGACTGCCGCGATGCGCGACGGCCTTCGCGTAAAGCCGGCCGGCCCGGTAGGAAGATCGGACCAGCGGACCGGCCAGCACCCCGGTGAAACCCATCAGCTCGGCGGCGTGGGCATGCTCGTCGAACTCCTCCGGCGGGATCCAGCGCGCCACCGGGTGGTGCCGAGCCGAGGGCCGGAGATACTGAGTGAGGGTGAGCAGCTCGCAACCCGCGGCGTGCAGGTCGGCCATCGCGGCGGTGACCTCCTCGACCTCCTCGCCAAGACCCAGGATCAGGTTGGACTTGGTGACCAGCCCCGCGTCGCGAGCGGCCCGCAGAACGTCCAGGGAGCGCTCGTAGCGGAACCCCGGCCGGATCCGCTTGAAGATCCTTGGCACGGTCTCCAGGTTGTGCGCCAAGACTTCGGGCGCGGCGCCGAACACCTCGCGCAGCTGGTCGGACCGGCCGGTGAAGTCCGGGATGAGCAGTTCCACCCCGGTGCCGGGATTGAGCGCGTGGATCTGCCGGACGGTCTCGGCGTACAGCCAGGCGCCGCCGTCGGGCAGATCGTCCCGCGCAACTCCGGTCACCGTCGAGTACCTCAGTCCCATCACCCGAACCGATTCGGCCACCCGCCGTGGCTCGTCGCGGTCCAGTGGGGCGGGGCGGCCGGTGTCGATCTGGCAGAAGTCGCAGCGCCGGGTGCACTGCTCGCCGCCGATGAGGAAGGTGGCCTCCCGGTCCTCCCAGCACTCGTAGATATTGGGGCAGCCAGCCGCCTCGCAGACCGTGTGCAGTCCTTCCCTGCGCACCAAGCCCTTGAGCTCACGAAACGACGGTCCCATCGTGGCCCGGATCCGGATCCACGGCGGCTTGCGCTCGATCGGTGTTGCGCTGTTGCGGACCTCGAGCCGCAGCAGCTTGCGGCCGCCGGCCTCGGATCCTGCGTCGGATCCTGGGGGTGCGACGTTCACGAGCGCCACCTTACGCGGGGTCCGGGCTCACACCGGTCAGCTCCGCGGTGCGTTCCCAGAGCCGCGATCGGCGACGTCGGCCACGCTCCATCCGCTCGCTGCTGCACCTTCCCTGGTGTTCGTGACCATGGGGTAGCGACGGTCGTGGGCGCGAGATTACGCCGGTCATCGGTATGCCTCGGCTATTCCAGGGCCGCTCCCAGCGCCGCTGGCAGGGTCGGATGCCGGAAGGGATAGCGATGTCTGCTCAGTACCGCAGGCACCGCGCGCTGCCCCGTCAGCACCATCTGGTCCACCAGTTCTGCACCGCGAACCAGGCGTAGCGCGAAACCCGGCACCACCAGCAGCGTCGGGCGGTGCATCGCTTCGCCTACCGCCTTGGTGAACTCCTCGTTGGTCACCGGGTCTGGACCGCTGAGATTGACCGGACCGGACAACTCGTCGTGTTCCAGGGCGAAGCGGATCGCACCCACCTCGTCGTCCAGCGAAATCCACGGCATGTATTGCGCTCCGGTGCCCAGCCGACCACCCAGTCCGGCCGCGAACAGCGGTTTGAGCTGGCCCATCAAGCCGCCAGACGGGGAGAGCACCAAGCCGGTGCGCACCCGCACCACCCGCGCCCCGGCCCGCTCCGCGGCCGCCGTCGCCGCTTCCCAGTCGCGGCAGACTTCAGCGAGAAACCCCGCACCCGCCGGGGCGGTCTCGTCGACCTCGAGGTTTCCGGTGTCGCCGTAGTAACCCACCCCGGAGGCGTTGACCAGCACCGGAACCCGATGCTCGGCGACCGCAGTGGCGAGTACCTCGGTAGGCGCGATCCGGCTGTCCCTGATGGCCTGCTTGAACTCCCCGGACCAGCGCCGGTCGGCCATCGCCGAGCCGCACAGGTTGACCACCGCGTCGATGCCATCCAAGGTGCCGGCGTCCATCGTTGCCGCCGACGGGTCCCAGACCCGCTCGTCCGGGCCGCGCGGGCACCCTCGCACCAGCCGCAGCACGTCATGACCGGCTTGGCGCAGCAATGCCACCAACGCAGTACCGATGAGACCCGACGACCCCGCGATCGCGACGCGCACGAGTTACAGCTCGAACGTCGCGCCGATGAGGCGCTGTTTGATGGTGTTGAGGAATCGGGCCGCGTCGGCTCCGTCGACGAGCCGATGGTCGTAGGACAGCGCCAGGTAGATGATCGAGCGAACCGCAATCGTGTCGCCGTCCTCGCCGGCGAGGACGACCGGTCGCTTGACCACACTGCCCGTACCGAGGATCCCGACCTGCGGTTGCAAGATGATCGGCGTGTCGAACAGCGCCCCCCGCGAACCGGTGTTGCTGAGGGTAAACGTGCCCCCGCTCATCTCATCCGGGGTGATCTTGTTCGTTCTGGTCCGCTCGGCCAGGTCGGCAATCCGGCGGGCCAGCCCGGCGATGTTGAGGTCACCCGCGTCGTGGATCACCGGCACGAGCAGACCGCGCTCGGTGTCCACGGCGATGCCGAGATGCTCCGCACCGTGGTAGGTGACTTCGCCCTTATCGGTGTCGATCGAGGCGTTGACCTTCGGGTGCGCTTTGAGCGCCTCGACGGTGGCTTGGGCGAAGAACGGCAGGAACGACAGCTTGACGCCCTCCCTGGCCTCGAAATCCCGTTTGGCGCGATCGCGCAGCCGGGCGAGACGGGTGATGTCAGCCTCCACCACGGTGGTGAGCTGCGCGGAGATCTGGAGCGACTCGACCATCCGCTTGGCGATGACGCTGCGCATCCGGGACATCTTCTCGGTCCTGCCGCGTGCCTCGGCGGCTGTCGCCGGTGACGGGCCCGAGCGCGGTGCCGCAGCGGACGGCGCCTGTTGCGGTTCGGGTGTGGCGGGCGGTTGCTGGGGCGTAGCGGGCTGGGGTTCGGGCGTTTCGACGGCAGCGAGCACGTCCTGCTTCCGGATCCGGCCACCGACCCCGGTGCCCTGCACGGTCGACAGGTCAATCCCGTGCTCGATCGCGAGCTTGCGCACGAGTGGGGTCACATACGGCGCGCCGCCCGCCACCCCGTCGTCCCCGCTGGACCCTGATGCTGCGGCACGGTCGGCGGGTTGCTCTGGCTCGGCGCTTTGTTGGGGCTGATCCGGTGTGGTGGGCGGCGGCGCCTCGCTCTGACCGTCGCCGTCGCCCACCGTGGCTAGTGTGGCGCCGATGGGAACGGTCTCGTCTTGCGCTGCGATGATCTCCAGCACGGTGCCCGCGACCGGGGAGGGGATCTCGGTGTCTACCTTGTCGGTGGACACCTCGACGAGAGGCTCGTCCACGGCAATGGTGTCACCGACCTGCTTGAGCCACCGGGTCACGGTTCCCGTGGTGACGCTCTCACCCAGCGCGGGCATGGTCACGGCTGTCCCGGAGCCCATCGACGAGGTTGGCGGCGCGGCTGGTCGCTGCGGTGGTTGCGCCGGCTGGGTGCGACTAGGCGGCTGAGGGGACTCAGCCTGCTGGGGCCTGGTCTGATCGGAAGATTCACCGATCACGGCGAGCTCCGCGCCGACCTCAACGGTTTCGTCCGCGGGCACGACGATCCGCTGCAGCACCCCGGCCGCCGGCGAGGGGATCTCGGTGTCGACCTTATCGGTGGACACCTCCACCAAAGGCTCGTCCACCTCAACGGTGTCACCTTCGTTTTTCAGCCAGCGTGTCACCGTTCCTTCGGTGACGCTCTCGCCGAGCGCAGGCATCGCCACGGAGTACGCCATCTGTTGCCTCGACTCTCGTCTTCCGTAGGAGATTTCAGCCGTGCGCGTGCAGCGGCTTGCCGGCCAGGGCGAGGTGTGCCTCACCGAGCGCCTCGTTCTGCGTGGGGTGGGCATGTACCAGCGCAGCGACGTCATCCGGGTAGGCGTCCCAGTTGACGATCAGCTGAGCCTCGCCGACCAGCTCGCCGACTCGATCGCCAACCATGTGCACTCCCACCACCGGACCGTTCTTGGCGCGTACCAGCTTGATCGCGCCCTTGGTCTGCAAGATCTGGCTGCGGCCGTTGCCTGCCAAGTCGTAAATGATCGTCTCAATGTCTCCGTGACGGTCCTTGGCCAGCGCTTCGGTGAGCCCGACCGAGGCCACCTGCGGCTCGCAGTAGGTCACCCGCGGGATACCGTCCTCATCGATCGGGGCGGGGGTACGCCCAGCGATGTCCTCGGCGAGGAAGATGCCCTGAGCGAACCCGCGATGGGCGAGTTGTAGCCCGGGCACGATGTCGCCCAGCGCGTACACCCCCGCAAGGTTGGTGCGCAGCCGGTTGTCGGTGAGCACGAAACCGCGGTCCATCGCCACGCCGGCCTCCGCGTACCCGGCGTCTGCGGTATTCGGTCCTCGGCCCACGGCGACAAGCAGCAGATCGGCCTCGAGCTGCTCCCCAGACTCCAGGCTCACGGTGACTCCGGAGTCGGACTGGGTAGCACCTGTGAACCGCACCCCGGTCTTGGACGTGATGCCGCGCCGGCGGAAAGCTCGCTCCAGTTGCTTGGAACAGAAATCGTCCTCGGCGGGGACGAGCCGGGGCAGCGCCTCGACGACGGTCACCTCGGCCCCGAAGGAGCGCCACACGCTGGCGAACTCGACTCCGATGACGCCGCCGCCCAACACCACCACCCGGTCCGGGACGTAGTCGAGGTTCAGCGCCTGATCACTGGTGATGAACCGGCCGCCGATCTCCAGGTCGGGTAGGGACTTGGCATAGGAACCGGTAGCCAGCACGATGCTGCGCCCGGTGTAGCGCTGCCCGTCGACGTCGACGGCGTTGGGCGCGACGAACTTGCCGCTGCCCTCGACATAGCTGATACCTCGGGAAGCCACCAACCCCTGCAGGCCCTTGAACATCTTGGCGACGACGCCGTCCTTGTACTTGTTGACGCCACCCATGTCGATGCCCTCGAGCGTGGACTTCACCCCGAACTGGTGGCCGTTCCGAGCGGCGTCGGCTACCTCAGAAGCCTGTAGCAGCGCCTTGGTGGGGATGCATCCACGGTGTAGGCAGGTGCCACCCAGCTTGTCCTTCTCCACCAGGACGACGGACAGGCCCAGCTGGGCAGCACGCAGCGCACAGGCGTAACCACCCGAGCCGCCGCCGAGGATCACCAGATCGGTGGTGCTTACTGAAGTCTCTGAAGTCTCTGTCACTGAGACGCTCCTGGGCAGACGTCGGTAACTGGATTGCGCGCCACAGCCATCTTGTCACCACGGCCGGGCGGCCCCGGACGTGGGCGATATCCCCAGTGGTTGCCCTGGCTAGTGCGTTGAGCTGGCAGGATTGGCGTCAACGCCGCATTTTGACGTCTCGTCGACGCGATCAGCCATGTTCGGCGATGTCGGCGAGGACAGCGGCCAGGGTACGCACCGGTACCCCGGTGCCGCCCTTGCCGGTGTATCCCCACGGTGAGCCGCTGTTGTAGGCCGGGCCGGCGATGTCCAGATGCGCCCAGGGGATGTCATCGGCGACGAACTCGGACAGGAATACGCCGGCGGTGAGCATGCCGCCCCAGCGGTGGCTCGCCACGTTGGCGATGTCAGCGAGCTTGGAGTCCAGATCGGATCGCAGGTGTTCAGGTAGCGGCATCGCCCACCCGTTCTCCCCGACCTGCTGGGAGATCGCGGTGACCCGGTCGCGGAACTCTGGAGTGCCCATGATCCCCGATGTGCGGTTGCCCAGTGCGACGATCTGGGCGCCGGTGAGGGTGGCGGTGTCGATGAGGTAGTCCGGGGCGTCCTGCGCCGCGCGGACCAGCGCGTCGGCGAGAATCAGCCGCCCCTCGGCATCGGTGTTGAGCACCTCGACGGTGGTGCCGCCGTACATCGTGAGGACGTCCCCAGGCCGGTAAGCGGTGGCCGAGGGCATGTTCTCGGCCATCGGCACGGTGGCGATCACTTCCACCGGGAGTTCCAGCCGGGCGGCGAGCACCGTGGTGACGACCACGGCGGCGGCCCCCGCCATGTCCATGGTCATCTCTTCCATCTTCGCCGCAGGCTTGATCGAGATGCCGCCCGTGTCGAAGGTGACTCCCTTGCCGACCAGGGCCACCTTCGCTCTGGGCTTTCCGCTGGACGCCGGCGGAGCGTAGTGCAGCCGGACCAGCCGCGGCGGACGGGACGAACCGCCGCCGACTCCCAGGATGCCGCCGTATCCGTCGCGACGCAGTGCCTTCTCATCAAGCACCTCGGTGCGCAGGCCGGCCGCCTGTGCCATCGTCACGGCGCGATCGGCGAACGAGGCCGGATAGAGGTCGTTGGGCGGCGTGTTCACCAGGTCGCGCGCGGCCGCGACCGCTTCGGCCACAGCGATGGCCCGGGCAAGGTCCGCTGTCGCCCCAGCATCGCTGGCCGAGGGAACCGACAGGTCCATCTGGCCAAGCGGCCCGTCGCCGTTGCGGGACCGGTAAGCGGTGAACGCGTAGCTGCCCAGCGCGGTGCCCTCCGCGGCGGCGGCCAGGTCGATCCGGGACAACGTCGTGACGGCCCGAGCGGTGCCGGACAGTGCCCGGGATGCTGCGCCAGCGGCTCGGCGCACCTGCTCGCTGGTCGGCTGGCCATCGACCTCGCCGAGACCGGTGGCGATCAACAACGGAGCGCTGATGGCGCCGCGAGTGGGTACCTTGATCACCTCGTCGGCCTTGCCTCGGGCACCCAGCATGGCGAGCAGATCGCTGAGTGCACCATCGAACGCCGCGTCGACCTCAGCGCTGCCCGGCAGGAGTTGGAGACCTCCTTCGCCGGACATGGTCCCCACCACAAGGGCATCGACGGTCGCGGTGGTCACCGAGCCATCGGTGAGGCGCAGCGTCGGGGTGGTCACGGTAGTCTCCTCGTTGGTCTGGCCAGAGGATCGCCAATGCGTCGGGGGTGCGGCGGTGGCCGGTACCACTGGAGGTAGCGTTCCATAGCCGTGAGTACCAACCTGCACCGCGGACCCCTGCACGCCTCGCACGTCGAGGTCGGCGCCACCCTGGGAGCGTTCGGCGGATGGGAAATGCCGATCAGCTACCCCGGCGGAGGTGTCGTCGCCGAGCACACCGCGGTGCGGGAGGCAGTTGGTGTGTTCGACGTCACACACCTGGGCAAGATCAGCATCATCGGCCCGGGGGCCGCTGACTTCGTCAACTCCTGTTTCACCGCCGACCTCGCCAAGATCTGCCCAGGGCAGGTCCAATACACCTTGTGCTGCGCCGAGAACGGCGGCGTGGTGGACGATCTCATCGTTTACCTGATCGGCCCGGACGAGGTGTTCTGCGTGCCGAATGCCGGGAACACCGCGGAGGTCGGTCGCCGGCTGGCCGACGCGGCGCCCCGGGCGGTGCGGGTCGTCGACCAGCAACAGGAGTACGCAGTGCTGGCCGTGCAGGGACCCGGCTCGGCTGAGTTACTCGCCGCGGTGGGATTGACCTCCGCAGGGATGGAATACCTCGCCTTTGCCGACGTCGAGTACGACGGCATGGCACTGCGGGTGGGTCGCACCGGCTACACCGGTGAGCGTGGCTACGAGCTGTTGCCGTCCTGGGGTAACGCGCCTGCCCTGTGGGAGGCGCTGCTCGCCGCCGCCGGCCCGCTCGGTGGTCGCGCGTGCGGACTCGGCGCCCGCGACACCCTGCGCACCGAGATGGGCTACTGCCTGCACGGCCAGGACCTGGGCCCCGACGTCACCCCGCTGCAGGGTGGTGTCTCGTGGGCGATCGGCTGGCACAAGCCGGCCTTCTGGGGACGGGATGCGTTACTCGCCGAGCGACAGCGCGGGCCGTCGCGGCGGCTGCGCGGCCTGCGCGCCACCGGCCGCGGGGTGCCGCGGCCGCACATGGCAGTGCGGTCC
>JRHI01001134.1_pt1 | contig 24181 bp, 17 predicted proteins | sample 215371 | NCBI WGS metagenome assembly JRHI01 (sample SAMN02929681, study PRJNA255918) | sediment metagenome | biome: cave system; feature: Ice Cave; material: Sediment; isolation source: sediment from deep within a dark volcanic ice cave with no known source of... ...
GCGCGGGCGTGAATTGGAAAAACGGTTACAGTAGAAATACGCATGGCCATCAGGCTGGCCGGCGCGTGCGTGTGGTCGGGCGTGGAGACGGTGACCGCGTCGATCTCCTTGTCCATCTCCTCGAGCATTTTGCGGAAATCGGTGTACTTCCGTGCCTTCGGATACTTCTGGCCCATCTTGTCCAGGCGATCGTCATCGACGTCGCAAATTGCGACGAGATTACCGAGCTTGGCAGCTTGGACGGTGTCGCTTTCTCCCTTGCCACCAATGCCGATTGAGGCGATGCCGATCTGTTCGTTGGGGTCCTTGTGGGCGGCGACCGCAAGGCCGCCGGCGGCCCAGAAGCCAACCCCGGCCAGCGCGGTCTGCTTCAGAAAATCACGACGATTGCTACGTTCACTCATGAGGAAACTCCTTGTGAAAGAGGCATGGTGCGAGTCCGGCAAGGAGAGAGCGAGTGTCTGCGGCGAGCGCTGTCCAGGGTGCCGGAGATCGCCATCAGCATGGGTTATACCGGATTCCCAGGTCGTCGCAACGAGAAAGACGGAATTCGCCTCGAAAAAACGGTATCAACCAGTCCGGATTTGCGAGTCCCGGCCTCTGGGAAGATTCAGCGTCCCGTCCATTGCACCCGCACACGGGCCTCCGCGCCCGAACGCTCCCAGCGGTTCACGCTCCGGACGCGCAGCACGTTTTCGCCGGGTTGGAGTTGCCAGGCGAAGCCGGCCGGAACCGTCTGCCACGTTCCCTTGCCGCCGGCCTCCAGCCACCTTTCCAGGCGAGCCAGGTTCGGCGTCTCTGTCTCCACTTCCACACCCAGCTCGCCCGCCTTGGCTGTCCGGCACAGGTGGACCCGGGTTGCGTTCAGCTCCCAGTCCACGTCGCGCGCGCGCGCCGGAGCAAGGTGCTGCGAGTATTCGGGCGCGGTTTGCGGTTCGTCGCGCGCATCGCCGACCCACCAGTAGCCGTCGTAGAAGTATTCCGACCAGCCCTGGTACAGCTCGCCCGGGTAAAGCGAACCAAGGAAGTTATTCCGTCCGGGAAAGGCGTAGCGACGGTAGTTGTCGAGTTGGCAGACAGGATATTTGTGCAGTTCAGCGAGCGGCACCGTGTCCGGCCGTGGCGGCACCCGCGCGCCGGGCTGCACGGGCCGGCAGAGCGAAACTATCTTCTCGCTGAGCCGGGACGGTGTGAAGCAGACGAGCAGGCCGTCCGTCTTGCCGCTGCGCAAGGCACCTTGCAATTCGCGCGCGCTCTGCGGCACACCCTGCCGCTCGAAGTGCAGGCCGACGTCGGCGCGCTCGTGGGAGTTGCCGGCGTCCATCATGACCCACTTGTGGTGCTGTTCGACCCAAACCTCGGCAACGCAGTGATGATCCAGGATGCACTGGCGGGCGTTCCAGCCAAGAGCAAGGCAGCACTGCGTAAACACTGTCGCATAGTGGGTACACATCGTCAGACAATCCGGTTGGTCCTTTGATTCGAGGATGACGAGCGCATCCCACGGCGGCATCCAGTTGGCGGGATGGCTGCCCCAGGCACTGTGCCACTGGTTGCGCACCCAGTAACGCAGCAGCATGAGCTGTTCCATCTCCGTCTTCCCGGGAGCGGTGACCTGATCCAGGTGGTAGCGCTCGCGCAGCAGCTGCAAGCGCGGCGACGACTCTTGGTAGACAAACCGAACCGATGTTCGAGCGATGGGGTCAGATCGTCCTTCGAGGCAGCGATACTCACCGGTGGCGGACTCCGGCTGGAAAGTGAACGTCACGTCAAATCCGGCGGGCAACCTTGGGGTGGCTTGGGGCCGATCGGTGCGAAACTCGAAGCGCAGTTGCGCCCAGCGCTGCGCGGCAGCTGTAGGCAGTGACTGATGGTCGTTGTCGAGAGGGAACCAGTCGGTCCAGGTCCGGGCATCGGGGGCCGGCGAGGTGCCGGTCCGCATGGAGACTCGGAGCCGTGTTCCCGTTGGCTGCTGCGGGAGGGTCGCAAGAGAATGGAAGGCGACGAGTTTCCCCGGGGTGGCAACCGGCCCGGCGCCGGCTGCCCAAAGGTCGAGGACGGGAGAGAGGGCGGCACCGCGCGGGGCGTGGCGTGCCAGGCGGAGGCGGACGAGGTACTCGCCCGGCTGATCGCCGTGATTGCCAAGTCCGTCGTTGCTCCAACTCCGGCCGCCGTCCGTGCTCTTGAAACTGCGACCCGATTTGCGGCACGGCTCCACGAGCAGCCCTCCGCCGCCCGAGAACACGACCTCATTTTCCCCCGCGCGCAGGAGTTCTGGTGGCACTCGTGCCCGAGTCCAGCCGGTCGAAAGCAGCCGCTCACTCGTACTCACAGGTTTGCCATTGACCGCAATCTGCCGTGCACTGCCGAACAGGAACAACTCGGCCCCCGCCAGATCGGCGCTATCGAGAAGAAAGACCTTCTTTGCCCAGAGGCGCTCACTGAGCTCCTCGCTCTGGTGGAAATCAGTGGCGCCCATCTCATCGGCAACTAGCAAGGAGTGGGCAAGGCGGACGCTGCCGTCCTTCTCGTCCTCGACAAGTTCGGGGCCAAGTTGAAAATCCCGCGCGGCCAGCGTCAACCTGCGTTCCTCACCCCGCAGCGGGCGGGCTGTTCCGACTGGCAGTACTACAGCCAGCGCGAGGCTCAGAGCAATCCGGCGGTCCATGGTTGCACCCTTCTTTACTCTACTTCGGAGCTGTCAGTCTTGGGAAGCAGGCGACGTGCAGTTGCGGATAAATGCCCATCAGAAAGAGGGTCCCGTCCGCCCCGACCGCGGCCCCCTGTATGTAAAAGAGCCGGAACCTGTCCTGGCGCGGGAAGGTGTGTTTCACCTTCTCTTCCTCGAGACCGACGACATCCGGTATGCCGACTGTGTCGCTCTTGCCGGTGGCAGGATCGAGGCGCATGAGACGAAGATACGGCTGCGGCTTGCCTCCCGGTTCCAGCGGTCCAGTCGTATTAACGGGATAGTAAAACTTACCATCCTTGCCGAAGACGCCGGCGTGAATGTCTTGCGCCGGCAGGCCCGGCGGCGCTGCTAGGGCCACATTCCGCATTGTCACCTGCGGGAACGGGCCGGGACGATACGTGTCGATCGCGAACTCCATGATCCACGGATGGCCAATGGCCGCACCGTACAGCTTGCCTTTGGGGCCGAGTGCGAGGACATAAGGTGGTTCGTAGTCGCCTGCACCCTCGACCTTGACCGCGAGGTCCTCGACATAGCCGGTCAGTGGATCGTAACGGCAAATCGTCGCACCGCGGCCTACGGTGTAAACAACCCCCCGGCGGTCAATAGCCATGTAGCGACAAGCGGTGCCGACGTGGCCGCGGTCCTCCACGTCGCCGGTCATAATGTCGTAGACGAGGAAATCGTTCTTCGGCTCGCTGCGGTAGTAGAGCCTGCCGCGGGCGTCGTCGATGACACCGCCCATGACTCCTTCTTGCTTCTTGAGAATGCCAAGGCTGCGGCTGAAGCCGGTCCCTGGGTCGAAGTAGCACAGGTGGCCGCCGGGATAGCCGTCGCCCTCCTCGCCGTACTCGGGCCGGGTGTCGAAAATCTCGTGGGCCTGCTTGCTGGCGAACCAGATCCGGCCATCGGCGCCGACGACGATCTTGGCGTGAATCTTCCCTTGCGTGTTGATTCCTTGCCGCCGTTCGCCGGTCAGCTGCCGCATGCTGACGACCTTGTCCATGAACAGCGGCTTCGCCGCCGGATCGAAGCGGAGCAGCCAGGCGTAATCGCCGTAGCGGGCGGCGCCGACGTAGACCCTGCCGTCCTTGCCTACTTCGAGGGCAGTGTACCCCGAGCCGTCCGTCGTAGTCCCCTCGGGCGCAAAGATGACGTGGCACGGCAGCCGGGGCGGACGATCCGCGATCGGTTGGGACTCCTTCGCTGCTTGCGGCTTCGACGTTGATTTCGGCTCCTGACGATCAAAGCGATACCGCACTAGCCGTGCGATGCGGTCGCGCTCCCCTGCGTAAATACCTCCCTTACCATCGCCAAGGATCGCTCCGAAACCAACCATGCTCAGCTGGCCGTCCACGCGTGGAATGCCGGCGGGCACAATTGCCGGCTGCGGAGCCCCAAACCGGAAACCAAATGTCCGCGGCATTCCCGCCACCGTGCCGCCGACACCGTAACCTGCCTGGCCTCCCTTCTTGTTGGCGGAGGCGAGTTCCTCCGCCACCAACCCCTGGAGGCCCGCCTGAGCCAGCGGTTTGCCGCATGGCCTGAGTTCGGCCTTCATCCTGTCGATGATGCGGAGCTCGAACAGGTAGCCGTCCGAGGTGCCGCCGATCAGGTTCGCGGAATCGTCTGATCCACGGTAGACGACTCCAGCATCCAGGCTCGCCCACGGCTCGCGCCCCGGCACTGCCGGCAGCCGATGAGCTTGTTTTGACAATTTACGTAAGTCGGGATCGTAAAAGTATAAATAACCGTCCGCACCACCAGTGTACGCACCCAGGCCCGGAACGACGGCGATTGCCCGCGAAACCTGCCGGGTATAGCTCACGTTCTGACCGCTGCCGCGATTGACGTCCGCGGCATGCTGCGGCGTCTCGTAAGTGCGGTAGCCAGCGATGGCGCCATGGTCCTTGAAGGTGCGTGTCTTCAGGTCATAGGCGAAGAAATGCCCATCTGGCCAGGTGTTACCCACGACTTCGCCGGATTTAGAGATATATGCGAGCGTGTAAATACCTTGACCGGCCACCGGGACCCCGAGGTCCTCCACCCGCGCCGGCCCGCTGTCGGCCGGCACAAAGCGATAGAGGTGCCCGACCGCGCGCGGGTCCGTCCGTACCGCGATGCTCGTGGGGTCGGCCTGTGTACCGCCGATAAGGGAGCCGTCCGGCAGGGTGAGGAGTGCGTACGCGAAACCGACGCCTCCGTCCAGGCGGGCCAGACTATGCACCGTTCCGGTCGTGGGGTCATAGACGAACAGATGCGCCGCCCTCCCCGTGGTGCCGCCGTAGATGCGGCTCTGCGGACCCAGGCCGAGACAGAGGATGCCGCGTTCGTTCGCGGGGATCGCTCGATCAAGGGAGATCGCCTCACCGCGCTCGAAGACGCCGGCCGGCTCGGCGCCGCGGCCAGGACACGCTAGCAGCACAAATAGCAGGGACACAGTGGACCATTCGAGGCGACGCATTGTGCCAGGTTCCTTTCATCGGGCTATCGTAGACGCCCATATTAAACGGCAGCACGCGGAGTGCCAGGAGATTTTCGTTTCCCCCCGGCGCCGGCGCGGCTATGTTCATGGGAAGAGAGGTGCCATCCCGGATCGCCCGCTGAAAGGACCGCGCATGCAAGATGAATCCCGCCGTTCGTTCAATTGCAAACTGCTCGGCTCGCTCGTGTCTTTTGGACTGATCGAGACGCTCTTTGTCCGCGATTTGTTCGCCGAGCCGGTGAAACCGCTTATTCTAAAGTGGGTACACGAGCTGAACGAAGTTTGCCAGGACCTGAAAGGGCGCAAGCTGAAGGACCTCGACTTCCAGGCCAAGCTCGAAGACCTGTACCGTCACGTCGATTTACCGGAACTGCTGAGGTTCGTCGATCTCGACCGCGTGGCCCAGAACGTGAAATACCCCGTCCGCGGCGCGGCGAGCCTGGGGGTCGATCTCAGCAAGGTCGAAGGCCTGCCAAAGAACCTGGTATTCGGTAGACAGATCTTTGCCATGCGCCAAGGCCGCTCCGTCGTGCCGCACGGCCACGACAACATGTGTACCGGCTTCATTGTCCTCGCCGGTAATTTCATCGGCAAGCATTACGAGCGCCTAGCAGACAACGACGACCATTACCTCATCAAGCCAACCATCGACCGCGTCTTCAAGCCGGGCGAGTCCTCGACGATCTCCGACCACAAGGACAACGTCCACTGGTTCAAGGCCGAATCCGAGACGGGCTTCATCTTCAACGTCCACGTCATGGGTTACAACATTGAGAGCAAGAGGAACCCGGGCCGGGTTTATGTTGATCCGGAGGGCGAGAAGGTTGCCGGCGGTCTGATCAGGGCGAAGAAAATCAGCTCGGCGGAGTGCCACAAGAAGTACGGCTAATGCCGCTTGTAGCCGCGAGGCGCAGCGGAGCGCAAACGCCACGCGCTCCGCTCCGCTGCGCGGCTGCACAGGAAAATGAGGAGTTCCGCATGGACAGTCCCCTCGTCCTTTGCGAGATCGCCGATGGCATTGCGTTCCTGACATTGAATCATCCTGAGAAACGCAACGCCCTGTCTCGTGCCCTGCTGGCCGCCCTCGGGGAACAACTCAACCGCCTTGCGTCCGACGAGCGGGTGAAGGTGGTGATCCTCCGCGCCGAAGGGCCAGCGTTCAGCTCCGGCCACGACTTGCGCGAGTTGGTCAACGGCAGCCGCGACGACCACGCGGCCCTTTTTGCACTTTGCACCGAGGTGATGGAAAAGGTCCGCAAGCTGCCGCAGCCGGTGATCGCTCAGGTGCAGGGAGTGGCCACGGCAGCGGGCTGCCAGTTGGCGGCGACGTGCGACTTGGTCGTGGCCGCGGAGAACGCCACTTTTGCCACGCCCGGCGTCAAGATCGGCCTATTTTGCACGACCCCCGCCGTCGCCGTGGCGCGAGCGGTCGGTCCCAAGCAGGCAATGGAGATGCTGCTCACCGGCACCCCCATCCGTGCCGCCGAGGCACAGCGGATCGGCCTCGTCAACCGCGTCGTGCCGGCCGACCGGCTGGCGGAAGCGACGCTGGAACTCGCGCGGCAGATCGTGGCCGCCAGCGCGTACACGGTGGCTCTCGGCAAACGCGCGTTCTACGAACAATTGCCGCTCGACTACCCAGGCGCTTACGCGGTGGCCCAGCCGGTGATGGTGGAAAACGCCCAGGCCGGCGATGCGCAGGAGGGGATGCGCGCGTTCCTGGAAAAACGACCGCCGAAGTGGGAGAAATAAAGAGGGCAGCCCGCAGCGCCAGCAAGGGTTCTTCGCTTGCCTTGCTCGCGCTGGGGGCTGGTAGGACGATCCTCACTTGTTCATTTTCTCCAGCAGTTGCCGCGCGTCCGCCGCGGCTTTCGTCTTCGGGAACTGCTTGATGATCTCCTCGAACCGTTCTGTCGCTTTTTCTGTCTTGCCGTCCGTGACAAGCGACCGCGCCAAGCGCAGGCGTCGAGCTGCCGTTTGCTCCACGTCGTCGGGATCGGTGCCTGGCTTGCTGCTCGGCTTCTCACCGGTCGCCCTCGACTTGACCACCACGTCCTTCTCCCTGACAACCGGCGCGGGCGCCTGCGCGATCAGTTTCTGAGTCTCCAGGAAGTTTCGCACGTCGCTCAAGTCGATGAAGACCCCCTGGTCGGTCTCCTTGTCATTGGTCTTCGAGGTTCGATGGCCGTGGGTCACCCCTGCCAGTTCGCCGTGCTCGTTGATGAGCGGCCCGCCGCTCTCGCCCGGCTTCGTGGTGGAATCGGTCAGGACCACCTTGGCCTCAATCTTGGTCACGAAACCGTCGATCGTCTTGCCTTCGATCTTCTCCCTGAGCAATTGCTGCACCATGCCTGTGTGAAACACCCAGAGCTTGTCGCTCTCGCCCGGGTTACCCAGCGAGTGGACGCGCTCGCCCAGCGCAACTCCCTTCGAGGCCAGCCGCAGCGCCGTGGCGCCGGGCGGCACCAGGCTCAGCCTGATAAGCGCCAGGTCGTGCACGGGGTCGCGCGCCGTCACCTTGCCCGGAATGCCCTTGAGGATCTGCGACTGGTAGAGGGACTTTTCGCGCACCACCTTGTTGCCCTGCAGGATCGGGAAGAGGACGAAGGCGTCTTCCTTGTCGCGGACGACGTGGTAGTTCGTGATGACCAGGCGGTGCTTGATGTCGATAAGCGCTCCGGAGCCCGAGAGGAATTCGATTTTGCCGGAGGCCTCGGTCTTCTTGACGAGATGGACCCAAACGCTGGAAGTAAGCAGCCCCTGGTAGAGTTTGCTGTCCGCCGCCTCGGCGTCCGCCCCCACTGCCAGAGACGGACGTAAGCAAAGAATGACAACGGTGAGAAGCCCGAGCAGCCGCCGATGGCGGAGAAGAAACGTCATTGCTGATTCCTTTGCGGCACGACCGGCGATTTGGCACCATCTCGAAGAGCGGCTACCCTCTCTGAACGCTAACTCTATGATACCTTGCGCCCGGGGGGCTACCAGGAAAATCGGGAGGTTGACCATGGTGTTCCAGAAACAGCTGACTCTCCGGACGGCAAGTCATCATGACATGAACGATCTAACCGCCGAGATCGCCGGCGCCGTGGCCGAGTCGGGGATAACGACCGGCATCGCGCATCTCTTCGCTGTCGGCAGCACGGCGGCACTCGGAGCCATCGAGTTCGAGCCCGGCCTGCAACGCGATTTGCCCGACTTGCTTGATCGCCTCATGCCGCCGAGTCGCAATTACGGCCACGAGCAGGCCTGGCACGACGGCAACGGCCATTCGCATCTGCAAGCAACGCTCCTCGGGCCCTCGCTGACTGTACCGATTGCGCAAGGAAAGCCGATTCTGGGGACCTGGCAGCAGGTTTTTCACCTCGAATGCGATATCCGCTCTCGTGAGCGGACAGTAGTGGTGACTATCATCGGGGAGTGAAGGGCCACGCCGATGACGCCCCCCGGCTTCCATCCAGCGCTTGGCGTGTGTCTTCCGACAGCCACCGTCGCCATCATGAAGAATCGCCAGCAGTTTCGGCCGAGCTATGAACTTCTGGAGGATCGATCGCTGGCCTCGGCCGGCCCGTGGTCGCTGCCCAGCCTGCATCCGTCGGCGCAACGCCATCCTGTCGCTGATCATCCGCATCAGAGGGGCCATCACCCCTCCGTTCATCACGGGCATGGCGTTCTGCTCATTCCGATCGCCATCCTCGTGCGCGAGGGCTATTTGCCCTTCTACGGGGGCTACTATGGGGCGCCATGGTACGACTATCCTGGCTATTCCTCCTACGGATATGGCGGATGTGCCTGTTTCGATACTGGCTTTGGCGGCTTCGACGGCGGCGGCTTTTGATACAGGCACCGGGTGAGATTGTACGACCAGAGCCCAGAGCGTCAGCGACGGGAACAACCATCCGGGCGCTCACGCTTCCGGCTCTGATCAACGACGGGAACAACGACCCGTGCGCCGACGCTTCCGGCTCTGACCGGACAACCTCGCCGGGTGCAGGCTCTCACGAGATGATCTGCTTCCGTCGTTTGATGTAATCCCAGACGACGTACCGATCCAACTCCTTGCCCCCCGTGAAGAATACGCGGCCGCGCGTCGATTCCGCCAACCGATGAGCGAAGCGCACGTCCTCCTCGGTCTGGTTCCAGGTGCTCAGCAAGAAAATGTTGATGGTGATGCCCTCCCGGGCACAGAGGCTCCCCTCGCGCAGCGTCGCTTCCTCGGTGCGTGGATGCGGGGGGTACAGCAGGTACAGCCATTGCTGCTCGAAATGGGCCGTCGGCAAGCCGTCGGTGATGAGCACGATCTGGCGATTGGGCGTGTCCTGTACTGCCAGGAACTGACGCGCCTGGTGCAAACCGTGCTGAATGTTCGTAAAGTGCAGAGGCACCTGCAATTCACTCATATTGGGATCGCTCATGTCCACCTTTAGCTGCACCTGCCAGTCGCTGATGGTCGGCGGCTTGAACATGAGGGTTGCCACCTCCGAGACGTGCCGCGGTCTGGCGAAGGTATACAGCTCGATGAACTGCAGGAAGTCGCCGGGATACTCGGAGCGGATCAGGCCGTCAAGCGCCAGGCCCATGCGCTTGACGTTGACGTATTGCGCGTCGTAGCGCATCGAGCCGCTCATGTCGAGGAGCACCGTGGTCGCGCATTTCGGATTGTTGCGGGTGCGATGGATTTCGATGTCCTCTGACTTCAGCCGCATCGGTAACCCCGGGCCTCCACGGATCATGGCATTGATGAAAGAGCCAGGGATGTCCATGTGCGTGACCGAGTCGCCGAACTCGTAGGGCTTCGTCTGCTGCATCTCGACCGCGCCCTCGCCAACGATCGGTCCCTGGTGCCGCCCCGAGCGCGACGCCTGCAGCTGACTGAAGATCTCGGTGAGCAGGCGCGATTGGAACAGGCGGAACGCCTTCGGGGTCATCTGATAGCCCTGCTTCCCGCGCTCCAGGCCCTGCTGCTCGGCCAGCTCGCGCAGGTATTCTTGAATCTGTTGCTGCAAGGTCCGCAGCTGCTCCATGTCGCCGGGGTCGGCGAACTGGGCAAGTTCCTCCATGTCAAGGATGCCGATCTGCGCGGTGCGGGCCGCCTCCTCGAGCTGCTGCAGAAGTCGGTCGATCGTCTCCAGTTCCTCCTTGACCTCGAGCGCCTTCGGCACGCTCATCGGCGTGCGGCCCGTGAACTCGTACTTGGCTGCCAGCTCATCGACCTGGTACTTCTCGCCGAGGCGCTCGACCAGGTGCAGCAGCTGGCGGGCGAAGGGACCGTGCTCGTCGCCGCTGCGATACCACAGTTGCTCGAGGGCGTGGAGCTGTTCTTCCTGGACGGCCTGCTGGAACGGCCTGGCGAGTTTGTTCGGCGGCCGGGTGGCAGCAGCCTGTTCGTGGAACTGGCGATGAGCCTCCGCCTCGGCCTGGCCTGTTTCGTAGGTCGCCAGGATCTTGCGCTTGCGTTCGCGTAGCATTTCCATGAGGGCGTCGAGGCTGGGGCCAAGGCCCTTGATCTGCCGCGGATCGAGGTGGATGGCGCGGGCCAGTTCCTCGTCGGTCAGGCGACGCATGTTGCCGTAGAACAGGAGATGCTCGAAGGCCGGCGAGACGACGTCGGGCGGCGGCGTCGTCGGGCTGGGGAAGTGGATGGGATCGTACTTCTGGTAAACATGGATGATGCCGCCGGGTTGGTCTGCCGACTTCATGGATGCCCCTGGGTTAACAACGATCACGCGTGGCGCTGTCGCGCCGCCAGCTGTTCAATAAAGGGTTTTGGTGCATCAGCGGAGTTCATACGTGATCCTCCCGTGCTTCTGCGCCCGACTGATCCGGTCGCTGGCATACAGCCCCGCCAGGACGAACTCGACACACGACGCCCGCACCGCCGGGCTGTCGCTCGGGTTCACCTCGAACGCCTTCGCCCATGCCTTTGGCACCCGTTTCAGACGCTCGGCGTAGTGGGCTGACGGCAGCATGTCGCCTACCTCGATCTTCACGCCCTTACCGAACGCCTCGACAACGTCGTCCAGCCCGTGCTTGTCCACGTACTCCTCGAACACCAGGCGGATCGCTTCCGCCAGGATCGCCTCGAGTACCTGCTTCTCGCTCATTTGCTGGCTGCCCATCATGTCGAGTTCCAGCTTGCCAAGCGACGAGGACGGCAGGTGCCCGAGGTCACAGATGCGCGGCACCGCCGGCGTTTCGCCCAGACGCACGGCCCGAAGGCGGGCACTGGCGATCATCGTCCGATAGTTGGCGATGCTTAGGCGCGCACTGACGCCGGACTGCTGGTCGACGTACTTCGACCGGCGCGCGCACACGCTCATCTGCTCGATGATCTCCTTCATGAACAGTGGCACCACGACGGGATACGCTCCGGCGAGGTCGATGGCTGCTTCTGCTTCCATGATCTCGATGCCGGTGGCGCGGTCGAGCGGGTAGTGCGTGCGGATCAGCGAACCGATGCGGTCCTTGAGCTGGGGGATGACCTTGCCGCTGCGGTTGTACGTTGCCGGGTTCGCCGAGAAGAGGACCAGGACGTCGATGTCAAACTGAATCGGGTAACCGCGGATTTGTACGTCGCGCTCTTCGAGGATGTTGAACAGGCCGACCTGGACCAGTTCGTCCAGTTCGGGCACCTCGTTCATGGCGAAGATGCCGCGGTGCATGCGCGGGATGAGGCCGAAGTGCAGCGCCTCCTCGGCCGACATGCTCGTGCCGCCGGCCAGCTTGGCGGGGTCGATCTCGCCGATGACATCGGCAAACTTCGTACCCGGCGCCAGCCGTTCTGTATAGCGCTGGGCGCGCGGCCACCAGGCTATGGGTACGTCCTCTTCCGGCAGTTCGGCGATCATCTCCTTGCCGATTCGCGTGATCGGCCGGTAAGGATCCTCGTGGACCGGGCAGCCCGGCACGTCGAGATACGGGATCACCTCATCGAGGAAGCGGACGAGCAGGCGCATGAGCCGGCTCTTGGCCTGGCCCTTCTCGCCGAGGAAGAGCAGGTCGTGCCCGGCGAGGAGCGCGATGCTGATCTCGGGCACCACCGTACTGTCATAGCCGAGGATGCCGGGAAAGAGTTCTTCGCCCTGCCCGAGCATGGCGAGGAAGTTATCGCGGATTTCTTGCTTGACCGTTCGGGAAACCCAGCCGCTCGCGCGGAGTTCTTTCAGATTGGCAGGTCGGGGCCTGTTGGACATCACCCTCGCTACTCCTCGAAGAAACCTTGTACCGGCCGCGGGCCGCCGCATGGACCTGTCATCATTGTAGGGCGGAGTGCGCCATGGATGCCAGTAATCGGCTGCCGCCGCGGTCATATGCTATGGAGAGCGGCGGTGGTCGAGTGGCATCAAGTACCGGCGAGGCCGGCCAGGCGTGGCGTATGTCGGAACTTCCCTGGGACGTGGTGGTGATCGGCGCAGGCGCCGCCGGCTTGCTGGCGGCGTGCCGCGCGGCGGAGCGCGGTCTTCGTACCCTCTTGCTGGAAAAGAACCGCAGACCCGGCGTCAAGATTCTCATGTCCGGCGGCACTCGTTGCAACCTCACCCACGCCACCGACAACCGTGGCATCGTTGAAGCGTTCGGCCCACCAGGCAAGTTCCTGCATTCGGCGCTCGCATCGCTGAGCGTGCAGCAAACCATTGACCTGTTCGAGTCGGAAGGCGTGGCGACGAAGGTCGAGGAGACAGGAAAGGTCTTCCCGGTCAGCAACAAGGCAGCCGACGTCCTGGACGCCCTTCTGCGCAGACTACATCGCAGCGGAACGGCGTTGGCCCTGGGTGAACCCGTCTCGGATATGCGCGCCTCCGAAGGTGGGATGACGCTGACAACTCCTCTGCGCTCCGTGCAGGCGCGCCGGGTCGTGCTGACGACCGGCGGCCAGTCGTATCCGGGCAGTGGCACCACGGGCGACGGGTATCGCATCGCCGCCCAGTTCGGTCATGCGATCGTCCCACCCCGACCGGCGCTGGTGCCACTGAGCGTACAGGTCCCCTGGGTAGCAGAACTGCGCGGCGTCACCATCCCGGATGCCGCCGCCCGGGTCCTCGACGGCCAAACTGTCCTGGCAACTCGGCGCGGCTCCTTGCTATTCGCTCACTTCGGTCTGTCCGGTCCCGTGGTGCTCGACGTCAGCCGGGTCATCAGTGGCAGCGAGCGTCCCGAGGCGCTGCTGGTTGAACTGGACCTGTTGCCGTCGCTGATGGAAGCCGATCTGGACGAGGACCTGCGCGGTCAGTCGCTGGCGTCGGGCAAGAAGCAGCTGGTGAGTATTCTCCCGGAGCAACTGCCGCGTCGGCTCGGCGAGACGCTACTGGCGCTGGCCGGCATGCCCGTCGAGCGCAAGGCTGCCGGCCTGAGCAAATCGGATCGTGGCCGGTTGGTGCAGCTGATGAAGCGTCTTCCGGTGCGGGTGGCGGGTACGCTCGGTTTCAAAAAGGCGGAGGTGACGGCGGGCGGGATCGCGCTCGACGAGGTCGATTCGCGGTCCATGCGCAGCAAGCTACTGCCGGCACTGTTCGTGGCCGGTGAGGTGCTCGACCTGGACGGTCCAATCGGCGGCTACAACTTTCAGGCCGCCTTTAGCACCGGTTGGCTCGCCGGCAACTCGGTGTAAGTCATCATCCGGTGAAGGTTGTTGTCGCGATACAATGGTTTCATGGTCAGAAAGCGCACGCCGCCCGCCCACCCGACGATCACCTTCTGGGGTGCCACAAAGAGCGTCACCGGCTCGATGCACCGGGTAGACGCCTGCGGGCGGACCCTGCTGCTGGACTGTGGGCTGTTCCAGGGGCACCGAGCCGAGAGCCAACACCGCAATCGGAGCTTCCCGTTTCCACCGAGGGACATCGACGCGGTCCTGCTCAGCCACGCGCACATCGACCACTGCGGCAACCTGCCCAACCTGGTTCGGCAGGGTTTCTCCGGCCCGATCTATTGCACCCCTGCTACCCGGGCCCTGGCGGCTGTCATGCTCGGCGACGCCGCCAAGATCCACGAGGAAGACGCGGCCTATCTGAATCGCAAGCGGCCGAAGGGCGAGCCGAAGGTCGAGCCTCTCTATGGCGGCCGTGACGTGTACCGGACCCTGCTCCGGTTGCAAGCGGTGCCCTATGACACTCCCGTGTCCATCGGCCCGGGACTCGAAGCGACGTTCGTGGACGCTGGCCACCTGCTCGGCTCGGCAATGATCGGCCTCCGGGCAGAACGGCAGCGGCTGACGTTCACGGGCGACCTCGGCCGGCCGGGGCTCCCGATCCTGCGCGACCCGGCCCCTGTCCCGCCGGGCGACCTCCTAATCAGCGAGTCCACTTACGGTGGCCACACCCACGAGCCGGTCGAGGAGACAGCGGAACGGCTGGGCCGCGTCGTGCGGCAGACGGCGGACCGCGGCGGCCGACTACTGATCCCCGCCTTTAGTGTGGGCCGCACGCAGACAATCGTTTACTTCCTGCACCAGCTCATGCGCGCCGGCCAGTTGCCGGACTTGCCGGTCTACGTCGACAGCCCGATGGCAGTGCGTGCCACCGAGGTCTTCCGTGCTCACCCGGAATGCTTCGACGAAGAAACACTGCGGCTGCTGCGGGAGCATTCCGATCTTTTCGGCGGGCGGCGGATCCGGTACGTCGAAAAGGTGCATGAGAGCATCGCACTGAACACCCACCCGGGGCCGTGCGTGATTATCTCCGCCAGCGGCATGTGCGAGGCGGGCAGAATCCTGCACCACCTCAAGCATACCGTCGAAGACCCGCGTAGCACGATCCTCATTGCCGGCTACCAGGCCCCCGACACGCTCGGCCGGCGCCTGGTGGAGCGCCGGCCCGAGGTGCGTATCCTGGGCCGGGTCTTCTCGCTCAAGGCCGAGGTGGTCGTGCTCAACGGGCTGTCCAGCCACGCCGACCACGAAGGTCTGCTGCGAAGCCTGGGGCCGCTGATCGGTACGGCTCGACAGGTGCGGCTGGTTCACGGTGAGCCCGCGCGTGCGGAGGCGTTGGCGTTGGGACTGCGGGCGGCCGGCTACACTGACGTGGCGATCCCCAATCGGGGAGAAAGTGCGACGCTGTAGAGATCGAACCTTGCCGACAGGGTTCCCTCCCAGGGACCTCAGGGATGCCGGAGACTCCCTCTCGCTACGCGCAGAGAATACCGCTCAGGAGGAATGGCGGCCGGGACGACCGGGATTGCGGTGAGGCTTGCCGCGGGGCCGAGTCCGAGTTTCTTCTTCCAGGGGCACGGGCAGTGCTTCCAACAGTGGCTCGGCCCCTTGCCCGTCAGTCGGCTCCACCTCGACCACTTCCAGACGCGGACCACCGGCGTCCTGCGGTGAAGTACTGAGCACCGCCAGGCCAACGCCGACCACGAACCGCTGCCCACCGTTCGCCGTCACCGTCACCCGCGCAAATAGGGTTTCACCCGGCCGATCGGGGATGGAAGGGATCCGCAAAGGAATCGAAGCCACCTGACCCAGCAGGCGGACGGTGCCCGGCATGAGCCAGGGGCGATCGCTGGCCGCATGCGCGTATACGGGCCGTTTCTCCCGGGTGCGGACCTGGAGCACGTAATCGAGCCGGTCGCCGGGAAAGCCGAGAAAGTTAACCGATTCCGTGCTGATTTCAACCGCCGGCGGCTCGACGAGTCCGAGCGCCTCGAAGAACTGTTGCACCGCGCCCAGGCCGCTGGCAGCCTGTCCCTGGATCGGGTAGGACCAGCCGTTGGCGCGATACCAGGCGGCAACGCCGCCGCTCTGGAACAAGGCGGCTGCCGCTTTCGGAGCCGAGCGTGCCTGCTTGGCCAGTTGCCGCGGACTCGTCGCCCCGGCCAGGACGCCATCGGGAAACGGCTTCACCGGCACGGTGGCGCGCACGACCACGGTCACGTTGCCGCCGTTGGACGTTACGACCAATCGGCCCTCCAGCGGCTGAGTACTGGCACGCAGCCGTTGACCAGACACCAGGACCGGCACCAACACGTTGTCGCGGAAGTGGAACAGCTTCTCCAAGGCCCCGGGCGGTTCGCCGACGGCCAGCCAGGGCGTCCCCTCGCAGGTCACCGCGCCGTACAGCAGGCGCATCCCCTGGTTTTCCAGGCGCAGGGCCAGGCGTCGCTGGCCGCCGATGGGCAGGACGCCCAGGTTCACTTCCTGCGGATGGACGTACAGTTTCGGCGGTTGCAGGACTGTTGTGGGCAACTTGGTCAGGAACTGATCGAGGCCGCGGTCGGGATCGGGAAAGCGCGCCGCCCCCCGGGCCGCCTGGGCCAGGTCGGCGCGGCCCAGGCCCACGAGAAACGCTTCGAGGTAGCCGCGCCGAAGGAACTCGAGTGCCGCCGGCCAATCGTCCTCGAGTGCCAGCGCCAGTTCGTCGAAGCTGCGACAACAGCGGCCGGACGCCAGATGCAAGGGATGCGTGAAGGGGCGACTGCCCACGGCCATGGGCGCAGCGCCGGCGCCGTCGAGCGGCGTGCCGTCGAAATAACAGAACGCCGCCTCCGCCGGGTTAACGCGCTGGCACTTGCGGCAGAGAGGCGCCATGCCTGTCTCCGTCCTGGTCGCGGGAGCAGTTGTCAGGTCGAGCGTTTGCGGCTCTCGCCGAAACGCAGCACATTGCGACCAAGGCGAATCCGATCGCCTGAGTGAAGCAGCACGCGCTCTGCCACCCTCTGGCCGTTGACGAACGTCCCGCTCTGGGAGTCGGCGTCGGTCAGGTAGTAGTCGCCTCCGTGCCGGACGATGCGGGCATGCAGGCGCTCGACGGCCGGGTCGCCGAACAGGCCGACGTCGCACGACTCGGCTCTGCCAATCGTAGTCACCGACCGGGAGAGGATCAACTCGCGGCCTGGGCGAAACCCCGCCTCGACACGCATCCAGGCAACCTTGAGGATGACCTGCGCGAGACCGATGAACAGGCCAATGCACAGTCCCAGGGCGACGAATCCGGTAGCGCTGGGGCTCCACAATTCGTCCGCCGCCTTGTCCTTGAAGACCTTTGTCCAGCCCACTTTTAGAAGGAGGAAGAGGACGCCGCCCAGCACGCCGCCGAGGGTGCCGCCCAGGATGCCATTGCGCACCTTGCGCCCCGCTTCGCGCAGACCCTCCGGCCGAAAGAGGCCGGTCAGCACGTCGAAGACGCCCAGCGACGAGCCGATGAGGAAGCCGGTGATGGCCCAGCCAAGGACGAGAAAAAAGGACAGCTGAAACCGGCCGTAGAACACTTGACCCAGGAAGCCGCCGAGGAGGCCGCCGAAGCTGCCGACGAGCACCGCCAGCAGAACGCGCGGCCCGATCCGCAGCACTTGTCCGGGAGAGAAGCTCCACAGGGCATCGACCAATCCAAGGGCCAGGGACACGATCGTGCCGAGGAGCATCCCCTTGATGGCTGCCTGGCTCAGGCTCTCCTCACCGGCCACGAGACGGCCCAGGGCCCAGCCAAGATAAGCCGCGAGGCCGCCGCAGATCGCACAGTAGTAGATGAAGAGGCGAAAAGACATTGGCGAAGTCGCTCAATCGAAAAGTCGGTTGCCTTTGATACGAATCGTTTGCGATTGCGCCGCGCCGGTGCTGGTTTGCACCTCGATCGGGTAGGCCCCCTCGCGCGTCGGTGCCTGGACCTTCCAGGTGACCGGGCTATTAGGACTGGCGGCGCGGACCGGCAGCGGCGGCACCGGCTGCGTCGCCAGCGCCTCCGACAGGGTGAAGCCTGCAGGCACGGTCAGCGTCACGGTCTGCCCCGGCAGCGGATTGCTGACGTAAGCGGTGACCGTGAAAAGCCCGCCGGGCGTGAACGAGCCGCCGGCGGTCAGAGCGACCTTGCCCCCGCCTTCCGTGCTGGAGACGCTGCCCAGGCCATAGGCGAAACCCATCTCCCGTGAAGCATGGGGGGCCAGTTCCTTTTCGTTCCAGTAAATGGTGACTGCCGAGTCCGCTGGCGAGAGCGACTTGATTGGCAGCACCGGCACTTCCCAAAGCGTCTTCTCCTGGTCGCAGCGTTTGTCCCGTTTGGCCAGGCGCAAGTTGGGCCACGCACCCAGCGTCACGCGGTCGGGCGGATCGAGCTTGCCGCCCAGGCGAAGTTGCAGATGCACGATCGTGCCGGGGTTGCGCAGGTCCTCGTGCTCGAGTGCCTGGATGAAATCGGGCACTTCGTCGGGCCGGGCAAACTCCGTGCAGGTATCGCAGAGCTGCTCCTGTCCCGGGATGGTGAACGGCACCCCATCGTTGGCGCCGATGAAGGTGTCGAGGAGAAAGCGCAGCCCGACGCTGTGCGGCTGTTCATCCCGGTTGTCGATGCGATAGCGGACCAGGCAGGTGTCCAGAAGCCGGCTCTGTTCGCCGGGAACGATCTCGGCAAGCTGGGTCACGAAAACCTTCTCCTGGTCATAGACCCAGATGGACTGCTGGCCGAGGCGTTTCCTGCCCGAAGCGTCTGCACCGAGGTCGGCGATCTGCTTCTTCTCCCAATGGCCGGGCCAATCACCCAGCACCCGTCCGTCGCGTTGCCGGCGGAAGGGACGCTCGCCAAAGAGCCATTCGTTGCCGTCGAGGCGGACGCAGGTGTTATTTGTCGTACCGTTGACTTCGTAAGTCAGCCGTTTGGGCGCATTGAGTCGGGCCCCATCCCCTGCCTGGAGCATGACCAGACCAAAACGCATGCTGGCCTCCCAGACGGCCTTCTGTACCTCGCGCGAATGGTGGTCCGCCTCGGGTTTGACTCCGCCCTCGCCTAGCAAGACCTGTTCGTTCTCGTCGTGGAACGTGATTGCGATGCGCGGGTTCGGATCGAGCAGGGCCGCACTGTCCTCGGAGTGAGCCGCCAGATTGTTCCTCTTGAAGAAGTCGCGGCCGATCACGGCAAGCAGACCGACAAGCAACAGGCCGAGTGGCAACAGATGCAGCAGGACCGCACCGCCCGAGCCGCGCGGGGCAGGCGGTTCGGGAGGCAGGTCGTCGTCGAGCGGGGTGGCTTTCCCCGCGCGTGGATGACGGACCGCGATGGGAAGGGGGCGGGCAGTGCGATTCGCCGGGGCGCCAGGCGGAGGCACCGGCCGCGCGGGCTGCGCGGTAGGGATCGGTCTGGCCACGGGAGCGGTAGTGCGAGGCGGCGGATTCGTTGGCGCCGGCGGCTGCTGAGATCGGAGAGGGGCCTGCGCTCTGGGCACCCGGAAGGGCGTGCCGCAGCTGGGGCAGTTCACCTTCTGCCCGGCCAGCTTGTCGGACAGCTGCAACGCCTTCATGCACTCCGGACAATCAAAGGCGATCGTCATGGACGAATACCCTGCGCACCTGGGGTAGCACCCGAAGGGCGGCTGGAGGAGCCACGGCCATTGTCTCAGGCCGGCGCGCACTGGACAAGCATTCGGAACCTTCGCACGAAAAAAACGCGAACTCTTGTCACGTCTCGCCACACGGCTCGTAGTTGAAATGGCGAAGGGTCAAGCCCTTGCCGGGAGGGCGCCGTAACACCTGGAGACTTGACTCATGATCCGGTTTTTCTGTCCCCCTTGCCACTCCACCTCGGTCCACAACCAGAAGATGGCGTGTCTCCCCACCGTCCGTTCGGATGGCAAACACCGTCCGCAGGTAGCGCGGCCGGCCAGACGCTCGCGGCGAATGGGGCAGGCAACCCTGAAGCCTGCGCCGATCTTGCCACCCGCGCCGCCGCGTAGGCCGAACCCTTCTGGCTGGTCCGCGTTGGCGGCGGTCAGCGCCCTGCTCGTGGTACTTGTTAGCGGTGCGTTCGCCGTATTCCTCGCTCTCCACGAGAGTCCCCCGGCCACGGTTCCCCAGGCCGACATTCGTCCGCCCGCTCCCACCCGCTTGCGCTAATCAGGGCCCGGAGCGTCAGCGACGGGAACAACGAACCGGGCGCTGACACTTGCGGCTCTGAACGACAGAGCCCGGAGCGTCAGCGACGGGAAGAACGAACCGGGCGCCGATGCTGCCGGCACGGAGCTGCAACTATGACAGGCAGCAATCGGCCCAGCGCTCACTTCTTCAACTGCCACTCCTCGTCAAAGAAATCCGCCGCAACGATACCGCCGGGCGCGCGCGAAGACACCGGCACATTGACGTCCACGATGGCGTAATCCGGCAGCTTCGGTATCTGACGGGCGTTATTCAGGTAATCGTACTCGCGGAAAGTGAAGCCACTGTTCACGACGACGTACCGCTGCGGATTCAACGGATTGGGATAAATGAACACCGGCACGTGATGGTCGGCGCTATACGTCCGGGCACCGACCTGGATCTCGTGGGCGCCCCAGCGAATCGGCAGTTTCTCGGCAATGCGCGCCAGCATCTTGTTGCTGCTCGGGTCGCCCCAGAGGATGAGGTTGCTGTTTGCGACGTCGTCATTACCGACGGCGTCGTCGTTCTTGACGCGGGCTTCGCCGCGGAACTGTCGCCGCCAATGGTCGGTGGCGTGCTCCATCTCCGACTGCGCCCAAGCGCCAACCATGTCGTTGACCGGCTTGCCCGTTGGCCGAACCATGACAAAACTGTCCATGAAGGCGTCATCGATTGGCCCCTGCAAGCCGTGTCGCTTGTGCAGCGTGCCGTCATCGGCACCCGCCACCTGCCACTTGCCGTGTACTTTCCAGAGGTGCAGGGTCAGCGAACGGTCGGTCGGGACTTCCACGACCAGCCCATTCGCCCGGTCCACACCGTCCAGGAGCACGACCAGCTTCTCCGGCCACGGCGCCGGACAGCCACCCGGCGGCAGCGTCACGGTCAGGGCCGAGACGTTGTGGGTCTTCAGGGAAATGAGGTCGCCGCCGAGATGGCCATCGACGGTCGCCCGCTCCCAGTGCTGTTCCAGCCCATCGATCCACACCCAGAAACACCGGTTAAAGCGGAGCGTCCAGGTCGTGAAATTCACCGTTGCCGGCACGGGATTCCGCCCGCGAGCGACGATGGCGTCGATGCGGCGATTGACTTCTTTTTTCGCCTCGGGGTGGTAAGCATGTCCCGTTTTCGGGCCGATGATATGTGTCAGCTGCAAGCCCGAGCCTGCGAGGGCCTTCGCCATCATGTCCGCAGCTTGCTTTTGATTGTCGATCTCGCCGCTGTAGGCAACCGTCGGGCAGTCGAACAGGTTTTGCGCGTAATCGGTGCAATCGTACATATGCCATAGCTTCTTCTCGTACTCCGCTGGCTGGACCGCCTCCTTCTGAAAGACCTTCAGGAAGTCCGCCGTTTCCGAGAAACCGGCGCCCGGCGCGGCCGCGACCCACAGGCTGGGATAGTGAACAGCGAAATGCCAGCATGCCGCGCCGCCCATGGAAAAGCCGCGCATCACCACGCGGTTCTCGTCAATCGGATAATGCGCCTTGACGTGGTCCAGTGCCTCGAAACAATCGACCTCGCCAGCAAGTTTGTTGGCGCAGCAGTAGCGGCCATAGAGGTGCAAGACAATGGCGTGCGCCGGCGTGAACTCACCGGGGACCTTCTGCCGGCCGTCGATGAAGCTCAACTCGGTCAAAGTTTCGCCGCGTCCGTGACACCAGAGATCCAACCGATGCCTGTAGGAACTGTTCGGCTGATACGATGCCGGCACGACCAGGCCATAAGGTTGCACCGAGCCGTCGATCCGCGACAGGTAGCCACGCGCCACCAGGCCAGTCGCCGTCGTCCAGGGCGCCTTGCCCTCGTGTAACGCATGGGCGCGGTCCATGCCCTGCTTCAGGAAGGCATGAGCGGTCTTGATCTCGGCAGGCTTGTAAAACTCGTTGTAGGTGAGCGCGTAGCGAACGGCGTTGTGGTAAATCTGCACGTCGGGCAACAGTTCGAGCAGCGCGGGCTTCCCTTTCAAGGTAGTCCGCAGGGCGTCGATTTCCTTGCCCAGGTCCGCGACGCCCGCCTCGAGTTCGGCGCGGTCGGCGGCGGGTATCTCGATGCCCGGCGGCGGCACGCGGCGGACCTTGTCGGGGAGGTTGTCGCCAGGCCCGTCGGCATGAACGGCGGCGGTGAGGACGAGCAGGACGAATGCGGCAAACCAGGGTTTACTCACAGGTGCGCTCCTTGATCCTCCTTGAGCCGCGACGAGCGGCGAAGCGCGGGTTTCGCGCTCCGCTGCTGGTCGCGGCTACTCGATGCGTCAATCACTTCTGGACGGTTCCCTGGGCGGGTTGGCCGATGCAATACAGGTGATGTAAGGTGCGGATGAGAATCTGGCCGTGCGCGAGCGCCGGCGAAGCGTAGCACTCCTCGCCGAGATCGTTCTTGCTGACGATCTCGAACGTCGACCCGGCCTTCAACACGTACGTCACACCATCGTCACCGGGGAAATACAGACAATCGCCAGCCGAAACCGGCGATGCGCTGTGGTGTCTCCCCAGGCGCTCCATCCACAGACGTTTGCCGGTCTTCGTTTCCAGGCAACTTGCCATGCCGCCGTCGGCGACGACGAAGAAATAGTGATCGTGGGCAATCGGCGAGGGGACATAGGAGGCAGCCGACTCCTTCATGTCGTGCCAGGCAACGCTCGACTTCGTCACGTTGCCGCTGCCGTCGGGCCGGATTGCCATTACCGACTTCCTCGGAAAGCCGGCCGTCATGAAGAGCAGGCCGTCCAGGTAGACCAGGCTGGCGACGAACTGCTCGGTCGGCCCGTCGATGATCCATAGCTGCTTGCCGGTGTCCGGGTCGTAGCTGGCGACACACTTGCTGCCGCTGAGGACCATCTGCATACGCCCAGCCGCCTCGACCAGGAGCGGTGGGCAGTAGGAGCGCGTGCGATTGGGCCGATCGGTGCGCCAGCGTTCCTGGCCAGTCGCGTTGTCGAGGGCGACGAGGTAGGCCTGTGCGTCCTGATCGCCGTTTAGGATGACGGTATCCTTGTAAAGGACCGGCGGACTGCAAAACCCGTGGACCGAGTGGAACTCCCCCGGTGACCTGCGCCAGACTTCCTTGCCCTCGACGTCGTAGCAAACGACCCACATCTTCGGGTAAGCGAGGAAGGAGACCCACACGTGCTGGCCATCGGTGGCGGGGGTGGAGCTGGCATAACTGTTCAGGCCGTGTTTCTTCTCCAGAGGCGCGGTCAGGACGACCCGATGCCAAAGAACTCTGCCGTCGCCCCGATCCAGGCAAAGGAGCACGCGTTGCTGCTCCTTTTCCAGGCAGGTCGTCAGGAAGATGTGATCGCCCCAGACCACCGGAGACGAGTACCCCTTGCCGGGAACCGGCACCTGCCAGACCACGTTTTGTGTCTGACTCCAGTGGAGGGGAACGTTCTTCTCGGTAGAGGTGCCGTCACCGCGCGGGCCGCGCCAACTCGGCCATTCCTCAGCCTGTACTCCTGACGCCAGCAACCACACGACCAGACCGAGGAACGCAGTTCGACCCCGCATGAAAAACTCCGTACATGAGCCGCAGGAAGGAAAGTTTAATGTTTGCCCTTGGCTGCCTCCACGATGGCCACAATGACCATGAGGAGGACGAAACCCCAGTTCCCCAGGATCGCGATCGAGCCCAGGACAATGCCTGCAATCGCATGGCCCGTGCCCTTGGCAGTCGGGTTCGCCCTGGCGAATCGCAGCCCCAGGATACCGAAAATGAAGGCGATTGGGCCAAGGATCAGACCGGCACATGGAATGATGGCGAAGACGCCACAATAATATGCCGCCAGGGCCCGGCCGTTCTTGTACGGAATAAGCGTGGAGACGCCACCATCGTCGTGCTCCCGGCGGCCAAGGCGCTCGTCGTCCTCATCGTCCTCGTCATCTTCTGGTGATCGGGTCGGTCTGCGGTCTCGCGCAGGACGCGGCGGCGCCGCTGCCTGGACACCTGCCCCCTCAGGTTCGTCGACGGTGGTCTCGGCGAGGAATGTTGTGGCGCACTTTGAGCATTTGACACGCTTACCCAGGGCAGTTCCAGGCACGTTCAACTTCGCTCCACACTGCGGACAGGGAATGGGGACAGGCATGCGGGCACCTCGTGGGTGATCCTGGGAGTGTTCGACCTCCACGAAGTTACCCCTATGGGGACTTCGGGTTGCAGGGTAGCCTTACGGTGCCATTCT
>JRHI01001135.1_pt1 | contig 24164 bp, 18 predicted proteins | sample 215371 | NCBI WGS metagenome assembly JRHI01 (sample SAMN02929681, study PRJNA255918) | sediment metagenome | biome: cave system; feature: Ice Cave; material: Sediment; isolation source: sediment from deep within a dark volcanic ice cave with no known source of... ...
AGGAGGATCTCTACATGCTCGTGGGCAACCACGGCGAGGCGAGCACCACGAAAGTCACGCGCGCACAGACGGCGTCGGGACTCGCGCAACATGACGTCTACCACCTCGGGCAGATCGCTCTGCTCAAGAAGTCGCTGAGAGCGAAGGGCTGATCGATCCGCGCGCGGCGGCGCGGCGCGCGGTTTCGGCCAGCAGCTGCACGGCTTCGCCGAGTCGCGCGAAACGCTGGTCGGCCGTGAGCCCCTGCTGGAAGCGGGCGAAGATCTGCTGCGCGATCACGGCGATCTTGAACAACCCAAAGACGTAATAGAAGAGGGGATCGGCACTCGCTCGGCCACTTCGCTCCAGATATCGCTCCCAGATTTCCCTTCGGGTGTAGTTTCCCGGCAGCGCCGTGGCACCGAGCCCCAGCGATCGGAATGCCGGAGGATCACCGGCCTCGAGCCAGTATCCGAGTGACGTTCCGACATCGAGCAATGGATCGCCAAGGGTGGCCATTTCCCAGTCGAGCACGGCGCGTACGCGCGACAGGTCGTCGGGGTCGAGCACCAGGTTGTCGTACTTGAAGTCGTTGTGGATGAGTGCCGCCCCGCTTTCGGCCGGCTGGTGGTCTGGCAACCAGACTGCAAGCCATTCCATGGGCAACACGTCGCCCGTGCGCGCCGCTTCCCATCGCCGCACCCAGCCCGCCACCTGGCGACCCAGATACCCCTCGGGCTTTCCGAGGGAGGCGATCTCCGAATCGCGTATGTCGACGGCGTGGATCGCAACGAGCGTATCGACGAACGACGCACTCAACCTGCGCATGACGTCCGGCGGCGGCACCGCGCGTGGTGTGGCGCGCAGGATCACGCCGTGAACTCGTTGCATGACATAGAACGGCGCGCCGATGACCGCCTCGCTTTCGCACAGCATCACCGGCTTCGGCACGGGCATCCCGCGGCCCGAGAGCGCCGCGAGCATGCGGTACTCGCGCACCATGTCGTGCGCAGAGCCCTTCCCCACACCGCGAGGTGGGCGGCGAAGCACGAACTCGCCGCGGTCGGTGTTCAGCAGATACGTGAGGTTCGAAAATCCGCCGGCGAACTGCTCCACGCCGCTTACGCGCCCGACCACTCCCGCGTGCGTGGCGAAGCAGGCGTCGAGCGCCACCACGTCGAGCTCCTCGCCCGCACGCACCGGTCGCGTGTCAGCCATCGCCGCGCTCTCCTGGCCGCCGGCGGCGGCTCAGCGCTCCCGGCTCCGCATGCCGTGCGCCTTCAGGATGCGACGGGCGACGGCGTTCTTGTGCACCTCGTCGGGGCCGTCGTATATGCGCGCGCCGCGTTCGTGCCGGTACCAGTAGGCGAGTGGGGTGTCGTCGGTCATGCCGAGGGCGCCGTGCACCTGGATCGCGCGGTCGAGCACGCGCAGCAGCACCCCGGCCACATGGAACTTGATGAGCGAAATCCGGTCGCGAGCGGCGTGACTCCCCTGCTCCTCCACCTGCCGGGCCGTATCGAGCACGAGCAGGCGGGCCGCGTCGATCTCCGCGCGAGACTCGGCGATCCAGTGCTGCACCGACTGCTGCGCGCCGAGTGGCTCGCCGGGAGCGAGTTCACGCGTGGCGGCGCGAGTGCACATGAGGCGAAAGGCCCGCTCGCAGATGCCGAGCCACCGCATGCAGTGATGAATGCGGCCGGGGCCCAGCCGTTCCTGCGCGAGGGTGAATCCCGCCCCCTCGTCGCCAATGCGGTTGGCCACCGGAACGCGAACGCTCTCGAAGCGGAGCTCGGCGTGACTCGCGTAGCCGCTCCCCGTGTCGCCCATGACGCTGATGTTGCGGACGTGTGTCACCCCGGGCGTGTCGAGCGGCACGATGATCTGGCTCGCGCGTTCGTGCGGTGGCGCTCCGGCGGCGGTCACGGCCATCACGATGGTGAACGCCGCTCCGTCCGCGCTGGACGTGAACCACTTGTGCCCGTCAACGCGGTAACGGTCACCCTCGCGCGTGGCCGTGGTGCCGATCCAGACCGGGTTCGACCCCGCGAACTCGGGCTCCGTCATGGAGAAGCAGCTGCGAATCTCCCCCCGTGCGAGCGGTTCGAGCCAGCGACCTTTCTGTTCGTCGGTGCCGTGCGCGATCAACAACTCGCAGTTGCCGATGTCGGGCGCCTGGCAGTTGAAGACGTAGTGGCCAATGGGAGTCTCGCCGAGCAGCGCGGAGACGTGGGCGAAATCCGTGAGCGAGAGTCCGCGTCCGCCGAGCGCGGCCGGCAGGTGCGGAGCCCACAGATTGCGCTTCCTGACTTCCGCACGCAGCGCGGCCAGCCGCGGTTCCATAGCGGCGAACGGGCTCGAGAGAAACTCCCGCTCGAGCGGAATGACCCGCTCGTCGAGAAATGCGCGGATGGAGGTCAGGAGTTCGTTCATGACCCGGCCTTCTTTCCGCGGTCCGTGAGGGCATCCCACTCCGCGTCCGTCAGCACATCCATCCAGGAGAACTGGCCGGCGCCCTTGAGCCACTCCCCGCCATCGATCGCGATGCACTCGCCGTTCACGTAGGCCGACCCGTCGGACAGCAGGAAGGCGGCGAGATTCGCGAGCTCCTCATGCTTTCCCACCCGGCGCATGGGTATGCGCCCGAGCATCGCCTCCTGCATACGGGAATCGGGCATGAGCCGGTCCCAGGCGCCGGGCGTCGGAAAGGGGCCGGGGGCGATGGCATTCATGGTGATGCCGTGCGGCGCCCATTCGACGGCGAGGGAACGCGTCATCGCGAGTACTCCCGCCTTGGCCGCGGCGCTCGGCACGACATACGCCGAGCCCGACGACGCGTACGTCGTCACGATGGAGAGCACGCGTCCCGGCCGCTTTGCGGCCAGCCATTTCTTGCCGAGGGCGAGCGTGCAGTAGAAGGAGCCGTGCAGCACGATGCCGAGGACGGCGTCGACCGCGCGATGGGAGAGACGTTCCGTGGGCGATGCGAAATTGCCCGCGGCATTGTTCACCAGCACGTCGAGGCCGCCGAAGTGATTCCACACGGCCTCCACCATCTGTTCCACCGCCTCGGGACTGCGTATGTCGCAGGGCATGGCGAACACTTCGCCGCCGTGGGCGTGCATCATTTCGGCCGCGGCCGTCTTCAGGACCTCTTCACGCCGGCTCGCGATGGCGACTCGTGCGCCGAGCTGGAGAAAGCGTTCGCCCATGGCGCGACCCAGGCCGGATCCGCCGCCGGTGATGAGAATCGCCTTCCCCGCCAGGAGGTCGCGCTCAAACATCCTGATTCATGCCGCGGTGCACCATCGACCAACGGTGCGGGCGCGGCATCAGCGCGTTCCCGCCTTGGCCTTGTCGACGATGGCCTTGACCTCGCGCAGCAGCTGCGGCCCGTTGTACGGAATGCCGTCCTTGATCACCCACTCGGGGCCAAGCGTGCGCCGTTCCTGTCCGTCGCGAATGGCCGAGGTGCCGCCGGCATAGAGCACCTTGAGATCCTCGAGCGGATTCCCGTCCACCACGATCAGGTCGGCGAGCCATCCGGCGCGAATGCGGCCAAGCTTGTCCTCCTGGCCGAGGATCCTCGCGTTGTTGCCGGTGCAGTGCTGGATGATCTTGAGCGGATTGAATCCCGCCTCCGCGTGCAGCTCCATCTCGCGGATGAGACCATAGCCGTACAGCTGGTAGATGAATCCGGCGTCATCGCCGCAGCCGATGGTACCGCCGAGGCGCTCGAAGTCGCGCAGCGCGCCCATCCAGATACGGTAGTTCTCCTTCCAGTACACTTCGTCGGTCGAGCTCCAGCCGATGAAGTATGAGCCGTGATTTGCGGGGTCTGGCTTGAAGTAGTTCGCCAGCGATGGGTGCAGGTAGTCGGTGAACCACGGCTGCGTCTGTGCGCGCTGCAGGTCGCGGCTCGCCTCGTAAATGTCCAATGTCGGCACCCAGTTCACGTGCGCGCGCACCATCGATACCAGCACCGAGTCGAGGAGCCGGGGGTCGGCTTCGCGCCAGAGGCGACCGCCCCATCGGAACCGGTCGGTCTCGTTGAGATAGTTGTAGTTGCTGGGGAAATGCTGGCGCAGGTCGGTGATGGCCGCGTCGGGCACGCCGTACCAGTGCTCTATGGAAGTGGTGCCGAACTTGATGTCATCCCACGCGTTGGTTTCCTCCACGCCCACGTGGTGTGCGACCCGGAGCCCCAGTTTGTGCGACTCGTCTTCCATGGCCTGCATGAGGTCGCGCTCGATGCCGGTGATCTTGACGCCGTCGACGCCCATTTTCTTGAGCGCCTGCATGTGCGCGCGTGCGTCGGCGGGCGTCTTGACCCTGGCGCCGTCCTCCGCCCAGAACATGGGATAGACGAAGATGCGTGGCGCCACGATCTCGCCTCGCGCCGACTTGTCGCGCAGCTCGAGACTCCCCTTGGTGCTTTCGGCTCCCACTTCGCGCACGGTCGTGATGCCGTTGGCGAGCTGGAGGCGCATGTAGTAATCGAAACCGCCGAGCGACTGGCCCGAGCGGTTGCTCTGCATGTGCGTATGGTTGTTGATCAGTCCCGGCAGAACGTACTTGCCGGTGGCGTCGATCTGCACGCCTCCGGCGGGACGTTTCGCGCCTCCTCGCCGCATCGCCACGGCATCGAGGGTGACGACCTCCGTGATCGTGTTACCGTCGATCACGACATCGACCGGCCCGCGGGCCGGCGTGCCATTACCGTCGATGATCGTCGCGTTGCGAATCACGAGCCGCGGCGGGCGCACCCCATGGGTGACGCCAGCCGTCTGGGCCCGGAGTGAGAAGGCGCTCGCCGCGAGGAGCGCGGCTGAGCAGAGCGATCGGGAGAGAACCATCAGGAAGCTCCGGGGCGGTGACTCGGGAGTGGAAAGGTTATTCCCGGGTCCGCTGGAGCGCCACCTGACTTCCTGCAATGGTTCCCTCCGAACTGAGTTGCCGCTGTTACGCGGGCACCGCCGCTTCCTTCGCGACCACTGCCTGCGCTTCCACCGAGATCTTCACCTCTTCACCGACCATCAGCCCGCCGGCCTCCAGCGCGACGTTCCAGACCAGCCCCCAGTCCTTGCGGTTGATCTTCGCGCTCACTTCCAGTGCCGAGCGCGAGTTTCCCCACGGGTCGGTGACGGGCTTGCTGAACTCTCCCTTGAGCGTCACCGGCTTGGTCACGCCGTGCATGGTGAGGCTCCCGTTGAGCGTCACGCTGTCACCCTTCTGTTCGATCTGCGTGGAGCGGAAAGTGATTTTCGGGAATTTTTCCGCGTCGAAGAAATCGGCGGAACGCAGGTGGGCATCACGCTTCGCCTCATTGGTGTCGATGCTCGCCGCGTCGAGTTCCATTTCCACCGAGGTGAGTGCGCCGTCGGCGCCGGTCTCGCCGGTGCCCGTGAATGTCTTGAAACGCCCCCTGACCGTCGCGATCATCAGGTGCTTCACCGAAAATTCTGCGGCGCTGTGGGAGGCATCGAGTGTCCACTTCATGGTTCGTTTTCCTTAAGAGAGTGTGGTGGTGTTCATAAGAACTGCGTGGGTACTTCGAGTGGCATCGCGCCGTCAGCTGGCCTGAAAGCCCGGCCCGTCCGTCGCGATTTCGAGCGGCTGTCCGTCCGGCGCGGAGAACCGGATGGTCGTGAAGTACTTCTGGTCCACCACGGGCGAGACGTCGACGCCCATGGACTGCAGGTGGTCGCGCCAGATCAGCTGCTCTTCCGCATCCGTGGCGCGGAACACGACCGCGCTGGTCTGGCCGACGCCCGGCCGTGCACGGAGGTGTCGTGGCGTCCAGCCGAAGAGCGTCCAGCTGCTGTGCGGCAACACGCGCCTTCCGTCGTAGTTCGCCCAGAACCAGTGCGGCGTATCCGGATCATCCTGGTTGACCGACTGTTTCACGACGTTGAGCCCGAGGGCCGCGTGATAGAACTCGTTCGCGCGACTGATGTCGTCGGTCATGCCCGTGACATGGTGGATGCCGGTGAGCTGCATGTCGTGCGTGATGGCCGGCACCGGCTCGGGATGCGTCTCGAGGTGAATCCGCATTTCGTCCCGACCGCCCGGAAGCTGGCTGGGTTTCGGCAGCATGAGCTTCTGCCCCAGCGCCTCGATCGGCTCGTCGTACTGGTACCCCGGTCCTTTCGTGGCGATCTCCAGCACCTGTCCGTCGGGGTCCTGAAAGTAGAGCGACGTGAAGTAGCCGCGCGGCATGGGCCCGATCACCGGAATACCCAGATCGGTGAGCCGGCGTTTCCACTTGAGCTGCCCCTCGAAGCTGTCGACGCCCAGCGCGAGATGATGCACGCCGCCCACGCCGTAGCGGCCGCGTGGCGCCGACGGTTGCTCGAGAAAGGCGACCAGCGTGCCCGGCGCGCCACTCGCGTTCCCGAAGTACAGCGACGGACCCGCCGCGTCGGTGCGCGGCGAGTGCTCCACCACCAGCGCGAGTCCGAGGACGTCGCGATAGAACGCCAGCGTCGCATGCGCGTTGCCGGAGACGAGCGTGATGTGGTGAAAGCCGAGGGTGGTGAGAACGGGCATGGTCTTATTGATAGGTAAATAGCTTATTACTGAGATTCTAAGTGGTACGGTATTTGAAGTCAATCCCCGCGCGTGCTAGCCGGTGACGTCCGGCGAGCCGGTGTGGGACGCGGGCGCCTGCGACATCCATTCGGCCGCCGCTTTCCCGAGCGTCTTCAGTGCGTTCGTGAGCGCCACCTGGTCGGTTCGCCCGATTCCCGCCATGGATTCGCGCATGACGGCGGCGTGGGCCGGAAAGATCTCCGTCATCAGCCGGCTCCCCCGCTTCGTGAGCGCGGCATATCGCGCGCGCCGGTCGGACGGGCAGGCCTTCCGCTCCACCAGCCCGCGCGCGGCAAGCCGGTCGACGAGAAAGGTGATGCCGCCGCTCGAGACGAGCACTTTCTTCTGCACGTCGCCCAGCAGCAACGGTCCCTTGTGGTACAGCGCTTCGAGAATCCCGAACTCCGCCGGCGTCAGGTCGTGCCGGGCGATGTTCGCCGAGGAGACTTCGTTGACGGCCAGATAGGCGCGCGCGAGCACGACCCAGAGCTTGAGCGCCGTGGCGGTTGGCAGGTCGGTGATCGCAGCGGCCGCGCCGTCGGCAGGCTCGGAGGCAGTTCCCGTCGCGGCGGCGCGTCTCGCTTTGGGTCGGGCGCGCTTGGGGATCGTCATCTTAGTTGTAAGATAATAGCTGACGGCCCACCAGGTGCTGTTGGTCAGGACTTCGTTCACAGGAACTGGGCGAGGCGTTGCGCCGGAGCGTGCCCCCGCAGTCGTAAGGCCGGCCTATGAAACGGTCGATCGTGCTACCGGTTCCGCTGGCGGACCTCCAGAAGAAATTGCGCGCTCTCCGCAAGGAAAGGCAGGTTCTCTCGTTGCCTGAGGCGCCTCTACCGGCGCCTGAGTCATGGTTACGGGTGCCTTTGTGTGCGTTACGGCGAAAAAACGCGAGGTGAGGGTTCCTCGGTGCGAGCTGCCGGTGTCGTTCGATGCCGTAAATGCCGCAAGGTCCGCGGTGAGCTTTCCGCTTTCGGAACTCAGCGCTCCTCATTCGCGGGTCCCCGTCCCGCGGCGTGCCCTGCGTGCACCGATGCGCGAACTCCCGGTTCCAAGTCGCTCGCTTCATGAACGTCATACCCACTCGGCGAGGCGCATTGCGTGCTCCGCCGAGCATCATCGGCAGTGCGCGCGCCACAATTGGCGTTCACCCTGGCGTAATCGACGTTCATCGTTGCATCAACGATGTTCATCATGGTGTAATTGGCATTTCACCTTTTTGCACCGATCCTCCGGTGCGCCTCATCGATGTTCAGCCTGGCGTAATGGGAACGCAATAGCGCCTAACAGATCGTCGCCACGGCCACATCGATAGGGAGTGCGCGGATATCGATCGTGCCGCGCGCGCCGTGGGGCGTGCGGGGATGGTGATCGATACTCACGGCGCGGACATCGCCCCACCCTGCGCCAATGTCCGCCCTCCGCGCCGCCCAATCGACCCTCGCTCCGCCTTCATGCCCCAGGCGCCCCCCACAGCCCGTGCCTCCCACCGCCACTCAGCCATTCCCCCCACCGCCAAAAACCCCGAACACCGAGCCCCTACCTATACAGACATCGAAACGACCATTTTTTTCCTGACAACAAAAATTTATTTTCCGTGTGCCTTTTGCCGTTCGGCGGCATGTATAATGGGGGAATTTATCCCCGATTTTAGCAGTTCCCCCGTTCCCCGATCCGCGTAGTTTCCGCGTAGTTTCCGCGGCTGCTTTTGCAGTTCATCCGCGGCCCGAGTGTTGCCTTCCGCGGCCACGACCAGCATTATTTTCCCGCCACCGTGAGCCATTTCACGTTCGGCGGCATGTATAGGGTGAGGACTCCCCCAAACGAGCGAAGCCAGCGGCATGAGTGAACCAGAAACGGCCAGTGCCCGCCTAGCCTTCGCATGCGCCGGGGTCGTACTCCAGCGCATCCCGGGTGAGCGCACGGACGGAGGCGTAACCCGCGAGGCCAAGCGTGAGATCCAGCTCCGCGGCACAGTTCTCCACCACCTCGCGCACCCCCGTTTCGCCGGCGATGGCCAGCCCATACGCGTATGGCCGGCCCAGCAACACAGCGGTCGCACCGATCGCCAAGGCCTTGAAGATGTCGGCTCCGCCGCGAACCCCCGAATCAAAAAGCACCGGAATCCGCCCCTTCACGGCGTCGACCACGCCGGGCAGTGCATCGAGCGATCCCCTCGCGCCATCCACTTGCCGCCCGCCGTGGTTGGACACGATGATCCCGTCCACGCCCTCTTCCAAGGCACGCGTGGCATCTTCTACGTGCTGAATGCCCTTGAGCACCAGCGGCAGTTTGGTGACCCCGCGCAGGTACGCGAGGTTGTTCCAGGTGAGCGAGGGACGCGAATAAGTCTGCGTGAAATTGCGCACGGCCTTCCGCATGTCGGCGGTGGACAACGACGCCGCGCGTGCGCGTCGCCTGACCTGCAGAAGCGCCCCGATCGACGCGAGATTCACTCTCGGACCTGGTGTCGTGACATCCAGTGGTTCTGCGAGCTGCGACCGGAAGACCGGATCGCTCGTGTACTGCGCGATACCCATACCGCGCAGGAACGGCAGCGAGGCGAGATCCAGGTCGCGCGTGCGCCAACCCAGCATCGTCGTATCGAGCGTCAGCACGATCGCCTGGCATCCGCACGCCTCGGCCCGCCGCGCGAAACTCGCGACCAGGTCATCCGAGCTGCTCCAATAGAGCTGAAACCAGCGCGGGGTGTCGCCCAGCTCCCGGGCACAGGCTTCCATCGGCACGGACGCCTGGTTCGAGAAAATCATCGGCACGCCGAGCGTGCGCGCCGCGCGCGCCACGGCCAGGTCGGCATCGGGGTGCATCAGCTCGAGCACGCCGACGGGCGCCAGCAACAGCGGCGCCGGCAGCCGGGCACCGAACAGTTCGACCGAGAGGTCGCGACGTGAGACATCACGCAGCATTCTCGGCACGATCTTCCAGCGGTCGAAGGCTTGGCGGTTGGCCAGCATCGTGGCGCCGCTGCCGGCGCCGCCGGCGATGTACGCCCACGCCTCCCGCGACATCACGCGCTCCGCGCGCTGCTCGAGAGCATCGGGCGCGGTGGGAACCGCCGGCCGTTCACCCGCGACACCGCGCACATAGAGTTCGCGCTGCCGGGCAGGACCGGAGAGCGGGTGGGAGTCAGGCACAGGAAGAAACTACGCGCCGCCGGTCCGGCCCGACACTAACGGATCGTCACGCGAATCAACCGGTCGAGTTTGGGAAAGTAGGTGTCGAGATGAACATTGCCGCCGGCCAGCATCTGCTGCTGCCGGCCGGCCCTGACGCCGCCGCCTGCGCTCTCGCCATAGCCGTCGTACAGACGGTCGACCACGCTCATCCCTTCGACGACCCGGCCGATCGGGGAGAATCCCTGCGGATCGAGGTGCGGGTTGTCCTTGAGGTTGATATAGAGCTGCGTGGTACGGCTGTTCGGCCCCGTCATGGCGAACGCGATCGTACCGCGCACGTTGCTCTGTCGCACGGAGTCGTCGGGGAAACTGCGGTCCTTCCAGGCGCTCGTGACGGCGGGACTGCCGGGAATGCCGAACTGCGCGATGTACTTCGGCAAGACGCGGAAGAACCGGGAATCATCGAAAAAGCCGGCGCGCGCGAGCTGGTAGAACCGGTCCGCGCCGCGCGGCGCCCAGGCGCGGTGGATCTCCAGCACGATTGTCCCTTTCGTGGATTCGATCGTGGCGCGGAACGTCGCCGGAGCCGGTACCGCCTCAACGGGTCGGGCAGCGTGGCACGCGGCACCGAGGCACAACGCCGCAGCCACCAACGGCAATGCGGTGGGCAGGAGTTGCTGGCCAGCTCCCGCCCACCGCCTCACCCAGTTGCTCAGACCGCCCAGCCCGGCCGGTATTCGCGCGTCAGCAAGGCATTCGCTTCCGGCGCGTTCGTGACGTTCATCTTCGGCCCATCATAGGTGATCTTCCGCCCCTGCCCGGTGCGCAGCGCGACCACGCCGAGGAGCATGGTCTCCGTGAGCAACGCGGCGTACTCGAACGGCGAGCTCGTCTTGCCCTGCCCTTTCGCGGCGTTCACCCAGTTCATTTCGTGACTCGTCTCGATGCGTGGCACCGACTTCGGTACCGCCGCCGCTTTCTGCATGAGCGACTCGGGCCAGATGCGCGGCTTGTTGCCGTACGTCTCGTGAATCAGGATTCCCTTTTCACCAATCAGGATCCCGCCGCCCTCGGCGGAGAGCACGTAGTCATCCGGCAGGATCTCGGGTCGGGTCGGGTAGAGCCCGCCGTCGGTCCAGCTCATTCTCACCGGCGGCTGCTTGCCGCGCGCCGGGAACTGGTAGTGCACGCTCGTCGCGAGCGGATAGGTCTCCGGCTTCTTGCTCGGCCCGCCCCATGGCGTGGAGGTGGCTTCGATGCTCGACGGGTACTCCAGCTCGAGTGCCCAGAACGACTGGTCGATCAGGTGCGCGCCCATGTCGCCGAGGGCGCCCATGCCGAAGTCCGTCCACCCGCGCCAGTTGAAGGGGTGGTAGATCGGATGATAGGCGATGGGTTCACTGACCGGTCCCAGGTAGAGGTCCCAGTTGAGCCCCTCGGGAATGGGATAGGTGCCGAACGCCGCTGCGAGCGTCTCGTTGATGCGCCGCTGGTTCCACGACGTGCCACGCGTCGTTGCCGCCGCCACCTGATCGGGCGTCGGCTGAGCCGGACGCGGAATGCCCTGCGGCCAGTAGCCGAGCGGCCGGTTCGTCCAGACGTTGACCTCGTGCACCGGGCCGATAATGCCCGCCCGGATCCACTCGACAATCTGGCGGGTGCCGTCGCCGGAATGGCCCTGGTTTCCCATTTGCGTGGCGAGCTTCGGGTTCTCGCGCGCCAAGCGGCCGAGGGCGCGGGCTTCGTACACGGAGTAGGTGAGCGGCTTCTGCACATAGACGCTCTTCCCCGCCTGCATCGCTGCCTTGGCGATGACCGCATGGTTGTGGTCTGGCGTCGCGATGACGACGCCGTCGATGTCTTTCTGCTTGGCCAGCATCTCGCGGAAGTCGGCGTATTTCGCGGCCTTGTTGAAGTGCTCGCGAAGTTTCACGCCCTCGGGGCGCGGTGTGCCGTCCTTGTTCTTCTCCTTGTTCGTGACGCTTCGGTCGGAATAGGCCATGTCGACATCGCAGACGGCCACCATGTTGCAACCGCTCGCGACCAGCGTCTGCGCGTTGCTGGAGCCCATGCCGCCGAATCCGGCGACGGCGAAGTTGAACGTGTCACTCGGCGCCACGAATCCGCGCCCGAGCGCATGTCGGGGAACGATCATCGGGAATCCTGGAGTCGCGATCATCGCGCCCAGGGCGATCTTGGCGGAGTCGGCGACGAAGTCGCGGCGGGTAACCGGTTCTTTGGGCATTGGAATTCGGGCTTGGGAGGAGGATCTGTTACCCTGAACATCACTCCTGCGGCGGCGGACGTCAAATCGTTCGTGCGGGGGCGTGTGGCCGGCGGCGGACCGATACCCGGAGCGAGGAACGGGCGCAGCACCAGTCGCCGACGGCCCTACGTTGCACGGCCCCGCCATGAAGAATCATCGTCACCTCCAACTTCGGAAGAGAGCGCGCGCGCTCGTCGTCCAGGTGCATCGTGCCACCAGGCTGATTTCGCCGCGCGAGCATTCGGTGCTGATCGGACAGTTGCGACGCTCCGCGCTGTCGGTGCTGGCCGATATCGAAGTCGGCGTCGCGTGCGCGTCCGGCCGGCACGCCGGCGTAGACGTTCACCCCGGCAGCGAGGCGTTGATGGAACTCGAACATCAGCTGTACGCGGCGGCGGACGCCGGCCTGCTGCCGATCGCGGAGTGGCAGGCGCGCGGTCTGGAAATTATCGCCATTCGCGGGTTGCTCGCTCGTGTCGCCCACGACCGTCGCCACACGGAACCGTCAGCGCGCGACTCGTCCGACCTTCGTGGGGCACTCCGTCATCGCCCTGTCTTCTGGTCCGCCCGATCATTCAGCCACCAGTACAGCGGCAGGCTGAAACCGAGCCCGCCCACGAGCGAGAGCGCCACGAATGTCGGCCAGGCGACAGTTCCGATGGGTCGCTTCGCGACATAGATCGCCAGCAGCACCATCGCGAGCAGCGCGTCGAGTATGAAGCCGAGGGCCAGGTGATTGTCCAATACCGGGCCGAGTCCGTGGTATTCGTTCACGACCCAGTAAATGAAGTAGCCGTTGGGCACGAGCAGCCCGAAGAGTGCCATCAGCAACAGCCACATCATTCTACCTCGAGCGACGGGTGGGGAGTGGCGATCGCCGCGTGCCGTTCACCATTCCTTGGTGAAAGTGCGTCGTGCAGCCGGCCCGGCACCGCGCGACCCATCACGTTGGCCCTGACCAACGTCGAAGGTTGCCGGTTTTGGGCATCCCCGGCAAGTTCCTTGCAACTGTATACGCGATTCCTGCTGGCCGCCGTCGTCACAGAGGTTTGAATGCACCGACTATTTCTGCCCTTCGGCGCGATGGTGGCGCTTGGTAGCCTGGAAGCACAGCGGCCTGCGCGCACGCTCACCGCCGCGGACTATGACCGTGCCACACGATTTCTTGCGCCCACCGTGACGCCACTCGTCGGCGGCGGCAGGGTGGCCGCGAGATGGCTGACGGATGACCGCTTCTGGTATCGTGACACGACATCGGCCGGCCGGCGACTCGTTCTGGTAGACGCCGCGAAACGACTGCGCGTTGTGTGCGACGCGCAACGGAGCAACTGTCCGGGCGTTCCGGCTGTCCGCGACTCCGCCGCAACAGAACCAGCCAGCCGCGGCCTCGCCCTCGCCCTGACCGTGCCATCGCCGGACGGAAAGCGTGCCGCCTTCATTCGAGACTGGAATCTCTGGGTGCGGGACATCGCGACCGGCCGCGAGACGCAACTCACTGCCGACGGCACCCGTGATTTTGGCTACGCCACCGACAACGCCGGCTGGATAAAAAGCGACCGGCCGAAATTGCTCTGGTCGGCGGACTCGAAGCGGATCGCGACGGCGCAGCAGGACGAGCGCAAGGTCGGCGAGATGTATCTCGTCGAGACCAAGGTGGGCCATCCCGCACTTCGCGCGTGGAAGTATCCGCTCCCGGGTGACAGCGTGGTGACGATGCTGCAGCGGGTGATCATCGACGTCGATGCCGTGCGCGTCGTCCGCCTGCAAATCGCGCCGGAGTATCACCGCGCCACGCTCGGCGACGACATCAGCATGAGCGACTACAACTGGAGCCCGGACGGATCGAAGCTCGCGCTCGCTTCCACTTCGCGCGATCACAAGCAGGCCGTGCTGCGTGTGGCCGACGCGCAGACGGGGGCGGTAAGGACCGTCCTCGACGAGACGGTCAAGACGCACTTCGAATCGCGAACGGGCTGGCGGGTGCTCTGGTCGTCGAACGAGGTGGTCTGGTATTCCCAGCGCGATGACTGGGGCCAGCTGTACCTGTACGACCTGTCGACCGGCAAGCTGAAGAACCGCATCACCGGCGGCGAGGGCCCGGTCACGCAGATCGTAAAAATCGACGAGAAGACACGGACGCTCTGGTTTGCCGCGATGGGGCGCGAGAAGGGAAAAGATCCGTATTTCTCGCATTTCTACCGCATTGGACTGGATGGCCGGAATGCCGTGTCGCTCACGCCGGATGACGGCGACCACACCATGCAGCTCTCGCCGACCGGACGCTACCTGGTGGACAGCTGGTCGAAGCCGGAGGTGCCGCCCGTCGCCGTGCTGCGCGACGCCAACGGCACGCGCGTCATGGAGCTCGAGAAGACTGACATCTCGAAACTGCTTGCCACCGGGTGGAAACCGCCGGTTCCGATCAGGGTGAGGGCGGCCGACGGCCGGACGGATCTCTACGGCATGATGTTTCGGCCGACGAACCTCGATCCGTCGAAAAAATACCCGATCATCAATCACGCGTACCCGGGTCCGCAAAGCGGGAGCGTGGGAACACGCTCGTTCACGGCGGCGCGTGGCGACAATCAGGCACTGGCCGAACTCGGATTCATTGTCGTCACGATCGACGGTCGCGGAACGCCAGGGCGTTCAAAGTCCTTTCACGACGCCTACTACGGCGCGATGGGCCGCGACAACACGCTGCCGGACCAGGTGGCGGGAATGAAAGATCTCGCGCGTCAGTATCCCTACATCGACATTGACCGTGCGTCGATGTGGGGTCACTCGGGCGGCGGGTTCATCACGGCCGATGCGATGTTCCGCTTTCCCGATTTCTTCAAGGTTGGTATCGCCGAGTCGGGGAACCACGATCAGCGACAGTACGAGGACGACTGGGGCGAACGGTACCAGGGGCTGCTCGCACGGAATCGCGACGGCACGGACAGCTACGACGTGGAAGCGAATCAGGCCTTCGCCAGGAACCTCAAGGGACACCTCCTGCTCGCGCACGGCACGATGGACGACAACGTGCCACCGGACAACACTCTTCTCGTGGCCGATGCACTCATCAGGGCGAACAAGGACTTCGACCTCCTGATGTTGCCCAACCAGGCCCACGGATACGGCGCTGCGTCGAATTACATGATGCGCCGGCGCTGGGATTATTTCGTTCGCTGGCTCCTCAACGCCGAACCTCCGAAGGAATACGAGATCAAGCCGCCAGCCCGTTAGGGCAGCACCGACGCCTTGGCGGGCGTGAGCTGACGGATGGTCGCGGCCTCCTGCTCCATCATCGTCTTGTATGATGCCTTCGCAGCCGCGAGCTCACGCTCGAGCTGTGCGAGCGTCGACAGTGAAGCTTCCGTCGGGCTGAATTCGGCGCCGCCCGCCACGTCGCCAGCACCCGTGCCCACCTCTCCGTTCAGCCAGATCAGCCCCATGTACACGCTGAATGGCGACACGAAGTACTTGTCGTCGCTGTTCAGGTCCTCGCGCGACAGGATTTTCAGTTCTGTCTCGAGCATTCGCTTCCCGAGTTCGGCAAGCGGAAGGCGCAGTTCGGCGCGCACGGTGTCGCCCTTGAGGCGATCCTCGAGCTGATGTCGAATTGTCTCGATGGTGTTCACGATCTCTGCGCTCGCGGTCATGTCGTCCCGAATCTTCACCTGCGTGCGAAACGACGCGAGCAGCTCTGCCTCGCTGGTGCTGATTGCCGGATCGCGCAGTATTTCGATCGGCTGCGTAGCCGATCGGCCGTCGACCGTCAGCCGTGCCGAGTATCGTCCGGGCAGCGCGAGCGGTCCGTTGATCATGGCACCCTCGATACCCCAGTGCGCGATCGGACGTCGCGTCTGCTTCTCAAAACGCGGGTCGTCCCAGATATGCGGGTTGTCCGGCGCCACCGTGCGCAAATCGACGCGGAGCGGCGGTTCATGCCGCAGGTCCCAGGTCACGAGATTCATTCCCGCCCGCGCGCGCGTGCGCACCGTGCGAATCAGCGCGCCGCTGGCGTCGGTGATCTCGATCTTGGCGGAGTCCTTCGGCTCACCCTTGAGCGTAAAGGCGATCCGCACGCTCCCGCTCCGGGCGGCGCGAACGCCGGGGCGCGGCGCAAAGAGGTGCAGGTCGCTCCCCGCCACCACGGCGTCCTGCTGCTCGAGCGTCGTGATGTCATGCAGGATGAACACCCCGCGCCCATAGGTACTCACCACGACATCGTGATCCACTTTCGGCACGACGATCCAGCTGACCGGTGCCGCGGGGAGTCCTTCACTGAACCGCGTCCAGCTCGCGCCGTCGTTCAGCGAATAGTAGAACGCGTGGCCCGTGCCGGCGAAAATCATTCCTTTGCGATTCGGATTTTCGGCGACGCTCATGACATACGCGAGCGGATGCTTGCCGGGCAGTCCATCGCTGATCCTCGTCCAGCTCCTTCCAAAGTCCGCCGTCTTGTAGATGAATGGTTCGCGGTTGTCCATCATGTGATAGTCCACCGCGATGTAAGCGGTGCCGGCGTCGAAATGCGACGGCTCGATTTTCCGGATGGTCCCCCACGGGGGCATGCCGGTGATGTTCTTCGTCAGGTCGCTCCACGACTTGCCACCATCCCTGGTGTTCCAGACTTTTCCGTCGTTCGTACCGGCCCAGATGAGGCCGCGTTGCACGCCGCTCGGCGCAATCGCGAAGACGACTTCCCCGTAGAACTGGCCGAGATTGTCGGGCACGATACCGCCGGACGAAACGATGCGGCTCGGGTCGCGCGTGGAGAGATCGGGGCTGATCACCGACCAGTGCTCTCCCCCGCTCGATGTCCGGAAGATCACCTGACATCCGTAGTACACGGTGTGGTGATCGAACGGATCGATGGCCAGCGGCGGCGTCCAGTGGCACCGGTATTTCGTTTCGTTCGGCGGCGAATCGAGCGTGTGCACGCCCGGGCTCACCGAGCGCGCAAGCCGCGTGCGGTGGTCGTAGCGCGTGACGGTGTTGCCGTAGCAGGTCGCCCACACGACGTTCGCGTCGGCGGGATCTGGAATGGTGAAGCCCGATTCGCAGCCACCCAGAACGTGGTCCCACGTGGCGTAGCCGCCGGCGCGTCCACCGGCGCCGAACGCGCCACGGGAGGTATCGGGTGCGACCGGGCCACGATCCTCCCTGAAGTTGGGGAAGGCCGCACGCCCGCCGGTGGGAGGAGGCAGTTCCGGCCCGTTGCTCGGGCCGCGCATCGTGCCATTGTCCTGCCGGTTCGTGTAGATCCAGTACGGCATTCGTTCGTCGACGGCCACATGGTACATCTGGCCGTTCGGAATGCCGATCGACAGAAAAGTGCGGCCATGAGTGGTGGTGATGCGCGCGCCGGCGTCATCCGTGAGGCCGAAATGATCCGCGTTGGTGGGATCAAACCAGATGTCATGGTTGTCACCGCCCCACGGTACGCTGCGAAAGTTCAGGCCACCGTCGGTGGAGCGGTAAAAACTGCTGCTCGCCAGGAGCACTTCGTTCGGGTCAGCGGGTGAGACCGCGAGACGGATGTAGTAGCCGGCTCTCCCGACGAGCGTCCGTGCCCAGCTCACCACCTTCCAGGTCGTACCGCCATCGTCGGAACGCCACACCGATCCCTGGCCGTCTGTCTGCATGAGCGCATACACACGCTTTGAATCCGAGGGCGCGATGGCCACGTCGATTTTTCCCACCGGCGACTTCGGCAGGCCGGTGTGCTCCACTTTCCGCCAGGTCACACCTGCATTGTGCGACACGTACATCGCACTCGACGGTCCGCCACCGTACATGGCGTACGTATGCATTTCGACCTGCCACATGCCGGCGAACAGCGTGCCCGGGTCGTTGGCGTCGATCGTGAGCCCCGAGCACCCGGTATTCGCGTCCACAAAAAGCGAACGCACCCAACTTCGTCCACCGTCCACCGTGCGGTACACGCCGCGCTCCTGCTGCGGACCGGTCGCCCGCCCGAGCACGCACGCATACACGATATCCGGATTCAGCGGATGGATGATGATACGGCCAATGCGTCCCGACTCGGGGAGCCCCATGTTCGTCCAGGTCGCCCCGGCATCCGTGGACTTGTAGATCCCGTCACCCATGACGTCTGCATCGCGAATGGCCCACGCTTCGCCGGTGCCGGCCCACACGATATTCGGTTGACTGGCCGACGTCGCGAGCGCACCGATCGCCTGTGCGCTCTGCCCATCGAAGACCGGCACGAAGGTGTTGCCGTAGTCCGTCGACTTCCACACGCCGCCCGACGCGCTGCCGAGATACCAGGTGCGCGTATCTCCGGCCACGCCCGCGATGGCCGCCACGCGACCTCCACTCGAGGGCCCCATCATCTGGAAACGGAGCGGCGGCGCCGGCTGGACCACGCCGGCGACCGTTGCCGGCTGCGCCGACCCGATCACCGCCGCGACGGGAAGAATGGCGCAGGCACGCCGCACACGATGACGAAAGCGAATCATTAGGGAGAGTCCGTTCAGATTTGGTGGACGGAGAGCTACGCCGCGCGGTGCGGCAATGCCACCCGGAGCAACAACGCCAGCGCCAGCGGCGCGGCGTAACTTCCGCCACGCTCCACGACGTCCCACGCGGGTGCGCCGTCCGCCAGAAAGAGCAATTCCGTCACCAGCTTCCAGCCGAACAGAAAGAGGCAAAGCCCCGCGGACGGCCGCCACAGCACCCACGCCGCAAATCCAATCTCCGCCAGGCCGAACACGGGCAAGAGTGATGCACTGCTCACCGGCAGCCGCAGCAGTCCGAGATGCGAGACGAGTTCCGGCTTGTGCTCCATGGCTAGTGCGCCATGACCGATCAAGAGCAGCGCGACGGTCGCCACGAGCACCGGACGCAGGCGGTCCCGGGTAAGCGAGGAAAGCGGCGTCATGGCCATCGGTGCAAACCACGACCGTCGCACCCGCGACCACTCGCACATCATGAGCAGCGCGAATGGCACGCCGTAATTTCCGGCACGCTCGAGCATTTCCCACACCGGCTCACCGGTGAGTGGACGAAGCGACGCCGTCCAGACCGCCCAGACGCTCATGAAGAGGAGGAGCGCGGCACGCGGCCGGACGAGCACGAGTACGCCGAGTAGCACATCGCTCGTTCCCACGATCGGCATGAGCTGGAATGCCGTCTCGCGCCCGATCCCAACCACCGAGAAGTAGCGGACCCATCCTTCCTTCGTCGCGATGCCGAAAGCGCCGTGACCCACAAAGCAGAGGAAGGCGCCTGCGCGCAGCGTCCACCACACTGCGGGCGAGGTCCAGGCCGATTTTCCCGATGGCTGTGCTGCCCGCTCCCGCACCGTCAGCCCCGTATGCGTCGCGTCGTGAGCCGGCTGGTCACCTGCCGGCCGATGCACCGGCCCTGCTCGGCGCCATCGGTCACGGCCTTGAGGAAGTGAATGCCGCCATACACGCGTGACATCGCGACGTCGTTGAGAGCCGCGGTGAACGACAGAAAATGCCGGGGCGGATGCCCGATGTCGACCTGCGTGGAGTCAGTGAATTCCGTGGTGTCGCCCAGGAGCGTCGTGAGCACGTGTACGGCCGCGCCCGAGATCACGGAGTGGCCGGAGGAATACTCCGGAAAGGGCGGGGTCGCGAACACGGTGGTATATCGCGGATCCCACAGCCGCTTGATGTACGTCACCGGGCGAACGACGAAGGAACGGTACTTCTCGCGCCAGCAGCCGATAAAGGCGTCGGCCATTGCGAGTGATGCGAGGGCGTAGACTTCTGCGGCGTCGTCCGCCGAGAGATGTCGGCGCACGATCACCTGGTTGATGACGCTGATCCAGTGAAAGGCCGGTGTGCCGGTCGCCACCGGGTTGTCGGCCCAGAACAGGGCAGTGGCGCGCTGGGCAGGCGTGACGGCGCGCATCGTGTCGTACGACTCCTTCGCCATTCGCCAGAAGTCGGAGCCCGGCGCTTCGGAGTACGCCGGCGGCGGTGGTGGTTTGCATTCGTCGGCGTCGCGAATAACGAACGTGCGGAGCTGTCCCCAGAACGGTTCGGTCGGCGTGACCGGATCGAACGAGGGCAACGTGGTGCCCGCGGGCTTGGGCCGGTTGGTGAAGAGCGATTTCTCGGAGTCGCGCTCACGATCCGGCCGCACACCGGAGTTCTTCTTCATCACCACGTCGGACTGCCCCGAGAGGAGCTGGGGCACGAACTGGTCCGTCGTGGCGGTGTTGATCCAGTACGAGCGTCCCTTCGGCGGCTCCCAGCGCCGGCCACGCGTGGCGTAGAAGCTGTCCGTGGCGGCGTACGCCAGAATTGCGGCTCCGAGTGCGCGGCCGTGCGCAACCGAGTGATCACGTCGGGCTCGTCCAACGCCGGCAACCTCTCGCGCGGCGATCTGGGCCGCCGCGAGCGAATCCACCGCGCGCCGGGTACTAGCGAAGCCGTCACGCAACAAGGAGTCGAGCACCACCCGTACCGCCGCCGCCGCCGCAGTGGCGCCGTCCGTCACGACATCGTCGGACGACTCGGGAAGCCGGCTCAACCCGTTCAGTTGCCCGGCGAGCGAATGCAACGTGGACCGCGGATCGGACGCATAGCCTTCATACAGCGCGAGCGAGGTGTAGGCCGAAATGCGCGATGCCAGGTTCGGACCGATCCGCTCACTGCGGGTAAACGCAAGCGAGGTGCGCAGCCACTGCGCCACGAGTTGCGGATCGGGCGGTGGCGCCTCGAGCACACAACCGCACAAGAGCGCCGCGAGAGCCGCCACGAGGGTCGAACGCCGTGATGGCACCATGATTGCTCCCCCATCGTACACGTGACTCGTGTCCCGCGCCTCGTTGACGACCACAAACGTAGGTCCCCGCGGTTGGTCACAGCAAGCGCTTGCCGGTGGTCGTACGGCGCGACAGCTTGCGTCGCACCCTCATGACGCAGACTGTCCGGACGCCGCTCTCGCAAACCGTCGATATCGAGACGCCGGAACTCGTCGTGCTGTCGTACACGATTGCGGGAGTCGGCTCGCGTGCCTACGCGGCGCTGATCGATTACGGCATATGTGCCGTCGGCCTGCTCGTGATCGGCTTTGGCGTCACCACATTCGGCTCGCGCTCCGGAACAGGGTTCACCCGGAACAGCTCGGTGGCCTGGGCCATCGCGCTGATCGTTCTCCTGCAGTTCGCGGTGCTCTGGGGGTACTACGTGCTCTTCGAGGCCTTGGCGGACGGGCAGACACCCGGCAAGCGGAGCCAGCATCTTCGCGTGGTGCAGGACGGCGGGTTTTCCGTGACCTTCGGCGCATCGGCTGTCCGGAACCTGGTGCGCATCGTCGACATGCAACCCTTCGTGACGTACGCCGTCGGGATGACCAGCGTACTGGTGTCCGGCGCCGGCAAGAGGCTGGGCGACATGGCGGCCGGTACGATTGTCGTGAAGGAGGGCGTCGTACGGCAGCCCGACCTGCCCGAGCCACGCGCGGCGCGCGCTGCTGAACTGGAGGCGCTCCCGCTCCACTCGGCACTCAGTGAACCGGAGTTCCAGCTCCTCGACCGGTTCATGCAGCGATTCCGGGAGCTGGATCCGCCGCGTCGCACCATACTCGCTCGCGAGCTGGCCGAGCGATTCGCCGTTCCCCTGGCGGGGCATTCCGGCGTGCCGGCGATGACGCAGCTCTCGCGCCTGCACGAGTCTGAACGCAGTGCCCGGGCGCGCGGTGTCGGCGCGCGGCACGACACGGGCACCGCACGCGAGCGGCATGCCATCGTTGCCGCCGGCTCCCGGCGCTGGGCGACATTCGCCTCTCAGCTGGTGGACGCGCAGCGAGGGGGGCTCAAGCGGCTCGGCGAAGAAGGCGTGCGCAATTTTGTCGGGGAGTATCGGCAGCTCACGGCCGATCTGGCGCGACTCCGCACTGCGGCGCGCGGTCGTGAGGCCGACGAGGTCTTCTATCTCAACCGCCTGGTATCCGGCGCGCACAACCTGCTGTATCGCCGGCGCGCCGTTCCGCTGCGCGACGTCGCGAATTTCATGTTCGTCGATGTGCCGAGGGAGGTGCGAGCGTCTGCGCGCCCGATTGTGTTGGCGGCCATCCTCATGTTCGGGCCCGCGGCAATCGCCGGCACGGCCGTGGTCCGTCATCCGGACGTCGCCGCGGCACTACTGCCGCCCGCGATGCTCGATCGTGCGGAGAACGGCGTGCGGAGGGCCGTGCACGACGACGGCTACATTGCCGACCCGGAGTTGTTCCGGCCGCTCATGGCAACATCGATCATCACCAACAACGTGCAGGTGGCGTTCGCGGCGTTCGCCTTCGGCATCACGGCGGGCGTCCTCACGGTGTGGATTCTGGTCGTTAACGGTATCAGCCTTGGAGCGACCGTCGGACTGTATGCCTCCAAGGGGATCGCGCCGCTGCTGGTCGCGTTCGTCGCTCCGCACGGTGTACTGGAGCTCACGGCGATCTGCATGGCGGGCGGAGCCGGGTTCCTCCTGGCGGGAGCGCTGCTCATTCCCGGTGCGCGCACGCGTCGCGCGGCCTTGATCACAAACGGACGACGCGCCATAAGGCTCGTGGCTGGCACGGCCCTGCTGCTGCTCGTCGCCGGAATGCTCGAGGGATTCATTTCGCCCATTCCGTGGTGGCCGGTCGAGGGGAAACTGGCGGTGTCGGGCCTCACCGCCCTCCTGCTGTACCTCTATTTGCGACTGGCCACGATACCGGCCTACAACGTTCCCCGCGACTTCAGCTCCAGATAGCGGTTGATCACGCTCGCCGTCATGACGTTCGGCGACACATCGAGCACCACCACGCCGGCGCGACGCATCCGCTCCAGGGCATCGTCACGCGCGAGGATGAGCTCCTCGGCGGACGCGTGCTCGTACATCATCAAAGTGTCAGCGGGCGCGCGGGGCACCGCGGCGGAGAAGATGGCATCGTTCCGCAGCGCGACGACCACCACCAGGTGCCGCGCCGCGCTGCGCGCGACGTGGGCGAGGAGTGCCTGCGACGCCCGCACGTCGATCACATCGGTGAAGAGGACGATCAGGGCGCGCTTGCGCTGGTGGGCCGCCAGGAACCGGAACGCGGCCGCATAGTCTGGCTCTCGCGTGGTGGCTACCACGGGTATCAGGGCGTCGCGTACCGCGCGCAGCGCGCCTCGACTGCGCTGCGCGGGCACCCAGGCGCGAACCTCGTCGTCGAAAACGAGAGTGCCGACGCGGTCGCCGGCGTTCGCCGCGATGTCGGTGAGCACAAGCGCCGACGACAGCGCGTGCTCGAATCGCGAATAGGCTCCCGAGAGCTGCGTCATTCCCCGCCCCGCATCGATCAGCGTCAGCACGGATTGGGCACGCTCGATCGTGAATTCGCGCGTGATGATCCTGGCCTTCCGCGCGGTCGCCTTCCAGTCGATATGGCGCGGGTCGTCACCCAGCACGTATTCCTTCAGTCCCGCAAATCCTTGCCCCTCGCCCTTGCTTCGCAGCGCCCGGACGCCCACGGCGTCGAGCCGGTGCTGTATGGCCAGCAGCCGGAATTTTCGGACGCCGCTCAACGAAGGGGTCACGAACATTTCGTCGATCATCGGAAACGCGAATCGCTCGCTCACCAGGCCGAGGCGGGAGGTGACGCTCGCACCGACCGGCCCGAGCGGGACGCGTCCCCGGGCCATGCCGGTGGCGCTGAACGCGAGCCGGTGCACGCCGAACGCCGGGAGCGCAACGTCCGCCGATCTCACGCCTCCACGTACCGACGCCGGCAACCGATCTTCGAAGTGCACGCTGCATCTGCGGGGCCAGCGAGAGGTGAAGCGGTACTCGCCAGGCGCGCTGTCACCGATCCCGAGTGCCGACGGCGCGTCGCGCTCCACCGTGAATGACTCCCGAGTCGGCAGGAGCACCAGGTCCATGGACGCGAGGAGCAGCAGGACGCCGAGCACAACCGCGGCCGCGACGGTTCCAGCCTGACCCGGAAGCAGCCAGAGCGGCGCCGTGAGCGCGACCAGCAGCGCGAGGCGGCGCGTGGGCGCAAAGCGCAGCAGCGAGCGCCACACCGTGCTAGCGCGGCGCCTCGACGCGGAGCAGGATGGCCGAGAGGACGTCATCGGCCGACCGCCCTTCCACCTCGAGTTCGGGCGAGAGTGTGACGCGATGCCTCAACACCCCGGGCACCCGGTCTTTCACGTCATCGGGCACCACGTACTCGCGGCCTTCGAGCAC
>JRHI01001136.1_pt1 | contig 24163 bp, 25 predicted proteins | sample 215371 | NCBI WGS metagenome assembly JRHI01 (sample SAMN02929681, study PRJNA255918) | sediment metagenome | biome: cave system; feature: Ice Cave; material: Sediment; isolation source: sediment from deep within a dark volcanic ice cave with no known source of... ...
CCACAAGGGTCCCCACTCCACCTCTCACCCTCCCCCGTCCCTACTGTTGAGATGCATATCAAAAAAATTGTGAGGACAATCATGTACGTCTATTATATTTTGCGCGGAACACACAAAGATGAGATTGTAGAAATTGATGGCGATATCGATGAAGCAACCTTTCCCAACGTCAAGCTAGACGACGGTCCAGCGGTTATTACCTATTTAGTACAAAAAGTCGTTGCCCAAGGCAGCAAAGGTCCTTGGGAAGAATGTGACCTCACTGATTCGTTCTTCAACCGCGAAGACAACTATATTAATTTCAACGGCCGCTGGATACGCCGCTCCGACGCCCCATGGCGCAAAGATAGGAACAACTAGGAATAGTATATGCCAACACTTGCAGGATGGCTTACAGGCGAACAGGTTGCACGGGAGATCATCGAACAAACAGTAACTACGATGGGCGAGACACTTGTCCGCAGCGGAGGATATAGTGGACGCCCAGCATTAGCTATACAACCAGGAGCAGGTCTTACTGCATTGTCGGATATGGCCTATGCGATGCGCCAGAACGATGAACCGCCAGTACTTGATTGGGTTCCGGCTCGCCGCACCATGGTCTATCGCCGCCCACTTTCCGGCGCACATGTGCTCTACTATATCGAGGATTGGCCCGCAAAGGGCAACTTGCTCTTCGCCAGTGAGATCAAAGCACTCTTCGCCGTCGGTGTGCCACGCACAATCCATCTTGCTGCATTAGACACACTTCTGCGTTATGGCTTCATCCCCGCTCCTTGGACTGCCTTCAAAGATATTCATGTCGTCCCCGCAGGTTCGCTTCTACGCTGGCAACGTGCAAAGACCGTTCTTACCCATAACACCGATTATGATGATAAACCCCTCCCACTTCCGAATGCAATCGAACAACTACACAGCCGTTTTTCAGAAGTGGTCGCGGGACAACTCCCCACCCATGACCAACTCGCCGCCCTCGCAAATGGCTCCTTGCCCTCCACCATAGCAATCGCAATCGCAACCCAACACACGCAAACCCACTTCCCTATTGCCACTTATGGCTATAAGAAGTGTGAGAACGAACAGCCATGGCAAATGGTAGAGCAACTTGCAGCTCCTGAAGGCCATCCCTTCCTAGCCATCACTGGAGTTGACCATCCAGAGTTCTGGACGGCAACACTCAGTGCATTAGAGGCTCCTACTCTCGATACCAGCGCCTTGGCATTGCATCAATTGTTGCATACCCTCGCAACAGAAACAGGAACACGAGCAGCGATCAGTGGACTAGGAGCAAAAGCACTGCTGTGTACTGAACTCAACGACGCTATGGCACGCAAAACTCGTACTACAGCACAGCACGATATCCTACAATGGTATGCTGAAACACTCACCCCATCAGCCAATACAGCCACGGCCTCTCTATGGTCACAAGAGGTGGCTCAAAAGCTAAAGCGTGAAGAGACGTGGGAGGCATCCCATCATGCACGAAAGTTGGCACGCAAAGCAGCGCAGTTTCGAGATCCACGGCAAGGATGGTATTACCTTGATCTTCATTTACGCCTACCAGATCAGCTCGTCAACCCAGCTCAACAACTCGCCATACAAGAGCACATAGCTATTCGTTCGCCCTATCTGCATAACGATATCATGCAGACTCTCTCGCGCCTACCAACAATCTCACATCAAGAAAAACAACAGCAACTATTCCTCCCGTTGCTCCCGACCCCTCTTAAAGAGGCAACGTATACAGAGACAGCGGCACACTTTCCGCTCGCCGCTCCCGTACAATCATTGTTGCAGCCAAACAAGAGCGAACTAGTACAGCACATGCTCTCAGCAGAAACTATACGAGAAAGAGGGATATTCGATGTGCAGGCGGTAAAGATGCTACAGCAACAACCAGAAGTGACGAGGGAGTTGTTATTAGTGTTTACGACACAATTACTGTGCCATTTGTTTGCGGCGGATCTCTAAAAAGAGGCTAAACAGATTCGAGTTCAAATAATTGGCGCACCCAAGCAATAAGCTGTTGGGCATGAGGAGCGTTGGCATCAAAATACCGCTTAGTAATCGCTAATCCTATTGGTTCTCCAGGCTTCTCTTGCCATGCTAGCCAAGTATGTATCTGAGCTTTAATTGTATGAATATCGGGAAAGCGCCGTTCATGCACAGGAATCTGTTGTAAGGACTGTCTAGCTATTGTCCAAAGCACATCATTGGTATTAGGTATAAGAAAGCTCACAAAGTGCTCTAACATCCCTGAAATGCCATTGTAAAAGTGCTGTTTTCCCTATATTATTTTTGCCCACGATCAAGTTGACTCGCCCCAGGCGTTCGATCTGCAAATGGTGAAAGCAGCGAAAGTTGCGAATCTCTAGTGAGTTAAGGATAAGATTTCCCATCACAGCCCCCTTTAGAGGTGTCATATGTATGTATCCCTCAAACTATTGTCATTATATTATCAGCAAACTGCACAGCAATCAATAAGGACTTCTTGTCGCTCTGGAAAAAGGTGAGCACCATGAGAACGGCTAGCCGTTCTCATGGTGCTCACCTTTTTCCAGAGCGACAACTCAGCTAATCATGTGACGTTGTATACACCCCGTATTTGCTGCGCAGAACCTTTTTGTCGAATTTGCCAACGCCCGTTTTAGGAACAGCGTCAATAAAGACAACATCGTCGGGGAGCCACCACTTCGCAACTTGGGGGCGCAAGAAATCAAGTATCTCGTCCTTTGTGATCTTTCCCTCAAACTCCGGTTTGGCAACAACACAAGCAAGAGGGCGCTCAGACCACTTGGGATCAGGAATGCCCACTACGCAAGCCTCAAACACCTTGGGATGACCCATGATGAGACCTTCTAGCTCAACAGAGGATATCCATTCACCGCCGGACTTGACGAGGTCCTTGGTGCGGTCCACCAATTGAATGATGCCATCTTCATCAACCACTGCCACATCTCCTGTGCGTAGCCAGCCATCAGCAAATTTGGCTGCTGACTCCGCATCTTTATAATACGCTTTGGCAACCCATGGGCCACGCACCTGCAATTCTCCGAAGGTCTCTCCATCCCACGGCACTTCCTGTCCGGTCTCAATACTCACCACGCGGAAATCGACACCGGGGACAATTGTGCCTTGCTTCGCTCTAATGCGGAACTTCTCTTCAGCAGGCAAGTTTTCGTGATGTTTGCGCAAATTAGAAACGGAGGCGAGAGGAGAGGTTTCAGTCATGCCCCACGCCTGCACAATATTCACGTCATTGCGCTGTAGTGCTTCAATAAGTGCTTTCGGTACGGCAGAACCACCACAATAGATAGCACGCAACGCGGAGAGATCGAACAGCTTCTTCTCTAAAACTGGAATCATACCTATCCAGATCGTCGGCACACCTGCTGACACCGTTACGCGTTCATCGGCCATCAATTTTGCAAGACGTGTCGGATCCATAAAGCGTCCCGGCAGCACCATCTTACAGCCCATAAACGCAGCTGCATGTGGCTGGCCCCACGCGTTAGCATGGAACATCGGCACAATTGGCAAAGTAGTATCCTTCTCGCTCAGGCCCTTGTTGTCCACCATACCAAGTGACATCGAATGCAAGAAGATGGAACGATGGCTATACACAACACCTTTAGGATTGCCTGTCGTGCCAGAGGTATAACACATAGCAGCGGCGGCGTTCTCATCCAGCTGTGGCCAATCATAGGTAGTCGGCTGACTGCCAATAAAGGTTTCATAGTCAACAGAGGGTTGTAGTTTCCCTGTTGCCTCAGGAGCTTCGCCCATGATGACATACAGCTTCACAGTAGGCAGTTGATCTGCAATCTTTTCCAAGGTGGGCACAAGGTCACCATCAACAAAGATCATCTTGTCCTCAGCATTGTTGATGATATACACCAACTGCTCTGGAAAGAGACGCGGGTTGAGCGTGTGCAGAACAGCGCCCATACAAGGTACAGCATAATACAGTTCAAAGTGACGATAGGTATTCCAACCAAAGGTGGCGATACGCTCTCCATCATTTGTGCCTACCTGCTTCAACGCATTGGAAAGCTGCGCTACACGTTTGCCCCAATCGGCATAGGTATAGCGATGCGGCTCTCCTTCGGTCTGAGTAACAATCTCTTTGCGAGCGAACAAACGTGGGGCACGATACAACGCATGTTGTAACGTCAAGGGGTAATCCATCATTAAGCCTTGCATGCTGTCAAAAGCCTCCCTCTTTACTAGAAAATAAGGAACTGAAAACGTTCCTAAGCATTAGGAACGCTAGGCCATGCGATCATTATTGAGTATTATACACTATTTCTACCATCGCCTATCAAATTTTGTGGGTCGTAGGGACCAGCTTCAGCGCGTCCACCACCTCATGACCGTCGTAGGGACCAGCTTCAGCGCGTGCACCGCTCGATTTATCGAGCGAGATGCTGATGTAGCTGTCCCAATGGCGGTAACTTTCATCCCGAATCTCGCTCGATAAATCTCCCTCTCTATGCGACAGCTAGCTACTCCATCAGTTGGGCACCCCACTCAGCGGGCGCAACATCGCGCAGATGTTGAGAGAACTCCCAGCGATGCCCTTCCAGATCTTCGACAGTGTACTGACGTAAAACCCCAGGGCTTGTCCTGCGGTTCGGCAATGATTGTGGCTCCAGCTACCTTAGCGCGTTGGTAGTGTGTATCTACATCGTCAACCAACACAACAAGCGACTGCCACATCTGTCCAAGCCCTTTAGGAGCCACAGAGCCTTCGGGAGCTTGGGCTATCTCAATGAAAGCAGTATCAATACGCATCTCAGCGTGACGGATGATGCCATTCTCGTCAGCCCAGCGCAGATGCTCTTTCAACCCGAAGGTATGGCTGAGCCATGTAAGGGCATTGCCCACGTCTGCATATCGCAGGGACGGCATGATGCGGGGAAACCCCGAGGCAGGGTTGTATGACATAAGGGCCTCCTTCTCGTAACTCAAGCGTCAAGATTACGGGTGATCCACACCCTCTATCTCTTCCTCAACACGACTCGCACCATGAGCGGCAGCCCAACGCAGAGTCTCCGCAGCAAGATAGAGTGAGCCAGTGGCACAAATCAAATCGTCTTTCCCGGCCAAGGTAAGAGCCAATTGCATAGCGGCATCAATATCATCCGCACCATGTACCTCCACATTAGGTGCATGGTCAGCAAATGCCTGTTGCAAATCGGCAATAGTCGCCGCACGACTGCTATGCATATGCGTCACTATCACTACATCAATAGCTTGCAGTTCACGCACAATACCCGCAATATCCTTATCCTGTGCGACACTCAACACCACAAGAAGACGCTGCATAGAAAATGATGCGCGTAATGCTTCTAGCAATTTCTGCATAGAATCGGCATTGTGCGCTCCATCTACCACAAGAGTAGGCTCTCGACCAATAACCTCGATACGTGCAGGCCAATGCACCTTGCGTAAGCCTGCCCACAATGCTCTTTCATCCCACACCACGCCACGCTCACGCAACAATTCCAGTGTTGCCACGGCAGTTGCCGCGTTTTCAAGCTGATACTGTCCAGCCAATGGAATTTCCAGGTTGCTATGTACATCTACGGGAGTACGAACGGTAAAGCGTTGGCGGGTCTCGTTCCGATAGCGTTCCTCTAGATGATAGCGATAACTGAGCGGTGGCACGCGCCCAGCGTCCACCTCGGCCAACGCAGCATCAACAACATCGCTAGCACCCACGCGCAACAACCGTGCGTTTCGTTCCTTGCAAACCGCTGCAATGGCAAGCAGCGCTTCGGGCTGTTGAGCAGATGTGACAACTATTCCATGCTGCTTGATGATACCCGCCTTCTCGGTCGCAATTTCTGTAAGCGTATTCCCTAGTATCTGCATATGGTCGTAACTAATAGATGTGATGACTGAGACAAGTGGTTGTAGCACATTCGTAGCATCCAGGCGTCCACCTAAACCAACCTCAATCACAGCATGTTGCACTCCTTGCCGTGCGAAATAGAGAAAGGCTAAGGCTGTCGCAACTTCATAGGTGATAAAGGGAGCAAATTGATGTTCCTCTTGTATCTGCTCAACCGCGCTGCTGATTTCCGGTATCAATTGTGCCACAGCTTCCTCACTAATGAGCTGACCATTGATGCGCATACGCTCACGAAATGTGTGTAGGTCTGGCTGTGTATAAAGCCCTGTGCGTATACCAGCCTCACGTAACACGCACTCTATATAGGCCGCCGTTGATCCCTTGCCCTTCGTACCTGCGATCAATGTTGTGCTATACTGCTCCTGTGGATTGCCTAGCAATGCTAGCAAGCGTGCCTCACGTGGCAGGTTTTCCTCTGGATGACGCGTATACTTGCCACTACGCTCAAAGTCGCTAAAACTGTATAGATAGGCTAGGGCTTCTTTATACGTCACAATATATCAGCTCTTTCTCAAACACCATCGTCGTAGGGGCCTCATTCATGGCGCCCGTTCGTGGCAGACACGATGCCGACGGAATTGACCATTGCCACGACGGACGCGCTGAAGCTGGTCCCTACGACGTACCCTGTCGGTTGAAAGTTGGCAGTCGTCGTAGGGGCCTCATTCATGGCGCCCGTCGTGGAAATAGTATTTTTCAAGGACATTGTGCATCGTCACGAACGGGCGCCATAAATGTGGCCCCTACGACGGGTGTGTCAGCGTGAAGGTGCCGCGTACAATTGCATCGCTCATCTTCACCACACGCATCATTTCATGCACATCGTGTACACGCACAATATCAGCTCCCTGCGCGATACCTAGAGCCACCGTCGCTGCCGTTCCCTCAAGACGTTCTGAAGCTGGTACACCCCCTAATACTATCCCAATCGTGGATTTACGTGACGTGCCCAGCAAAATAGGGCGTCCTAACGCACGCAACTCGCCCAGGCGACGCAACAACGTCAAATTTTCCTCTGCTGTCGTTCCAAAGCCAATGCCAGGGTCAAGAATAATGTGATCCCAAGCAATGCCAGCATCAAGAGCACGCTCAATACTCCCTGCGAGAAAGCGTATCACATCGCTCACAATCTCGCGTTTCTCGTAGCCGCGCATATTCGCCATCAACACTACAGGTACGTTGTGTGTACTCACCACAGCCGCTATTTCAGAATCGCGGCGCAACGCCCAGATATCATTCACCATACTCGCGCCAGCCTCTAGAGCCTGTTGCACAACCTGTGCTTTATAGGTATCGATAGAAATAATTACCTCGCTGGGCAATATTGCCCGCACAGCACGAATCACTGGCAACACACGCGCCAATTCCTGCTCGACAGAAACGGTCGGCGCGTGGGGACGTGTCGATTCTCCGCCCACATCGATAAAGGTTGCACCCTCATGTACAAAGCGTTGTGCCAGAGCCACGGCTCGTTGCACCAGCACCTCTTCATCGAGTGTATCACGTGCCAAGCCATCATTCGAAAATGAGTCAGGTGTGACATTGACAATACCCATCACGTAGGTGCGCTGGCCCCACTCAATGCGATGATTGGCCCATGCAGTTGGAAGTAATGGCGATACCATAGATACAAGACCTTTCACAGGGTGAATGCAACCAATTGTTGTCCCAGATATTTTACCATGTTATACTACTTATAAGATACCTTCGATAGGATGGAAACATCGTCGTAGGGACCAGCTTCAGCGCGTCCGTCGTGGACATAGTCAACGTTGGAGACATTGTGCATTGCCACGACGGACGCGCTGAAGCTAGTCCCTACGACGGAAATTTGGGGGCATTATGACAGGAAAAATACCCATTACCAAAGATACAAGCAATAATTCTACACAACACCAACACGCAATCAATACCGCACGCCGTTGCCATGAATGCAGTGAAGAAGCCCTTGGACGCTGCCCAGACTGCCGTCATGGTTTTTGTCAAGATCATTTTCCTAAACAGCAACACTCACCATGCGCTGAGAAGCAGATGAAAATGGCCCAGATGCAGGTCTGTTATGTGTGTGGCACACAAGTCTATCCCGATCAATGGTCGTTATCGAGAACTTCCCATTTCATCGACAATTTCACCTGCAAAGGCTGCGGACGCTATGTCTGTGACGAACTGCATACTCAGCGCAAAACAGAAGACGTGGTCATCGCCCGCGAGGGTTTACGTGGTCATCGTTATCAACATATCAATCGCTACTGTGATCTCTGTTCACCTCTCCATCGCATAGGAGGTATCAAAGGTATCACCAGCGTCGTCGTCGTCGTGGGGACGATAGCAGCAACCATCTTCTTTTATGTCCATCACTAAAACGACACTGGGGTGAGAAAGGAAAAGAGAGGCCCGTACAACACACAATTGAGCCTCTCAGTACAATTGTATGGCACTCTCAACAACTATTCAATCGACCCTTTTGCGTCATCAAAAAGCTATCTCCGACGCACTGTATCATGCTGTGCTAGCGGCCGCACAGACCTCTGGCTTAGCAGAATTGCAACCATTTTATGGTCAGATGCAATATCATCTTGGCTGGGTCGATGCTCAATTCGCTCCTATCCAAAACGATCCAGGTAAGCTACTCCGACCAACACTGCTATTATTAGCTTATGAGGCAAGTGGTGCATGGGGACAGCTTGTAGAGAGAGCAACAAGTTCCGAGTATCTCCACCGCGCTCTACCAGCCGCCGCTGCCTTGGAGTTAACCCATAATTTCACATTGGTGCATGACGATATAGAGGATTCCGATACCGAACGGCGTCACCGCCCTACCATATGGAGCATCTGGGGTATTCCCCAAGCCACCAACACAGGCGATGGCATATTCGCACTTGCACGCCTAACACTTTGGGGTGTCTTAGGGGCAGGTGTCGAGGGTGAGATCGCTGCACGCCTTGGCGCCGCGCTTGATCGTGCCTGTCTCATTCTCGCAGAGGGTCAATATCTCGACATCAGCTTTGAGCAGCAAGGAGATATCTCGGTTGCCTCATATATTGATATGATTAGCCGCAAGACAGCAGCACTCATGCGTTGCGCTGCCGAGATGGGGGCCATGCTTGGCACACGGAACCAAGAAACCATCGAGCGCCTGCGCGACTTTGGCTGGGTCATGGGTATTGCTTTCCAGGTGCGTGACGATCTGCTCGGCGTATGGGCCTCTACCGCCGAACTAGGCAAAACATCAGCAGGAGATATCTACAGACGCAAAAAGAGCTTACCAGTACTTCATGCCTTAGAGCACGCCAACCCTACCGACCAGGAACAGCTATATAGCATCTATCAGCAGGAAGTTTCCCCAACGCAACAGCAAGTTGCAGAAATCTTAGCCATCTTTGAGCGTACCAATACCAGAGCATATTGCAAAGCATTTCTCGAACGCCAATGCCATCGCGCCTACGAAACGCTAGCCCACGTACCACGTCATAATAACCCGATCTCTGCGCGTGCCCTGGATGATATGCAGACACTTATTAGGTTCGTAGAAGCGATTACAAAGGAATAATTCCTCGTCCGTCGTCTCTCTGATAAACACCACAAACACTCTCTGAAAGGGAGGCAATTTTCATGACACAACTAGTAAAAGGTCATGTGGAAACATACCAAGAACACCTTCCCGAACTCAATCCCACTTCTCGCCTGCTACTCGGTCCTGGCCCATGTAACGTTGATCCGCGTATACTGCGTATCTCGTCAGCACCCCAGTTGGGACACCTTGATCCAGAGCTTTTTGCTATCCTGGAAGGAACTGCGCACCTGCTACGTCGCACGTTTCAGACGAGCAACGAGATGACACTATGTATCTCTGGTTCTGGCTTTTCTGGCGCGGAGGCCGTGCTCTGCAATCTGCTCGAAGAGGGTGATACGATCATTGCTGGTAGCCTTGGTTTTTTCAGTGGCAAAATCGTTGATATTTCGCAGCGCAGCGGGGCCAACGTCATCAACCTAGCAACTGAACTAGGCGCACCTCTGGACCCAGTAGCACTCGAACAGGCTTTTCATGAGCATCCAGACGCAAAAATATTTGCCACAGCCATTGCTGAAACCTCCACAGGTCTGTTGCAACCGTTAGCAGACTTGGAGCGCATCACCCACGCGCACGGTGCCCTCTTCGTCGTAGACGCGGTCTGCGGCCTTGGCGGTGTACCCGTGAATGTCGATGAAATGAAGATCGATGCCTGTTATTCTGGCAGTCAGAAGTGCCTTGGTGCCCTGCCGGGCTTAGCACCCGTTACCCTCAATGAACGAGCAGTGCAGATGATCAAAAATCGCAAGAAGCCCGTGCAAAGTTATTACCTTGACCTCCAACTCCTTCAGCAGTACTGGAATGGAAATCACGCCTATCATCACACCTCGTGCAGCAACCTCATCTATGGCATGTATGAAGCTCTGCGCATCGCTCTAGAGGAAGGCTTAGAGACACGTTGGGTGCGCCACCAACTACATGGCGACGCCTTAAAAGCTGGTATTGAAGCGATGGGTCTAAAACTTCTGACCAAGCCAGGGTACGCCCTCCCCGTCTTGACCGCCGTGCTCCTGCCCGAAGGAGTAGATGAGTTGGCAATTCGCCGCAACCTCCTTGAAGAGTATACCATCGAGGTCGGAGGCGGCCTCGGCCCACTACGAGGTCGTTTGCTGCGTATTGGCCTGATGGGATACAACTCATGCCGTAAAAATGTAGATACTGTCCTATCAGCACTTGAGCACGTCTTGCCTCACAGCGGCTTGACGCCTCCTACTGGTGCGGCCCTCGCTGCCGCCGATGCTGTCTATAAGGCGCGTGTGTAGATAACCCCAGTAACGGCGGCTCTTGGAGCCGCCGTTCGTCCCGTAGGGGCGGGGGAGGATGAGCGGTGGGGAGGGGACCCTTGCGGTCGCCCTATGTTAGGGAAACAGCACTCATTTTGCGCCTTTCCTTCCACATAGGACTATGTCATTTTGGAATAATATGATACTATGTGTCACATACTTACTCACGACTATGGTACGTATTGTTGCACTCGTCCATTGCGGGTAAAAGCAGTCTGGGTGTATGAGGGGTCGCTGAGGATTGAGTACCAAAGTGGCTGCTCTACTGGCGGACCCCATCGTATGCGCCAGCACATCGTCCACGCCGCGTCCCCGGAATCGTGTTTTAGGGGTCTGTAAATCCCAACATTATTCGGCTCTTACACAACCTTTGGGAGCAATATGCTCGACTCGTTCCTTCCAACATGTAAAAAAGCCCTTCTTGTGCTATACTTCTGGTAATTCGATTGTGTACAGAGTGGGAAGTGCGTCTGCTGACCAGAGAGAAAGGGTCCCTCATGCCCGACCTGCCAACGGGAACCGTAACCATGCTCTTCACCGACATCGAAGGCTCCACGCGCCTGCTACAACAGGTGGGTGATCGCTACGCCGAGGTGGTAGCCACATGCCGCCAGCTCCTGCGTGCCGTATTCCAACGCTGGCATGGTCACGAGGTAGATACCCAGGGAGATTCCTTCTTCGTGGCTTTCGCACGTCCTACCGACGCCGTCTGGGCAGTTGTGGAGATGCAACATACCCTGGCAACCCATGCTTGGCTCGATGGGATAACAGCGCGCATGCGCATCGGTCTGCATACAGGCCAGCCGCTGCTTTCCAGCGAAGGCTACGTGGGCTTAGATGTCCACCATGCCGCTCGTATCATGAGCGTCGGCCACGGCGGACAGGTGCTACTCTCAGTAACGACCCAGGAGTTGGTGAAACATGACCTGCCGGACGGCGTCAGCCTGCGTGACCTCGGGGAGTACCGTCTCAAGGATTTACAGCATCCCAGTCGCCTCTTTCAGTTAGTCATTGCGAACCTCCCAGCCGATTTTCCGCCACTCAAGACTCTGGACTCCCATCCTAACAACCTGCCGATCCAGCCTACGGCGCTCATCGGACGCGAACAGGAAGTAGCTGCTGTCAAACATCTGCTGTGCCGTGAGGACATACGCCTAGTCACCCTGACTGGCCCCGGAGGCATCGGCAAAACCCGGCTGGGCTTGCAGGTGGCAGCAGAACTGAGTGATCGCTTCCCCGATGGGGTGTATTTCGTCAACCTGGCACCTCTGAGCGATCATGCGTTCGTCGTACCGACCATTGCCCAGGCTTTCGATATCAAAGAAATCGCCGACCATTCGCTACTCGACCTGCTGAAGGCCTATCTGCGCGAGAAGCGGCTCTTGTTGCTGCTCGACAACTTCGAGCAGGTGGTCGGCGCCGCCGTACAGGTGTCGGACCTCCTCGCCACGTGTCCCAATCTAAAGGTCGTCGTCACCAGTCGAGCTGCGCTGCATCTACGAGGAGAACAGGAGTTTGCCGTCCCCCCGTTAGCCGTTCCTAATCCCAAACACTTGCCCGATCTGGTAGCGCTTTCGCAGTATGAGACGGTGGCCCTCTTCATCATGCGCGCCCAGGCGGTCAAGCCCGCATTCCAGGTAACCAATGCCAATGCCCAGGCCGTAGCGGAGATATGTGTCCGCCTGGATGGGCTGCCGCTCGCCATCGAACTGGCGGCGGCTCGCGTCAAGGTGCTTTCACCGCAGGCATTACTTGCCAGATTGGATCGCCGACTGCACATCTTGACTGGAGGCGCACGCGATCTTCCCGAGCGACAGCGGACCTTGCGCAACACGCTTGCGTGGAGCTACGAGTTGCTCACTGTCGAGGAGCAGCGCCTCTTCCGGCGGCTCTCGGTCTTCGTCGGTGGTTGCACATTGGAAGCGATAGAGGCGATTTGTAGTGCTCTTCCTGAAGGAGCAGGGCACGTGTTCGAAGGAGTGGCGTCACTCCTTGACAAAAGTTTGCTGCAACAGACCGAGCAAGAGAGAGCAGAGCCGCGCCTCACCATGCTTGAGACCATTCGCGAGTACGGGCTGGAATGCCTGCGCGAGAGCGAAGAGACGCCGGTCTGCCAGCAAGTGCATGCCTTGTATTTTCTGGCGCTGGCGGAGGAGGCCGAACCGAAGCTGATCGGAGCAGAACATGTGAACTTGATGGAGAGGTTGGAGCAAGAGCACGATAACCTGCTGGCTACTCTCGGTTGGCTTCTCGAACAGAATGAAATGGAACTGCTCTTGCGCCTGAGTGGAGCACTACGGATTTATTGGGAGATGCGCGGGTATTTCAGCGAGGGACGTCGATGGATAGAAAGTGGCCTCGAAGGCAGAAACAGCGTATCAACGCCTGTGCAGGCAAAGGCATTCTACAGTGTAGGAATGCTGGCTGCTATCCAATCAGATAATGAGAGCGCGAGAGTGCAGTTTGCGGAGAGCCTGAGACTCTATCGAGTACTGGAAGACCAAGGTGGCGTCGCTGCTGCACTGAGTGCGCTAGGCTATGTCACCTGCAGCATTGACCATGATGCCGAAGGATGTGCTATGCTTGAGGAAAGCCTCGCGCTGTCAAGAGTGCTGGGAGATCGTTACAGAATGGCAGAAGTCTTGGCCTACCTGGGAAATGTTGCCGAATGGCGCGATGAGTACTCTAAAGCACGTACTGCATATGAGGAGAGTCTCATACTCAGTCAGGAGCTCATAGACCACGAAGGCATGCACTACGTGCTTGCCCATTTAGCAAATATCGACTTTGTTCAAGGCGAGTACAAGGCAGCATACGTACGCTATACGGAGAGTCTTATGATAAATGAGGCGGTTGGACATCGTAGGGGTATAGCGACATTATATCACCTCCTGGCTCGTGTGTTCCTCTACCAGGGCGACTTCGCCCAGGCATATCCACTAGCAGAGCACAGTCTCTTGCTCTCCAAGGAGCTAGCTACTAAAGGGGATATCGCGGCTTCACTCACCATCTTGGGGCAGCTTGCTTACCATCAGCGCAACTTTGCAGCCGCGCACACCTTTCTCGAAGAAAGCGTGGCTCTCTATCAGGAGATAGGGAATCGGCAACGGATTGCTCATTCGCTCTCTTCACTGGCAAGAGTCGTATTTAGTCAAGGTGCCAACACAAGAGCACGCGCTCTGTACATGGAGAGTTTCACACTCCATATGCAGGCGACGGCCAGAACATGGCACCTAGCCGAATGTCTGGAGGGACTCGGCCAAGTTCTGGCGGCGCAGGAAGAATGTGTGTGGGCGGCACAGATATGGGGTGTAGCAGAGAGGTTACGTGAGGCTATTGGTGCTCCTATGCCACCTCTTTATCTATCGACACACGAGTCCACCGTTGCTGTTGCACACACGCAATGTGGCGAGAAAGCCTTTGCAGCCGCTTTGGTCCAGGGACGCACCATGAAGCCAGAGCAAGCGTTAGCAGGGTTGCAACGAGCTTCTCTTCCTGAACCCGTCTCTGCTGCCAAGCAACCAACTTCGCCGACCTCTCCCAACGACCTGACCACTCGTGAGATGGATGTGCTGCGTCTGCTCGCCCAAGGCTTGACCAGCGCTCAGATTGCCGAGCGGCTCGTCATCGGCCTAGTAACCGTCAATTCCCATGTGCGCTCCATCTACAGCAAGCTGGGAGTCACATCCAGAGCAGCGGCGACCCGGTACGCGCTGGAACACCACCTCCTGTAAGGCTGCTCCATCCTTCACCTACGGTTTCCTCTCATGCACCCGGCATCTCCTCATCCCATCACAGTCGCCTCCTCAGAACTGAGGAGGCATCCCTCAGTAGCTTGTTTCCTCCTGTTCACGAAAAACCCTCAGTTCTGACGGCGCATTCTCAGCCATTACACACTAGACTTATGAGCAGAAGGGCTACAGTCGAAACGAGACCGAGGAGCAAGAGAGCATGGAAGAACGCATGGGTGAGACATTCGCATATACCGTGAGTATGGACTCGCCACAGATGCAAGCGAACTTCCAGGACAGCGCAGACGTACTGCACCAAGCGCTCTCTGCTCATCGGAGTGAGCAGTTCGGCCAGGATTATGGCGTGTGGCTCAAGGAGTGGCGTCTGTTACAACGAGCCGTCTTTGTGATTGATCGCGACGACCGGATTGTCTACGCTGAGTACGTCGCCGATCAACTGCGCGAGCCAGACTACGCAGCGGCTCTGCAAGTGGTTCAGCAAGCAGCAATGCAATGACGCTGAGGCGTAAGAGGCTCCTGATCACCCTGAAAAGGAGCGTTACGCCATGTCACCGTCGAGCTTCTCTCGAATGGGAACACAAGGAGCATCACCATGAGGCAGGATGTCGGCGAGACGCTCGAGTTCTCTCGCCTGGAACTGTTGCACCGTGCGAGCACAGACGGCGATTTGGAGGCCTGGGCCGCGCTCCAACAATGCCTGGAAGAAACCGTACTGACCTGGTTCCATGCCCATCCAGGCAGCGAGGCTGCGTGTCGCTTGCACAGCGAACGGCACTTCGTCGCACTGGCCTTTGAGCAGTTGCAGCAGGCCACCCTCCAGGGGCAGGTGGCCTGCGAGACGCTCTCTGAGGTGTTGCTGTGCCTGCGTGCGAGTCTGAATGGAGCCATCCTGCAGACGCTACGGGTCTCCAGGCGCCCAGGAGCGGTCTCGAGCCTCTGGCCAGATGGGGAAGAAGAGCGCCCCGACAGGAGTAAGGTCTGGGACAAGCTACAAGCGCGGCTTTCCAGCGAACGTGAGCGGCGACTGGCCTACCTGCTCTATCATTGCGGACTGAAACCCGCCGAGATTGTGCGAGGCTGTCCACAGGAATGGAGCGATGTCCACGAAGTAGCTCGTTTGCGGCGCATCATCTTAGAGCGATTCATGAAGGACTGATCTAGGCAACTGCGCGAAACGTTGGTTCTTGTCCCGTTTCTACTGCAGGTCTTCTTGCCTCCACACCCTTACCATACAATCTGGTGTCGCTTAGCAGACCTCCCTATTCCCGGAGGACACGCCGACAGCTTTACCACCTCTATTTCTCTCTATCTACGCCCCCACACGGTCCGTCTCGACCGTCTCTCTAATCCACACTACAGTAATGTAGACTGGAACGATCCTCACCTGGATTTCACCCAGCATTCTTCCACCGGAGTGATGGGGATCCCACTCATGCCATTGCAGAGCTAGGCGAGCGATTATGGACGGCAGTCATAGCAGAAGCTGCACAGACGTTGATGCAGATCGCTCAAGGACAATGAGTAGGAATCCTCCTCAGGACTGAGTCGTCACTGTCTAGGAGCTTTCACCCATCCTCTTTCTCGCATGAGCATGTGGCTTGCCAGAATCACATACCAAGCAAAGGCAACGACAATGAGAACACGATTGATCAGTCCACCGACCGCTAGCTGCGACGACGTGGCAGTAAAAGGCGTATTTGACGCGTTTGAGACGACAAAAGAACTGTAGAGATTACCGAGAGCCGCAATGATGGGGAACAGGCCAGCGAGCAGCGAATACCAGCCATGAATGCGCCAGCCAGCGGTTCTGATGAACTTTCCACCAACGAAGAGGCTGGCAAGGCCCAGCGAGAGGAAGACTACAGAAAAGGAAATGGTATGCAGTACCCCATGAACAGAGGTCTGTGCAGTTCCAGGCGCATCAGGAAGAAATGGGCCAGCTATGATCAATCCCACCCCAGAGAACGCGATCAAGACAGTTGTTACGAAGAGCCAGCCTGAAGTGCTCCTCGGACGCATCCATTGAAAGAAGCCGAGCGCGAAAAGGATGAATAAGAGACCTGTGAGAATGAAATTGAGGCTCTGAATCCAGCCGAGCGGTCCCAGTTCAAGGAAACTGACCACATCTTTCATGGCTGAGTACCCTGGCGTGAGTGCGCCGTCAATCGTGAAGACCAGCACAAAGAAGATAGGTCCAACGATTCCCGCCCAGAGGCAGAGGCGCAAGGCGAGACCTGATGTCCCGAATGTTCCTGCTTGGGGTGTTTTGACAGTGCTCATAACAGACACTCCTTATGGCTCATGATGGCTCATGATGACTCATCAAAAGATGGCAAAGATGGACTGAAATGCGGGAGAGTTGGGAGTCGCTCACGTAACGTACGTAGAAAACGCAGGTCCACCTCCATATGTTCACGCCCATTTGCAAAGCTCAAGCGGACAAAATCTCGCATCTCCGCAGGGATATCAACAGATTGCGTCGTCTCTCCACTATTCCAGGCATCGAGTTTGGTTTGCAGTGCGGCAATATGAACGTCGAGCGCCGCCAATACTTTTTCGCGGGGCAGAGCATTCAGAAAGGTAAGCGCTGCATAAAGACCTACTGGATAGTGTGGCCCAGGAGTGCTCCATATCTCTTCAAGCAAGCGGCGAAACTCCTCTAAACCAGCAGAGGTGATAGCAAAGACTGCTTTTGTCCGGTAGCCAGTCTGTTCAGTGGCCTGCAACTGAATGAGACCCTCAGAGACAAGTTTTTTGAGGGCATAATGAATTGAGCCAGGCAAAATTGCCGCCCATTGCTCAGCTCGATTGAGGCGTAAATAGTGCTGGATGCCATAACCCGACAACGGTTGGAAAGAGAGCAATCCGAGCACGAACAAACGGGTGATCATAGGGACCTTTCGCATAACAAAGTCATATATCCAAAATTAGATATACAATATTATACGCCATAAGTCACTTATCCGTCAAGAATGCCTGGAGGGGTGAGCGTCATGTTTTTGCAGTAGGGACGTGCAAAAATATGAGTGGCACCCTGCGTTGAGCATCACAAAGTGCGAACAGCAGCAAATTCGTTATAAATGATGAGGGATGCGCTTGTAGTATTTGTCCCTATGCCAGTAGCCCCCTAATCGCCGCTAGCAACGTCTCCTGGGAGCAGGGCTTGGTGAGGTATACCTGGGCACCCATAGCGAGTACACGTTGGCGGTGCTTGTCTGATGAGCGCGACGTGAGGACGATGGTTTTTACGTTGGCTAGCTCTGGGTAGAGGTGCATAGTGTTAAGCAGGTCGTAGCCGTTCAGGTTGGGCATCTCCATATCAAGTAAGAGGATGTTGGGAGGATGTTCGATGGCTTGTTCTAGCGCCTCCATACCGTCGCTTGCCTCGTAGATGGTGTAGTTGGTTTCGCGCAGCATAGAGTGTAGCGATTGACGGATAGAGGTAGAATCATCGGTGATCAGAATAGATGGATGCCGTTGTCCTTGTTGCTCCTGACCTATTTTGGTCTGTGTAAAGATGCCACGTTGCGTGTCCGAACTTCGTGTTCGTTGTACCATACTGTGATGCCTCAGTAGTTCGGGCAGATCAAGCAGCAGCAACACATTGCCTTTACCATCGATAGCTGCACTACCAATGCCTGGGCGTTGCATATATGACATAAGTGGCTTGACCGTCACCTCAAGCTCATCCACGACATCATCAACCAGAATACCCATTACCAGACGCGAGCCGCTCTGGGGCAATATGAGCACAGGCTGTATAGCCGCTACACCCTTTATGGCTATAGGATATTTCTGCTGCAAAGGTGTAGGCTCAGACGCGAAGCCAAGCAGTTCAGCAAGTGTATAGAGGATATCATACGTCGCTTGCCGTCCATCCTCGATGCGTTGGATCTGTGAGAAGGACACGAGCAAGTGTTGATCTCTACTACGTACGAGCAGACAACGCACCGTGCCGTGCGCACGTGGTAGACGAAGATGAAAACTGACACCACCCATACTATTACGCCGTAATGTAATCGTACCATTGAGGCGTTGGATAATGTGTTGCATTGTATCCAGCACGTCTCCCTGTATTGGCATAGAGAAGCCTAGTTCTAGCGTCACTTCATTGCCGCTCCCTTGCGCACGCAGCCAGACACGATATCTTTCTGGAGTAGCCGTTTCCTTCTCTATCTCTTGGGCTGTAAACGAATTGGTGATACAGGTACGTATGAATTGGAGTAAAGGAGCGCAAAGCACCTCCAGGATATCCTGATCGATCTCTGTTGCCTCACCAGTCACCTCAAAATGGATGTCCTGCTCCAGGATGACTGCACTCATGGCAATGGCTCGTTGTACGTACGGCAACAAGACACGCAGGGGGGCTGAACGCAGCAAAAAGGTATCGTTGCGTACTATAGTCGTCTGCTCCAAGGACTGTTTGAGGACATTCCTCAGTTGTGTATAAGCGGCATTGACAGCGGTAGTTGCCAGCGACACATCGGCAACTGCCTCACTCAGTGCGCGCATCAATTGATCGCGCTCCGTATAGCGCTCCATATTTAATTCATCCCAGTGTTGTGGCTCCTCATTCTTCAACAGGCGCAAGCGTGGCTTGATCCTACGTATATACAGCATATCATTGCGCTGTGCAGCCTCGTGCAGGATACGTGCAATCAATGATGAGGTAGGGTGTTCATCATGCATGATAGCACTAGGCTTCTGGGTATGATGAGATGTAGCTAGTTCATTCTCAATCAGGTGTAAACGTTGTTCTGCTTTTTGCAGGTCTTGTAGGGCATGCTCTACCTGCGCTTGTGTACTCCCCAACGGTGTACACAGTGCAGTGAGCTGCTCAGAATGTTGCTCTAATTGCTCGATACGCTGCGCATCAACCCGTACAACGGATGTTCCTGCAGAGAGGATCACTAATGGTTGTGTGTCCCCTAGCCCTGGTTCGCTTGTCTCGACACGAATAGAAGATGCGTCTGTCGTCTCATCTGGCACTTGCTCGTGCTGCATAGAGGATAAGGCAAGAGCATCGTCATCTTGCTGTAGTTTGAGACCGAGTCGTTGTATCTCTTCTTCAAGTCCCAGCAGTGGTATGGGATTTTCTTCTCCTGAGTCGGCGAAACTAGTGAGCGTTTCCTCCAATGCAAGTACTGCTTGCACGAGGATACTGCTCCCCATCATCGGCAACAGCCGTTGCTGTATGACTTGTTGCGCGATCTCTTCGATGCGCTGGGCAAGAGTCGCCATGACAGTACAGTTCATCGCGCCTGCTGCACCGCGTATCTTGTGCCCACAGCGCCGCAAAGACAGAAAACGCGCTGGCTCCATCGTGTTATGTTGCTCCAATTGACGGAGAGCACGTTGCATAGTCGCAATATCTTCCGCGACCTCAGCGACAAAAATGAGCAACATATCTGTAGTGGTATCTTCTGTATGCTCGGACTCGTGAAGAGGTGTTATGGGTGATGCGGCCCGTTCAGTAGATGGGGCGTCTTCCCAATGTGTGATCGCATCGAATGCCTGTATGATTGCTAGATCTTCAGCAGAAAGTTCGTTATCTTCAAGCATACGGCGAAAACATTCCTATCTGCTGTACGATATCTGTGACCAAAGCTTCTGTATCCAGCACCAGCGCCTCCATATATCGTCCTCGTACAGTAGGGGTGGCATGATGAGGAGAGATGGAATTGATTTTGTTGGCTTCCAGTGTTATGGGCTTCTGTATTGCCGCGACACACAAGGCAACATTGAACGTGTTATGTTGTGCAATCACCATCATCGTCTGTGTAGCAGCAGACTCACCAAAGAGATATGCAGCCAAGTCAACCACAACCACTAGTTCACCGCGCCATGCCATCACTCCTATTGTCCATGCAGGAGTTGCGGGCAATTTGGTGTAATGAGCAGGAGGTGCTATCACCTCATGTAGTGATGCAAGTGGAAGCAGACAATGGCCCACCCCAACCTCACACAGCAGATACTCCTCGCCATGTGCATGTACAGTGAGTGAGTGTGATGCATGGTGAGAACGACGAGCAACCTCAAATGCATAATCCCAGAATTCATCGTGGGTGAGACACTCCAAGGAGCGAGCATGGGCCACGCTAAATAGTTCAGGAAGAAACGCAGGCTCTTCGTTCATGTCACAACAATCCCTAGCTTGACACCGGGGCACCCAAATGTGATTCGATGATAGAAATAATGTCCTGTGTCTTAAATGGCTTTGTAATATAATCCTTCGCACCCGCTAGGCGACCTTTGAGGCGATCTATGACTCCATCGCGTCGTGAGAGCATCACGATAATGGTGTTACTAAATTGGGGTTTTGTTCTAAACTTGCGAGCGATCTCATAGCCATCCATTTTAGGAAGATTAATATCGAGTAATACGAGGTCTGGTATACGAGCTTGTGGATCTGCTAGCGCCTTCATAGCCTCTACACCATCGGAAAATCCTTCGACGATAAAGCCTTCACGCTTCAGACACGTTTCGATAATTTTACGAACTGTGGCTGAGTCATCAATAATCATCACCAACTTACTCATATTCAATCCTCTTCGTACACTTTCTATCATCATCACCACTACCATCCCTTTCTTGTATAGAACGCACTCGTGTATGCAAACATGCATACTTTGAACGAGCATCAGGAAAACAATACTCATGTGTCACTATGCATGACGCCGGCGGCGCCGGGCAGACGCTTTACCCTTCCTAGTGTATGGTAACATACTTTTGTAGTAATATTCAACCGTTTGGCATAAAGAATATCTTAAAATTCTTTACAATGTTTGAGCATATTGCAAACATTGTAAAACACTTATACAGGTGGAAGTTCTTTGAGAAACTTTTCTAGGGCACGGATGCGATATTGACGCGAGAGATCAACAATATTTGAAGGGCCAGAGCGCGGATGATGTTGGAGTTCTTGCTGTATCAAAGTGTGTAAGAGCGGCAGGTCTTCGCTCCAAGCCACATTCAGAAGTAATTCCGGAATGCTTTCGTCTAGGCGACGGGCATCCAGATGTTTGAGCCAGAGGGCAAATAGGCGCTCAAGCCAGCTATGACGGACGGCTATTGTCAGTAAAGGAGAAAGGATAATTGAGGGGTCAAAGGAGACATTACTACTTACTTCGCCCAATAGGGTTTCAAGGATAGGCATTATCTCATCAATCGCTTTATCAAAGATGAGAGTGAGTCCACTACTACGCTCGGCAAGACGTTCATCGAGCACCAATGCATAAAGGTGGAGGGCACTATGGTAATCATGGTGCTCCGCTCGTGTTTCTGCCTCCTCTAGCAATTCCGTCAAGTCATCGAAAATCGCTTGGGGAGAGGCTCCCTGGTTCAACCGCTCTCCATAGACATGGATACGCAAACGATAAGCATCAATATCCAGGGGCAGTAGGATAGGTTGAGAGGGAGGACGAAATACCACGATTTCATCTCCATTAAAATCCCAATCTTCTGTCACCTCTTCATCGAGTTCAGTTGCGTCATGGCGCGATGGTTGAAGGCTACGCACATTTTCTAGACCATCTTTGGCACCTTCAAATTCTTCTAGAAGAGTTACTATCTCGTCAAGGAGCGTAGGATGACGTGCGACTATCTTCCGCAAGAGCAGGTAGAGATGCTCGTGGCTTGCATGTTGTAAACGATTATCTAGCTTATGCTCCATGACGATATCTTTCTGGTCATTCTTTTTCGGACCGCATAGCAATAGGAATAGTGAAAGAGAATACGCTCCCTTCGCCAATGACACTTTCTACGGTAATACGTCCTCCATGTATCTCCACGACGTGTCGCGCAATCGCCAGCCCCAAGCCTGTGCCACCACCACCAGGCCCAATAAAATCAGCTTTTGAACGGGCACGATTGGTCTTATAGAAACGCTCAAAAATACGCGGTATATCCTCTGCACGAATACCAACACCGGTATCACGCACAAAGAAACGCTGATTGTAGTGCTTTGGCTGGCCTGTTGTTCCTATTATGATCATACCACCTGAAGGAGTAAATTTAATAGCATTATGCACGAGATTTACCAACACACGCACGATCTGCTTGCTATCGGCTGCTACCAGTGTGCTCCCTTGTTGAATATCGGTGCGTAATGTGACCCGATGACGCTGTGCCAGGGGCAACATACGGGCCAACACTTCACGTATGAGCTGTTCTGCCGCGATAGGCTCGATCATCATAGGCACCTGCCCCGATTCGATACGCGACAGTTCCAAGAGTTCATTCACCAAATCAGTTAAATATTGTATCTCAATTTCAATCTTCTCTACAAATTCCTGTGCTCTTTCATGATCAGTATCGATAGCATCCTCAAGTGTCTCAGTGAGCAATCGCACAGCGGTGAGCGGCGTACGTAGTTCATGAGAAATATTAGCGATAAAATCACGCTGGACACGCTCCAGCCGTCGTGTCTCTTCCAAGTCTTCGATCAGAATCGCTGCATAGGAAAAATCTGCAATGTGCTCTTGTTGCTCAGTTAGAGCAGCGGTTCTTCCATCGTGCGGTGTTACAGAGAGTGGTGTAACCGATACCTTCCACGCACTCTCGGTACTACCTCTAGCATAAGCTCCCGACTGCGTGCGCCCCCGTTGTATACTATCGCGCACCAGTTGCAGGATGAGCGGATCTGTAAGTACACCTGCAAGTGGTGTACCGGGAACAAGCGTGCTGACTCCAAACAATGGCAATACATGTTGATTCGCGTACTGAACAGAGAGCTCACGATCAATAACGAGAAGAGGAAAAGGCATCACCCCCAGCAAGCTAGTAAAGAGTTGCTGATAGTTAGGAAGAGCATGCTCAGTCAAATGGTCACCTCTTTTACGTTAAACGGTCGTAGGGGCCTGATTGATCGCGCCCGCCGTCCACATGGTCAACGATACCGAAGTATCCATATCCAACGACGGGTGCCATGAATGGGGCCCTTACGACGGGGACGATGCTGAGGCTTCTACTGACATGGGAACTTGAACTTGTGCCTGTGCGTGGGTACGCTCTTGCATTGTTTTCGGCGAGAGACGTGCCATCAGGTAGCTATCAATATAGGTTCCATTGCGAAACGCACTGGAACGTTTACGGCCCTCAATCTCAAAATCGAAGTTCTTATAGAGATGTATGGCACGCTCATTGTCTACAAACACATCTAATTCGAGGCGCAACAGATTAAGCCAATTTTCAGCAAGGTCAATCGCAGTCAACATAAGCATTTTGCCGAGGCCCTGTCCCTGGTGTTTATCATGAACAGCCATCGTTAGATTGCCAACATGTTGTGTACGCCCCTCACCCACAAGCACACTTACCATACCGACAGCTTTTGCTTGCAATTCAGAGATAAAGATATGATGTTGTCGATCATAGACCCATTTTTCAATTGTCTGACGCCACTCTTCCAGGGGAGTAGAGGGCAGCAACGAAGTATCCCATAGCACATTCGGCATATGTGTCAATTCATAAATATCGTCGGTATCGGTCAGGCGTAGTGGGCGGATAGTAATGCGTGTTTGACCCATAAAGCACCTCTCGTGTATACATAAAAAAGGCCACCTATCTGTCGGTGGCCCTATTACGTGGCTCCCCGAACAGGATTCGAACCTGTAACCTACCGGTTAACAGCCGGTCGCTCTAC
>JRHI01001137.1_pt1 | contig 24159 bp, 24 predicted proteins | sample 215371 | NCBI WGS metagenome assembly JRHI01 (sample SAMN02929681, study PRJNA255918) | sediment metagenome | biome: cave system; feature: Ice Cave; material: Sediment; isolation source: sediment from deep within a dark volcanic ice cave with no known source of... ...
CTGTTTTAGTGGTATCTTTCCCCACTTTTTGAATTCGCCACCAGTATCCTCAAGGATGGAGAACCTACGAAAACCACGTATTGACAGGGTGGTGCTCCAGAAAGTTGTGTACGCATCTAGTCAGAGACACAACACTATGGTACTCTTCCCAGAGAAATAGGTGAGCATGTGAGCACAATAGGTCGGATGGTGTGCTCTGTTCATTTTTCCTCAGGGAGAGCGACAGGGTAGAGGAGAGCATTCTGCCGGAAGATGGCTGAGCCGGTGGAGGGAAGGGTGTCGATGTCTATCGCACATTTCACCACAATCGAGACAACCAGATTGCGCTTGAGACACTTTAGGGATTCTGACCTGCTAGCATTCATAGCCTATCGCAATGATCCTGTGGTCGCCACATACCAAAGCTGGGAGGGAATACGTGAAGCAGAGGCATATACTTTTATTCAAGAGCAGAAGGAGATCCAACCAGGCGTGCCCGGCCAAGGGATGCAGATTGCCATCGAATGCAAGGAAACAGGGGTGCTTGTTGGAGACTGTTACTTCACGATCAATGAACACGACGAGCGGCAGGCCGAAATTGGCTATACGCTCTCTCGTGCGCACCAGGGGCAGGGTTTTGCGACAGAGGCCGTCTCGTGTTTGCTCACCTACGCCTTTGTGACGTGTCATCTCCATCGCATCATCGCGATGACTGATTGTGAGAATGCAGCCTCCGTAGCCTTACTTGAGCGTCTTGGGATGCGCCGCGAAGGTCATTTTCTCCAGAACGTGTGGTTTAAGGGAAAGTGGGGCGATGAATATCTGTATGCTATCCTCAAGGAGGAATGGCTCAACAAGCACGGTCCAAGCGTGCAAGAGTGAAAAGCTGGTGCTTTATGGAATGTCACCATACACTCACTCATCTCGCGACATTGCGGAGCAGGGAGCTCCATCCGCTTCGTTTCATCTAGCATACATCTGACACCGCTTCCGATTTGTTCCATATACCCAGGAATAGTGCTTCATAAACCCGCAAGTACAGGATTGCGCAGCTTCGACTGCACCTCACCACGCTCCATTTGCTCGACTGTGATCCCTGGCAGCAACAATCCAGGGCTATGCACCTCTACACGATCAGCATAAAAAAAGACTCGCACACTCTCCCCACGGCTACCGCACGCTTTTGATCCGTTGGATCAGCACCGCACCTAGTACGGCAAGTATAGCCGCAACGACGAAGAGCACGGTGTAGTTGTGAAACGTGTTCACTACGAAGGCAGCAATGGTGACGCCAACCACTTGTGGCAAAGCGTTGGCAATATTGATAACCCCAAGGTCTTTGCCACGGGCGTTAGCCGATGGTAATACCTGGGTAATGAGCGCAATGTCTACACCCAGATAGGCACCGAAACCGATACCAAGCACGGCCCCAGCCAACTCGACCGCAGGCCAGGTCTGAAAGAAGGCCAGGATCAGGAATGCCAGGGCGATCACCAGGCTCGCACCGGTGACAAATACCTTGCGGCGCTGGAGCCTGTCGGAGAGGATACCACTGATTACAGAAGCAATGAGCAGCGTACCCGTGAGGATGACTTGAAAGATCGTGACCCCTTGCGCTGCCTTCTGGTAGTGCACCGCATCTTGCAGAAAATAGAGGAGATACCCCAAAGAGGTGAAGTAACTCAGGTACACGAGGAAGCGCGTGAGCCATGCCCAGCCAAAGTCAGGGTACTTCAGCGGATTGATCCAGAAGCCCGCGAGAAAGGCCCCGAGGCTGAAACGCGGCGCTGCTTCCTTCGGCAGTGGCTTATCACGCAACACCAGTGTGAAGAGCACCATGATCGCAACAAGAAGGCCAATGAAAATGTAATAGGACGTTTGTGTGGACTTTGCAAAGCGTGTGACGAGCAAGGCACCAATGACTGCTCCCATAGGCAAGGAGAGGCTGACAAATGCCGATACGGTAGCCCGTTGACGTACAGGCACCTGATCGGGCACGACTGCCGATAGCGCTGCGAGTACCGCATTGGCCGCGATGTGGAAGATAGCCCACCAGACCACCAGTAGCACAAAACTGGTCGTGTTTGCCATCAAGGCAAGTGTCACCGCAGCGAGCAGTGTCCCAACGATAAACCAGGGGCGACGACGCCCCAGCCGCGAAGTCGTGCGGTCACTCAGAGCCCCGGCAATGGGGTTTGTGATAACTGCAGCGAGAACCCCTACAGCTGTGGCTATCGTCAGGTTCGTAAACTTATTGGCTGCATCCAGCGTGGCAACCTGCAAGGGTAGGAGGATCTGGCTGATAGGCAAAATGCTGAGCCAGATGACCAGATTCGCCAGGGACAAGAGCAATTGAAAGCCCGCATTGACAGCTTTCGTCGGCACCTGGAGCGCCTCTATATCGTTCACAGCCTGCTCTACAGCAAGGGGCGTAGAAGAACGAGCCATTGTTATCGTTTCCTTTACGTTCAAAAAAGAGCCGCCACGTTGTGAGGGAATGTCGCAGCAAAGCAGTCAGGCGTAGACGATCAAACATTATGCGTGACAGAAAAACGTAGCGGCCTGTGGAACAATTGATTTCAATTTTTATCTGGCAGGGCCATCTCTCGTACCGACCTCAGCCAAGCTGGCGGCGCAGTTCGCTCACATCGTAGTAGAGCGCCTCACGCACGATTTTGCCCTCCTCACGAATGACGACGGTGACGCCACGAAGCGTAAACGTGCGACCAGAGGCAGGGAGGCCCGGAAGATCGCCCGTATGTCTCCCAGTCGCGACCCACTCGGCCGTCACCTGGTTACCATGCACGACACGGTTCGTCACGGCGATCTGCGCGTCGGATGCGGCAGTCATAATCACATTCTTCCGTGCCATAATGGCATCGCGCCCAACGTGAGGCTGGGCATACATACTATCTTCGACCACTGCGTGCGCCGCATAGTCGTGTTGCAAGTGATTGGTATTCCCCTGTGACTGGTGTGTGAGATGCTGGTCATGCAGTTGGATGTGCTGCGTCGCATGGTCATCCGTATGTGCATGGAGGGGAGCCGTCGAAGCGGACGAACTGGATGCCGCTGCGACAATTGCTCCAATACCAGTAGCAGTGAGACCCATGGTCGTGAGCCTCCTCATAAATTGACGGCGCGGCATCTTGCCTGCTCGAACGTCCTCAACCATCTGGGGGATGGTGTATTCTTCTTGCATCTATCCTCTCTCTTATCATGTGTTCTTTTCTCTAGGTACAGAGATATTTCTACATGAAGGATAGTGCGTACAGGAGGGTGACTCCATAGAGAAAGAGAGATCAAGTGGTGTTTATTCCAGTGTTGCCGTTATGAAATCATAACCACGAAGAATGCGTCATTCCCAACGTACTACCTATTTCGGAAGAGTGAACTGCACCCCTGAGACCGGACAGGAAACGAAGTCAACTTCTCCGAAACGACTCGCTTCACCTTTTGAGCATTCATCTAGGCGTGTGCCACTTCGCAGCATACTTAGATGAACATCTCGCGGCAAGATGTGTTTATCTATGCTGAAAACATAGCAATGTTGCGCACTATGTGGCCATCACGCCCTCTGCGCCCTTTTTCGCGACGGTGATCGGGCGCTTACACATATCGTGACAGTTCTTTTCCAGTGTGCAGCAGAGTGAGCAGATGGCACCTTCATGGAAAGGGCAGTTGGTCATGTCAGGTGTTTCGTAGCTGTCACCACAGACGCTGCAGGTGATGAGATGGGTATCGCCAAGCTCCGCCAACTTGCCCATCTCATCCTCGCGGGCAAGGTAGTATTTGCCTTTGGTGAGAATGGCGATGACCGGAGAAAGGATGAAGGCGATCGCAATGGCCAGAAAGGGCGAGAATGCCTGGGCGTATGCCCCCAATGCTCCAAAGAAGGCCGCGACAGAGATGACCGAAGCGATCATCATAGAGCCGAAGCCGACAGGATTAATGCTGTAGAGGTGCGCCCGTTTGAACTCGATGTAGGATGGACTCAATTTGAGCAGGGGTTTGTTGATCACCAGATCGGCGACCACCGCCCCAATCCAGGCAATAGCCACATTTGAGTAGAAGCCAAGCACCATGTTCAAAAAGCCGAAGACGCCGAACTCCATCAAGAGCAGGGCAATGCCGACATTTAAGAAGAGCCAGACGACGCGTCCAGGGTGCCAGTGCAAGATGCGGGAGAAGAAGTTTGACCAGGACAGCGAACCCGAATAGGCATTGGTGACGTTGATCTTGACCTGCGAGAGTACCACAAAGAAGGTGGCAATCGTGAGCGCTATAAATGGGTTGGGGATCAGGACGCCGAAGCCCCTGGTTAGTTGCTGAATCGGTTCCACCGCCAGCGCCGCTCCCAGTGAGGCAAAGATGTAGAAGGCCAGGAACGCTCCTCCGAGTTGTTTTAGCGCGCCCAGAATGACCCACCCTGGGCCCGCACTGAGCACGGCCACCCACCACTTCGTGTTATTGGCAGCGGTTTTCTCGGGCATGAAGCGCAGGTAATCGACCTGTTCGCCGATCTGGGCAATGAGTGAAAGGGCAACACCGGCTCCCAGGCCAACGGAGAGCAGATTGAAACCAGAGCCAGTCTTCGATGCGCCGGCGAAGTGCGTGAAGGCAGCGTAAGCTCCGGGATTTTTGATGAGAATGGTGAGAAAGGGAAGCACGAACAGGACCAACCATATCGGCTGCGTCCAGACCTGCAATTTCGAGAGCAGGGTCATACCGAAGACCACCAGTGGAATAATCAGTAAGGAACAGACGAGATACGCCCACGGCAGGGGAAGCCCGAAGTAGAGATTAAGGCCCTGGGCCATGATCGAGCCTTCCAGTGAAAAAAAGATGAATGTGAAGCTGGCATAGATGAGCGAGGTAATCGTCGAACCCAGGTATCCAAAGCCAGCGCCACGGGTGAGCAAATCCATGTCGATGTTGTAACGGGACGAATAATAGGAAATGGGAATACCTGTGAGAAAGATGATAATCGCGGCCGCCAGAATGCCCCATAACGCACTCGTGAAGCCATAGGTGACGGCAATTGATGCTCCGATGGCGAAGTCCGCCAGGTAGGCGATGCCTCCTAGCGCTGCCGTAGCGACACTATACTCACTCCATTTTCTGAACGCGCGCGGAGCATAGCGCAGAGAGTAGTCCTCTAGAACCGGGTTATTGACCAGGGTGCTGAACCGTCGTTTGGGCTGCGTATTCTCTTGTTCTGGTCCCTGCTGCCGTTCAATCACTGTACAATTCTCCTCTTGCTATATCAAAAGTACTGTTTTTCAAAAGAGTTTCGCTAAGAAGGTAGATGAAAGCCTGACTGCTAAAAGCCTGACTGCTAAGAGTGTAGCCATACTTTCTCAATCTCCAGGTGAGCGAAATAGACAACCTCACCTACGTACATGCTGACTACTAGACTACATGATGGAAGCCATGTCTGGTATTGTGTTACCTCCTTCCTTCTCAGATCTGGCCATGTGCTAAAAGAAATCATGCACCATCGTACGGCTACTACAATTCGCTGACCACACATGTGATCAATGAAAATGAGCCGACAGGGTGGGAATGGAAGAAAATCTCGTGATTCTTACTGTAATGTAAAGGAGGCAGACTTTGCAGCGCGTTTGCATCTATGCAAAACGTATCTTCGTTGGAGGGGATAGTGCATTGTACACAAACATTGTTCTTCCTACAAAGAATACATTGCAGATCTGACACAATCAACAGGCAACATTACCAGTATCAGTAACTAACTTATTGTGCATATTATACAAACGGCTGTGTTGCAAAAACGCTGGGAGGAACGGGCTGGGGAGACGGCCTTTTCTATAGGAAACGAAATATGTTCTGATTTCTATTGACAAAGAACGAGGAATCGTCAATACTTGATAATAGATATTTGAGAATGATTCACTGTAGCATTGAACTTCTCAGGTATTCGCCACACGAGACCGTAGTTGGTCTCTCCTAATCTTTTGAATGAGGATCTTGTCTTCCTCGGTTCCGCACTGCTGCGAGCTAAGACGATGCCTGCCTTCTGGTGAGTCAGCGACTTTTTACTCATGCCCTCCACTCTGTTGTTTTCTATTTGGTGGTGTTTGACTGTACTTATAGCCGTTTGACGAACTAAGCACGCTTTAACCGAAAAATAAGAGGTTGTTTTTGCCGTAAGCTTCGGCGGAGTGCGCCCCTCCGTCAAAAGGTGGAAGTCATGACGATTCGTGTTTTAATTGCAGATGACCATAGTATGGTTCGCCAGGGATTGCGGGTATTTCTTGGACTTGATCCCGAACTAGAAGTCATGACGATCGAAGCAACTAATGGGGAAGAAGCATTGCACATGGCACGGCAACTTCAACCTGACGTTGTACTTATGGATCTGATTATGCCGGGGATGGATGGTATCACTGCAACTGAGGTGATTCGGCGTGAGTTGCCCAGAACCGAGGTGGTGATACTTACCAGCGCGTTAGAAGATGCCCAGGTCGTTGGTGCTGTGCGAGCAGGGGCTATTGGCTACCTTCTCAAGGATAGCGAGGCCGATGAGCTATGTCATGCCATCAAATCTGCTGCTGCTGGGCAGGTCCATCTCGCACCTCAAGCTGCTATGCTACTGATGCGCGAAGTACAAACCCCGAATCGTCCCGAGGTTCTGACAGAACGCGAGACAGATGTGCTGAGACTACTGGTACAAGGTGTATCAAACAAAGAAATCGCCCATGCTCTCTCACTTGGTGAGAAGACTGTCAAGACCCACGTGAGCAATATTTTGAGTAAGTTTGGTGTACAGAGTCGGACCCAAGCAGCGCTCCTCGCAGTGCGTCTCGGACTGGCATTCCCCCCTGGCTCTTGTTCAAGAGCTACGCTTACGCAAGCACCTGCACAAAAAAGAGGCAGAGCCTGATGGAGGCGGACCTTCCACAGCAGCAGGCGTATCAGGAAAAACAGACGTTTCTCTCAGTCAATACCCATGACGTGCAAGCATGCGAGGAATTGCAAGCACGACAAACACAATATGCTGCATTTCGTTTGGATGTGAGTATGGCATTGACTGAGCGTGCAACCTTGCCAACAATTTTGCAACATTGTACTGAGGCGATGGTGCATCACTTGCACGCAGCATTTGCTCGCATTTGGACGCTCACACCGGGGGAGGATGTTCTGGTGTTACGTGCAAGTGCCGGAATATATACCCATCTCAACGGCTCACATGCACAAATAGCAACAGGAGCTCTCAAGATTGGTCGACTTGCGCAGGAGCGTCGTCCATATCTCACCAATAATGTACGCGACGATCCACAAATCAGTGATAGGGAATGGGCTAAGAGTGAGGGCATGACCTCTTTCGCAGGCTACCCCTTACTCATGGAAGATCAGGTCGTTGGAGTGATGGCGCTGTTTTCCCAGCGACCGCTTTTAGAGGATACCCTCGATGCTCTCGCGATGGTGGCCCACGCAATCGCTCAGGGAATTGGTAGAAAATGGGCAGAGGCATACCTGGAAGAGCGCGTGAACGAGCGCACGAAAGAACTGACACTATTGCTGGAGGAGAACGCTAAGCTCTACGGGCAAGCGCAGGAATTGGCTATTCTGCAGGAACGACAACGCTTGTCCCGTGAATTGCACGACTCAGTCTCGCAGTCACTCTATGGTATTGTACTTGGTATGCGTGCCGCTCGTGCATTGTTACAGAGTGATCCGGACAAACTCACCGAGTTATTGGACAACGTGCGTTCGCAGGCAGAGCTTGGACTAAAAGAGATGCGAACGCTCATCTTTGAACTTCGCCCAGAGTCACTAGAGGCTGAGGGGCTAGTAATCGCTCTCAAAAAACAGGTAGAAGCAGTACAAACTCGCTACGGATTGAGCATAATGACGGAGCTAGGGGAAGAGGAACCCTCATTGTCTTTCATGATGAAAGAAGCACTCTATCGCATTGCTCAAGAGGCCCTTCATAATATCGTGAAACATGCCCATGCTACCATCATGAAGGTGCGGCTGTGTGAAAGTGCAGCTGGCATTATGTTGGAAGTGAGCGATAATGGAGTGGGTTTCAACCCACAGCAAGCCTTCCCCGGCCACCTGGGATTGCAATCAATGCATGAACGTTTGGCTCGTCTAGGGGGAACGCTGGTGATCTCCAGCGCACCTGGACAAGGAACACTGATTCAGGCTATGCTTCCGTAATAGTAGTCGCCCAAGCTAGAAGAAGACGAGCAGAATACACGTACTATGCGAGATGGGTAACCCAAGGCTCTCTGCCCCAAAACTTATCCACCCTCGCCTCAACGCGTTACGTTTCTGTTGTAGAAGCACTTCCATATGTATCCCCACCACCCCATCTCGTTGCCACCATCCCTACTGATGAGAGGACGCAAAAATCGACTCTGTTATTGATCTCTCCTCGAATCATGATGGCTTATCCGCCAAAAGACGGAGGTGTGTATTCCGTCGAAGGCCTGAACAAAAAGGAGCCTTTCGCCCGATGTAGAAAGCACCATCGCGAAATATACTCTTATTAGACGTGGTCGAGTGGTTGTGATAAGTCACAACACACCGATCCCCCGTTCACCAACTGGCTGACGAACAGAAGAACCTGTTGGTCGCGGAAATCTTTTTGAAAGGAACACATATGAAGCGCGAGGAAGCTACCCAGAAGATACTCGAAGCTAAAAAGAAACGGGGACTAAGCTTCGAGGCTATTGCTCATGGGGTTGGTCGAAGCACCGTGTGGACTACGGCAGCTTTGCATGGTCAAGCCTCTATGAGTGCCGAGGAAGCGGAACGGGTAACTACTGTGCTGGGTTTGGAGCCGGATATTGCTCAAGTACTCCAGGAATATCCAATGAAGGGTTCTCTGGCCGAGACGGTATCAGTTGATCCGCTCATCTATCGCTTTCATGAGATCACCCAGGTCTATGGGACCACGATCAAGGCCATCATTCATGAAATGTTTGGAGATGGCATCATGAGCGCTATCGACTTTGAAATGTATATTGAGAAGGTAGAAGACCCAAAGGGAGACAGGGTCAAGGTTACGTATAGTGGTAAATTCCTTCCCTACCGCAAGTGGTAGGGCTTACAGAAGTAACAAGTTTTTCAACAACGGAGGTTCCTATGTCAGAGACTCAGCCTGGTACTGCAACTTTGAGGCCCATTGATTGCTTTGGCTTGGATAAGCTTGCTGCCAAAGGCAAGGCAAATCCAGCAAGTGGGAAAGTCACGCTCAAGGCAAGAACTGTCACCGAAGGGCAATTTCGCAATCTCACCTACATCCGTGATCTCCAGCCAGTAGTGATTGATGAGCCGCCCCATCTGCTTGGCGAGAATACAGCTCCCAATCCATCTGAATCCGTTCTGGCCGCTCTCGGCGCATGTCTTGCTGTAGGCTACATGGCCAACGCTAGCCAACGTGGTATCAACCTGACTACCATTAGTGTTGAACTCGAAGGTGACATTGACGTCTCAGCTGTCTGGGGACTGGGTGACACGACTGAAGAGAAGGTTGCGGGTTTCACCGCGGTACGCGTCAAAGCACACTTGGAAGGAAATGCATCACGCGAAGAACTGGCCGATGTGGTCAAGCAGGCTAATATCTGGTCTCCAGTTGCTAACACCTTGCGCAATAATGTCGTCGTGACGGCAGCGCTGGCTGAGTAAAGCAGTTCAATCTATACATCACCTACTTGTTAGTGGGAAATGGAGAAATATCATGGACGCAAAAACCCTCGTCGATGCGATGGAACTATCCACACTCATGAGGACCGGACCTATCGTCATCATTGATACTCGTGCTCCAGAGGAGTATGCCATCTCACATATTCCCGGCGCCGTCAACATTCGTGAGATCTTTACGTACCTGTCAACCTCAACTCCTGATGGGCTAGCAACGATGCAAGATATGTTTGCCGATCTTCTAGGAAAAGCTGGACTCTCCGGCAAAGAGTTAGCCGTTGTCTATGAAGGCGCGATGAACAACGGATACGGACAATCTTGCCGTGGGTATTTCTTGTTGAAGTTTCTAGGATATCCCAGCGTCTCGATTCTTCATGGTGGGTATGAAGTATGGAAAAATGCTGGTTTGCCAACCTCGACAGAAGTTCCCACACCAGAGGCGAAGACATTCCCACTTAATATCAACTCTTCTCTCTTGATTGATAAAGAAGAGATGCTAAAATCCCTTGAGGATCCATCCATCGTTAAGCTGGATGTACGCGATTTCGACGAATGGATGGCAGAGAGTTCCTCTCCTTATGGAATTGATTTCTGTCCTCGTAAGGGGAGAATTCCAGGAGCCGTACTCATTGAGTGGTATTCCATGATGAAGATGGCTAATGGTATCCCCATGTTCCGTCCTAAAGAAGAGATGTTGTCCATCGCCAAGGAAGTCGGCATTGATCCTGACTCAACCGTCAATGTGTATTGTTTCAAGGGAGCAAGAGCCTCGAATACGCTTGTTGCCCTCAATGAAGCTGGCGTGAAAAACGTGCGTATCTACTTTGCCTCATGGAATGAGTGGTCACGTGATCCCTCGCTTCCCATTGAGGAAGGTGCTCCCGATCCCAAACGTCCAGCCGTCCGCATGATGGTGGAAGCGTAAAAAAGGGGAATAGCTGCTGTGAAAACAGACCGTCGTGATAGTCTGGCTCCATTCAAACAAGAGGAAGTAATGATGCAAACTACTCAAGATGTTTCTACCCACGAACCTGAGAGAGGTGGTGCTGACGATCCCCTCTTCGCCGAACTACGAGCCGCTATCACGCAAGGTCTGCGACCAAACCTCCAGCGTATTGATGTGGATGGTGAGTATCCAGAAGCGTTTATGCGCCAAGTCGGTGGACTTGGTGGCTTTCGACAAGGCACCCCCAGCGAGTTTGGGGGTGCTGGCAAGGGCATCAAGTGGACCATCCAGGTGATAGAAGAAATAGCGAAAGACTGTCTAAGCACCGGATTTATCGCGTGGTGCCAGACAGTCTGTGCTTGGTATATACAAAATGGAGAAAGCACGTACCTCAAAGAGCAGGTGTTGCCCAAAGTCATCACTGGCGAGATTCTCGCAGGAACAGGTCTGTCTAATCCGATGAAACATTTTGCGGGTATTGAGAAGATTCATATTACTGCGAAACGCTGTGCGGATGGATACATTCTTAATGGGGGTGTTCCGTGGGTATCGAATATAAAGAGTGAGCACTACTTTGCAGTTGTAGCAAAGGTTGTGGGGGAAGATGGCTATCTCATGGCCGCCGTACCGGCGAATCTGCCAGGGTTCTCTCTCGGCAATGGTGGTCATTTCATCGCTTTGGAAGGAAGTAGCACCTTTAGCTGTGCTTTCAGAGATGTTTTTGTGCCTACACATTCTATTCTATCTCGCCCTTGTAGCAAGTATGTGGCCGATATCAGACCTGGTTTTATGCTGACGCAAACTGGTTTTGGCTTTGGGCTGGTGAGCAGTTGTGTCGAACTGATGAAACGCACGAACGAGGCAAAGGGACACGTCAATTGCTTCTTGGATGATCAAGCAGAAGCTATCGAGGCCGATTTGTGCGCGGCTCGGCGCTCTGCTTATGCTCTGGCTGAAGAAATTGGATGTGGGCAACAAGAGGTTCGGCCAGATATCTTCAAGGATGTCGTACAGGCTCGCATTGTCGCTTCTGAACTGTCACTGCGTGCTTCTCAAGCGGCTATGCTCCATGCGGGTGCCAGTGGATATCGTCTGCATAGTGCCTATGAGAGAAAACTACGCGAGTCGTACTTCGTTGCGATTGTTACACCAGCGCTCAAGCATTTAAGAAAGGTGTTGAGTGAGCTAGAGGGTGTGGAGAACGGGAAATAAAACCACAGTTGTGTTGTAAAAAATTATGATGTGCTTCTTCTGAATGGACAAGAAGCCAAAAACGGTGTACCATAGAGCACGTACCTGATCACCGTCGTTGAAAGGAAGAAGTAAACAGCGTGACGACTAGACGTGCTCGCATCTATGATGCATTGGCCTTATTGATTGTGCTTGTGGTAATTACCTTCGATCAGTGGACGAAGGCACTGGTTGTTGAGAACCTGAGTCCACCAGAGAGTAAACTCCCCATTGAGTTAATCGGCAAGTATTTTGTCGTGTATTATATTCAAAATAGAGGAGCAGCCTTCGGACTCTTCGCCAATAATGTCTTCCTCGCAGTCCTCATCCTCATTGCCATTGTCGTGATTGTCACCCTCTATATCCGCATGATAAACACCGGTCCTATCTACTATAAGCTGGTATTTGGTATGATTATAGGCGGTGCTCTGGGCAATCTGATTGATCGTGGGCGTAATGGTGGCTATGTGGTAGATTTCCTCTCGTTTCGCATTCCAGAGATTGGTTATCAGTTTGCCATCTTCAATATCGCTGATGCCTGCATTTCGGTAGGCGTGTTCCTGCTCTTCGCGCTCATCATCTTTAGTGGTTTTCCGCGCAAAAGTGAAGAGAACACAATCAGTAAAAACGCACAATAAGAAAAAATTATGCAGCATCCCGAATTCCTACCAGATGAGACAGACCAGTATCTGGAATATACTATTGAAGCTGAGAATGTTGGCCGACGGCTAGATCGCTATCTTGTCACCTTGCTAGAAGAGGTATCACGTACCGCAATACAACAACTGATTGCGAATGATTTGATTCTGGTCAGTAGAAAATCGAGCAAGCCAGGGTATCTCTTGCGGCTCAATGACTCCATTCAGATACTTCAATCTACTACACCTGCCCATGCGGGCGAAATGAAAGCACAGGCTATTCCGCTCAATGTGGTCTATGAAGACGATAATCTTGTTGTGATTAATAAGGCTGCAGGCATGGTTGTGCATACTTCGCCAGGACACTACGATGGGACACTCGTCAACGCACTGCTAGCGCGTTATCCAGAGTTGCAACGTATGGGAGAGGAGATGAATGATGCACGGCCAGGGATTGTCCACCGTCTAGACAAAGATACATCGGGCTTAATCATCGTCGCTCTCAATGCTCAAACACTGACAGCTCTGGCGGGGCAAATGATGCGCCACGAGATTGTCAAACGCTACTTAGCATTAGTTGAAGGGAATATTGCATTAGACCAGGGCACAATCGATGCGCCGATAGGCCGTGATGCTCGCAACCGGCAGTACATGACAATTACGGCCAGCGAGGGAAAAGAGGCACGTACCCACTTCCGCGTGCTCCAGCGTTTTGCACGTCATACGTTACTGCTTCTGCAATTGGAGACTGGACGCACCCACCAGATACGTGTACACTTACGAGCCATTGGCCATCCCGTGGTCGGTGATCCCGTCTATGGATCAGGTACATCTCTGCACGATATTACCCTTGACCGACAATTTTTGCATGCGTATCAGTTGAAATTTATGCATCCCATAACAGGTGTTGTTTTGGCGTTAGAAGCCCCCCTCTCCGCTGATCTGCAAGCTGTGCTGGACCATATCCCGTCGTAGGGGCGAGGAACGTCTCCGCTTCGTCAAGCCCATCCATTCTTAGGTTGATACCTATGGAGACCACATTCATGGTGCCCTCCGTTGTGGCGATGCACCATGTCGGCAACGTAGACCATGCCCACAACAGAGGGCGCGATAAATCTAGTCCCTATGACCTTTGTTTTCCATATGTGGCTTACCGAAATTTGCCTATAGCCCCCTGGAAATCTCCGCCTGCCCTATGGTATACTAGGATCATACCAAATACGAGAAGATAAAAGATAGTTCTTCCGCTGAACGTCTTTCTGTAGTGCTGCTTTTCACCCATTTCACCTTATCCTCATCCCATGACCTATTCGGGCTATTTTTGCACGTTTTCTTTGCCTAAGTCTGCCTCTATTCTGTACAATACCTTCATTGCTACAGAAACATATTAGGTAATGAAAATTTGTGTACAAATCGTATACACATATAGACAAGTAGGAGATGAGAGACGCCTCCGACAAAGGCGTTATTTCTTCATTTAGTGTTGAGGAAACGGCGACTTTCGTTCGCGAGGATAGGAGAAATACATATGCCAACCTTAGAATCGACCGATGAAAAAATCACACCTAAAAGCATATTACGTCATAGACCTATAGGTGATGGTACACCGCCAACAGGGAAACGTAGTGTGGTTACGTCTGCCGCTACTCCCACGGTGCAACGTGCATCACGTCTGCGTGCGGCAGATAGCCGCGATGATGTTGCTGAATGGAAGCATGTCGCACATGAAGAACAGAAGGAGCTACCGATAACGCCAAGACCAACAGCAACCCTTCCAACTGTACGCCGTCGCGTCAACACGAACTCTCGACCGGTAGTACCATCACGTTCAAAACTGGGATTTATCCCGCATCTAAGGTCGTTGCAGCACAATACACATCATCCTTTGTTTTATCTTGGAATGGGCATGGTTGCGATGCTCCTCCTGTGGACGATCCTCAGTGCGGTGTTTGGCTGGCTTGGGAACACAATCAACGATATTCGTTATGGGCGTCCGCGCACCTTTCAAACGGATGCTTGGGTGGGACATAATGAGCAGTCTGGCACTCCCAGCCATTTTATGGCTATTAACTTAAATCGTCATATTGAAATCATTGAGATGCCCGGCGGTGACGCAGCACACGCTCGTATCTATGTCGGCCCACAACTCTACGGAGCAAATGACGATCTAGCCCCGGTAACATTGAGTTTCGTTGATGTCAATGGCGATCACAAGCCCGATATGGTGATTACATTCCAGGGATCGCGCATTGTGTATATCAATGATCAGGGTGGGTTCCGTCCGCTTCTCCCGTCTGAGCGTGCTCAAGCCGAGAAATTTTTGCAGCACTATGGGCAATAGCATCGATAAACTCGACAATGAGCCGATACACCTCTGCCCGTTCTGGTCCAACAGTAATCACGTGATCAGACGTTTCTAACCAATACAGTGATTTAGGATATGCACGGTCCGCTAGTCGGTAGAGTTCTTCCGCACGGTCTGGCGGCACAGTCTGATCACGCTTACTATGGATAATGAGTAGAGGAGTACGTACCTTACGTAATTGTCTGCGCTCTTCCCTCGTAAGGTGAATAAGTTCAGCAATTGCCGCAATAGGAATACGTACCATGTGTTTTATGTGCGCGACCACTTGTGGATTAGAAAAGTCGATGGTAACGTCAGGATCACGTGTGCGTGCTTGTTTGAGTACCTCTGCTTGTACTTTGGGGCTATCAAAGTTAAGGTGCTCCAAAGGATAAAACCACTTCATAAAGTGACGTACCAGAGGGAGCAAGAAGAGCACTCTCCCTTGCCAGCCATTTGCGTATACACGCGTGAGGTTGGAAAGTGTGATAATGCCGGCAATACTGACGGGATGCCGACTGGCAAGTAGCAACGAAAGGGCACCCCCCATGGAGAGTCCACATACAAAGACTGTTTGATAATGTGCTAATTGAGCCAGTGCAGCTTCAGCCGAGGCAAGCCACTGCTTATGGCTTGTACTGATAAGGTCCTCTGGATTCCCACTATGACCGGCGACGAGCATTCCATAGACGTGTATCCCCTGTGCTGCAAGAGCCTCGCCTAAACTCCGCATTTCGGCGGGTGTCCCACTAAAGCCATGTATAAGCAAACAGGCTCTATCTGTCTCCTCTGGCCCAATCACAAAAGGTACGTTACGTTGTTGCGCCACGCTCTATCTCCTCACTATGCTATGGTGTAATCACCATTATACCATAGCACGGGAAGAGGTAATGCTTCAACTTGGACGTAGCATTGGCTCTATCAATCCAATTGTAGCAGGCCAGAGAGGTACAAATAGGTTTTAGCCGATTGAAATCGGATCGTATATTTGTACTTCGCCAGCTACGAGTGTAACACCACCTGTGGCAAAATTCTGAAGATCGCCAGCGGCAGCTTGGCCTGCGGATGACTGTAATGCAGCTTGTAGGGCTGCCATATTCTCAAAATAGAGATCAGCGATCAGATAATGGGGCGACTGCTCCTGCGGGTTGAGCGATGCTGGTTTGTGAACGGTGTAGCCTTTAAGTCCTGGCAACGTTCTTGCCAAAGGTGCATGTTTCTGCTGATAGTAACTATCGAACGCTGCTGAATCCTGTGGCTGCCCGTAGATTGCGGTTAATTGGATCATGGTGGCTCCTTTTTTCCAACGAACAGAGAAATACTTATCTTGATCACCCATTATATGTGACCAGGATAAGTATACCTTCTTCATTTGCGTTACTGCAATAGCATGTCCTAACCAGTATAGCCAACGACATCGCTTCCACCAACCGTGGGGAAACCCGAACCTGTGGTATTCCAGTACATGGGGCGTTCGGCGACAAAGACACCACCACCATTGATGGTTTGCACAGTCATCGCAACCTCAAAGCTGGGTGTATTTCCTGGAATCGTGATGTGACTGAGAACAGTTGCCGCGATATCCTGGGTGAAACGGCTATTCGGACCAACTGTGAGTTGGGTATCATAGACGGTGGTATTTCCATTGACAATACTAAGCTGAATTGTCTCGGTATTGGCGGTGGGGTTCTGAATGGTGAGCCATTCGCTATAGCCAGTGTTGGCGTATCCTTCCGCAAAGGTGTAGGCACTCTTAGATGCTGGCCCCATTTGCCCTACGACATCGCTAATACCGGCGGCTTGCTGCGTGCCCGTTGGAAGGGTATGGTGATACTGGAAGTACATCTCGCGTTGCACGACGATGTTGGCTCCCGTCGCTTTCACCTCCGCCGAAACCTCTGGGCTAGCCCCAGCGAACGTGTTGTTCTGGTTGACATTCCAGATAAGCTGACTCTGTGCATTGACGTTGGTCGAATAGCTCTGGGTAGCGCCCGTTTTCGATTTGAGCGTAATCGTGACTGCCGCAGCCCGGTTCGTCGGGTCTACATTTGCAACCGTCAGATATTCTTGATATCCTGGCCCTGTGTAGCCTTCTGCAAAGAGCCAATCATTTGCTAGACCTTGTGCTCCAATGACATCAGCGGCACCAGAAATGCCTCCACTGTTTATGAAGTACGAAGGGCGTTCGATCAGCACATTCTGATTTGCTGTCACAATCGCCGCCACATGTGCTGCGGAGACTGCCGCATTGACTGGAATCGTGCCTCGTGCATTCGCTGGGACTGTCAGGCTCTGTGTTTGTATCTGTTGCCCACCCACGTAATATTTTGCTGTCACGGTGGCACTTTGTGCATTGGGATTCAAAATGGTGAGATAGGTTGTCGCGCTCAGACCAGCAGGAACATCGGCGAAGTAGAAATTCTGACCGAGCTGAGTAGCTCCAACGACATCTGTACCACTCGCTAATCCATGATAGTTTGTAAAGTAGATAGGGCGTTCGACCACAACTCCACTACAATTTGGAGTAGAACTATTAACCGTTACCGTAGTAGCTATGTCTGCTGCTGAGATACCTGCCGAGTCGAAGCCCAGGTCCTGATTCACTGGCTCTGTTAAGCGACTTCCTGGTGCAACTGAGACCGTGACAAGCTTGGTCATTGGAGCAGTAGAGCCATTAGGTGTATAGAGATACTGCATATTGACGGCACAGGCGTTGGCAGGATCGGGATTATCGACCGTTAGATACTCACGGAACCCTTTGCCAATATGCCCCTCGGCGAAATACCACGTTTTGGCAACTGGCCCCTTGAATGCAGGGCCGTTACCAGGATTGTTGTTGGTCGTGACATGACCTAAACCAAAGCGGGTGCTTGTAGCACTCACCGCACCATTCGTCCAGTCAACTTCTACCATCTGTCTTGTATTCTGCAGCGCTGAAAGTGTCGCTACCACACTCAAAGTACTCGTAGATACGACATCTCCGGTATCACCAACGTAGACATATCGACCGGAGAGGTCATTTAATATCCAGCCCTCCCGCTCACAATAGGTCTGGCAGGAGCTCTCATACCCGCTTAGCGATGACAATGACACACTAGAAACGAAGCGTGGTGCCGAGGTGGGCAGGCCGCTCACGTCGTAGACTTCGAGTTGGTCGAGGGGAGCGTCCATCACATAGACGCGTTTTTCGTCGGGTGAGAGCGAGATACCATGACTGGGTGCTGTGCTAACCGTCCAGGAGCATGAGCCGCTGAATGGGATGGTGTAAAGTACCGCTCCAGTTGTGAGACTGAGCACCTGAAATCCACAGGTGTTGGAGGAGGTAGTGAACATGAGTGTGTGTTGGCCATTGACCGTGAAGGGACGCACGCCATTGAGAGTTGGTCCTGCATTGAGCGTTACCTGATTGGTAGCTGGATTCACCACGTGAGCATAATTGTAGTTACTACCAGTATAGCCCCCTAAATAGACCTGGGTGCCATCCAGAGAGACAACTGTATTGTGGCCGTTGGTGCCCGTGTTGATCGAGCCAATGACGTTACCATTGCTCGCATCGAGAATGGAGGTTATACCATCCGAGGCGTCTGCACCGTGTGGCATATAAATCTTAGAGCCGTCAGGAGTCACCGCAAACTGATCCACACCGAAGGGATAGTTGACGCTCCATGCTACCACGTTATGCACGAGATCATAGGCTAGCAAGCTGCCGTGGCTCCCGCTACAGGTGGTCTGACCGCAAAAAGAGACATAGAGCAAGCTCCGGCTGGGTGAGACCGCCACTCCGCGCTTGCCGGACTCAGGAATGGGGACTTGTTTTACCAGCGCGTGGTTGTTGTCTATGTCATAGATAAATATCTGACCATCATTGACCACGTAGAGCCAATGGGCTGTCGTGCTGGTACTAGCTGTCTGAGTGGCGTGTGTGATGGGAAGTTGATGGAACACTCCCCATCCTAGTAGCAGCGCAAGACAAGGGATAAGCATATTGCGCATACGAAAAACACGTTTAGACATGAGATTTTCATCTCCTTACATCTTGCTTGGTGTTTAGACAAAATGTTGTTATACAGGGTGCTCCAACGGTTAGAGTGTTTTTTTATTAAACGCACTACATCGGTTTATTATAGAACCCCTCTATCGTACACAAGAGCAGAGAAGTGGTTGTGAAATGGTTAAGAAACAGGTAGAGATGGTTAAGAAACAGATAGTAGAGTGTATGAGCATTAGTTGAGTTTGTGCTTACCCTGTGTATATGCTATCATCAACATGTGCGCAGTGTACTTGCGTATATATGAACATACAAGCAAGAGAAAGGGAAAAAAGATATGGTTACTGTAGGACTGCTCGTTCGCTTGGAGGCAAAACCCGGCAAAGAGGCGGACGTAGAAAACTTTCTTCGAGGTGGCTTATCGATAGTTCAAGAGGAGCCAGCAACGATCACGTGGTATGCGATACGCCTGGGACCTTCAACGTTTGGTATTTTCGACACGTTCCCAGATGATGCAGGACGACAAGCACACCTCTCTGGTCGCGTCGCGGCAGCACTCATGGCGAATGCGCCTAATCTTCTCTCGCAGCCACCCACCATCGAGACTGTCGATATCCTTGCGTCTAAGTAGATATCCAGCAAGGACATCCATTCAAGCAGCTTGACATGAGTGGAACATCCCCTCCACTCATCGTAACCCGTTGCATAAGGTTGACAATATATCTTTTAGTGTCATGTTTTACTTGAGTAATGATGCTCCTCTTTCATTTGGTCAAGCACTCATTACTCTGAGTCTGATACATCCTCTCCTTCTTCCTTCACCTGCGCAATCACTGCTGGAATAAAAAAACGGCGGTAGAGTTGACGTACCTCAAGTTCAATATTTAGACTCGCTAGGTGAAAGCTTTGCCCTGCCCCATATTGGTAATAGAACCAATCGGTTCTATCATGCTCTGGTTTTAGGATTAGGCCTTACAAGCGTTGTACTAAACTACTCTTCCGCATAACACATACGGCTGGGATAGCCAAAATGAATATAAACAAAAATATGCCATAATAGAGGTACATAGCAGTACCTATACGATGTGAATGCTCATCAGAAGATGGAGGAAAAGTTATGACCATCGAAGCAGAGTTGGATAATTTTTTTGCGACCATGCAAAACCCTTATCCTGTGTATACGTATCTGCGAGAAAACGAGCCAGTACGCTGGAATGCGATGTTCAATTGCTTCATGCTTAGTCGGTATGACGATGTGAATATGGCTTTCTCCGACTCGCGGCGCTTTAGCTCTGATATTTGGGTAGAGGTGCCAGAACACCTTGGTTTGACGAACGAGAGCGAGGGGACCCAGTATCTTCAGCAGATCGTTCCTTTTTTGGCATCTAACCTGCAAGGAATGGACCCTCCTGGTCATACGCGCCAGCGCACACTAATGATGAAAACATTCACGCCGCGTATGCTAGAATCGTTCCGTCCCACTGTTCAAAAGTCAGTGGATGAATTGATTGATCAGAAACTGGCAGCAGGCACTATGGATGTGGTGGCTGACTTGGCCTATCCTTTACCTTCCAATGTAATTCTGGACTTGTTAGGCATTCCGCGCAGTGGGCGACCATATATCAAAGCTAGTTGCGAGGCAATCAATGAGTTCGTCTCGACCATTCTTTTCATGAATACAGATATCTGGCGACGGCTCGCTGACGTCTTTACTGGGGTCAAAGTATATCTAAAAAGCCTTATTGCAGAACGACGCCAGTATCCAGGCGACGATTTGCTTACAAAGATGGTGCAGGCCGAAGAAAACGGCGATATGCTGAGCGAGGATGAAATTGTCATTACAACGAATTTTTTGCTGTTCGCGGGTCACGAAACTACTGCGAATTTGATTGCCGTTGGTATGTACTACTTGATGCAGAATCCTGAGCAATTGGCACAGTTGCGAGCTGATCCCTCTAAAATCCCGGCTGCGGTAGAGGAACTGTTGCGCTATGTAAGTCCGGTACACACGCTTGGTCGTCGTACCACGCAAGATGTGACGCTCCACGGTATTACTATTCCAAAGGATAGCAGTATCTATTTACTCGTGGGAGCCGCTAACCGTGATGCTGAGAAGTTTCCCAATCCTGAAAAGCTGGATATCAATCGTCCACCAACGCGCTCGTTGGGCTTCGGTTATGGTACTCACTTTTGTATCGGAGCTGCTCTGGCACGTATGGAGAGCCAAGCCGTCTTCGAGACCGTCCTCAAGTGCTTGCCTAACCTGCGGATGACGGTTGAGACACCAGAATTTCGCCCAAACTATTCGTTACGCGGACTGACAGCGTTGCCAGTGGCGTTTGGTCAAGAGGCATCTGCTAGGTAGTTTGAACTACTATAGAGCGACTTGGAAGGGAGACAACAGACTATGCCAAACATGACGAGCAAACAAGACTTGATAACATATTTTGCAGAGAAGAGCCAGCGTAGTGCAAAAGAGGGTGGAACGTACTTTGAGGCGGTCAATGAGATGTTGATGCTCCTTGATGAGACGGATAATATTGCCGAGATTAAAGCAGTCGTGCGTAACCTTCATAGAGAGAAGTTGAAGGAGATACAGCGCACAGAGAGTATTGAAGCTCGTATTGAGCTACGTAAGCAGCTAGGAGTGTATGACGATTGCCTGACACAAATACGCACTATTCCAGTGCAGTAGTGCGAACAAGTAAGTGGTGTAAGAACTTGTCTTACACCACCTACCTGCTTGTTCCTTTGCTTCTCAAACTCCACAGACTAGTACTAGAGATTTTATAGCAACATTCCAATAGTTAGAGTGACAACCTCTCCACCACGTAGAAGCTTCACCGTAATGGTAGCACTCTCCTCGCTTTGGGCAAGCGTCTGAAGCAAGGCCGCGTTGTCTTTGATTGGCTTGCCTGCAACTTCGAGCAGAATGTCACCTATAAACAAGTCCTGATGTTTGGCTTGTCGCTCTGGGCGAACGCCAACAACGAGCACTCCTGTACTGCGCTGAGGAGCCAATATTTGTCCGATGGTTACTGGTACCTCTACTGTTTGTATCTCTATACCGAGCGTCACGCGACGCTTGGGCAATCCTGCCAACCATTTTGTGACGACGTTGCTGGGAATGGCTACCGACAAGTCACCCCCAAAGATCATGGCATTGATGCCAATCACGTTGCCGTCCGCATCAAGCAGTGGACCACCAGAGTTACCAGGAGCTAGACGCACATCAGATTGAATATATTGTGTGGTGGTACCATCATCAAACTTCGCGGTGCTCATTCTGCTAAAGATGCCAGCCGTTAGCACCCAGCGTTGCCCCCAGGGATGACCGATGGCGAAGACCCACTCACCTACACGCAATTGTGCAGAATCGCCTGCTGTAAGTGGCTGGAGATCGTCGGCGTTGACCTTGAGCAATGCTAAGTCTAGACGTGGATTACGTGCTAGCACTTTCGCGTCTAGTGTACGACTGTCTGAGAGCAATACCTGGACATGTGCCCGATCATCAGCGACGACATGATTGTTGGTGATAATGCGCCCATCTGCATACCAGACGATACCTGTGCCCGCTCCACGTCCCTGCGTTCTCACCTGTACAATACTCGGCTGCACGGTATTGAACATCTGCGTAAGGGCAATTGAGAAGACGTCGGGCAGAGGAAAGAATGAGCGTGTCGTAGAGTCCGTTGTTTGTGTCATAGCATACCTGCCATTTATAGGGTAACGAGTGTTGACAAGAGGATTGAATGTTCTTGTCAACACTCGGAGTTCTTCTTAGTTAATGAATGTTGTTTTAGTTGCGCTGACCGATAGTGACCTGTAATATCTGCACGGCATTGCCACGGATAATCTCGATAGGAATAGCTTTCCCGACGCGCTCACCTGAGAGCAATATGTGCAGGTCTTCAGAGTCGCGGATGGTGCGGCCGTCAAGCGTAATCAGGATGTCGCCGACCAGCATGCCACCTTTTTGGGCTGGGCTGTTCTCGTCAACTTTCACGATTAGCAGTCCATCTTCTTGTGTTCGGCCAGCACGCTGCGCTGTTGGAAGTTGTACAAGTTGGCTACTGATGCCGAGATAGCCACGTTTGATATAACCCTGCTTTACCAGTGTGTCGGCAATATTTTTAGCAATACTAGTGGGGATAGCCAGTGTGACGCCATTTATTAAGCCTGTGGTTAGGATACCAAGGATGCCACCCTGCATATCGATCAATGGACCGCCTGAAAACCCTGGATAAGGTGTCGCGTCGGTGCGGATGTAGCGTTCCAATGAGGCGCCTTGCTGGGTACGTAGTGGGCCACCAATTGTGCTCACCACACCTGCACTTGCCATGTGGGGCCTTCATTGGGAGCGTAACCCACTGCCATAACAAGCTGACCGACACGTACAGTTTCCTCCGAGACGGGAGCAACATCCTTGAGTCCTGCTACACGCAAAACTGCCAAGTCTGTTGATTGGTCTCTGCCTACAAGTTTTGCTGTTAGCGTGCGCTTATCGGCTGTCTGAATCGTGATATCTGACTCACGGTCCACAACATGGCTAGCGGTCAGAATAAGGTCCTGTGCATATATCACACCACTAGCAGGGCGCTGCTGACGTCCATCGACCAGCACAACCGCTGGTGTCACGCGCTCAACGGCATCTGCCATCTGGTTGGAAAGTTGACGTAGTACGTTGGTTGTTGTTTGTTCCACGTGTTTGTTCTCCTCTGAGAAACTGAGGGGTGAATACCCCGTGTATACCTTGCGCATACTATACGTCATAAAGGGCACAGCCAACATCAGTTATTTGACCAGTTTTTTACCTGCATAAATGACGCAGATAACCTGTAATTTCTAACAGGAGCAGTGTCAAAATACCAAAGTTGGCGCTTTATCAGTCTTCAGAAGACCGCTTTTCTCACCGAGAAAAAGAATGATTCTTTAGCCCGCTCGATACCGGGATAAGGATATCATGATTATGTTGCGTACCATTGTTCGTTTCATCGTCGAGGAGAAAATAGCATGGCTATAAACAATCAGAAGAAAAATGAGCAAGTCCTTTATATTGGGCTGGAGGAGAATATTACCGATGTGCGAGAGCGCTTAAATCATATCGAGTCGCACCATATCACATTGGTAGTGCCAGCGCAAACGCAACTGCGTGGGCAGGTGAGTTGGAAGTTACTTTCTAGCCGAGCACGTGAGCGAGGACAAGATATCTACATTGTGAGTAGCGACCCCTACGTACGTGCTATGGCGCGGTCTGTACATTTACATGTGACTTCGTCCCTACCAGAAGCACGATACTAGCTTCAACTTGGTGTTGGCGAGAAGTGACGAGGCAGGCATGAGGTGTATACCTCATGCC
>JRHI01001138.1_pt1 | contig 24158 bp, 23 predicted proteins | sample 215371 | NCBI WGS metagenome assembly JRHI01 (sample SAMN02929681, study PRJNA255918) | sediment metagenome | biome: cave system; feature: Ice Cave; material: Sediment; isolation source: sediment from deep within a dark volcanic ice cave with no known source of... ...
CTCTTTTTCATCGCTGGTGGTGCGCTCGCGGCGCATGGATGACTCTCCTGTAATGCTCTTTGTCTCGTCATCGATGTAGAGCATACCAATGCTACATGTCGGTTGGCGACGACGATCTGTCGCACTGCCCGAATTGAATAACAATTGCCCATCATGTTCCTGATTATAAGGGCTATGACTGTGCCCAAAGACGACACAGCGTGCATGCGGAAACTCCCGATGCGCAGTACGCGCATAGCGAGGTGCCTCTCCCAGAATATGCACAATCCCGATGCGACACCCACCTATCACGATCTCGCGCTTGATGGGTAACTTGAGCATCACCTCTTCCTGTTCCACATTTCCCTGTACCGCTATAACGGGCGCTATCGTCTCTAGCTCGGCGAGCACCGCCAGAATAGACAGGTCACCTGCATGAAGAATATGCTTGACGCCTTCAAAGTGCTTCCAGATCGCTTCGGGCAATGACTTGAAGTGTGGAAGATGGGTGTCCGATATGACACCTACGCGATATTGCATGCTGGTTCACCTCACGATTTTGCGTTATACTACCTAAAGCGAAACCCGTCTCACTATATAAGACGAAGCTTTGTTTCCTATGTAAAAATTCATGGTCGTCCTCCCACTATTGTACCAAAAACAGGATATCACACGTTATGCGCATCGCTATTCTAGCAGATATTCACGGCAATCAGATAGCGCTGAATGCTGTATTACACGATCTCACCCAACAACCAACCGTCGATCAGATCGTTATTGCAGGTGATTTATGTTTAAATGGGCCATGTCCACGCCAAGTATTAGATACCTTGCAAGGATTACGCTGTCCTGTGCTCCAAGGCAACGTGGATGTAGATGTAGTGACGATGGCTCCCAAGGGAGCCAAGAAGCGAGCTATTATTGAATGGACCCGCGCACAGATTGGACAACAAGGTATCGATTACCTTGCGACGTTGCCTACATCCTACCTTGTCGAAAATCCCACTGGTAGTGATGTGCTCGTCGTTCATGCTAATCCGTTGGACCAAGAGGAAGCGATCTTCCCGACAACACCCGATAGCACGTTGGAACACCTGCTAGGAGGTGTCGCACCAACCGTCGGAGCGGTAGCGTTCGGCCATCTCCATATCGCCTATCAACGACGTTGGCAACGCTTCTTACTGGTTGACGCGGGCAGTTGCGGTCTCCCCCGCGACAAGGACCTGCGAGCATCGTACGCGATTCTGTCCTGGGAAGATGGGTCTTGGCAAGCCGAGCAGCGACGCATTCCCTATGACGTGCAAGCTGTTGTACAACAATTGAAAACCTGCGGCATACCCTATGCAGACAAACGTATCAAAGTCTTGACCGAGGCCAGCTACTCAACAAATGATATATGAACGCACTTGGAAAGAGAGAATGCGTTTGCGCAACCTAGTTGCACAAACGCATTCTCTCTTATTTCACAAGCACATCACTTTACTATAGGTTTTGTACTTGGCAAGCAAAACACTCACATCCATATGGATGTTCTACTATATTAGTCAACAACAATGATGCTGTTGTTGTGGACAAAGCATAATCCTCATCCACATCCCCTTCTTCGCCGAGATAGTTGGCAGCATCACCGATGTCAACTAACTCTAGCTCCTCAATAATTGCCCGCAGTTCTCCGGTTGTCGCCATTGAGTAACCCCCGTTTCATAAACGCATATGTGTACTGTCATACGAATTCCCTTCCATCTTAATACACGGATATCTCCCTTATAATGTAGATACCCTGTGATCGTAGAGTCTTCTTAATGAAGAGACGAGATAATGGCAAACGCCAAAAAAGAGATGGATAAGTACAGGTACCTCTATCTCTATTATATATACGGACCAAAGTGCCCTTTTTTTACAAAAACGGCCAAATTAGCTATAAAAGGTCATCTTTTTCGCACCCACTGCTTTGTGACTGTTCAAGCAGGATCAAATGCGAGTATGCTTGTAAAGGAAAGGAGAAACAAATCTATGGCCACGTACGAAATGCCACGGGGAGGCTGGAATTTGTTCGCCAGCGTCCTCCAGGAGATACTTGCCACACATGGGCTGGGCCTGGGCCATCTCGATGATCGCACACATATTCATCGCGAGAAGGTGCGCCGTCTGCAACTCTCTCTCAAGATACCTAAGAGCTTTCCGGTGCTGAATATCGATGAAATGGAACAAGTCATCGTGGTTTTTCAACTGAACCGCAACGAGAAGACGCGCCTGCGAGCCGCCATCCTGGCTACCTCGATCGAAGAAACACTTATGGATCGCATCAATCCCGACGACGCGTTCAAGGCTGCTGAACAAATTTTCGGCATTATCGAGCAAGCTCTCCAGGAGCATGCGCATGATCTGGTAGGCATTGGTGCCATCAAGGGAGGAGGCGCTATGGCGTCTGAAGAGAGTGAGATTGATCGCAAACTGGGGAACGCGCTTACCGCCATCGATCATGCCACGCTTGCGCTCCATCTGAGCCACAACGCAGATTCTCAAGTCGAACGTGTCGAGCGTGCGCAGCAGGCGCGAGATGGTTTTTCGCTGGCGATTGCTGAACTTGACAAAGCGACCCCAGCCCTCAAAGTGAATGATGCTTGGCAGGTCTGGCATGATGAAGCACAAAACGGGCTGGCTGCGGCGCAGAGTCGCCTAGCCTCACTGGGTGCATAGATCCTGCCTGTATCATTGGCTGCCTTAAATCACTTCTTATGAAGTTCATTCATGAGATGAGCGTGACCGCTAAAATTGAATTGGCTATAGAAGAGAGTATTGAAAGGAAAATACGATGGCACAGTTTAGCACCCACGTCTGCACAAATTGCAACACACCCGTCCCTACTAATGTGAGTTTCTGTCCAAACTGTGGCACGTCTACCAGTACTGGAGCTAGCAATCCTGCTAGCTACGCTCCAACCCAGCGAGCGCCAGCGCCGCCACAAGCATATCCACAACAACAGCAGCCCCAGCCTGTCTACCAACCAGCGCTGGGCCAGCAGGGCTATCAACCGCCTTTCCAAGGTTCTCAGCCACCGCCGACATATGCGCGGCCACAGAAAAACTCGTCAGGAGGGATACTGAAGGTAGGGGTGCTCCTCTTGCTCCTGCTGCTCTTGCTCGGCGCGGGTGGTTTCTTTGCCTTTCGCTATATTACCAGTAGAGGCGGCACCATAGCCACTACAGGTGCAAAAAGTGATGTCACACCGACCCAGGCTCCACTGATCACGACGCCTATTAATACCACAGTTACCTATGCGAGCGTCGCTATCACGATTATCAATGCGCAGCAGGCGACGAGCTTTGCGGATGATACCGGGACACCAGCACAGGGGGTGGTGCGCCTCAATGTGCATGCGGTCCAATCGGATGTGAATAATGTGTACTTTGTGAGCGCTCCCCCTTTTGCCTATCCTGAGCGTTTTACCCTGCTGTTACCTGGAGGAAACAAGGTCACGACGGCGGGCTATAAAGATCTCCAAGGCCCTGCCCGCAAGGGAGACCAGACGACCTGGATTGATTTTCCCGCCTCCACCAGTTTAAAAGTGAATCAGATGGTCCTGCAAATTGGCAAAGATACGGAAGAGCAACTACAGGTTCCGTTGACTAGTCATGCCGATCTGAGCCAGTATCAACCAAAACAGAATACGCCCAATCTACGTGTCCCCTTTGGCAGCATGTTCTGGACACTGAAAACGGTCACGCGGAAACTCAGCGACAGCGGGACGCAGGTCGATAAAGGCATGCGTTTCCTAGTTCTTACCTTCTCCATTGATAATCCCGGCACGGAAGGCTATAACGCTTTTCCTCCTGATTTCATGCGCTTACACTATGGTGGGACGACGATTGCGCTCGAACAAGCAGTCATTGGCGATGCTGCTGCTGGCACAACCAATGTCCAGGGGCTAGTCTCCTTCCTGGTGCCGCAGGATACCACCACGGGAACATTCATTCTGTTGCCAGGGCACACTCCTGGTGCAACCAGCCAGGCTAGCATTCCGTTTCAGATCCCGTAGAGATAGGTTTCGCGTCTCGGCTGATTGGCCTATTGATATCACATCTGTTGCAACGAGCAGGGCGACACGAGGCGAGTGCCTCGTGTCGCCCTCGGAGACATCTGGCCATTACCAACCAGTGATTTGAAAACCCGCCCAATAGTAAGGGTCGGCGTAGGGGCAATCACCAGGGGCGAGTTCCTCAGCAGAGAATTGCACGACCTCCTGAGCCTGAATGGCGTCAAAACGATTGGCTTGCCCACGTACAGCGATAAGGTGCCCTGTATTTGCTGGCAGGTGTTCGCCTGCGACTGTTTCAGACCCCTTTGCCGGGTCGGTCGCTTCTGCCGATAGAGATGAGATGTTCGCTTGCCAGAGAAGCAGTTCCTGGTTGGTGACCGTTCGTAACCACTGTTGGGCACGAGCCAGTGCTGGGGCTGGAGGTTCACTGTACATATGGGGAAACCACTCGAGCGCGAAGCGTACCATCAGAAGATAGGTTGCTCGATCGTCTACAGACCACAATGAGGCCAGAATAGCAGCAGCCCCTGCTTGCAGCATACCTGCCGCGAGGCTGCGCACCTCATCACGCGCTCCTTGCAGATCAAGAATGGCTGTCTGGCACGCTGACAAGATGAGTAGCCGGAGTCCTCGCAGATCGACCTGGTCACTCAACATATCGGCCAGGGTCAATTCCTCCTCGTGAGCGAGGAGGAGCCGTGATCGCAAAAAGTTATGGGTATCGAAGATGCCATGACAGGATGCATTTACCACAAGACCGGTGTGCAATGCTTCGATCAACCAGTCACGTGAAGCCTGCCACTGGACTTTGACGCTCACAAATCGTTTCAGGCGCTTCCCCAGTTCTGCCATGGTGAAGGCCTCGGCCTCGCCCCAGCGAAGGTTCTGTTGCGTTGGATAGGGGTTTCCAAGCGCATAAATACCCGAACGTGGCGCGATGATTTGCTCGTCATGTAACAGAGAGCGTGCGCTCGGAGCGATGCTGGTAGGAAGCGTCTCGCCCAGCGTTCGCCCATCACGCAGGAGTATCCCTGCGAGCGGGAATGCTGCGAGACGCCCACAGGGAACGAGCGTCAGACTGCCAACATCCGCACGCGTGAGCCACAAGAACAATGGCTGCAGCATCATCTCGTGCAGCGCTGACTGGCAGCGTTGTAGCTCACGTTGGAGTACGGCGTGGTTCAGAGTACTCGCCAGGAGTGAGCTACTCTCTTCGCTCAATGTCGTGAGAGTTTGATCAAGCAACGGCGTCATTTCCAGGAGAGAAAGCACATATTGCGCTGCCGCGTCGATAGTTCCTGTATGCATGCTTGTGACGCACGCAGCATGGAGGGCATTGGCCCGTTCGCGAAACGTCGTTCCAGGCCAAGTCTGGAGTAATGCAAAAACGTTGCCTCGTTGCGCACAGTCGAAGCCACCAGTGATATATTCCGAGTCAGCCAAATGCGTTTCGATCAATACTTTCACAAACTCTTCAGTAAGAGCGGGCAAAGCGAGAGACGCAAAATGGGCTGAGAGCGACTTGCTTGGTTGCGAACTAAAAGCTGCTACTGCAACCCCACCCCATGGCGTCGCGGCGAGATAGACCAAGGCATGGCTAGGTCCACAGCGCTCTGCTGCTTGCAGAATCGTGGCGGCATCAAGGGTGTCCTGAAGGAAGTCTGCAGGGTCCCGTGCCGCACGGACCTCCTCTCTCACCGCATCAAATGCTGCTCGCGCTCCTCGGTAAGCGGCAGTGCGCTCCAGCATGATGTATCGTTGACTGTCTTCATCCAGACCTGTGGGAAGTGGAGCCTGCAAGAGCGCCTGTGCTGCGATAAAAGCTTGATGTGTTGTTGAGTAGCGCATACGACGTTCAGCATTGCTAATACGCTGCGGATCGGCAGTAGTGAACTGGATGGCCTCGGCTAGTCCGCTTGCTCGTCCTCGCTCGATAGCGACGGCGGCCTCCTCTATTTTGCCCAGGCGAGCCAGTGCAAAACCGTCATGGATAGCGGCCTCGCGCCCCTCTTTCAGAATCGCATCACGTCCAACTGCGCCCGCACCAAGGGCGACAAGCAGAGCTTCAGCCATATGAGCGGCAGCATAGGCGGTGTGTGTACCTTCCCAATCCTCGCGTAATGCCTGCGTTTCGGCACAATCAAGCTGCACCTGGCGATGTTCGCTGGGAAAAGCATCCAACGTGTAGATACGGAGAGACTCCCGATGGGCTGCCAGCGCGAGATTGAGATTCTGCTGGCGTTCCCCCTCCAGGCGAATCTGATACGTCGCGCCGAGATTGCGCTGGGCCATCGCGTAATCCTGGGGCAGCCCATCCAGAGTCCAAACACGCAGTGCCTCACGATAGCCAACAATGGCCTGCTCAAGGTTGGTGCGTCGCTCTCCCGTCAGACGATGGTGATAGGCTTCACTCAGGTTATTTTGAACCTTCGCATACTGATAGGGGAAGGCTTCCAGGGTCCAGACACGCATGGCCTCGCGATAGCAGCCAATGGTCTGCTCCAGGTTGTCGCGTCGCTCTCCTGCCACACGTATCAGATACACAGCGCCCAGGTTGTTCTGCAACATCGCGTACTGAAAGGGAAAGAGCGCCAGGGTATAGACACGCAGCCCTTCACGGCCACAGGCAATGGCTCGCTCCAGGTTGTCGCGTCGCTCTCCCGTAATGCGCTGCCAATAGGTCAGGCATAAATTATTCTGGACCCGCGCATATTCAAGAGGCAAAGCATCTAGCGTATAGACCTTCAATGCCTGATGATAATAGGTGATGGCCTGTTCCAGGTTGTCGCGCTGCTCCCCACTGATACGTTGTGAATAGGCGGTGGCGAGAGTATGCTGACCCTCAGCATACTCTCTGGGAAAAGCCTTCAGCGTGAAGATAGCCGCCGCTTGGCGAAAAGAGTTGATGGCCTGTTCCAGGTTATCGCGCCGTTCTCCAGCGACACGTCGAATATAGGCTGTTCCCAGAACATGCAGCGTTGAGGCATACTCAAAAGGGAAGACCTCGGCTGTACGTACTCCCAATGCTTTGTGACAACAGATAAGAGCCTGTTCCAGGTTGTCCTGCCGTTCGCCCCCGATGCGTAGTTGGTATGTTTGCCCAAGACCATGTTGAGCCTGGGCGTATTCGTAAGGGAGATCAGCCAGTGTAAAGATGCTCAAAGCCTCACGATAACAGGCAATGGCTCGTTCTAGGTTGTCACGTTGTCCTCCCACAACACGCTCTCGATAGACATTGCCCAGCGTCACCTGGATGCTGGCATACTGGGAGGGGTAATGTGCCAATGTATAGACCCGCAAGGCTTCCTCGCATGAGACAAGGGCGGCTTCCATCTGCTGGGTACGATCACCACCAGGGTGCTGCTGATAGGCAACGGCTAAAGCACCTTGCAGCGCTGCATATGTCTGTGGTGTACACTCAGGATCAGCCTGCATGTGCGCAAGTGTCTGGAGTAACACTTCTCTCCGTGCTGCAGCTGTTTCAAAAGGGGAGCCGTTGAGCTGCATCTCGACCAATTGCTGCCTGAGTGACTCCAACTCGGGAGGCAAGCCAGGGACAAACCCGCTATACAAGCGCTCATCAGGTTGTATAGGCTTTATGGGAGAGTCGAAATGCTCCATCGTTCTTATGCTCCTAACAAGGCTTATCGTACATCGCACGTGGCTGGGAAGATCTCGTGACAGCCAAGTATAGCACATGTTGGCGCTCGAGGTGTCGTAGGGGCCTGATTGATCGCGCCCGTCGTGGGCATGGTCAAATCGGCGGAGAATCCATGCCCAACGACGGGTGCCATGAATGTGACCCCTACGACGGCCCATCGATTGAAGTTTGGCAGAGTACTACTGTGAAAGGTGTGCCAAAAAGTGATATAGTGAAAGTACACATCCACATCACAGGAGAAATTCATGACCAGTAATAACTATAACGTAGCAATCATTGGCGCGGGTCCTGGGGGCTATGTTGCCGCCATTCGCGCTGCTCAATTAGGCGCGAAGGTCGCTATTGTCGAGAAACAATATCTTGGTGGCACCTGCCTCAATGTCGGTTGCATTCCCTCCAAGGCAATGCTACATATCGCGGAAGTGATGCACAGCATGAGCACACTCGACGAACTGGGCATCCATTTGCCACAGGCGCCGACCTTCGATATGCCCAAAGCCGTTACCTTCAAAGATAAAGTTGTCAAGCGTATGACCAGTGGCGTCGGCGTGCTGATGAAGGGCAATAATGTCGATGTCTTCGATGGCCTTGGTACCGTCGATGCGTCACGCAATGTCACCGTTACCAAAAACGATGGCACGAAAGAGCAATTCACAGCCGACAAAATCATTCTCGCCACCGGTTCCGTGCCCTTCATTCCCTCGTGGCCGGGCGTTGATGGGCGCAACATCATGAATAGTGATACCTGCTGGAACCTGCCCAAGACGCCAGAAAGCCTGATCTGTGTCGGTGGTGGCGTCATTGGTATCGAACTGGCCTGTATGTTTAATGCCCTTGGCACGAATGTCACTATCCTTGAAATGCTACCCAACATCCTCGCGCCCGTGGATGAGGAAGTACGCCGCTTACTCGTACGCATTCTCACAAAACGCGGCATCAACATTGTGACCGGAGCAAAAGTCGAGGGCGTTGAGGATGACGGCAACCAGAAAAAAGTCATTGCCTCAACTGACAAGGGCCAACAAAGCTTCTCAGGCGAGTACGTCCTGATAGCAATCAGCCGCCGCGTCAACACCAGCGGACTTGAGCAACTGATGGAGCAAGGGCTTGATAATGACCGAGGACGTGTACGCGTCAACGAGCGCATGGAGACCAACCTTCCAGGCATCTATGCGGTTGGCGACCTAGTACACGGCGCGGGACTGGCGCACGTCGCCTCAACCGAGGGCGAGGTAGCCGCCGAAAACATCATGGGTCAAGGTGTCACCATGGATTATAACGTTGTGCCCAACCCCATCTATACCTTTCCAGAAATTGCCTTTGTCGGCTTGAGCGAAGCCCAGGCCAAAGAAAAATATCCAGAGGCTCGCGTCGAACGCTTTCCGTGGTCCGCTAATGGTAGAGCGGTCGGCATGGACGAAACCGAGGGCTTCACCAAAGTCATCATGGGCAAATACGGCGAAATCCTTGGCGCCCACATCATCGGTCCCGATGCTACCAATCTGATTAGCGAATACTCGCTGGCTATGCACGGAGAATTGACGGTTGACGAAATTGCCGAGACCATCCATCCACATCCAACACTCAGTGAAGGTATTCGCGAAGCGGTCCTGGCAGTAGAGGGTCGCCCGATACACATTCCGCCCAAGCGACAGATTGCTAGAGCACGATGAGTATTACCGATATTATTAAGCGCCGACGCAGCATTGGCAAAATGACCGACAAGCTGCCAACTCGCGCACACATAGAACAATTGCTGGAAGCAGCCACACACGCACCCAACCATCGTAAGGTGGAACCGTGGCGCCTCTTCGTGCTAGCAGGCAAGGCACGCAACGAGCTAGGAGCAATTATGGAGCAATCGCTCCTAGCTCGTATGGAGGAGATGGCCAGCACTCAAGCGCAAGCGATACTCGCCAAAGAGCGTAACAAGCCCTTGCGCTCGCCCGTCTTGATCGTTGTGACAGCCGATTCACCCAGGCAATCCAACGTGCTTGCTATCGAGAACATTGAAGCTGTGGCGGCTGCGGTCGAAAACATGCTGCTCGTGGCGGAAGAGCTTGGATTAGCGGCCATGTGGCGTACCGGTGATGCGGCCTACGATCCCCACGTCAAAGCATGGCTCGGTCTCTCACCGGAAGATGCTATCGTGGCTATCATCTATCTGGGCTATCCTGCTATTCCCTACACAGAACGGCAGCCGACTCCAGCTGAGGAGAAAACTATCTGGTTAGGCTGGGAAGAATAAGTGTTCAGCAGCGGATTGCACGCTGTGCAATCCGCTGCTGAACACTTATTCTCCTAATATTTTATGAGTGCAAATACATCGTGCCCTTGCAACTGCTCACGCCCCTTGAGAAATGTGAGTTCGACGAGGAACGCAATGCCCGCGATATGACCCTTCAATTTCTCTACCAGTTCTATCGCGGCCAGCACGGTGCCACCGGTCGCCAACAGATCATCAACGATCAGCACACGCTGCCCCGGCTTAACCGCGTCAGTATGAATCTCCACCACGTTCGTGCCATATTCCAACGCATATTCGACGCTGACCGTCTGATACGGCAACTTGCCAAATTTGCGCACCGGAATGAAACCGCAGTTGAGTTGATAGGCGAGGGGAGCACCAAAAATAAAGCCACGTGACTCTACGCCGACCACAGCATCAATGCCAGCGCCAGCATAATGGGCGGCAAGACGATCTATAGCAGCACGAAAGGCAGCACCATCTTGTAGCAACGGCGTAATATCTTTGAAGAGGACACCCTTCTGTGGAAAATCGGGAATATCTCTGACCCAATCTTCCAGTTTGACAGACTCAGATGTTGATGACATCAGCAGTTCTCTCCTCCACACGAAACAGAACAATAATATATGTTGTTTCCGCCTACATAATAGCACATAGCAAGTTGTAGGAGCCACATTCATGGCGCCCGTCGCCGACATGCACAACGTTGGCGGAATTGACTCTCGCCGGCAATGGGCGCCATGAATGTGGCCCCTACGACGGGACGTTTGGCGGCAACTGCGACGTGCAATAGGCACAAACGGTAGCCTTAATGGGCACGGTGCTTAAACAATATGGGCACTCGCGGGTCGTTGGCGCCTCCGGTGCTCTCTTAGGTGTAAAACGGTCTGTCAGGGCATTGACAGGCTTTACTACAAAGAAATAGACAACCGCTGCTGTGATCAGAAAGCTAATGACTGCATTGAAGACAGCTCCGTATTTAAAGTCGTTGCCATTGACAGTCTGGTGTAAACCCGCAAAATTAGGAATACCGAAAAGGCCAATCAGTGGGGTAATTAGATCCCCAACGACAGCATTGATCACACCTGTGAATGCGACACCGATCACAATGCCAACCGCGAGGTCTACGACATTGCCGCGCAAAATGAATTTTCGGAAATCGCCCAACGTGCTCAGTCCAGTGTGAAAACCACGCTCACCTAAATCTCTAAACCGATCCATAAAAGCACCTCTTTTTTGTTATGCCAAGATAATAACCAGAGAAAAAGACACCAATCTCTTAATATAACGTGTCGGCAGGCCGTTTGAGAGACAACTTCTGACGTATGTCGTAGGGGCCTCATTGATGGCGCCCGTTCGTGGGTGTGGTCAATTCCGCCAAGCACTGCGCACCCAACGACGGGCGCCATCAATGAGGCCCCTACGACCTCTGCATGGCATAATAAAATATTGGGCACAACAAATCGAGCGCAGGGCATGCCCTGCGCTCGATTTGTTGTGCCCAATATTTTATTATGCGCTTATCTTCACCACGGTCACACCATCGCCGCCTTCGTTAGGTGGCGCCGAAGTATACGACTTCACCAATGGATGATGGGCCAGTTGCTCACGAACGGCGGCCCGTAGGGCACCTGTTCCCTTACCATGCACAATGCGCACAGAACCTAAACCTGCTATTGCCGCATCGTTCAGGTACGTTTCTAGCTCTTCAAGTGCCTGCTCGACACGCCAGCCACGCATATCAAGCTGCATAGCAACGGCTGGTCGATCTTCGTAACGTGGTATCACCACACCAGAACTGACGTGCTCCTCCGCTTCGGCCTTACGTTTGCTGATACGTTCGATATTGTCGACATTGACACGGAAGCGCAACGCCCCCATTTGTACCTCAGCTTCACCATGATCCGGAGAGAGACCAAGTAACTCGGCATTCTGCCCAAAGCTGAGCACACGGACCGTATCGCCGATCTGCAATGGCCCCTCAACCTTCTCCTGCGCAGTTTCGGTCTTCTTGCGGAGACGTGTCGGCTCCGGTACAGACGCCACCTTTTCCTCAAGGTGTTTCGTCAGTTGACGCGCCTCACCTAGTCGCTCACGCGTCATATTGATGCGGCTCACATCAACCTTGACCTTTGCCAGAGCATTCTGTACCTCTTCCAACTCACGCCGCGCCTGTGCCCGTGCCTCGTTCAAAACCTTGACACGTTGCTCTTCTAGTTTGTAGCGTTCCTCCTCAAGCTGCTTACGCTGATATTCAGCCTCTGCACGCTCCATGCTCAAATGGAAACGCTCATCCTCGGCTGCTTTGCGTTCGCCTTGCAAACCCTCTAACAGGTTCTCCATGCGCACGCCTTCGCTACCCAGAAACTCACGCCCACGCTCAATGATATGCGGGTCCAGGCCAAGCCGATTGGCAATCGCCAGCGCATTACTACGTCCAGGCAGGCCAATACTCAGCTTATAGGTGGGAGACAACGTTTCAATATTGAACTCGACCGAGGCATTAACCACCCCCGGCTGCTCATGTGCAAACGCTTTGAGTTCCGAATAGTGTGTCGTGGCAACGGTTGTGATATGCCGCTCTAACAAGAACGACAGAATGGCTCGTGCCAACGCCGAACCCTCGCTTGGATCCGTGCCAGCACCCAACTCGTCGAGCAGCACCATCACCCACGGCTGTCGTTGCTCATCCTTTTTCGTCAACGTCTCCGACATCTTGCCACGTATATCAGGCACACCGCGTTGCTGATCTTCCTCTATCGTGCGCAGAATCTCAATGATACGGCTCAGGTGTGAGGAGAAGGTACTCAAGCTCTGCTCAATACTCTGCTCATCACCGATATCGGCGAAAATGTTCTCAAAGATGGCAATCTCCGAAAACTCTTCAGCAGGAATATGTAAACCAGCCTGCGCCATGAGCGTTAGCAGCCCCACCGTTTTGAGGGCAACCGTCTTACCACCAGTGTTCGGGCCGGTGATGACCACCATAAAGAAGTCGCGTCCCAGATGGAAATTGGTTGGCACCACCTTGCCCGTCAAGAGGGGATGGCGTGCTCCGCGCAGATCAATACGCCCCTCTTCATTTAAGCGCGGTGCAGTGGCACGCGTCATGCGTGCATAACGCGCCTTCGCCAAGTGCATATCAAACTCAGCTAGCAGTTCAACTGCAACGATCAGCGACTCGGCCTCCTGCCCAACCTCGGCAGAGAGTACACGCAAAATGCGCTCAATCTCTTGCCGCTCCTCAATCTGCAACTGCCGCACTTTGTTATTTAGTTCGACCACCACCATCGGCTCCACAAAAACGGTAGCCCCACTCGATGACTGGTCATGAATAATACCACGCACCTGCCCACGGCTCTCAGAGCGCACTGGCACGACATAGCGATCATTACGCATTGTGATAATTGGCTCTTGGAGCGCATTGCCAAACTCGTTCACAAGTGTACGCAAGCGCTCTTGCAAACGCTGATTGGCGCCGCGAATATCAAAACGCAACTTGCGTAACGCCGCGCTAGCCGTGTCAAGCACCTCGCCCTCTTCGCTCACTGTCTCTTCAATTCGCTGCACAACGCGTGGGCGCTGCGGAATATCGCCGCCCAGCATATGCAACAACGGAAACGCCTCGGCATCAAGCCGCTCTAACAAACGAGCCACATAAATCGAACTGCGCGTCGTCTCTAGCACCTCTAGCAGGTCAGCCGCACCTAGTACGCCATCACGAGCAGCACGAGCCAACAGTGGACGAATATCATGTGCGCCGCGCACGCCTGCATCAGCATGCAGGTCGATCAAGCGGGACGCCTCAGTTGTGTAGGCGAGACGACGCTGCGCCTCACCCAGATTTGCCGTTGGCTCCAGCGCCATCACCAAATCCTTACTGGCCGAAAAAGCAGCCTCTTTCGCCACCTTTGCCAGTATTTTAGGAAACTCCAGCGTGAGTAAACTTTTCTCGTGCATAAACGTGTTGTTACATCCTCTAACAGAAACGTGCGCCCAGCAACAGGCGCAATCTAAAAAACGATGAATTGCGTCGTAGGGACCAGCTTTAGCGCGTCCCTACGACGGTCCCCGTCGATTGAAGATTGGCAGACCAGTAGGGGCCTCATTCATGGCGCCCGTCGTGGCAAGAGTCAATGTCACCGACATACGGCATCGCAACGGGCTGCATCGAAGGAAACTAATAATTAACAAGAAGAATTACGTGTGTAGTATAGGCCCTATACGAGGTGTTTGTCTACCCCATCCATAACCACGGGTGAGCGTCATTTTTTCGCGAGGAAAGGTTTGCGCCATGGGTGAGTGGCAGACGGACGAGAAGACCCCTTTGGCCTGGAAGGAGAAAGGTTGGTGGGAGTTGGAGACGTGGAGCAAAGTTTCCAGCGGAGAACACGGGTCAACAGGGAGCGCACCCGATCTTCATACCGTTGCTGCTGGTGAAGACGACGGTGGTGGAGACGCTGCTGAGAGAGAAAGGCGCGGGCTGAGGCGATAGCTTCATCCCAGCGGTCATTGCAGGCACTGTTTCGTAAGGCCAACAGGGGATTCACGTGAGCGGGTTCCCAATGCATGCCCGCCCCTTTCATGCGAGCTTGCATGACGACTTTGTTGCCGCTTTCGACTGTGCCAGAGCCAATGGGCCAGCCCGCCGCTTGATACTGCGGATACTGCATGCGTGCCTCGCGTTTCTCCAGATAGGTGACTTTGTGCACCAGTTCTTCTTCCTCTGGATGCTCCTCACGCACCCGCTGGGCTTCGTGCAGCACGCCTGCTGGCCCCTGATGCTTCAGGGTGTGAAGCTGGGTGGCAAGCCAATCCGAAGGCAACGCCGACCCAGCAGTTTGCGCGAGTTGGCCAATCTCGCTGACATACTCCGCCGCATGCGCAAAATCGAGGATGCGGATGGCCTGCTGACACTGCACCTCCAAAAAGCCGTCGATCCACTCGGCTCCATCCATCACCGCCCCAACGTGCTGCGCCTGATCCGCCCCCCGGCGCAGCATTTCCCCGGTGGCGTGTTCCGTAAAGGTTTGGGCGGCTTCCATGCGGGAGAAGTACGACAGGTGGGTACTGTGGATCTCTTCCTTGACTCCAACTCGCTCCACCTTGGCAATGGCCACCGTTTTCACTTCTGCCCATTGGCCTCCCACCAGAGGGACCATCGCTCCATCGGGACTCACCAGCACCTTTTCCTCTGGTTTCCTCCCGCATGCTTCGCTCGCCTGAGCATCGGGCAAGCTCTCCTGAACCGCTTGTTGCGCCTGACCCATCTGATAGCTGTGCCGACGGGCGCTCGCTTCACTGATCTGAGCGCCGCTGAACCGTTCGAACATCTGTACCGCTCGCGCAAACGGCATCCACGTCGCTAAATGGACCAACTGCTCTTGCAGATGAGACGACAATGAGCCTGCCACCAGCCCTAATTCCTCATCGAGGGGGAAAAAGACCACTCTCACAGCGAGGGCAGACTCCATAGCTTCGGGAAAGCGCAAGATCGTGTCCCCCTTGCGTCTGGATGCGCCGGGTTTTCTTTCCTCGTGCGACCAGTGGTGTTCCACACAGGGGGCAGGTGGGTCGATCCTCCGCGCTGGCCTGGCTCCAATCGCTCTTTTCTGAGGCCAGTGCCACATCTTGCAACATTTGGGTCCGTAATCGCCCTAACCGTTCATCAAGCGCCGCTTCGATTTCGTTGAGGGTGGCCTTGGGATGCTGCTCTCGCCATTCTTTCATGCCCGTGAGAACTTCTTCACTCAGCTTTTGCCACGTCTGATCAAATTCTTGCATGCTCTTCCTGCTTTCCGTCAGATTGCTGCTATTTTAGCAGACTTCTCTTTGGGGCCACAACCTCCTCGCGAAGAAATGACGCTCACCCCATAACCACAGAGATATATCATCAAAGATAACCAAAAAACGCCCACACATATTCCTATTGAGGAACCGTTTGAGACACCGTTATCTTATTCACACAGGTATTATTTGAATATTGAGGGCCAGTAGTAGCCCATACCTCAACTTCACGATAGCCATTGTTACCACTTGCATCTACAGGAATGATATGCAACGAAGTAATGGTTTTCTCTGGGAATGTCACATCAGCGCAGCGCGGACCTTGACTAATCATGTCAAGACTTCCCGTCGCTGTACTATCACTGAACGTGAGCTTCAGCTTATTAATCTGGTTGTTGTCCGTGGGACTCTGCTTGCGATCCCATACAACCACGCGATAGATAGTGACCGGAAACGCCCAACGTAAATCAAGCCCAACCATATGACCTCCTATCCATTCGGTACGCAAATTTCTATCCACGACTGCACCAGTATTTCCGGGCGAGAGGATTGCCTCGGGAGCGACATTTCCAGCAAAATGGGTGCCGGGTAGCGTAGGAATAGGGGTTGTTGGAGTAAAAGGAAGTACCTGCACTGATACTGCTAACCTAGCGCATTGCAATAGATCAGATTGATCTTGCCAGTATGCTCCACACTTCTCTTTATAGCCCGGTCGCTTATAGATCACAAGGTGCTTGGTATTTTGATAACTCCCTACAAACTGGATTGATACAAGAACGCCGTCAAAGGTCATCTCCATCGTCGGTGTCGGAGGGCTCGGCTCAATTGTAGCCGAGCACCTCATCCATATGGGGGTTCATGAGATCAACCTCATCGATCCCGATGTGCTAGAAGTGTCGAACCTCAACCGTGTGGTGGGAGCCTATTATGAGGATGCTCAACAGAAGCGCTATAAAGTTGATGTGGTGAAGAGACACATCACCAACATCAATCCCAAAGCGACGGTCGTAGCGTGTAAAAAAGATGTCCACGACGCAGAGATGGAACGGATTGTGGCGCTCTCCGATTGGGTGATTGTGGCAACCGACAATCATTCCAGTCGGCGAAGAGTTCAGGAGCTATCCATCAAGTACTTTGTGCCATTGATCTCTGTCGGTGTGAACATTACAGTGAAAGGAAGCACGATTGAAGACATGAGTGGAGAGGTAATTACAGCCAGAGTGGGTGACTACCTGTGCTTACACTGCCTACATCGCATCAACCCCATCAAGGTAGCAAGTGAGCGGCACCCGGACACAACGATTAGAGAAGAGTTGGTGAAGAGGGGCTATGTGACGGGAAAGGATGTCAAAGAGCCTGCCGTCAAGACGCTGAATACGTATATAGCGACGATGGCGGTAGACATGTTGGTCAATCAGTATACCGATGTGCATAGGCATGTGCCTATCCTGGTCTATGAAAATAATGGCTCTATGAGCATTTACGAGGATAGAGAGAGTGTGCAGTTACGGAGCAAGCACTGCTTTATCTGTAACATCTGATATGTGAATTGTGGTAGGGGCCACCTTTAGGGCGCCCTCGGCCCGATTTATCGGCCGAGATGCAGGACATCCTTGACTACGACGTGGGGAGGGGCGCAATCAATTGCGCACGTACAGTGCCCGTGGGAGGGGTCACATATATGGATGGCACCCGTTGTCACAATGATTCACGTCGGTGGAATTGAGCATCATCCTCACCGTACGGGCGCAATTCATTGCGCCCCTCCCCCTGTCCCGCAGATATTTGCGAAAGTGAGTCAGGTATAGTAGATGAAGGATAAGAAAGCACTTGGAGCTCAGCGCCCACGGCAGACACCTCCTCCTACACAGCAGACGCGTCATACCTTGCCCTGGCGCTCATTGGAGCAGCAGGTGGTGCGCATGCAAAAGCAGATCTCGCACGCTAGTCAGAGCGGTGATGCACAAGCAGTGTATACCTTGCAACAGCGGTTGATAGAATCGGAAGCGGCCCGATTGCTGGCAGTTCACCGCGTGACCGAGGAGAACCAAGGCAAGGATACGGCGGGAGTCGATGGTGTCAAATCCCTCACCGCCAAAGAGCGGCTGGAGATGGCATCTACTATTCACCCTAAATACTGGAGTGGACAGTCTCCCAAGCCTGTGCGGCGCGTGTGGATTCCCAAGCCAGACACAACAGAACGGCGTCCCCTCGCTATTTTGCCGATGATCGACCGCTGTAAGCAGGCGTTGGTGAAACTGGCACTCGAACCGGAATGGGAGGCGAAATTTGAGCCGCATAGCTACGGTTTTCGCCCTGGGCTAGGTACACATGATGCTATAGCAGCGATTCTAGTAGCGATAGAACGTCGCCCATCTTTTGTCTTCGACACCGATATTGAAGGGGCATTCGATTATGTCGATCAAGCAGTAGTGCTTGACAAGCTGCACACTTCTTCCGCTCTCAGGCACGTTATCCACGCATGGCTCAAAGCAGGTGTGGTGGATGGTGGCAGGTATTCCCCTAGCGAAACGGGAATAGCGCAAGGAGGCGTGCTCTCGCCCCTGCTTATGAATATCGCATTACATGGAATGGAGGCGGTGGTCACAGAAAGTACCGCGAACAGCCCTGCTGGGGAACAGCCACTGTTGGTGCGCTACGCAGATGATTTCGTGATTTTGCATGCGAATCTCAAAGAATTGCAACAGGCAGTAAGACGCGTCAAGCACTGGTTAGGAACGATGGGACTACACCTGCATGCGCAAAAGACGCGTATTACGCATACCCTGACGCCTTATCAGGGGCAGGTCGGCTTTGATTTCCTAGGTTTCAGTATGTATCAGGAGCCGATAGAGAAAAAGAGTGTGCAGGAATACGCGCCGGAGGACAACACCCTCATTCCATCCGTCATGCGCTGGTTTGCCCCACATGAGAAGCGCTCGCCGAGCATCAAGACCGTCATCACTCCCAGCCAGGAGGCGAGCAAGCGCCATCTCGCTGCGATTGATCAACGGTTGCAGCAGTTGCAAACAGCTTCACAAGCAAAGGTCATTGAGGAACTCAATCCTCTCATTATAGGATGGGCCGCCTACTACAATGGAGTTGTGCCGGCAGCAACCATGAACCGCTACGATGATCTTGTAGAGCAGCGACTTCTCAACTGGGCAAGCAAACGCCATCCCGACAAAGCACGTGACTGGCTACTTGCCCATTACTGGCACCCCATCGGCAAGCGCAAACGCGTTTTTGCCACCACCGATGGCGTGCAGTTGCGCACCTATCGGCAAACAAGCATCCTACCGTGGTAGGGGCAGCAATTCATTCCACGAGGGGGCGCAATGAATTGCGCCCGTACAGCGCCCGTGGTAGGGGCCTGATTTATCGCGCCCGTCGTGGGAGTGGCAATATTGCTGGAGTCCCTATATCCAACGACGGGCGCGATAAATCAGGCCCCTACGACAAAGACACCAGAAAGGTGAACCATGAACAACCCATCGCCTCTAGAGGCGATACCCATTTCTTCGCTCAATGCGCTGGAATATTGTCCGCGCAGCTTTTACTATCAAATTGTACAGGGCGAGATGATCGTCAACGAATTCGTGCTGGAAGGGCAACTTGCGCATCAGCGCGTCCATCAGCCAGCGACACACACAACGGCAGAAGGAGAGAGAGAGACAACCCAGCTGTACCTCTACAGTGAAGCACTCCACCTGAGCGGCTTTGCTGATGTCGTTCAGGAGCGAGCAGGAATGCTGATTCCCGTAGAGTACAAACATGCACACCAGGGCCAGTGGCTCAACGACCATATCCAGCTGTGTGCGCAAGCACTGTGCCTAGAAGAACGGCAACCAAGCAAACCGCTCATTCCTTACGGCTACATCTACTACGTCGGATCGCGGCGCAACGTTCAGGTGACGTTCACACAACAGTTACGGGCCAGGACGAGAGCAGCCATCACCCAAGCATTGAGAGTGGCGGCCCTTGACGTTCCACCGCCGCCACTCACTGGCAGCATGGCGGCGCGATGCCCCAATTGTAGCCTCTTGCCGCTGTGCATGCCGGAGGAAGTCATATTGCTACGGTCCAAGAAAGGGTAAAGGAGCTTGCTCTACCCCGTCGTAGGAGCTTGATGTATCACGCCCGTCGTGGCTGTCGTCAATTTCGCCGACATTGTACACGGCCACGACGGGCGTGATACATCAGGCCCCTACGACACCATGTTCCTGCCTGTCAATTGAAGGTTGACGATGTAGGACAAGTAAAGAGGAGATTTCTCATGCCAACACTCTATCTGACAGAAGATTATGCCCTGGTGCGTCGTGATGGAGAAGACGCATTGCTCGTACAAATTCCCGAAAGGGAAGGTAAAGATGGTGGCAAGCCCTCGGCTGCCCGTAAACAACACATTCCACTGACCAAAGTAGATGAAGTGATCGTTCTGGGAGAGGCCACACTGACATCTGCAGCTATCAATTTGTTGCTAGAACGGAACATCGAGATCACCTTTTTGGGCTATTACGGCCAATTCAAAGGTCGCCTCTCACCCCCCTTTTCCAAGAATGCCATCTTGCGCATGGCGCAGTACCGAGCGCATCAAGATATGAGCACACGCTGCGAACTAGCGCGACGCTTTGTGATTGGCAAGTTGTTCAATCAACGTACCATGTTGCAGCGCTACAACCGTACTCGTCAGGATGCTGAGATAAGTCGGGCGATTGAGCAGATGGCTTTGCTCCTGCAACAACTCTCCACGCTGCCCTTGGATCAGGCACATGTTGGCCGTAGCCTGACGAGCGGAGATCATCCGATTGCAGGGACGCCCTTAGAAAGGATTCTGGGCCTAGAAGGAGCAGGGAGTGCGGCCTACTTTCGCTGCTTCGGCAAGCTGCTGAGTGATTCCAAACAGTGGCCTTTCTCAGGACGTGTCAAGCGTCCTCCAACGGACCCGGTCAATGCTTTACTGAGTTTTGGCTACGCACTGCTGACGAATAAGGTTGCCAGCGCTGTGCAAATGGTAGGTTTCGATCACTTTGTGGGCTACCTGCATAGCGCCGTCTATGGCCGTCCCGCTCTGGCGCTCGACCTTGTAGAAGAATTTCGGCCCATTATCGTGGATTCGGTGGTTTTGACCATGCTCAACAAACGAATGCTCACTCCTAACGATTTCGTGGTCGAACTGGGAGCGTACCGGCTCAAAGATGAGCGGCGTAAGGTCTTCTTCACACAACTTGAGGAACGACTCAACGAAGAAATACAGCATCCCACTTTCGGATACAAGACCACCTATCGACGCTGCCTCGAATTGCAAGCACGACTACTGGGCAAAGTGGTAACCGGTGAGATTGATGAATACCCACCATTGTTTGTCAAATAGGAAAGATGAGGTCAAAGAGGAAGGATGAGAAGCCAAACTGGGTCAAGCAATCAGAACACCTGCTACGTGATAGCTTACGATATTCCCAGTGACAAGAGACGCAAGAAAGTCCATACCATTCTGCTGGGGCATGGGAAGTGGACCCAATATTCGCTGTTTGAGTGTTTCTTGAGCAGAAAGGACTTGATCCTCTTGCAAGCCAAGCTAGAGGAGCATCTCGTAGCTAAGCAGGACAGTGTACGATTTTACCCGCTGTGTGCAAACTGTGTGAGGAAGGTAGAAACAGTCGGAGGGCCACCACCAGCCGACGACGTGCTCTTTCTTGTCTAAGCTGAACTATTTCCGAGGGTCTCAGTGATTGACTCCCTGAGCAGAGACCCTCGGCGGACGCTAGAAGCCATGTCACACGATTTCGACCTCAAAAACAGCTTTTTGGCTCCCCCAAAAAGAGGACTTTTTTACCGACTCTCGGAAACCCTTGATTCGGCCCGCTTCCTGTGCTATACTACAGCTAGGGAGTCGGAATGATGGGCGGCCTGAATCGAGGATTGAAACAACAGACAACGAGAATAACTCTCATCATTCTGGATAGTCGGAATGATGGGCGGCCTGAATCGAGGATTGAAACTATGGTAGGACTTGCCCAAATCACATTTTGTCCACTGTCGGAATGATGGGCGGCCTGAATCGAGGATTGAAACGTAGGTGCTGGTGGTTTAATGAACGTATATATCACGGTCGGAATGATGGGCGGCCTGAATCGAGGATTGAAACCGAGGATTAGGCTTCTGTTGTGCCACCGAGACAACAGTCGGAATGATGGGTGGCCTGAAGCGAGGATTGAAACTTTTTTTGCTTTGTTGTTGGATAGCCCAACACTCATGTCGGAATGATGGGTGGCCTGAAGCGAGGATTGAAACCGTTCAGGTTAGAGCTTGAGTTTAACCAGCCAGATGTCGGAATGATGGGTGGCCTGAAGCGAGGATTGAAACGATGCTATGATGGCAACGACAATGACAAGCAGTATTGTCGGAATGATGGGTGGCCTGAAGCGAGGATTGAAACATTTCAACGTGAAGTTTGACTGGCTTGAAGCTTGAGTCGGAATGATGGGTGGCCTGAAGCGAGGATTGAAACAGCAGGAATTCGTAGCCAACAGTACGCTGGAGCCTGTCGGAATGATGGGTGGCCTGAAGCGAGGATTGAAACAAATTCCCGCAGCGCATTGAGATGCCACTTTGAACGTCGGAATGATGGGTGGCCTGAAGCGAGGATTGAAACTAGTGGTCAATACTATTGACCCTTGTGTGCAGAATGGGTCGGAATGATGGGTGGCCTGAAGCGAGGATTGAAACAACAATGCCCAAATCACCATAAGCGACGGCCCTGATGTCGGAATGATGGGTGGCCTGAAGCGAGGATTGAAACCCCAGTGATGGCGTTACTTTGCCTAGCAGCAAGCCCGTCGGAATGATGGGTGGCCTGAAGCGAGGATTGAAACCTTTCTGGTTGGGCATTGACATTGAATCCGGGTTGAGGTCGGAATGATGGGTGGCCTGAAGCGAGGATTGAAACTCTGGGCAGCTTCGACACGCCAAGCCAATGAAGGCTCGTCGGAATGATGGGTGGCCTGAAGCGAGGATTGAAACTGAAGAAACGAGCCTGGGACTTATCCAAAGGTTATCGTCGGAATGATGGGTGGCCTGAAGCGAGGATTGAAACTGTAAAAGATGTTTCAAATGCCTTCGCTTGTGTTCCGTCGGAATGATGGGTGGCCTGAAGCGAGGATTGAAACATGTCTAAATCCCAGCGAGAGCCTTGGTCTTGGCGTGTCGGAATGATGGGTGGCCTGAAGCGAGGATTGAAACTTTCGAGTGATCAATTAGTAGTCATCTTTAAAAAGGTCGGAATGATGGGTGGCCTGAAGCGAGGATTGAAACTTGAACACTCAATGCGCTCCCACATGCTGGACAGCTGTCGGAATGATGGGTGGCCTGAAGCGAGGATTGAAACTTGGAGCTGTGTCATCTCCTCAGGTGTCATCTGGACGTCGGAATGATGGGTGGCCTGAAGCGAGGATTGAAACGACTATGGCAATTGCTAAAACAGTTGCCACGATTGTCGGAATGATGGGTGGCCTGAAGCGAGGATTGAAACTAGTCAGCTGTAACTATATTCTCCCCTTAGATTGATGTCGGAATGATGGGTGGCCTGAAGCGAGGATTGAAACTTAAAAGAAACGCAATAAAGTAGAGAATGCTTATAGGTCGGAATGATGGGTGGCCTGAAGCGAGGATTGAAACCTCTAAGTCTGTCCAAGACAGACCTGACGATGTTGGTCGGAATGATGGGTGGCCTGAAGCGAGGATTGAAACTATAGCCAGTTTTGGTTTTGAAGCCGCCACTGACAGTCGGAATGATGGGTGGCCTGAAGCGAGGATTGAAACAGCGGGCGGTGCTTCTCAATGCTTTACTTACAGTTACAGTCGGAATGATGGGTGGCCTGAAGCGAGGATTGAAACGGAACTGTTAACGTTCATGATTTACATCTAATTCCAGTCGGAATGATGGGTGGCCTGAAGCGAGGATTGAAACTATAGAAGAATGAATTAAATCGGTAGGCGGATGTCCGTCGGAATGATGGGTGGCCTGAAGCGAGGATTGAAACCATTAGTTATTTTTTGCTGTTTTTTCTATAATCGAGTCGGAATGATGGGTGGCCTGAAGCGAGGATTGAAACTTGGAGCCGTTTCATGGTTTCTCTTTGCAGAAGTCTGTCGGAATGATGGGTGGCCTGAAGCGAGGATTGAAACTTATCAGTGGAAACCTAGACAAGTCACTGCCATTATAGTCGGAATGATGGGTGGCCTGAAGCGAGGATTGAAACAGGTAGGGAATTTACTCTTACAATACTAAAGGCACGGTCGGAATGATGGGTGGCCTGAAGCGAGGATTGAAACCGCTTTAGTTAGTTGATGCCTGATGAGGATATGATGTCGGAATGATGGGTGGCCTGAAGCGGAGGGTCGGAACGAATTCAGGAGTAGAACACGCACAGGGGATGGAATAC